>Ga0194120_10001413_pt1 | contig 43833 bp, 41 predicted proteins | sample TA2MahCa65mmetaG_FD_148642 | JGI IMG/M metagenome (GOLD analysis project Ga0194120, IMG submission 148642) | Freshwater microbial communities from Lake Tanganyika, Tanzania - TA2015019 Mahale Deep Cast 65m | ecosystem: Environmental > Aquatic > Freshwater > Lake | place: Tanzania: Lake... | reverse complement strand
TGGGTGACGCTGAGCACGAAGTGGCGTGCCATGACCAAAGCGCGCTTCATCGAGTGGGTTCGGCGCGGCCTCGCGCCGCGGCTCCGTCGTCGCGACATCGTGCTGTTGGACAATCTCGCCGCGCATAAGGCCCCGGAGGTCCGGGCCCTCATCGAACAGCGGGGCGCCACCGTGCGCTACTTGCCACCCTACTCGCATGATTTCAATCCGATCGAGCCGGTCTGGGCGTTGGTCAAGCGACGTATTCGCGCCCACGCGCCTCGCTCGGCCGCCGCTCTTCGTCGGGTGGCCCGCGCTGCGCGGCACGTCGTGACACCCAATCATTGTTGTCAGTTCTTCGCCCATATGGGGTACGGCAACTCAAGTGGGAAATGGGGTTAAGCCGCTAGCCGTGGAGCGGAGGCGCTCTGCTCGGATCGGGCGACCGCCGCACGTGCACGCCGCTGGTCGTCTTCGCGCGAGGGCGAGTGAGGCCACGCTAGCGTTCGGAGTCAGCATCCACCGCCATCAGGAGTTGCTGGCCGTGGGTAATGCTCAACCGGGCGATCTCGCCGGCCGCGAACTCGAGGACACCCGTCGCCCGCCATCCTCCCCACGTCAATCGAAACGGCGGCAGCTGTTCGCGGATGGTGAGCACGCGCGCATTACGATCAAGGAACGCGACATCGATCGCGAAGCGCATACCAATGGTATGGATTGAGCGGCATGGCGCCAGCCACATAGCCTGGCCCGCGGGCAGCGACGATCGCCCAAGCAGGCCACGCGCGCGATCGAGCACGGTCTCGGCCAGTTCGAGACGCGCCAGCTCGCGCCGGTCTTCCGTCAGCAGGCGCGCGTGGCGCATTCAGTGGCAGCCATCATCGGCGCGCTCCGTCAGGCCGGCGAATCAAGCGGCGTGAACGAGTCGCACACGGACTGAAAGATCGGCGCATACTGGCTGAACTGGCTCGCCGGTGCGACGCACACCAATCGATAGAAATGCTTGCCTTCCACCACGACGAACTCCCGCACCTGCTCGGCGCCCGCGCGGCCGCGCCGCTGGAATTCGACGATCGCGCGGCGGCGTCCGGACGGATCGATGCGCGACGAAAAACCGCTGCCCGTGGTTTCGCGCTCCTTGATCGTCGCCAGCTCGAGTTCGAGGAAGGTCGTGCCGACCTCGTCCGGCGTCAGGGCGATTTGCAGCAGCTCGTGTTCGATGATGATCGCCGCGGCGCCGTCTTTGTGCGCGACGCTGCCCAGCGTATTCAGGCCCGCGGGCAGGAGGTGCCAGTCTTTTTCCGGCACATCGATCCGAAAATGCGTCGTCGAAACCGGCACCGCGCGCACGGGCTTGACCGATTGCGCGATCACCACGCTCGAGGCCGCCATCGGCGCCAGCAGGGTGACCAGCAGATCGCGCCGCCGCAGCCGGAACAGGCTCGTCATTGCCACCTTCACATCGCCTCTCCCTCTGCCACGACCAGCGCCGTGGCGTTATCACGGCCGCCCGCCGCAATCGCTTCGCTGACGAGACGCTCGGCGTGTTGCCGGGGCTCATCGCGACTCGCCAAAATACCACCGATACGACCCTCGTCCAGCACGCCATGCACGCCGTCGGTACAGAGCATCAATCTCCTGCCGGGCTGGCGCGGCCACTCCGCCGTGTGGACCACAACTCCCTCCTCGACACCGAGCACGTTGGTCACGACATTACGGCCGACCTTTGGGTCGTTCGCGTCCGCCGGCGTGTTCATCTCCTTCAACAGCTCGATCATGGAATCGTCCCTGGTCAGTTGCGTCAGTCGCCCGTCGTAGTGTTCGTAGACGCGGCTGTCGCCGGCATGCGCCACGACCAGGCTCGATCCCGTGACCAGCACGGCGACGACCGTCGCGCCCATTCCCTGGTAATCCTCGTGACTGGCGCCGGCGCGATTGATCCGCGCGTTGGCGAGGAGCAGCGCCATGCGCAGGCGATTCACCTCCAGCGACAGCGACGTATCGTAGTCCGCCGATGCGGTCAGCGCCTCGTCCTCCCGCGAGCGCGCGACGAAGGACAAGATGGTTTCGACGGCGAGCCGCGACGCTATCTCTCCCGCGGCGTGACCACCCATGCCGTCTGCCACCACGAACAGGCTAAGGTCGAGATCGTAACCAAACGAGTCTTCATTAATCGTGCGCACCGGTCCGCACTCAGAGACGCCGAACGCGGCAATCGGCTGCGGGGGAATCAACGGCAGCGGCTGCGCGATGCGGCGAGTGCTGTCGTCCATCTTCCGTCCTTACGCCCCGGGCTGCGCCGGCTCGTGCGCGATGGTGTGGTCGAAGACCTCCGCCAGCGACGTCTCGCCGGCCAGCGCCTTGCGCCAGGCGGCCTGGCGAAGGGTGTTCATGCCGTCGCGCCGCGCCGCGACGCGAATCGCCGGTGCGTCAGCGCGCGCGAGGATCAGGTGCTCGATCGCCGGCGTCACCCGTAACACTTCGTGAATGCCAGTGCGCCCGCGATAACCGCTGTTGCCGCACTGCGCACAGCCGACCGCCTTGTAGACGCGCGCCGCTGCCGGGTCCGGCACCGTCACGTCGTCGTTTGCCGCCAGCGCGGCCACGCGATCGGTCATCGCGTCATCGACGGCCTTGCACTCCGCGCACAACCGCCGGACCAGCCGCTGCGCCAGGATCAGCCGCAGCGACGATGCGACGATGAACGGTTCGAGATCCATGTTGAGGAGCCGCAGCACCGCGCCGGGCGCGTCGTTGGTATGCAGCGTCGACAGCACGAGGTGTCCGGTCAACGCCGCCTTGAGCGCAATGTCCGCGGTTTCGGCATCGCGGACCTCGCCGACCATCATGACGTCGGGATCCTGCCGCAAGAAGCTCCGCAGTACGTTGGCGAAGGTCATGGCGGTGCCTGGCTGACACTGCACTTGCGTCACGCCGTCCATCCGCGACTCCACCGGATCTTCCGCGGTCAGCACGGACAAGTCGTCGCCGTTCAGCCGGTCGAGCAACGAATAGAGCGTCGAGCTCTTGCCGCTGCCGGTGGGTCCGGTGACCAGGATCAGGCCGTTCGGCAAGTCGCAGGCCTCCACGAGACTCTTGTAGGTGTGCTCGTCGACGCCGAGATCTTTGAGATTGCGCCGCGCGCGCGTCCGTTCGAGCACGCGCAGGACGATCTTTTCGCCGGTCACCGCGGGCACGAGCGAAAACCGCAAGTCCACGGTGCGGCCCCACACCAGGCTGTAGCCAATGTGCGAATCGATCGGTTCTGCGGCGCCGGCCACCGGCACCTCCGCCATCGCCTTCAGGCGCGCCGTTACCGGCAGCGACATCGACGCCGGGAAGCGCTCGAGCACCCGCAAGCTGCCGTCGATGCGCGCGCGCACCCGCAGCTCATGTTCCGACGGCTCGACGTGCAGGTCGCTGGCGCCGGTCTCGATGGCGCGGCACAACAACTGCTGCACCACGCGGATGATGATCGGATCGCGGATCAGATCGAGCAGCGCCGAGCCACCGCGCGCCACCAGGTCACGATTGCGGTTCACCAGGCCGATCGCAGGCTCGGTGTATTCCTGGAATGGCGTGGCCAGCAGCTTCCGATACGCCTCTTCCGCGCGCGCCTCGCCGCCCTCCGGGTCGTAGCGAAACGTCGCCTCCGGCAGAAATGCCGCATAGTGTTCCGTCAGCGCGGCGATGACCGCGACTTCGTGAGCGACCATCGGGAACACCCGGCAGCCGGAGACGGCCTCGAGCGCGCGGACCGTCCAGCCGTCGGTCGGGTTCAACATGCAGACATGCAGCGCGTTGGCTTCCATCTGCGCGGGAAACACCAGCAGGCGGGCGACCAGCGACGCGGGGAGCAGCTGGCTGACGCGCGCGACGAAGTCGGGATAGACCGTCATCAGCGACGGGTCGACGCCGCGTGATCCGGTGATTTCCTCGAGCATGCCGCGCAGGACGTCGGTCGGGAGCAACTTCAGCGTGGCGATCGCGCCGGCCAGCGTCGACTTGCGGGAGCGTTGAAACGTTTGCGCGCGCTCGATCGTCGCCGCGCTCAACTGCCCTTGCCGGACGCTCAGCTCGGCCAGACGATCGTCGAGTTCGGCATCGGTCACTGACGATCCATCAGCGCGGCGAGGCGCTGTTTCGCGGTCTCGAGGCCCGGATGGTCGGGCGGCAGCCAACTGACGGCGCGCTTGTACCAGGCGATCGCCTCCGGCACGCGGCCGCGGCTGTCGAACTGCCGCGCGCGCGTCAATGCGTCGGCGCCGGCATCGTGCATCTGCTTGCGGGTCCGCTCGATCGCTTCGCTCAGGCCGGAGACCGGCGCGGTGCGCAGCTTTTCGTACGCCGCCAGCGCCTCGGTCCACTGCGCCCCCTCCTCCAGTTTCGCCGCGGCCTTGAAGTCTTCGGCGGCTTGCTGACGGATGCCTTCGTTGCTCGCGGCCAGGCGCTGATCGACATCGCGGAATCGCGGAACGTCGCGCGACAGGCTGGTCAGCAGGTCCCGCGCTTCGGTGAACTGGCGCGCCCTCAGGCGCTGGAGCGCGACGGTGTATCGCTGGCGAATGTCGTTGCGGCGCTGGAGAAGAGCAGCCGCCGATTCACCCGGGCGAGCCGGGACGGCGGCGGCATCAGGGTCGCTGTCGGCTGGACGCGGACGCGCCACCGGAGCGGCCGGGCGCGTCTTGGCCGGCGGTGGAGATTCCGGTGCCGCCTCAGCGACGGACGGTGGCGGATTAGGTGGCGAAGCAGGCACGACTGCGACCGGAGCGGGCTCAGGCGCGCGAGTGGTCACCTCCGCCGGCGCAGGTGCGCTCGCCGCCGTCACGGGCGCGGCGACCGGCGCTTCATCGTCCGGCCTCAGCAGCAAGGCGAGCACGACGCCAAACGCGCCAAACACGAGGATTGATCCGTAAATGATGATGCGCCGAATCGGCGACGGCCCGGCTGGAGCCGCGGCCGCGGGGGCTGCCGCTCCCACAGCGACCGCGCTGCCGACGACATCGCGCCGCGCCGCGCCCTGCACGCTGGCATGCGCCACCGCTTGCCGCATGCGGTCCGGTGCGAGCGTGTCGCGGTCGCGGTGGAAGATTTGTGTCGCCTCGCCAGAGCCGGCCGACGTGCTCTCGAGGCTGGCCTCGGGGCGCGCCAGCGTCAATTGGTAATTGCCGAGCGTTACTGCGAGCCCGGGCACGAGCTCGATGCGGGCAATGCGACGCTCGCCGACCCAGCTGCCGTTGGCGCTGTTGAGATCGAGATAGACCCAGCGGTCGCCTTCGCGACGCAGTTCCGCATGGTGGCGCGACAGCGTCTTGTCGGGATCCTGCAGCGGGATCTCGTTGTCGCCGGAGCGGCCGATCCGCAAGTCGTTTTGGTCGAGCTGGGTCTCGATTTCCACGACACCCATTCGCGTCAATCGTACAAGGAGCATGACAGTGCCTCACTCACCGTGCGCGCAGGGACCGCGCGTGTTCGGCGATCTTTAACGCGCGGTCATACCGTGGATCCTGGCGGTCGACCATCTGCACGACTGCATCGGCCTGCAGCAGCGCGTCATCGTAGCGCATGCCGAAATCGGCGATCTCCGCCGACGCCAGCGCCTTGAATGCCGCACGATCGAGATGCGCGACCGCATCCTCGAAGGCGGCGAGCGCGGCGGTGTTCGCGGGATCGCGTGCCGCGGCGGCGGCTAGCAGCAGCGCCGCATCCCGCCAGCGCTGCGCTTCGAGGCGCAGACGGCCTTCTTCGTGGAGCGCCTTGGCGGGCGGCGAGCCGGCTCCGATAGCATACTGCACGACGTCCTTGACGACCGGTGAGTCCGGCGCGGCGGCGCGCAGCCGCGCCATCAGTTCGGGCGGCGCGGGCGCAAGCTTTTCCTCGACCGGCGTCGAACGGACGGCGGTCCCGCCGGGGCCACCGATCAACGTGAACAGCAGGCCGAGCATCACCACCAGCGTCACGGTCGCAGTCAGGGCGAGGCGGACGACTTTTGATCCACCGGCTGCGGCGGCGCCATCACCCCCTGACGCGCCGTCTGTTCCGGCATCGGCAAACGTCAGCTCGATGTCGCCGATTTCAATGCGATCACCCGGTTGCAGCAGGCGCACGGAGATCGCTTCGCCGTTGACCCGGGTGCCGTTGGCGCTCTCCAGATCCTGGATGGTGAATTCACCATCGCGAAACTCGACCAGTGCATGCGCCTTCGACACCCGGCGCGAGTCGATCGGGATGGTGCAGTCCGGTTCGCGGCCGATCGTCGCCGGCCGCGCATTCGACAGCACGAATTCTTGTTCTCGTCCATTCGGCGCGCGCCAGCGCAGGACCGGCCGGTTTGCGGCGCGCTGGGGGCCAAGGTCATTGCGTCTCATGATCGCGTCACAGTCTCCTGAAGCGAATGGAAAGCGGGGCGTCGCCGCCACCCTTCGTGACCTCAATGCCCAGCTGGACGCCGCTCTCGCTGGTCACCTCGCCGCTGGCCACTCCGTCGGGCGTCGCCACCGTCACCAGGCGCATGACTTCATTCGAAACCGCCTGATCGGGCAACGCATCGATCAAGTGCGCGCCCACCACCGTGCCGGCATTGATTCCCAACAGGCCCTCGCATCCGCGATCGGCCGTGACGATGCGAAACGCGGCATCGACGTCGATCAACGCGGTCGCGGAACGCTCCCCCGACTGAACGGCGACGGGTGGTAACGCCGGCGACGAGCCACTGCCAATGCGGCCCACCGCCGACAAGGCAAACGTCACCGCGTCGAGAATGCGCCGCCCGCCAGTGAGGCCGAACGGCTCACGGCCAACGCTAATCTGCTTCGTCGTCATCAGCTCGATCTCTTCACCGAGTCGCGACAGCCGAGCATTGGTGATGGTCGTCAAATGCCGCGCCACGAGCCACGCGGCGCCCAGGCTGAGGATCAACAACAGCGTCGCGAGCGCCGAGCCCGGCGGCGCCGGATGAATGCGCTCAGGATCAACCGTCAGTGCGATCAGCACCGGCCGGCCATCCGCCGTCCGCGTCGGCACGCGTACCTCGACGAACGCGCCGGACTCGGTGATAGCCGGGCCGTCCGCCCGCGACAGTGTTGCCACCGATGGCGCCACCGGTGGCGGCACCGTGGTCCCGGCCTGATCGAGCGGCGCCAGCACGCGCCCGTCGGCGCCGATGACGCGCGCGCCGGTGACGCCGGCCTGCCGGCGCAACGCGGTCGTCACATTATCGAGGGGCGCCGCCGGTTCGCGCGACAGCGTCACCAGATCGACCGCGCTCGCGGCCAGCGACAGGTAGTGCGCGCGCAGCAACTGGGCGCGCTCGTCGGGCTGCATGAAGCCGGGTATGAGCCCGGCGAGAAACGAGATCAGCACGATCGGCACGATCCATAACAGCGCGGCGTTGGCGAACGTCAGTTCCGTGGGGGCGGGGCGCGCCGTCGGCGCCGCCGCCGGCGGACGTTCTGTGGGCTGCGGTGGCAAAGTCGCTTGGCTGGCGCTCTGTGCCGGGACCCTGTGAGGCGACGGCTTTGCGGGCGGCGGCCGCCGCTCCGTGCGCGGCGACGTGTCGCGCGGCGCCGCGATCACTTCAGCCACGCTCACCGGGACATCCGATCGACGAATCATCCTCGTCCTGTCTTCGGATTCGTCGACGTCGCTCGCGGCCGGTGCCGGTGGAGTCTCAGCGGGCGCCGCGGCAGCGCCGGCGGGACGCTCCAGCATCATCACCGTGGCATCCTCCGCGAGCGGACCCGGCGTCGGACGGCGATGAACCGCGCCCGCGATCACCTGCACGATGAAGGGGCCGACTTCCACTTGATCCGCGGTGGTCAGGCGATGTTCGGTAATCGGCGCGCCGTTGACCCTGGTGCCGTTGCCGCTGCCCAGGTCGCGCACCACCACGTCGCCGCCGACGACCTCAAAGGTGGCGTGGGCGCGTGACAGCCGTGGATCGGCCGAGCTGATTTCGCACGAGAGGAGGCGGCCCACGGTGACGGTGCCGACCAGCACCACCTCCCGCACGCGGTCGCCGTCGCGGACCGAGAGCCGGTATTCAGCGGGCACGACGCTTCACCCCCGCCGCCATCATTCCCCTGAGATGAAATGCAGGGCGACCGGGCCGAGAATCACGATCAGCACGGCCGGAAAGATAAAGAACACCAGTGGCACCAGCAGCTTTTGCGAGGCGCGCGCGCCTTCCTGCTCGGCGCGCTGAAATCGCTGCACCCGCATCACCGCGGCCTGCGATCGCAGCACTTCGCCGATCGGCACGCCGAGCTGATCGGCCTGGACCAGCACCGAGACGAACGAGCCGACGTCCGGCAGGGTGACACGGCGGCCGAAATCGCGGATCGCCTCGGCGCGGGTCTTGCCGAGGCGCATGTCGTTGAGGATGGTCGAGAACTCATCGCGCAGGGCGCCGGGCGTGCCGCGCTCGACGAACCGCTGCATCGCGACCTGGAAGTCGAGGCCGGCTTCGACCGACAACGAGAGCACGTCGACCGCGCCGGGCATCGTGCGCAGGATGTCCCTCCACCTGGCCTTCTTGATGTCGTTGATCAACTTGTCCGGCAACAGAAAGCCGCCAACCATCGTCGCCAGGAAGAGCGGCGGCCAATTGACGGACTCGATCACCAACCGCAGCACGAACGGTGTGGCGATGGCCGTGATCAACTTCAGCGGGAAGACGTGATTGGCGGTGACGCTGTCTCCGAAGCCCGCCTTGCGCAGGTTGTCGGTCAGCGCCCGTCGGTAGTCCGCGAACGGCAACGGTGCGAACAACGGCGCGAGGACGTTGAGCAGCGGATAGAACACGCGAATCAGGCCGGAGGGCGCGTGCGCCGACTCGTAACGCACCGGCACGAACGCCTCGCTCGGCATGATCGTGACCGGTTGCCGCGTCAGGAACGCAAACGACAACGCCGTCACCGCGGCAAACACCAGCAGCAGAATCAGCAGCAGCATGGCCATCGATCCGTCGTCATGGGCAGTCGTCGTTCAACACGCACTCGGCGATGCGTTGCAGCTGTTTCGCGAGCTGCGGTTCGAGCTTCGGGTAAATCGAGAGGAAGATCGCCGTGATCAGGCCGGCGATCATCAGGTACTCGGTCGTGGTCTGGCCCTTCTCGTCGCGCCATCCGGTCATACTTCCACCTTGACCACCTTGAGGATGGCCCACATGCCGACGGCGTCGAGGATGAACACCGCCGCCAGCATCGCCCATCCGAGCGGCGTATTAAAGAACGGGTCGAGGTAATGATCGTCGATGAAGGCAAAGAGCAGCAATAGCGCAAACGGCATCGAGCAGATGATGACGCCCTGCGACACGCCCTGCGTGGTCACCGTCTTGATGCGGCCCTGGACCTTCTTGCGCTCGATCACGGTCTCGGCGATCACGGCGAACGTTTCGCTGAGGTTGCCGCCGGTTTCCCGCAGCGTCAGCACCGAGTCGGCAAAGAGCCGGACGTCATCGAGCGGCACGCGCTGCGCCATCCGGCGCAGGGCATCGTCGGTCAGCCGGCCGAGCGTGATCTCGTTGACCACGCGGCCGAAGACCGCCGAAATCGGTGGCGGCATTTCTTTCGACGCCAGCTCGAGCGACTGCTGCAGGTTGAGGCCCGCCTTGAGGGCATTCGACATCATGCGCAACGCGTCGACCAGTTGATCGTCGACCCGGCGCAGATAGCGCGCTTGCAGCCAGCTGACCGCAAAGGACGGAATGAAGCACGCGCCGCTGCCGAGGGTCACGATCCAGAAGATGCGCTGGCCCAGGGTGTTCCCGGCCAGCACGCCCAGGATCGCGGCGGCGAGCACGGTCAGCGTCACCCACAGCGACGCGCGCGCCGGCGACACCGCGATCTGCGCTTTGTCGAGCTCGTCGGCGATCCACCGTCCGTACCGGTCGAGTGCCGTTGAGCCGCGCTCGGTGGCGATGTCGATGGCGACGCGCACGCCGAGCACGGTCGCCACACCGGCCAGGACGAGCGCGAGGAATTTGATCGCCACCATGGTTACGCCGACTGCGGCAGGAAGATCTCCCGCGGTACCTTGATGCCCCGACGCGCCAGGCCTTCGACAAACGGCGGCACGAAGCCGGTCGGCACGAATCGCCCCAGAACCTTGCCGTCGGGGCCGAGGCCGACCTGTTGAAAGACAAAGATATCGGCCGTCGTGAAGACGCCCTCTTCTTGTCCGGTGACCGCGGTGATGTGCGTCACGCGTCGTGACCCGTCCTGCAACCGTGACTGCTGCACGATCAGGTTGATCGCCGACGCGATCTGATCGCGAATCGCCCGCGCCGGCAGTTCGAGGCCGGACATCAGCGACAGCGTCTCGAGGCGGCTCAAGGCGTCGCGCGGCGTGTTGGCGTGGACGGTCGTCAGCGAGCCATCGTGGCCGGTGTTCATCGCCTGCAGCATGTCGAGCGCCTCGCCGCCGCGGCACTCCCCCACCACCACGCGATCGGGACGCATGCGGAGGGCGTTGCGCACCAGATCGCGAATCGTGATTGCGCCTTCGCCCTCGATGTTGGACGGCCGCGTCTCGAGCGCGACCACGTGGTCCTGCCTCAGCTGCAATTCCGCGGCGTCTTCGACGGTGATGATGCGATCGTCGTCCGGAATGAACGACGACAGCACGTTGAGGAGCGTCGTCTTGCCGGAGCCGGTGCCGCCGGAGATCACGATGTTCTGCCGGGACTGGACCGCCGCTTCAAGCAGCGTCGCCATCGGCGCGGTCATCGAGCCGAAGTCGATCAACTCCTTCGTGCCAAGCATGGTTTTCGCGAACTTCCGGATCGTGATGGCGGAGCCACGCAGCGCCAGTGGCGGGATGATCGCGTTGACGCGCGAGCCATCCGGCAGGCGGGCGTCGACCATCGGCACCTTCTCGTCGATGCGCCGTCCGAGCGGCGCCACGATGCGCTCGATCACGCCGCGCACCTGCTCGGGGTTCAGGAAGCGCGCCGCCGACAGCGTCAGCTTGCCGCTTTTCTCGACGTAGATCTGATCGAAACGGTTGACCATGATCTCGGTGATCGTGCTGTCGTTGAGCAGGTCCTCGAGCGGTCCGAGACCGAGCGCTTCATCGAGCACCGACTTGACGATCTGGCGGCGCAACTGGCGGTTGCGGATCTGCCGCCCTTCCTCTTCGAGCAGCGTCAGGATCTTGGCTTCGACGCGCGTCCGCAGCTCCTGCATCCGCACCGCATCGCGGGCGAGATCAAAATCGGCTTTCTTGATGTCGATCTCGTCGACTAGGCGCTTGTGCAGGCTCAATTTCAGCTTGCCGATCACATTGTCGAGGTCGTTGCCGTCGGCCTCGCGCTCGCCGGAGGCCAGCTGGCGCGTCGAGGTGGTGAGGATGTCGCGCGACAGGCGATCGATCTCGCGAGCAATCGCGTGGCGGGGATCGGCGAGCACCAGCGGCTGCCGCCGCACGGCGGCGTCGTTCACGGCGCGAGGATCCTCCGGCAGCACGGCGCGAATCGGCAGGCCGCCGAGCGCCGTCGGGCGATCGTTTCCCATCACGCGTTCGTCGGTGATCCGGTTGGCGCAGCCGATGACGCGCTCGAGCGGAAATTGCAGCGCGCGCAACAACTCGAGCATGCTGCGGGCGCGGAGCGCTCCGGCCGGCGACAACTCCGCGACCACGCACGTGACGTCCGCCTGGTCGAGGACCGCCTGCACCGCGCCGGCCCCCTCCGTCGGCAGATCCACGACCACGGTGTCGTAGGCGGCGCGGGCGACCGTTAGCACCGTCTGGATCAAGGCCGGGGTCAGAAAACGATGCTGCAAGTAGCCCGTCACGTACGGCAACACCGTGATTCCGGACGGCGACGCGATCAGGTAACTCTCGAGCAGCTCCGGCGTGAGCCGCTCGACGATCGAGGCCAGGTCAGCGACGCTCTTGGCGCGGTCGACGCCGAGCAGCCAGGGGCCGTCGCCGGGCAGCGGGGAATGGGCGTCGACCAGGAGCGTGCGGCCCTGGCGCTGCTGGTGCAGCGCGGCGGCGAGATTGGTCGCAACCAGCGTGCGGCCCGTGCCCCCGCCCGCGGCACACACGCAAACCGTGACATTAGATCCCGGCATCGTCGCCTATCGCCCCGCCACGACGCGCGCGCGGAACAGCGCCAGCAGGTGCGTCTTGCGATTTTTGTCGTAATAGGGCACGGAACCGGCGTACTGACCGCCCGGGATGCTCGAGACGCCGGGCAATCCGCCGAGCGTTCGCCCGACACTGGAGATCTTCGACAGCCTGCTGCCGCCGGTCAACAGCTCAGGCACCACCAGCAACTCCGCGCCCGCCACGCTGAACGGCGCTGTAATCTCATTGGCGGATTCCCACCGCGCGCGCCGCCAGCCGCCGGGCACGTAGGCCGGCGACTTAATCGGCAGATTCGTCTCGACCAGAATGCGGGTGCTCAATTGCTGCTCTTCGAACTCGAACGGCGTGAGCGTGAGGCGGATGCCGCCGGTCTCGAGCTCTTTCGGAGAAATCTTGATGTCCTTTGACGCAAGGCTCTTGCCGGGAACAAACAGTTCAACGTTGCCGCCGACCGTGGTGCGCACTTTTGTCGTGTACAACACGCGGCCGCTCGGTTCGATCCCGGTTTCGTACGAATTGCTACCGAAAGTGATGCTGGCCTCGAGGACCTGAACTTCGTACTCAATCTCGAACGCGCCGGGCAACGCTGCCGCACCCGGCGTACCGGGTGGCGCGGCGGTTGCCGAACGGGGACCCGGCGGCGGCAGCGCCCCGCCGAGGGCGGGCGTGCCAACCGGTGGCGCGGCGGTTGCCGAACGGGGACCCGGCGGCGGCAGCGCCCCGCCGAGGGCGGGCGTGCCAACCGGTGGCGTGTAGCGTACGAACGATTCGGCTTTGGCCGACGCCGCCATCCGCTCGATCAGCGCCAAATCGTCTTCTGCGCTGACGACCCCGGACACGACGAGCGCGCCGCCGACGCGTTCGACTTTCACCGACGGAAAGTCGCGCAGCAAGGCGCGCAATTTGGCTTCCGCCTGCGCCTCTTCACGAGTCTCGACCACCAGATTGAATTCGTCGCGGGTCTTGTTGTCCTGGTGCCACAGGATCAACCGCGTGCGGCCACTACCGACACCGAGCAGCAAGATCGCGACGCGCCCGGGGCGCACCCGGTAATCCGCAATCTTCGGATCGGCCACGGCGATGTCGCCAACCGCGAACCCCGGTTCGAGAAGGAATTGATCGCCGACCAGCAGGCGAACCTCGCGGGGCGGCGCGGCGGCAGGGGCGCCACCGATTTGCGCCACCGCGATCGCCGCGACGCCGAGCACGAAGGCCGCCGACAACCACCAGGACGACTTCATGATCTGCCTCCTAGAATCCACCGCCGCGCAGTTCGCGCCAGACGGGTTGCGGACGGCGCTTGACCGGTGTCTGCACGCCAAGCAGCGTGATCGGATCGAGGTTGGGGAGATTCTCGACGCGGCCGCCATCGAGGTTCGATCGTAAGGCGAGCGTGAGCGTGCCAATCTCCTGCGCCAGGATGAGCTCCTGCGCCTGGCGCAAGCTGACGAGCACGGTGACGTTGCGGATGTCGGGCTCGGGCGTGGCGGCGGCTTCGGCCGCGGCCTCGGCCGTCGGCACCGGGCGCGGGGGCGCGCCGCGGCGACGATGTTCCTTGTCGACGGCGAGCACGCGCACGTCCTGCATCATCAAGCGGGTTTCGGTTCGCTCGTCGGCGTAACTGATGGTGCCGTTCTGGCTGATCCCGGTGGGGCGTCCGTATTCGAAGGTGCCGATGATGTCGACGCGGTTGCCCGGGCGCACGAGTCCGCCGACGCCCATCACGTCGGCCGCGGCGATCGAGAGGGCGCGCTGCCCCGACGGCACTTCATACGCCAGCGCCCCCTCGGATTCGTCGCCGAGCATCGTCGCCAGGATCTGGCTGCCCGCCGCGATCGGCACGGTCGCCACACGACCCTGCACATCCTCGGGCTTGGTCACCACTCGCGGTTGGGCGAATGCCGACGGCACCGGCTTGAGCTCGAACATGCCGGCGTCGATCACGCTGTTGCCGGGAATATCCACCTTCGAGACGACCACCATCTGCGGCTCGGACTGTGAGAGCAGTGACGCCTCGCGGATGCTGATGTACAGCCAAGTGAGCACCACCGCGGCGACTCCGGCCGCGACGGCCGCAACGAGGCGTCCTCTATTTCGCATAATCCCGTCCCTCCCGGAAAACGTGGTGTCGCCGGAACGTCAACAGAAACCTGGACCGGGAACGCTCTGCAGGCTGTCCAGGCAGCCACCGAAGCTGGCGCACCTGCAAATTGGATAGTACGTGCCCGCGCCCATCCGCGTCCGCTTATAGCCGTCGGCCCGCTTGGTCGCCGCGCCCGACCACGCGGTCAGCCGCAGCGGCGCCGTCAGCCGCGACGCAAACATCCCCACTCGCTCGACCAATATCTCCGGCATCTTGGCCGGCGTCCACTTGACCTGCGCATGACCGTCGGAGTTGAAGATGCACTTGTCGCTCTGCTTGAAGCAATTGGCCTCCAGCGCGCCTTCGAACATCAACATGTGCGCGGTGGTGATCGACGAGTAAATCGCCTGGTTGACGCGAAACAGCTGCAGTGACGCGGCCACGAAGACGATGATGATCCACGTTAGCAGCAGGGTCTCGGTGACGGCGGTGCCGCGCTCGTTGCGCCAGCGTAGTGGTCTTGGCATGGCGGCCTCAGTGAACGATCTGGCGAAAGGGATTGGGCAAGATGCGTCCTGGACGGGCCAGCGGATCGCTAATCCTCCCGCCCGAGAGACTGTATTCGCTGACCGGCACCATCTTCGCCCGGTAGCGCGATATGCCTTTGTGCACGTCGCCGCCGACCGCTTTAGCGACAGCCACCGCCGTCATCGCCGGCACGGCGTCCGGCCCGAGGTATTTGTCGAAGAACAGAACCTTGGTCGGTTTGTTTTCCTTGACGGTCCACACGAAGATGTACGCCTGACCGAGCTTCTGCAGCTTGTAGCCGGCCGGACCTATCATGGGGATGCGGAACGAAGTCGGCGGAAATAACGTCGCGCACTGCCAGTTTTCCGAGCCTGACCCGGCTTGCGACACCGCCCATGGCGCGCTGCCAAAAAACGAGTTACTCAACTCGATAAGCGGCTGCATGATGGTCTCGTTTTTCCACTCGTGATCACCGGTGTACAGCCTGTCGCCTTGGCTGAGTGGGAACGGCAGAATATTGCCGTTGAGCGGCGCGTACACGTTGCCATCCTCCGGTCCGGCCATCGTCGAAAACCCAAAATTCGTGCGTTCGCCGGGAAAGAGATCGTCGATATTGAAGAGGCTGTTGCTCTCCGCCTGGGCGTAGGCCTTGTTATTGAAGTTGACGACTGCCCTCAGCATCCCGCTTTGCGCGTAATAGAACAGTCCCACGGCCGCGACGCCTGACCAGCATTCGCTGAAATTGAAACCGAGGCTGGTGCCCGACGCGTTTTGGTAGGCGTTCTGGACCAGGCGGCTCCAGTACGCGTAGTGATTGAGCTGGACGGCCTGCGCCGTCGCGCCTGACCACGCGCCGGCGTCGGCGATCACTTGCAGCGCCACGCGCCGGTTCACCATCTGGCCGACGTTCACCACCAACGCCACGAACATCGTCAGCGTGAACAACATCGCGCAGACGAGGGCGGTGGTCTGGCCGGCTTCGGACCGCGGCCTCAACGCGAACGTCATTTCTGGTTGTCTCCCTCTTCGGCCACTGCGTATTCCGGCTTCATCTCGACGGTCGGCGCAAAACCGATCGCGCGTACCGTGCCGAGACCGTTTCGGAAGATCGGATACCCAAACGGGAGTGGATAGGTGATCCGCACGCCGGTGCGCCGCTTGGCGCCGTGACGCGGCCCGAGTTGATAGGCCTGAATGGTGACCTTGGCGTCGTTGACCGCCGCGCCACCGGCCCACCACTGGATCTCGCTCATCACCTGGCGCGCGGCATTGTCGAGGCTGGCGTCGACCAGCATGGCCCGCGCACCGGTAAACGCCGCATAGTTGGTCATCGACTTGGTGACCACGAACATGCAGATGTGGACGAAGCCGAAGATGAGCGTGAACAAAAAGCTCATCACGACCATGGTCTCGAGCGCGGCCTGCCCGGCTTGGCCTCGCGCTCCGATCGGTCGTCGGCTCGACACGGCGCCTACTTGATGTCTTTTCCGACGATGGCGTCCTTGACTTGCTGGACCCATTCCTGGGTCGAGGCCTTGACCTCTTTCCAGTAGAACGTCACGAATACCAACACGATGACGGCCGCCATCAAGCCGACGATCATCAGGTACTCGGTGGGCGTCTGGCCCTTCTCGTCATTTTTGAGGGTCTGCAGCCGCCGGCCGAAATCCCGGGCCCGGGTCAAGGTGGCAACCTGGCGATAGAGCAGCCGATCCGACAGTGAGCGTGAGGCGCGCATGATTATCTCTCCTCCTACGAAGGATCTGCTGATCCCACAAACACGAGCATGTGACGAACCAACCCAGCGACGGCAGTGGCGAAGCTGGGCACGATGATTCCGGTCAGGCCGATAATGAGGGCGGTGACAATGCCGAGGATCATCGCTGTTTCCGTGAACGTCTGTCCCGCTTCCACCTGCCGGACCCGCGGCGTCACGGCGCTGCAGTCCTCAGCGCCACTCCCACCGCGCGCAAGACCGATCTGATTGTGGTTGGAAACGTGTTCGCGAACAGGACGGCGACGCCGGTCAGTACCCCGGCCACCATCAGCCACTCGGTGGTTGTCTGTCCGTGTTGCCCCCGGTGCCAACCTCTCATAGCGTCGTAACGGCGACAGACTAGCCCTTTCACCCAGGATGGTCAATAGTGAACTACCACTGAACTCAGTTCACGCAGCGCGAGAACCGGCCGTAAAACGGCGAACAAATTGTTGTGCTCGTCCGACCAACCTTGATCGGCCGAATCAGTGGGGATGAGCTTCCACCGCTCAGCCGGCGGCGGCGCGCCCGCGGCGCCGACCAGCACCCACCGCGACGGAAACAGCCCGGCGGCTTCATCCTGGGTGTCGTCGGCAGCCCCATACGCCACCAGCCCCAGTTGCGCGGCCGTGGCGGCAATCGGCGCCGGCAGATCCAGGTAGCGATTGGACACATTGAACAAGACGGCGCCGCCCGCGCGCAGCTTGCGTTGGTAGAGCGCCATCGCCTCGCGCGTCAGGAGATGAATCGGGACGGAGTCGGAGGCGAACGCGTCGGCGACAATCAGATCGTACGAGGCGTCGGGCGCGTCGCGCAGGCGCATCCGTCCATCGCCCACCACCAAGACCGGCGACACCGCTGCCTCGGCCCAATGAGAAAACAGGGCGGGGTCCTCGGCGACGCGGGCGATCGCCGGATCAATCTCGTACACCGTCCACGCGCTGCCGGGTTGGGCGTAGCGCAGGATCACGCCGGCGCCAAGACCGAGCACCGCCACGCGGACATCATGCCGCGCCGGTGACCGGAACACGTCGGCCAGCGGCGACGTGGGGCCGTAATAGCTGAGGGGATCGGCGCGATGTCCGGGCAGCAGGGACTGCATGCCGTGCAGCGTCGTGCCATGGACGAGCACTCGCGTGTGAGACTCCAGAAAATCGCGCACCGCGAAGGTGTCGTAAAACGTGCGGCCGCGCAGCACCACACCGTGCGGATGCGTTTGATGATCGATGATGATTGCCAGCAGCGCAATCGTAGTGAGGGCGGTGAATCGTCTCGGGCGATGCCGCCTCGTCGCCGCCGTCATGGCGGCAACGAGCGTCACGACGCGGGTGACGCCAAGCCCGGCGGATGTCCAGACCAGATAGATGATGGCCAGCACTGCGATCACGGCCAGGCCCGCTCCCACCTTCCAGGTGAATCGCAGCTCGGTCGTGAAGCCGATCTTCCGCGGCGCCAGCCACAGCGCCGCCTGCGGCGCCGCCGGCGGCCATCCACACGTAGAACTCAGGCAAGCGCGCGGGCACCGGCCGCGTCTGCACCAGCTCGCCGTGGCACATCAGCGACGCCGACCACAGGATGATCAGGTGGACCGCGATCCACCACAGCTGGTTCGGCTCGTTCGCGAAATTGAGGAGCATCAACAACGAGAGCAAGGCCAGGATCGGCCACGTCCATCGCCACGGGTGCCATCCGGGCGAGAACACGCGAATGAACGACGCGAGGTACACGCCGAGCGGGACGATCCACAACAGCGGCACCGGCGCGATGTCGGTGGTGATCTGGGCGGTCACGGCGAGCAGCATCAACGACGGGACCAGGCCGAGCGCCGTCCACCGAAGGCGTTGGCGCGCGGTGATCGGGACGCCGGGCGCGAGTGGCGGCACGGCGGCGTTCCCGGATGCGGCGCTCAGGCGGTGGCCGACAACGGCCAGCAGCGCCAGCAGCACGATCGCGCTCGCGCTCCATGCGCGCGTTTGTTGCGGCAACGTGAGAAGCGGATCGACGATCAGCGGGCACGCGATCAGGCCGGCGATGCTGCCGGCATTGCTGGCCGTGAAGAGCGGCTACGGATCGAGGGTTGGTGAGGCGCGGGCATAGGCGTACTGCAACAGCGGCGATGTCGCCGTCAGCGCGGTGACGAGCAGGCCAAGTTGTCCGACCAGCAGCCGCAGTGTCCACAGCGGCGGCGCGGCGCCCGGCGGCGGGCCGTCGCCGGTGGTCATCGGCCATAGCAGCCACGCCACCAACAGCAGCGCCACATGGAGGGACAACGACACGCGCAGCGGCAGGCGTCGCGCCGCGAAGGCGAGTGCGTATCCCGCCACCAGCGCAACCTGGAAGAACAGCGTGCAGACGATCCACACCTCGGCGCTGCCGCCGAGCAGCGGCAGGAGCTGCCTGGAGATATGCGGCTGCAGCACGAACACCAGGAACGCATTCACGAACAGCACGACCGCGACGCCGCGTCGCAGCAGTCGTTCCTGGTTCACCTGCGCCTCATCGCCCCGTACCGCAGCGGTTTTGATCGCATGTGTCAAACCACTCTGATATTGTCGGGCCCGTGACGATGCCGATGTTGCTCACCCTCGCGGCGGCCGCCGCGGCCGGCGTCGGGATCGGGGACTTCCTGGTGTTGTGCGTCCACAATCTTCCGCGCCGACGTCCGATCCTGGCGGCCTCGCCTCGCGGACGGCAGGCCCTCGTCATCACATTTCTGACCGCGATCGTGTGCGCCGGTGCCTTCTGGCTCTACGGTCCGACGCCGTTATGCATCGCCCGCGTGGTGCTGGGCAGCGCGCTGATCGCGTTGTTCGCGATCGACCTCGAGCACCGGCTGCTGCCCAATGCGATCACACTGCCGGGCATCGCGATCGGTTTCCTGTTCAGCCTGGTGATCGAACCGGGCTGGCGATCATCGCTCGCCGGCATTGCGGTCGGCGGCGGCCTGCCGTGGGCCGTGGCAGAAATTTATTGGCGCGTCCGGCGACGGGAAGGGGTCGGCATGGGCGACGTGAAGATGCTGGCGATGATCGGTGCCTTCCTGGGCTGGCAGGCCGCGCTGATGACGTTACTGCTCGCGTCGATCGCCGGCTCGATCATCGGCCTCGTGGTCATCGCGCTGCGACGCGGCGACCTGCAGTACACGATGCCATTCGGCACGCTGCTAGCGGTCGGCGCCGCCGTGTCGGCAGTGCGGGGTCAGGCGCTGTTCGAGTGGCTGGCGAAAGTCGCAGCCAAGTGATGATCCGCTCGCTCAACCTTTCCGCTTGTCTTTATCGTCGAAGCCCCTCATCGTCGGCAAAGGCTCCGGCCATGAGCTGCCGGGGTTTCCATCTGAAGAAGACGACGGATAGACCGTCGTCAAGGCTGGCGATGAGCGACACGATCTGACTGCCGCGACTACTAACTACTTGCAGCAGCGCTATTACGACCAGGCCATCGGTCTGCAGCTCGCAAACGCGATCCTGGCATTCGAAGAGGATGGCCGCTACACGATTGACGCGAGTGTCTTCGGCAACGCGTTCAACCCACGCGACGAAGGCCACGTCGAAAGCCTTGCCGCCCTGACCGCGATGCCCGAGATGATCTTCGCCAGCTTCCTCTTGGTCGCGGCAGAACGGCTGCTATTGATCGCGCGAAGACGATAGACCGTATTAGCGGCCTCCCGGTGGACGGAACGCCCGTTCTCAGCAGGTTTCGGCCACATTGCCGCTCCGCACCGCCTCCCGCAACACGCGCAGCCGAAACCCTTGTATGCTCTCCGCGAGGGTCATTGGTGCTCCTCCTTCTGCGTTTCCCGTCCAAGAGAAACAATGCAGAAGGATAGGCCATCTGGCCCTCGTTCTCTTTCGGCCGTTACCGGCTCGAAAGTGCAAACACTAAATCGAAATAGGACATTCTAGAGAGCAATCTCTAGAAAGATTTCGGTGCAATGTGCAGCGAATCCCGTCGGGGACGCCACCATAATTGCCCATTCATTTCCAAACAGGTTCGCCGGGCTCGCCGCACCGACGAGGACGGGCTGATCGCCATCTCCGGCTTCGAGTCGGAAGGGCCGCGCCATCAGCTTCTTGACGATTTGCCGCGCCTGCGGAATGTGACCACGAAGACGAGACGATACGCCGTATGAGCGGCCTCTGGTGCACCGAACGCCGGTTCGCGGACCCAGCCCTTCGTGGCGTCGCGTCGCAAGATCTGCGCTGGCCCCAATCATGTCCAACCAAATCAATTGGACCATCAATCTTTCGAAGCTCTGAAACGAGCCAATCGGCATATGTGTCCTTGTTGGGCGCGAAGCCGTCAGGGCGCTTGTTGCCGAAGCCAGGTAGCGAAAGACATGCGACGTCGCTGCGGCGGATGCTGGAGAGTAGAGGATTCCAAATTTCTGAGGTGTCGGGCACGCCGTGGACAAAGACTGCTGGCATGGGGTCGCTTCCTCAGGTGGCGGATATGGACATCGGTATCGCTATCGCCAAAGTGTTGGGGGGCAAAGCGTCGCATTGGGGTCGAATGTCGCCTTTCGGCGATACTTGGACCGTTCGGCGGAGTGGGACCCACTGACCGGGTTGGGCGGGATCGGGAAAAATCCATCCATGGATTTACGGGGTTAGGTCGACACTGGCCTCGCCAGCGGAATGGATGTGAGACATTGTTCCTTTAGCAAGCGGGGGATAAAGGATGCTGTTGCACCGCGTGATCGCGCACCTGCGCAAGCAGGAATGGACCGCCATCGCGATCGACTTCCTTATTGTCGTGGTAGGTGTTTTCGTCGGTCTCCAGGTCAACAACTGGAACATGGCGCGTGTCGAGCGATCAGCGGAGATCAACTATCTCTCGACGATGGAGGAGGATGTCGTCTACTCCATTGGCAAACTGGAAGAGTTGATCGCAGCGTTGGAGCGTCAGGAAGAGGCGCGCGCGGCGCTCTATACCTTCAGCCTTGATCCGAAGGCGACGATGGAGCCGCACCTCCGGGACCGCCTGGTGGCCCACGGCCTCTTTCACCTTGCCACCCTAAATATCCGGCAGGTCACCTACGAGGCGCTGAAGGGGTCGGGCCGATTGAATGCGATCTCAAGCCCGCCGCTGATTTCCGCGCTGCAATCCTTAAGCGCAGAGGTTGCCGACGCAGTGCGCCGCGAGCAGGACGAAACCCAAATAACCTACTTGTTCTCCGACCCGCCTCTCATATCCGGCATCGATATGGCGGGCCCCTTTCGGCATCCCAATGTCAACGGCGCGCCGCCCCCGATCAGCTGGCTGCCCGACGCCGCACCGTCGTCCATATCGCCGGCCGTGATGAGGACGCTAGCGTTCAGAAACGCCATTCTTTATCGGTCCTACATGACTTCCGCTCGCCTCCTCGACGTGAGGCGCATGCTCGAAAGTCACAGGCGCATCGCCGGCCTAATCGACCAGAGGCAGGCTGAAATCGGGGCGCCGCAATGATCCTGCGCCGCATCATCGCGCATGTGCGCAAGCAGGAATGGACCGCCATCGCGAGCGACTTCCTTATCGTCGTGACAATACGATAAGCCGTATTAGGCCATAGCTACTCCTCCTCCTTCGCGCGCGCCGCTCCTCGCGGAGCGCGCGCTCGTCGGCACCTTCGCGGCGATCCGAGACCCGGCGACCTCGGGTTCCTCGCGGCCGGCGGCTTCGAGACAATCGTCATCGACGGCGAGCACGGCGTCATGAACCCGGAGACCGTGGGCACGCTCGTGCTTGCGGCGCATGGAGCGCATTGCCCGGGCGGTGCACGCAGCGGGGAAGTCGTTCGGCACGTTCATCGGCAAGCCGGAGGAGGCGCGTCGCGCGCGTGAGCTCGGCGCGAAGCTCCTCGTGCTCGGCGGCGACGGCGGGCTCCTCTTGCAGGCGGCGTCGGACGCAGCCGGCGTGACGCGCAAGGCGATGGGCAAGGGGTGAAGTCCGCCTTGAAGGTCGCGGTCGTCGGGGCAGGGCCCGCGGGAGCCTTCGTGGCGGGCGCGCTCGCGGAGCGCGGCTTCGCGGTGCAACTCTTCGATCGTAGGGAAAAGCCCTGGGAAGAGCGTGGTGAGGGCAGGCCCATCGCGCTCTCGCTCTCGCCGCGCGGCGCGCGATCGAAACGATCCGTCAGCACGGTTTCTCCTGCAGCGACATTGTGGCACTGCGGTGTGACGGAACGGGTCACGGCGCGATCGAACTTCCTACGCCACCCCCCGGTTCCACACCTGCGACAGATCCGTGAAGTGCCGGCCGCGGCCGAGCGCCGCATCGAAGCTCGTCGCCCCATACCGCTCGCGGACGGCCGAGTGCGCCAACCACGACGCAGTCTGCCGATCCCCGCGCCCGTCCATCTCGTATACGACGTCCAGCGGCAGGTCGCGATTGGGCGCATACGCGAGCGTCACGCGGCACTCGCGCGCGCCGGACGCCACGGCCTGGACCGCCGCCTGCCGCGCCGCGTACGCGGCCGCGCGATCGATGTGGCTCAGGTCCTTGCCTGAGAGCGCGCCGCCGCCGATCGGCACGCGCGGGCCGTAGTAGTCCACGGCCAGCTTGCGCCCGGTCTGGCCGTTGTCGCCGTCGCTGCCGCCGTTGACGAGCGGGCCGTTGGGATTGACGAGCAGTTCGATGTCGTCGAACGGCGCCGCCCACCGCCGGTCGCGCGCGCGCACGGTCTCGTACGACGCGCGCAGTTCCGCCGTCGTCCACGCGCACAGATCGACGAAGCGCGTGTCCGGCAACTGCTGCAGCGTGACGAGCACCTGCTCGACGTGCCACACGTCGCTGCTCTCGCGCACGCGCACGAGCAGCTTGCCATCGGGCCCCTGCCCCGCCAGCCGCCCCGCGCCGCAGCTTGACGCGAGCGCCTCCCCGAGCGCATGCGCCAGGTAGTGCTCGGGCGGCAGCCACGACACCTTCTCGTCGTAGCCGGCCCAGCCGATGGTCACGCACTGGTCGTTCACCTTGTCGGTCCAGCGCCGCGGATCCTGGCGCTTCTGGCGCACGGTGTCGCCGACGTCGTAGCGCGCGGCGTCGATGGCGTTGGCGCCCGTGTAGCCGATCTCGCGCCCGACGGTCTTCACGATCTCCGCCGGCGCGCGCCGCAGCGGTCGTCGCGTCACGATGCCGCCGGTCAGGAACACCTGGTCGGCCCAAACGCTCATCTCGACTTGACAGTAGGCGCGCGGGTCCGCGCGGTAGCACTCGGCCACGATCGCGTCGACGGCCTGATCGCAGAACTTGTCCGGATGGCCGGGCAGCACCACTTCACTTATGCGGATCATTGGGGAACCTCGCCAGTTGGGTATACGGCAGTCCGGCGGCCGCGATCGGCGTCGTGGTACCGTCGCGCGTGACGATGACGTGCAGCCGGGTCGAGGCGACCGCCGCCGCGGCGTCGGCGCGGCTGACGGCTTCGATGTATCCGTCGGTCACGACGACCGCGGCGCGAGGCCTCGTGCAGGCGACGTGCTCGAGCACGCAGGCCATGCTCGTGCCGCCGGTCGTGTCCGCGATCAGGCGGCCCTGCTCGATCCGCGCCGGCGCCACCTTCGTGCTGAACGCCCAGAACGGCCGGCGAATGCAGCGCGACAGCCGGCCGAGCAGCGCGACGATGTGCGGCATCTCGGCGTGCATCGACCCGCTCACGTCCAGGTAGACGTGCGCGGACCCGGCACGCGACGGTTTCGCGGTGTTCCACCGCGCGTCTGGCAGCAACGGGCTCCAGCGCGCCCGGAGCGCGGCCCGGCGATCGCCCGACGACAGCACCGGCAGCGTGTAGTCGGACGAAGCGTGCTCGCGCGCCGCCGAACGCGGGTCGGGCACGAGGTGCCGCCGCAGCACGTCGTAGGTCTGCCGGCGCCAGCGTTCGACCGCCGTGTCGGCCTGCCTGAACTCGGCGGCGTACGCCTCGGCGCCCAGGCCGCGGCCCTTCGGGCTTCGGAATACGCCGCTGCCGTTCATCGCTTTCAGTGAAGTTTCGAGCGCGGCCGCCAGGACGTCGTCTGCGGCGGCGCTCACGCCGGCGCCGTCGCTGTCGTGGTCGCCGATGAGCAGGAGCCTGGTCTGCTGCATCTGCGACTGCAGGTCCTCGATCAGCTCGCGGATGTCGTCGGCCACCAGTTGACCGTTGTAGAGGCCCATCCAGGCTTGCGACACCTGCCGCGGGCTGCCACGCTTCGGCAAGCTCCGGCTCCACCGAGCACTCTCGGCCTTGCTCCGCTCGTCTTTGGTCGGCGGCCGCAGCAGCCGGCACACGCCCTTCTCGTTCGCGTAGTACCGGCTCATCATCGCGCTGGCAGACTCGCCCATCGACCGGTGGATGATGGCGTTGATCACCGCGTCGAAGGCGATGTGCTCGGCGCGCGTGGACGGTGTCAGCCGTTCCGTGTGGCGCAGCAGGACGTGCAGGAACTCGTGGCAGACGACGGCCTTGACTTCCGCGGGGCCGCGGCAGTGCTCGCTGACGAACTTCAGGTTGACGAGCAGGCGCGGGCGTCCCTCGCAGGTGACGGCCAGCGTGGGCACGTCCGTCGTGAACTCGACGGCGAGGATCTTCAGCACCGCCCGGACCGCGAGCGGGTTCTCTTCGATGAGTTCCCGGTAGAGGTCGTGAAACTCGTGGGGCTTCATGCGTAGAACCCTCCTCCGTCGTAGAGCACGAGACGACGCGTGAGGCTCGTCGTGGTCCAGAGCACCGGCCGTGCCGGGTCGTAGAAGCTGGCCGTGCACAGCCCGAGCACGAGCGCCAGGCCGAGGCCCTCGAGGGCCGTCAGCGAACCGGCGCTGACCGGCACCGGGTGGGGATCGACCTGGCAGATGCACCGGCGATCCGGCAGCGAGACGATGGCGCGCGCTTCGTTCCCCGTCTCGAAGCCGGCCGCGCGGAGCCACCGCTCGACGCATCGCAACGGGCTCTGCCGGCCGAAGTCGATGGCCACCCGCAGCACTTTCGGGCACCGCACCGGGCCATCGTCGTCTCCGAGGACGGTCGTGCGGATGCGTTCAGAACGCGTGCGGCTGCACGGACCGCCGCTGTTCATCAGCAGGCCGGGACCGTGGAGCGGCCAACCTTGGTCCGCCGCGAGCGTCATGACGCCACCTCCCGCGCGAAGACACGCACGCAGCGGTCGAACTCGGCTTCCAGCTTGCGCGGATCGGCCACGGCGATCTTGGCGACCGCGCAGTACCAGAGCAGCTGTTCGGCGCGCTTCCGCCGCGCTTCCTCCAGCGGCTCGAGCACGGCGGCGTAGGCCGCCAGTTCGGGGTGCGTGGTGTTCGCGTCCGACAGACGCTCCTGCCATGTGACCTCGCCATCGACCGTGAGCAGCGGCTGGGCGGCGCGGCCCAGGTCGTTCACGCCCTCGGCGCCAATCGGCAATCGTCCCGCCAGGGCCGCCGGGAACGCCGCCAGCGCGAAGGCTGCCGCGCATGCCCTCGGTTCGTTCGCCAGGAGCTGCTCCACGGCGAGTGTGCCGGTGTCGGCGTCCGGGCAGTGCTTCAGCAGCAGGCGCGCCTTGCGGTCGAGCGCGCGCTCCAGATGGAACTGGTGCAGCCACCGGTCGCGCGGACTCGCCATCGTCGCGTTCCACGCGAGCGTGTGGGCGGCCAGCACTTTGTCGGCGTCCGGGGCAACGCCCCACGCCCGGTGCGGCAGGCTCCCATCGAGGACGAGACGGAACAACAGGTCGGTGCGCCGGCTGCTGACGTCCGTCAGCGCGTCATCGTCGATGACGAGCGCGGCGACGAGCGTGCGCGAGAGCAGGCGGGCGCGGCGCGGCGAGATGCGGATGCCGGCGTTGTTCAGCGCCGTCGCCACAGCCGAGACGTAGCCGATGACCTGCGGCGGGCAGTTGCGCAGGGCGGCCGCAAAGGCGGGTTGCCACTGCGCCAGCTTCGCGCGCAGCGCGCCGCCGTCGTCGGACGTCACACCCTCGCCGGCCGGGTCGGCCACACGCCGGCGGTCGGTCTCGTCGAGCGACGTCCAGTCGCCGACGTCGAGGATGACGGCGAACCGGTCGGCCAGCGCGGGGTCGAGCGGTTCCGAGCCGAGGTATTCCTCGCCCGGCGACTGGTCGGTCGTGCACGGGTTCATCGCGGCCCAGCGGTAGCGGAGCGACGCGAGCGGCAGCCCCTGGATCTTCTTCTCGTGGACCAGCGAGAACAGCCGGTTCTGGTGTTCCGGCTTGCAGCGGGAGATTTCGTCGATCAGCACCGACTCGGCGCCCCATACCGTGGCCGGCGTTTCGAGGAACCGGACGGCGGTCTTCTCGTCGTCCGGGTAGGGAAAGCCGACGAGGTCGTCGAACGAGATCAGACTGGCGTTGTAGTGCCGGTGTTCGAGCCCGAGCGCCTCGCTGATTGAATTCAGGAGGAACGTCTTGCCCGTGCCGCTCTTGCCGATGAGCAGGAGCGGGTCGCCGGTGACGAGCGCGGCCAGGATGAGGGGTTCTTGAGTTTCGAAGCCGTACGCGCCAAGCGTGGAGAGACGTGTGTGTGAGTCCGTCATCGCTTATCTCCCCCGGCCGTGCCGGGCAGGAATTAGCACCGTGACGCTTGCCGTCCGGTTGCTGTGACGTCGTCGGGCCTGTGCCCTCGGTCACTCTGGATAAGTCCCGCGGTCGTGCGGGAATGACGCGATAGTACGACATGAATCTACATATGTCAATGCGTTGAGTCACTAAGGGTATGATGAAAATCATGACTCGCATGCGCACTACGGTCGCGCTGTTCTGGCTGATCGGTACCGCGGTGTCGGCGCAGATGAAGCACGTCGACATCAAGGATGCCAAGAGGACCAACGGCGGGACCGCGCTGCCCGTTCACGAGCGGGCGGACGACGGCAAGACCGAGCCCGGCGGCAACCCCGGAACCCCGATCGCCTGTGGAGTAATCATCAAGTGACGAACACCAATCGACCAGTCAAGCTCATCGCGGTCGCGAGTGTAACGTTCGCGGTGCTGGCCGGTGCGGCGTGCGGCGGATCGGCGCCCGCGTTCGCGCCCGCCGCGGAGTCTGCCCCGGCAGTGGCGGCGCCCACCGCCACCGCCGACGGCCCCGGCGTCCTCACCGGAATCGTGACCTTCGACGGCACCGCTCCCAAGCCCCGCCCGCTGCCGATGGATTCCGACCCGCAATGCAAGGCCACCGAACCGGGCGGCACGGTGTCGGAGGTGCTACTTGTCGGCGCCGGCAACGGAATCCAGAACATCTTCGTGTACGTCAAGGACGGTCTCGGCGACCGCCGCTACGCCGCGCCCTCCACGCCGGTGACCCTCGATCAGAAGGGCTGCCGCTACGTTCCCCACGTGTTCGGCATCCAGGTCGGGCAGACGCTCCTGGTCTCCAACAGCGACCCGCTGATCCACAACGTGCACGCCCTGCCGGCCAACAATCGGGAATTCAACTTCGGACAGCCGGCGAAAACACCCCCGGTGGAGCGCGTGTTCCAACAACCCGAGATCGGCTTGTTCTTCAAGTGCGATGTGCACGGCTGGATGGCCGCCTACGCCAACGTGGTGACGCATCCGTTCTTCGCGGTGACCAAGGAGGACGGCAGCTTCGAGATCAAGGGGTTGCCAGAGGGCCGCTACACCCTCGAGCTGTGGCACGCGCGGCTCGGCACGCAGACCGTGTCCGTCACCGTCACGGCGGCGGTGCCGGCCACAGTCGCCGCGTCGTTCAAGATTCCAAACTAGGAAAAGGCGGCAGATTCGCGGCGGGCAACGTATAATCCCGAAGCTGCTGCACTTGGGGTGTGCTTACAGAAAAGGAGTCGCAATGAAGATCGTGAACGCCGTGATCCTGGGACTGGGGACTATAATCGCGGCCGCCTGCGGCGGCACCGAAACGCCGCCGGCGTCAACCGCCAGCGCCCCTGCCGCGAGCCCGCCGGCCAACCGGGTCTTTTTCGTCACGCCGACCAACGGCGCCTCCATCAAGCCGATGTCGACCATCGAATTCGGCAGCACCGGCGTCACCGTCGGCGCTGTGCCGCCCGGCGAGCTGAAGCCCGAGCAGGTGCGCCCGAACATCATCCACTACCACATCGCCGTCGACGCCGACTGCCTGCCGGCTGGCGAGATAATCCCGAAGGCCGACCCGTGGGTGCACTTCGGCGACGGCAAGAACGTGATCGAGATGTCGCTGACGCCCGGGGCGCATCGCCTGACCGTCCAGGCCGGCAACGACATGCACCGGACCATCGCCGGCCTCTGCGAAACGATCAACGTCACGGTCGCGCAATAGCGCGACCGGGCGTCGGGCAGTGACCCCGGATCATTTCCCGACCTGGTCAGCGCCGCGGCACTGCGCCGAGCACCCGAGGCGATCAAGGCTGCGGCCGGAAAGAAGAAGTAGTAGAGGGCGTCCTCCGGGCCCTCAGCCACGCTAGGGTTTCCGGAAGACGACGCGGCCGTCGAAGACCGTGGCGGCGACGGAGATGGCATCGGGCGTCGCCGGTGGTGCGTTCAGCACATCGCTGGTCAGCACGACCACATCGGCCAGTTGCCCCGGGGCCAGGAGGCCTTTGCGGCTCTCGTCGAACGAAGCCCATGCGGCTTCGGATGTGTAGGCACGAAGCACATCGGCCATTGGCATCGCCTGCGGCACATCGCCGGCCGTGCCCGTGCGGGTGGTGGCGAGCCAGAGAGCGGGACCCGGGTTGAGTGTCGCCACGGGCCAGTCGCTGCCAAACACCACGCGCGCGCCCTGCCGGGCGATGCGGCGCCACGCCCACGCTCTCCGCTGCCGCTCGGGGCCGACGTTGTCGGGCCACGGACCGGACGGGGACGGGCTGTTCATGTCGCCCAGCACCACGTGCATCGGCTGCATCGAGGCGACGACGCCCAGCGCCTGGAAGCGCGCAATGTCGGGCTCACTGATCGTTTCGACGTGCTCGATGCGGTGGCGACGTCCGCGCGCCGGCGCGGGGTTGACCTGGGCCGCATGGGCGAAGGCATCGAGGGCCATCTGCACTCCGCGATCGCCCGTCGCATGAATCTGCACCTGCAGGCCCCGGCGATCGAGCAGCGTGACGACGCGCGTGAGGTCCTCGGGTGTCAGTTGCGGTGTGCCGCGCTCGGCCGAGCCCGGGTACGGATCGATGAGGGCGGCGGTGCGGCTCTCGATGACGCCATCGGCGAACATCTTCACAATCCCTGTCCTCAGCGTGGGCCGCTCGTCGCCGATCCGTTGCCAGGTCGCCACCATGGCGTCGGCATCCGCCTCGGTGGTGGCACCATGGGCCCGGAACGCTGCATACGTCCGCAGCGCAAGGTCGCCGCTGTTCCGGGCGGCTTCCAGCAGGGCCATGTCAGTGAGTGATGTGCCGGCATTCTGCACGCTGGTCACGCCCAGCCGGTGTGCGTGGGTGACAGCAGCGCGGAGGGCAGCCTGGCGCTGGTCGTCAGTCGGCGGCGGCATGGCCCGTCGCACCAGGTCGGCTGCGGCTTCCTTGAGGTGGCCCGTCGGTCGATTCGTGCGCGGGTCGCGCACGATTTCGCCGTTGGGAGGATTGGGGGTCTTCGCCGTAATGCCGGCGGCCTCCAGTGCGCGCGTGTTCACCCAGAGGCTGTGTCCGTCGTAGCAGTTCATCACCGCGGGCCGGTCGGCCACGGCGGCGTCGAGCTGCGCGGCTGTCGGCGAACTGTCGGGAAACGGCGCATACGGCCAACCGAACCCCTCGACCCATGGCGCGTCGGGATGTGCGGCGGCGAACGTGCGGATGCTCTGCTGAATCGCCTCGAGGCTGGCGAGGCCGGCCAAATCCACCTGACCGAGCGTGAACCCGCCCGACAGCAGGTGGAGGTGGGCATCGTTGAAGCCCGGTGCCACGAGGCCGCCGCGGGCATCGACGACCGTAGTGGCGGGGCCTTGCAGCCGGCTGAGTGCGGCGGTCGGCCCCACCGCTGCGATCGTGGTGCCCCGCACAGCCACCGCGTTGGACGGGCCACGGTCGGCGTCGCCGGTGAACACCCGGCCATTGATGATCAGCAGGTCGGCCGGCGGCTCGGCCGGAGCAGCAGGGGAGCAGGCGCTCAGGGCGACAGCGCCGGCCAGGGCCGTGGTCAGCAGGCGGGTGAGATGGCGGGTGGGCGTCAGGCGTGTGCGGGTCATGTCGTTGGGGGCCTCCTCTCCGGCGAGCGCCCTATGCTAGCCCGAACGCGACGCGCCGAGCGCGTGCATTACAATCCCCACGCGCATGACAACAGGGGTGATGCCAGCGGCCCGGGCCGTCTACCGGCGTGTCCTCGCGGATGGGCTGGTGGTGACCAGCGCCCGGCCCGAGCACGCGCCCGCACTCGAGGCCCTGCAGTGTGTGGTGTTCCCGACCCTGGCGGACGAGCAGCGCTTCAAGGCCCGCCACTACCTCCGGCATCTCGAGCTGTTCGCCGAAGGACAGCTGGTGGTGCTCGACGGCGATCGCGTCGTCGCGGCCACGGCCACGATCCGACTCACCTTCGACTTTGCACACGTCACGCACACCTTTTCCGAGATCATTCAGGGCGGGTGGCTCACGTCCCACGAACCCGAGGGGCCCTGGCTCTACGGGGCCGATCTCGGCGTGCATCCGTCCTACCGCCGACGCGGCCTGGCGCAGGCGCTGTATGCGGCGCGGCAGCAACTGGTGTGGCGACTCGGCCTGCGCGGGCAGGTGACTGCCGGCATGCTCAGCGGCTATGGCGCCGTGCGGCACCGGATGTCGGCCGAACAGTATTATGAGGAACTGTGTGCAGGGCGCCTTACGGATCCGACCCTGTCCATGCAGCGCAGCATCGGGTTCGAGTTCAGGGGACTGCTCAAGGACTACCTGAACGATCCGGTCTGCGACAACTACAGCGTGCTGATTGTCCTCGACGCGTCCATCCCGGTGCCCGGGGCGGTGCGGCCGGGCGGCACACCTGATTACTGGAGGAGAGACGTCATGGGTTCCATTCGCCTCGTGAGCCCGGTGCCAGGGCCCCGCAGCCAGGAGTGGCTGGCCCGCCGTGCCGCGGCGGTTCCGAACGGCCTCGGCCGCGCCACCGACGTCGTGGCCGACCGTGCGGAAGGCGCCCTCGTACATGACCTCGACGGCAACACCTTCATCGACTTTGTCGGCGGTATCGGCGCACTGGCCGTGGGCCACTGCCCGACGCCGGTCGTCGAGGCCATCCAGCGGCAGGCGGCCTCGCTCATCCACCTCGGATCGCTCGTCGGCACCTACGACTCCTATGTGCGCCTGTGCGAGCTGCTGAACGAGGTCACCCCCGGTATCTTCCCCAAGAAGACCCTGCTGGCCAACACCGGCGCGGAGGCCATCGAGAATGCCATCAAGGCGGCGCGGGCCTACACGCGGCGGCCGGGCGTCATCTGCTTCGAGGGCGGCTATCACGGGCGCACGCTGCTCACGCTGACGCTGACCAGCAAGTACAGCCTCTTCAAGAAGACGATGGGGCCATTCGCCTCGGATGTGTATCGGCTGCCGATGCCGAATGCCTATCGCCGTCCGGCGGGCATGACCGCCGAGCAGTCCCTCGAATTCGGGCTGATGCAGCTTGAGCAGGCGTTCACCGCGCAGGTCGATGCGAGTGAAGTCGCCGCTATCATCATCGAGCCGGTGCAGGGCGAGGGCGGGTTTGTGCCGGTGCCTCCGCGGTTCCTGCAGCGCATCCGCGACCTCTGCACGGCGCACGGCATCGTCATGATTGCCGACGAGGTGCAATGCGGATTCGCCCGGACGGGCCGCCTGTTCGCCCTCGAGCACTACGGCATCGAGGCCGACATTATTGTCACGGCCAAGTCGCTCGGCGCGGGAATGCCGATCAGCGCCACGACGGGCCGGGCCGATATCATGGATGCCACGCACACGGGTGGCATGGGTGGCACCTACGGCGGCAATCCGCTCACCTGCGAGGCGGCGATCGCGGCCATCGAGATGATGCGGCAGCCGGCCTTCCTCGCACGGGCGACCGAGATCGGGGCGCACCTGCGCGCCACGCTCACCGAGTGGCAGCTGCGGCATCCGCTGATTGGTGACGTGCGCGGCCTCGGGTCGATGATGCTCATCGAACTGGTGAAGGACCGGCAGACGCGCGAGCCTGCTCCGGACGAAACGCTGGCAATCATCCGCGCGGCCTGCCAGCGCGGCGTCATCGCGATGCGCGCGGGCCTGTTCACGAACGGCATCCGCTTCCTGCCGCCCCTGACGATCACCGACGATCAGCTGGCCGAGGGGCTGGCGGTGGTCGAAGCGGCCCTGACCGAGGTGGAAGCGCGTGCCGGCCTCAGTCTGCAGCCGGCCTGATGCGCACGGGCACCGGCGCATGTGCCGTGTGTCTCCCCCCGCCTGAGGCACCGCATGCGCTCTGCCGACACGCTGTTTCTCGGGGCGACGCTCTGGACCGGCACGCCGCAGGCCCGTGCGGCGACCGCCCTTGCCGTGACGGGCGGTCGCATCGCCGCCATCGGCACCGACGATGACGTGGCGTCCCTGCGGGGGCCGCATACGGAGATTGTGCGGGCCGACGGGGCGACGCTACTGCCCGGCTTCGTCGATGCGCATGCGCACATCTGGAAGATCGGTCACCTGCTGACCACACTGCTCGATCTTCGCGAGGCCGCAAGCATCGATGATCTCGGCGTGCGCGTGCGGACACGAGCCGCCATGCTCAGTGAGGGCGCCTGGCTCTATGGCCGCGGGTTCAACGAGACCCGGTTTCCGGATCGCCGTGTCCCCACCCGCGACGACCTTGATGCGGTGGTGTCCGATCGGCCTGTGGTGCTGATGCGCACGTGCGCCCACATCATCGTGTGCAACAGCCTGGCCCTGCAGCGGGCCGGCCTTGACGACACCACGCCCGACCCTCCGGGTGGCGAACTCGGGCGCGATGCGCAGGGGCGGCTGACCGGCGTGCTGTCGGAGCGTGCCCTGGGCCTGGTGCTGACGAAGATGCCCGCACCGACCGACGCCGACTACGAGGCCATGATTCTGGCTGCGCTGGCGCACCAGGCCTCACGTGGCATCACGTCGACGTCGGATACCGGCGTCGCCCCTGACCTGCTGGCCGTCTACCGTCGGCTCGATGCCCGGGGACGATTGCCACTGCGGGTCAACGTCATGGCCCTGCGCACCGTCGAGGGCGAGGGCGTGGCCCCGCTTCCCGAGATCTGCCGGACCGAGTGCCTGCGCATCGACACGGTCAAGTTCTTTGCCGACGGCGGGCTGAGCAGCGCGACGGCGGCGCTGAGTCAGCCGTATCGGCATGCGCCCTCGCACGGCCTCCTGCGGATGAGCGATGACGAGTTCCTGACGCTGGCGCGTGAGGCGCACGCAGCCGGCCTGCGCCTGGCCACGCATGCCATCGGGGATGTCGCCATCGACCAGGTGCTGCGCGTGTACGCCGCGCTGGGGCCGGGGCCGGTGCGCCACCGCATCGAGCACTTTGGCCTGCCGGGGCCCGCGCAGCTGCGCGAGGCCGCACGTCTCGGCATCATCGTCGTGCCGCAGACGATCTTCCTGCATGAACTCGGTCGCAACTTCCGGCAGTATCTGCCGGACGACTTTCTGCCACGCGCCTATCCGGTGCGCGGCATGATGGACGCCGGGCTCACCGTGGCGCTGTCGTCCGATGCCCCGGTGGTCGTCAACGATGCCCCGCTGGCTGGCATGCAGGCGGCGATCGGGCGGCGTGATGCCGACGGTGTCGTGCTGACGCCCGCCGAGGCGGTGACGCTGCACGAGGCGCTGGTGGCCTATACCCACGGCGGCGCTGTTGCGTCCGGCGACGCGCATGAGCAGGGCCAGCTGCGCGAGGGCTGGCGTGCGGATCTCGTGCTCGTCGAGGGCGATGTGACCCGCTGGGACACCACGGCTCTTGAGTCGCATCGCATCAGGCAGACCTGGGTGGGCGGCCGCTGCGTCTTCGCGGCGTGATCCTGCCGCACGCCATTGAGAGGAGAGCAGGGCATCGTGACCTATCGACAGCTGGTGAATGGGGCCTGGACGGACGCGATCGGCGGCTCGACCTGGGACGTGATGAACCCGGCGACCGAAGCGATCGTGGCGCGCGTGCCATTCGGGGCACGTGCCGATGCCGAGGCGGCAATTACTGCGGCCACCGCCGCGGCGGACCCGTGGGCACGACTGACGCCATATGAGCGCGGCGCGCTGCTGAAGCGGGTGGCCGACCGTATGCGCGGGGATGCCGATGCCCTCGCGCGTATCACGGTCGCCGAATCGGGCAAGCCGCTGGTGCAGGCACGAGGCGAGTGGCTCGTGTCGGCCGATCTCTTCGAGTGGTTTGCGGAAGAGGGCACGCGTGCGTACGGGCGCACGATTCCCTCGCGGGTGCCTGGCAAGCGGATGACCGTGCTGCGCCAGCCCGTCGGGGTGGTGGGTGTGATCACGGCCTGGAATTTTCCTGCCTACAATCCGGCGCGCGCATGGGCGGCGGCCCTGGCCGCCGGCTGCACGGTAGTGGCGCGCCCATCGGAGTACACGCCGCTGACGGCGATGGCCATGGCGGGATTGCTGCACGAGGCTGGCCTGCCGGCAGGCGTCCTCAACCTCGTGAACGGCGATCCCGGCCCGATGGGTCAGGCCATGCTGGATGCCCCTGCCGTGCGGAAGATGCACTTCACGGGCAGCGTGCGCGTGGGCAAGCTGCTGATGGACGGCGCCTCGCGCACGGTGACGCGGCTGTCGCTGGAACTGGGCGGCAACGCGCCGGTCATCGTGATGCCCGATGTCGACCTCGAGGCGGTGGCCGCCGGGGCCATCACCAGCAAGTTCCGGAACAACGGACAGGTGTGCGTCGCCCCGCAGCGGTTTCTCGCGCATCGCTCGGTGGCCGAGGCCCTGGCAGCGCAGCTGGCACAGCGCGCGCGGGGCCTGCGTCTCGGTGATGGCCTCGATCCCGACGTGCAGGTCGGCCCGCTCATCAACGCCCAGCAGCGCGACCGCGTCGAAACCCTTGTGCAGGCGTCGGCGTCGGCCGGGGCCGAGGTGCTGACCGGCGGACATCGGCCCGCCGATCGCGACTGCGGGTTCTTCTTCGAGCCCACGGTGCTCTGGAATGTGCGCCCCGGGACGCCGGCGTTCGGCGAGGAGATCTTCGGCCCGGTGCTGCCCCTCACGGTATTCGACGAGGTCGACGAAGCCCTGGCCCTGGCCAACGCCACTCCGTACGGGCTGGCCGCCTACGTGTGGACACGCGATCTGCGGCATGCGACGCTGCTGTCGGAACGGCTCGAATTCGGAATCGTCGGCGTCAACGAATGGGCGCCGCATGCCACCGAGGCTCCCTTCGGCGGATGGAAGCAGAGCGGACTGGGGCACGAGAGCGGGGCCGAAGGGCTGTCCGAGTATCTCGAAACCAAGCTGGTGTCGATCGGGTCGCTCTGACCCGGGTGGTTGCCATCGGAGTTGCCGCGCGGTCTATACTGCCGGCCATGGCCAACTCCGACGATCGTCACCTCGGCATGCACGTCCCCGTGACACGTCGCGACTTCATCAACGGCATGGCGGTTGGTGTCGGGGCGACGGCGGCGTCGCTCTCGCTGCCGCCCGGCGTGGCCGACCTGCTGGCGCAGGACGCGCCGTACCCGCCCGCCCGCACCGGGCTGCGGGGCTCGCACGCCGGCTCGTTCGAGACGCTGCATGCGCTGCGCGACGGACGCTTCTGGGAGGCCGCCGGCACGCCCGTGTCCACGGGCGAAGAGTACGACCTCGTGATCGTGGGCGCAGGCCTCAGCGGACTGACGGCCGCCATCACCTACCGCGAGGCGAGGCCGGATGCACGCATCCTGCTGATTGAGAATCACGACGACTTCGGCGGCCACGCGCGGCGCAACGAATTCACGGCCGGCGGTCGGCGCCTCATCGGCTATGGCGGCACGCAGTCGATTGACAGCCCGGCGCCCTACAGTGCCGAGGCGAAGGCCTTTGTGGCCTGGCTCGGCGTGGATGTGTCGAGCTATCGCCGTGCCCTCGACGGCACGCTCTACTCGTCGATGGGCCTGCGCGGTGGCATATTCTTCGACCGCGAGACCTTCGGCAAGGATCAGTTGGTCATTGGCGATGTGCGCGATTCGGCGGTCCGCGAGGCAGCTCCCTTCTCGCCCGCCGTCAGGCGTGACCTGGGCCGGCTCTTTACCGAAACGCCGGACCCGATGCCGGGGCTGTCGCCGGCCGAAAAGAAGGCGCGGCTGGCGCGCATGACGTATCTGCAGTTCCTGACGGATCACTGGAAGCTCGACGCCGGTGTGCTGTGGCCCTTCCAGACACGCACGCACGGACTCTTCGGGGTCGGCCTTGACGCGGTCCCTGCGCAGGATGCCTTCGGTCTCGGCCTGCCCGGGTTCCAGGGCATGGGCCTCGATCCGGCGGCGGGCCCCGGGCAGAACCACGATTCCATCAGGTTTCCCGAGGCCGATGACTACTACTTCCATTTTCCCGATGGAAACGCCACGCTCGCGCGGCTGATGGTGCGCCGGCTCATGCCGCACGCTCTGCCGGGGACGACCGTGGAAGACTGCGTCACGGCCCGTGCGGACTACGCGCAGCTCGACGTCGCCGGTCGCCCGTGCCGCCTGCGGCTGAACAGCGCGGTGCTGCGTGTGCGGCACACGGGGCCGACCGGAGGCGACCAGCGCGTGGAGGTCACCTATGCTCCTGCGGGTGCCGAGTCGGCGCGGGGCCTCGCGCTGTCCACGGTGCGGGCCCGATCGGTCGTGCTGGCGTGCTGGCACTCGGTGATCCCGGCGATTTGCCCCGAACTACCGGCAGCACAGAAAGAGGCCCTCGACTACGCCATCAAGGTGCCCATCGCCTACACGAGCGTGCTGATTCGGCAGTGGACGGCGTTCCGTGCGCTGGGTGTGCAGCGCTTCACAAGTCCGCGGTTCTGGCACCGGTCGGTGAATCTCGACTTCCCGGTGAGCATCGGCACCTATCGCCACCAAACCGATCCGGCGCAGCCGATCGTGCTGCACATGACGCGTGCCGCCTGTCAGCCGGGGCTGCCCGTGCGTGAGCAGCACCGGGCCGGTCGACGCGAACTGCTGGCGACCTCGTTCGACACCATCGAGCGTGACATCCGCGACCAACTGCAGCGCGTGCTGGGGCCGGGCGGGTTCGAGTCGGCGCGCGATGTGCTGGGCATCACCGTCAACCGCTGGCCGCACGGCTATGCCTACCAGTACAACTCGCTCGATGACGAGTTCTGGCTGAAGGGCACCGAACCGCCGTGCGTCCGGGCGCGGCAGCCGCATGGCCGCATCGCCATCGCCAACTCCGATGCGGCGGCGTACGCATACACCGACGCCGCCATCGACCACGGACGCCGCGCCGTGCGCGAACTGCTGGCGCGGACGTGACGCAGCGGCGCCTCGTGAGAAACGGGGACCGTGCGGCATGACCGCTCCTGACGGCATCGGGGGCACCCGGCGCACGCTCGGTCTGACGGACCTGGTGCTGCTGGGCACGGTGGCCATTGTCAATGTCAACGTAGTACCCCCGGTCAGCGGTTTCGGCCGGGCCACACTGGGCCTGTGGCTGCTGGCGTGGCTGGCCTTCTTCGTTCCTGAAGCCATCGCGGTGCTGGTGCTGTCGCAGCGCTATCCCGGCGAAGGCGGCGTCTATCGCTGGTGCCGCGCACACTTCGGGGCCAGGCACGGATTCATCGCCGGGTGGTGCTACTGGACCAACAGCCTGCTCTACGTGCCGGTCCTGCTCGTCTATGTGGCCGGTGTGCTGACCTACGCTGGCGGTCCCGCCACGCGGGCGCTCATCGACAGCCGCGTGTTCATCGGCGGCGTGTCGATGACGTGGCTGGCCTGCATCACGGCTGCCAACATCCGCGGGTCGTCGGTGGGCAAGTGGCTCAACAACATCGGAGGCATCGGCGGGCTGGCGACCGTACTGATGGTGGCAGCTGTGGCCGCCGAGGCACGGCGGCGGGGCGTGGCCGTCGAGGTGCCGGAAGTGGCGGGCACCCCGGCCGACATGCTGGGGGCGCTGGGGGTGATGTGCTTTGCCTTCATCGGTATCGAGCTGGCCAGCACGATGGCCGATGACATCAGGCACCCCGAGCGCGATGTGCCGAGAGCCGTCGCGCTGACGGGACTTACGGCACTGGTGGCGTATCTGCTGGTGGCCGATGCGCTGCTGGTCATGGTGCCCTCCGGCGACATGGGCAGCCTGCAGGGTGTGATGCAGGCCATCGAACAAGGGGCGACGCTGGCCGGCCTGCCCGGGGTGGTGGCGCCGGTGGCGGTGCTGATGGCGATTGCTGTGGCCGGATCGGCCTCGGCGTGGTTCGCCGGCCCGGCCCGCATTCCCTTTGTTGCCGGTCTCGATCACGCCTTGCCCGAGGTGCTGGGTCGCCGGCATCCGCGCTGGGGTTCGCCCTATGTGGCGCTGCTCGTGTGCGCCGCCGTATCTGCGGTGTTGACCGTGATCTCGCTGGCCGGATCGACAGTGGCCGAGGCGTATCAGGTGCTGCTGCGCGCCGCGGTCGTCATCAACCTGGTGCCCTTCGTTTACGTGTTTCTGGCAGTGCTGCAGCTGCGTGATCTGTCAGCACCCGTGCGTGCGTCGGCCGCCATCGGTCTGGTGGTGACCGCCTGTGGCATCGCGGCGGTATTTCTGCCGACGGGGGAGGTGGGCAACGTCGTGGTATTCGAACTCAAGATGCTGGGCGGCGTCGGCGGCATGCTGGGGCTGGGCCTGTGGCTATTCCGTCAGCAGTGAGCAGTGCGGGTCCCGCAAGCGCGGTATTGACAGCCGCACGACGTGCCTTCTATGAACCCGCACCAAACGGTGCGCCCTCCGGGGGCGTTTGCGCAGCCAATATTGCCTGTGAGGCCGCCAGTCCGCTGATGCCGCCTACGATGATGAGCTCGCAGGTCTCGCGGCCGTTGATAGCGCCGCCGGGTGGGAAGACCCCTTCGCGCATCCCCTGCGTCCATTCGAAGGAGCCTTCGCGGTCGCCGCGCAGCCCGGAGCGTGACGGCGGGCAGTCGCCCGCCACCTCATCCCAGTGCCGACTCCGGTAGCACGGGCGGCCTGGATCGATCGCAACCACAACGAAGATTTCACCGACGATGGTGCGCCGTGCCCGCATCAGGGGACCGGACATCTGCGTCGATCTTGACGGCAATGGACGCTGCGCCGATGACGAACGCGTGACGCCTGCGGGACGCTTGACCGCCGGGACCGCCTCCTACCGGATCACGGTCCGTTAGGGCGGGGTGGTGCAGCCCGGGGACGTGCCCCTTGGCACCGCAGCCGGCACCTGTGGAACTCAACCGGCAACCGCCAACTTTCTACCGCCCACTACTTGACTTCCATCCCCTACCCTCGTACCGTGCTCCCGTGTCCGCATCCAGTCGCTGCATAGCGGCGTGAGGCGCGCGGGCCTTCCTGCGGCGCCTCCTACCTCCACGTCCGGCGGCGCGCTTTCTCATTCTCGAACCCGCTTTCATAACGTCGTCTCGTTCACCCCCCGCCGCCGACGGGGGTAGAAATGCTGTCGCGGTCGTCCCGTTCAAAGGGGGTCAGCTATGCGTCGTGGCTTCTTGGCACTGGTCTTCGGGCTGGTGCTTGCCGGTTCGGCGTTTGCACAACAAGGACAGTCGTCCATCCAGGGGAAGGTCATCGATGCGTCGGGGCTGGCACTGCCCGGCGTGAGCATTCTCATCACCCACGAGGGCAGCGGCGTGTATCGCAACCTCGTCACCAACGCGGACGGGTCGTATTTCGCGACCGGTCTGGTGCCAGGGCCGTACCGCTTCGAGGCCGAGCTCGCCGGGTTCCGGAAGTTCGAGCGGGTAGGTCTGCTGCTGCTGGTGGGCAGCAGCCTGTCTCTTGAGATCAAACTGGAAATCGGCACACTCGAGCAGAACATCACCGTCACCGGCGAGTCGCCGATTATCGATGTCACGTCGACCCAGGTGGCGACCAACATCAACAACCAGGAGCTGCAGGCGCTGCCCATCCTCAATCGCAACTGGTTGCAGGCGGTCTCGCTGGCCCCGGGCATCCAGTTACAGTCGTCGACCGCGTCGTTCGCCTGCGAATCCATCATTGTCGGCGGTGGCAGCAACCGCAGCGGCAACTTCTCGGTGGATGGCGGCGGCAACAACGACGACTACCTCGGCTCTTCGTGCGGCAGTCAGACCAGGACGGCGCTCGAGGCGGTGCAGGAATTCCAGGTGCTGACCAACCAGTACGACGCCGAGTTCGGCCGCACCGCCGGCGCCGTGATTAACGCCATCACCAAACAGGGTACCAACGCGTTCCGCGGCAGCGTGTTCGGCAGCTATACCGACGCCAAGATTACGGCGCGCGACTTCTTTGTGGCGCAGAACAACCTGCGGAAGCCCGATACCTCGCAAACCGATTGGGGCGGCACGCTGGGCGGACCGGTCCTCAAGGATCGCGCACACTTCTTCTACAGCCTCGATCGGCTGATCTACGAGGAGGGTCGCAGCAACACCTTCGCCGCGCGCCCGGAGCTGGACTACAGCAACACGCAGCGGATGAAGCTGTGGAATCACCTGATCCGCTTCGACCAGCAGATCAACGGCACGAACAGCTGGAGCGCGCGGTATCTAGTGGAAGTGTCGCCGACCTACGACCGCATCTCCGGGCGGGTCACGCAGTCGGCGCGCGACCAGGAGTACGACGTCGACCGCACCGCGGTAGCGATGTGGAACGGAGTGTTGGGCAACACCCGCTTCAACACGCTGCGCGCCGGGTATACCTGGGAGAGGAACGGCTTCACGGCGAAGGAAGTGCAGAACGGCATCGCGATGACGGAGTTGCCGCCAACGCTGACCATGCTGACGTTCACGGACGGTACGAACCCCGGCGCGCTGTTCCGCATCAACGGCGCTTACGAGGTCAGCGATTCGTTTTCCTGGTTCGTGCCGCACAAGCTCGGCGGGTCACACGACCTCAAGTTCGGCGGGCAGTACATCTATTCGACCATCGAGCTGCCCGACCAGAGCCAGATGAACGGCCGCTTCGCCTTCTCGACCGACCTGGCGTTCAATCCGAACAACCCGCGCACCTATCCGGAACGGCTGTTCATCCGCGTGCCGGCGGCCAGCGCCACGTTCATGCCGACGCACGTCGGCGTGCTGTTTGCGCAGGACAAATGGGCGATCGGCGACCTGACCGTCAATCTCGGCCTGCGCTACGACATCGAAGCCACGCCGATGCAGAACGGTTTCAATCCGTATTTCTCCAAGGGCGACTACCCGGTCGACAAGAACAACCTCTCGCCGCGCATTGGCCTGGCGTGGAGGCCCAACGGCTCGTCGACCCAGCTGGTGCGCGGCGGATGGGGCCTGTTCTACGACAAGATCACGCTGATCACCACGACGCCGTTCATCAACCAGGGGACCTACAGCGACTCGTTCGTGGCGGCGTTTCCGACCGATCGCGCCGATGCCGGTCCGAGCGCCGGCCGGCTGCCGACCGATCCGATGCTGGTCAACGGACCGGTGGTCAACCGGAGTCTGGTTAACGCGCTGTTCCCTCCCGGGTCGCTCGGCCGCAACACCGGCACCGTCTTTATCGACCATCCCGACCGCGGCGTGCCGCGGACCAGCCAATTTACCTTTGGCTACGAGCGGCAGCTGCGCAACACCATGGCTGCCACGGTCGACTACGTGCACAGCTGGAACCAGAATCAGCTGATCACCTATAACCTCAATCCTGGAACGCGCGTCAACACGACGCGCACCGGCGCCATCACCTATACCGATCTCGAAGGCATCGCCGGCAGGCTTGGCATCACCCCATTCGGCAACCCGGTGTACACGCGCGTCAACGACGGCAGCTCGCAGTTCGACGGCGTGAACGTCTCGCTGGAGAAACGCTACAGCGCGGGCTGGGCGGCGCGCGTCTCCTACGCCATCGGCCATGCGCGCGGCAACGCCGAAGCCAACCAGACCTACATCAACCAGCTCCAGGTGGGCGCCGATCCGCAGCTCGATCGGAGCTTCGGACCGCTCGACAACGATCGCAAACAGAATTTCGTGATCAGCGGCCGCTACGAAATCCCGCGCACCGGCGGGCTCCACGTCAGCGGCGTCTATCGTTGGATGACGGGCAGACCAATCACGATCGAAGACACGACGTTCGATCTCGATCGCAACGGTATCCTGTTCGACCCGGTCCCGGCCGGTGAGTACTGCGGCACAGGCGTCAACGCGATCTGCGTCGACAACAGAGGCGGCCGCAACGGCGCACGAGGGCCGTCGTTCCATCAGGCCGATATGCGCTTCGGCTATCGCTTCCGCAGAGGCGGGAACCAGACATACGACGTAAACTTCGAACTTTACAACCTCGCCAACACGGCGAACTTCGACAATCCGACGGGCGATCGGCGCTCGACGGATTTTCTACGCCTTACGGCGCTACGTGGCGGCAACGGCCAGCCGCGGGCGGCGCAGTTCAGCGTGAGAATGGGCTTCTAGGCCGCAGAGAGACGATGGGTACTGCTCGTTACAAAAAGGAGGATTTATGGCTGAGGGACAAAAGTGGACAGTTGACCGTATCGGCGGAGCGTTAGGACTCGCAGTCGCCATCGTCGGTGCGTTTGTCGACATTCCGAATGCTGCAGTGATTCTGCTCGTGTTGGGTCTCGTCGCAGGATGGGGCTATGCGGCGGATGCACATGTCAGAGTTATCGTGAGTGCACTTGCACTACCGGTAATGGCTAAGGCGTTCGACGCTGTTCCTGAGGCAGGAAGTTATCTGGCTGCAATCGTCACCAATATCGGTGCGGTTGCCGTGGGAGCCGCGCTCTGTATCATGCTGAGGAATATCTATCGAAGATTTGTAGCGGCTTAGTTCCGATCACTTCGGCAATAGAAGCCGGCGGGCGTGCTGCTCGGCGGCTTCTTCTTTTGTAGTGTTCAATTGCTTGCGACAAAGCCGCACTTACCGACTGTTATGACCGGACACCGGGGCGCTCGGCGGCTCCGGTGGTCAGCATCGTGCTTGACCTGACCGCCGCCGATCCCCCTGCAAGGCTTTCCTTGAACGGTGTGAAATCGAACGACGCTCGACTTTATTAACTCGTCCACTGAATCGGATCAGGCCCACCGGTGAGAACTCAACGCCTGAATCGTCCGCGACGTGTGCAATAATCAGGTTGCAGCCGCTCGCAAGTTATTGATTCCAAAGACGGAGAGATGTCCGAGTGGTTGAAGGAGCACGCTTGGAAAGCGTGTGTACGGGGAACCGTACCAAGGGTTCGAATCCCTTTCTCTCCGCCATTCATTCCCGGGTCCATTCCGGTCACATGGGTGCCATTTCATTCCGGGCACATAGGTAACACTTTCCGCCAAAACGGATTCTCGATCGGTTCCAGGCGGCACGTGTCGTCATCAAAATATCCCAAGTCATAGTCCA
>Ga0194120_10001411_pt1 | contig 43878 bp, 38 predicted proteins | sample TA2MahCa65mmetaG_FD_148642 | JGI IMG/M metagenome (GOLD analysis project Ga0194120, IMG submission 148642) | Freshwater microbial communities from Lake Tanganyika, Tanzania - TA2015019 Mahale Deep Cast 65m | ecosystem: Environmental > Aquatic > Freshwater > Lake | place: Tanzania: Lake... | reverse complement strand
GGCGCCGCCGTCGTCCGGCGGCGTGCTGCTGATCCAGATGCTCAACATGCTGGAGGGCTACAAGCTGCGCGCCGGCGATCCGGCGACGCTGCACCTGATGATCGAGGTGATGAAGCGCGCCTATGCCGACCGCGCGCAGTTCCTCGGCGATCCGGACTTCAGCACGATTCCCGCCGCGGAGCTGATGTCGAAGCGCTATGCCGAGGCGCGGCGCGAAGGCATCGACCGCGAGCGCGCGCAGCCGGCGCGCGACGTCCGGCCCGGCGAACCCGCGCGGTTCGGCGGCGACAACACCACGCACTATTCCGTCGTCGACCGCTTCGGCAACGCGGTGTCCAACACCTACACCATCAATTCGAGCTACGGTCTGGGCCTCGTCGCCGAGGGCACCGGCGTGCTGCTCAACGACGAGCTGGACGATTTCGCCGCCAAGCCCGGCGCACCCAACGCCTTCGGCCTGATCGGGCTCAACGAGGCCAACGCGCCGGGTCCGGACAAGCGGCCGCTGTCGTCGATGACGCCGACCGTCGTGCTGCGCGACGGGCGGCCGGTCCTGATCACCGGCTCGCCCGGCGGCAGCCGCATCATCACCGTGGTGCTGCAGATCGTGCTCAACGTCATCGACCACCGCATGAGCGTGGATCGGGCGGTGCACGCACCGCGCATCCATCACCAGTGGGTGCCGGACGAGACGATCGTGGAGGCGAGCCTGCCCGCGGCGGCCGTGAAGGCGCTGGAGGCGCGCGGCCACCGCGTCTCGCGGCGCCCGCTGACCACCTCGGCGAACTCGATCATGGTCACGCGCCAGGGCCTGATCGGTGCAGCCGACAGCCGCACCCGCGGGGCGCTGGCCGCAGGCTACTAGGCCGGCACTACTGCGCCGGCTTGAAGCCCGACGCTTTCACCGCCGGGGCCCAGCGTTCCGAATCCGCCTTCTGGATCGCAGCCAGTTCCGCCGCCGTCGTGCCGGTCGGCTGCAAGCCGAAATCAAGCAGCTTCTGCTTGACGTCCGGCGCCTGCACCGCAGCCGCCATGATCTTGCTGTAGCGGTCGACGATGTCCTTCGGCGTTCGGGCCGGCGCAAACGCGCCGTACCAGGCGCTGCCCTCGATGTCGTAGCCCGCCTCGCGGAACGTCGGGATGCCCTCGACGAAGGGCGAGCGCGCCTTGCCGGACGTGGCAAGAATGCGGATACGGCCGGCCTTGTGGTTCTCCACGAAGTCGCTCAGCGTCGTGAACATCATCGGCACGTGGCCGGCGATGAGATCGGGCAGCGCCGCGGCCGAGCCGCGATACGGCGCATGGCGCAGTTCCAAGCCCGCGGCGCGTCCTAACAGCACGCCGAAGAAATGCGGCAGCGCGCCAGCCGCGGGCGACGCGAACGTCGCACGCGCCGGATCGGCCTTCACCCAGGCGACCAGCTCCTTCAGCGTCTTGGCGGGAATTTGCGCGCCGACTGCAATCGCAAAGTCGAAGGTCGCGACATGCGAAACCGGCGCAAAGTCCTTGAGCGGATCGTAGTCGAGATTCGGATACACATGCTGGTACACCGCGACCGGCGCGATCGGCGTCAGCAGCAGCGTGTTTCCGTCCGGCGCCGCGTTCTTCACCGCGACGGTCCCGATGCGTCCGGCGGCACCGGTGCGGTTCTCCACGATCACCGTGCGGCGGAGACCTTCCTGCATCTTGGCGGCGATCAGGCGCGTGAGCGCGTCGCCGGAGCCGCCGGCCGCAAACGGAAACACGATCCTGATGGGCTGGTCCTGCGCCAGCACCGGCATCGGCGCAGCGAGCGCAGCGATCAGCGCAAGCAATCCAACGGTTCGACGAACCAGCATCGCATCCTCCCCCGATCCGGACTTCGTCAAGCGTCCGATCCTAAGTGCGATCCGGAGCGGCCGGAAGGCGCGACAGCGCACGCGAGGCTGTTTGTCGCGTTTCACCGATAAAGTGGCGAGCGATTCCCGAAATTATTCCGGCCTGCCGGTCCGCAGCAGGAGCAATGGCGTACGCAGTTCCGCGGTGACGCGGCGCAGCACCGCGGCATCGTCGAGCGGCGAGCCGTCGAGCGGTGCGAGCAGGAGCCTGGCGCTTTCGAGATCGGCGGTGAGCGACGCTGGAATATCCGCAATCCGCGCCATCCGCGACCCGAGCGCTTCGGCGAGCGTCGCCGCGAACTGCGCCAGCACGTCCGTTTCCGGCGCCTCCGGTTGCGCCAGCACGATCACAGGCCCCTGCCGCCGGACCGGACGTTCGGGCACGAACAGAACCCCGCCCTGGCGCGGCGCAAGTTGCCGCGCCAGCGCCATCGCGTCGGCAGCCGAAGCGGCGAGCCGGTCGAGCCCGATCACCAGGATGTCGTCCACCGAACATGCTTCGCACAGCAGCTGCGCCGCCACACCGCGCCTGGCCTCGAACGACCAGGCCAGTTTCGCTCGCTCGGCCGCGCGCGCCAGCATTGTCCGGCACAACTCGGCCTCGCGGCGGATCGCGGCTTCGAACCGCGCCGGATCGAGCGCCACCGCGCCGCCGGAGAATCCGACCATGGCCGGAAACGGCAGCGCACTCGCGGCAAGCGACGCCTCCTCCTCGACGAACAGCGCCGCCAGTTCCGAATGCAGCGCCGCCGCGATTTCGAGTGAGATCGGCAAACCCAGTTCGACCTCGCGCCGCGTGGTCGCGCGCAGGATCAGCCGGCGGCGCCGGACGTCGCGATCACCGGGCGTCGCCATTGCGTTTCTCCGTGGGCCCGTCGGACCCGAAGCGGCGGCGGATCGCTGCGAACTCGCGCAGCCTCGCCTCCACCAGACCGTTGATGCTGTCGGACGGAAATTGCCCATCCGCGCCGCGCGCACCGGCCGGCTTTCCGGTCAGGATTTCGATGCCCTGGTCGATGCTGGCCACCGGGATGACACGGAAGCGGCCCTTGGCGCAGGCCTCGACCACGTCTCCGCGCAGCATCAGGTGCCTGACGTTGGCGGCGGGGATCAGCACGCCCTGATCGCCGGTCAGGCCGCGCGCGTTGCAGACGTCGAAAAATCCCTCGATCTTGTCGTTGACGCCGCCGATGGCCTGCACCTCGCCGAACTGATTGACCGAGCCGGTGACCGCGAACGACTGCTTGAGCGGGACGTCCGACAACGCCGAGAGCAGCGCGTACAACTCGGCCGACGATGCGCTGTCGCCGTCGACGCCGCCGTAGGACTGCTCGAACACCAGGCTCGCCTGCAGCGACACCGGCACGTCGAGTGCGTAACGCGCGGCGATGAACCCGGACAGGATCAGCACGCCCTTGGAGTGCAGCGGTCCGCCGAGTTCCACCTCGCGCTCGATGTCGATCACCCGTCCGGTGCCAAGCCGCGTGCGCGCGGTGATCCGCGTCGGGCGGCCGAAGCTCGTCGTGCCGAGCTGCAGCACCGACAGTCCGTTGACCTGTCCGATTTTCGCGCCCTCGGTATCGATCAGCACGATGTTGCGGCCGATCGCCTCCTGGCTGCGTTCGCGCACCCGCGACGAGCGGCGCCGGCGTTCGGCCACCGCGCGCTCGATGTCGGCGGCGGCGATGCGGTCGCGCCCGGCCTCGCCCGCCCAATGGTCGGCCTCGCGCAGCACGTCGGACACCGTGCCGACCTGCAGCGACAGCTTCTCGGCGTCGTCGGCCAGCCGCGCGGTCTCGTCGATCATGCTGGCCAGCCCGCCGCGGTCGACGGGCTTCAGCTTCTCGCGTCCGGCGATAGCCGCAATAAGACGAGCGTAGAGCGCGATGTTGTCCGCGCTGCGGTCGAACTCGTCGTCGAAATCGACCTCGACCTTGAACAGCTCGGCGAAGTCCGGATCGAGCGACATCAAGAGGTAATAGAGCCAGCGGTCGCCAATCAGCACGATCTTGGCGTCGAGCGGAATCGGGTCTGGCTCCAGCGAGATCGTCGACGCCAGGCTGATCTGTTCCGCGAGCGAGGAGATGGCGATGGTCCGGCTTTTCAGGGCGCGCTTGAGCGCCGCCCACGAAAACGGCTGCGAGAGAATCTCGCGCGCATCCAGGATCAGATAGCCGCCGTTGGCGCGGTGCAGCGCGCCGGGCCGGATCAGGGTGAAGTCGGTGACCAGCGCACCCATTTGCGGGACGTGCTCGATACGGCCGACGATCTGCTGATAGGTCGGGTTCGGCTCGGTGACCACCGGCGCGCCGCCCTTGCCGTTCTCCCGGTCGCCGACGATGACGTTGACCTTGTAGCGCCGCAGCCGCGGATTGCCGGTTGCCATCGTGCTGGCAACCGGGATCGGCGCGTTCGCCGCCGCCTCCGCGGTTTCCAGAAACACCTCGACGTTGGCGATCAGGTCGTGCGCGACCTCGCCGAGGAACGCCTGGATTTCCGGAATGTCCGGAAACAGCTTCCGGACATCGCCGATCTCGACGTCGACGGTGCCGCTGGCGAGCTCCTTGTTCAATTCGCGGATGCGATCGCGGCGCGACTTCTCCAGCGCCGGCATGTGGGTGAGGATTTCGCGCAGTTCCTCCTGCAGCGCCTTGATGTCGGCCTGGATGCGCTCGCGCTCGTCCTGCGGCAGCGCCTCGAACGCCTCCGGCTTCACCACCTCGCCCTGCCGCATCGGCGCAAACGCGAAGCCCACCGGCGTGCGCATGATGCCGATCGATTTGGCGCGCGCGCGATCGTTGAGTCCGGCGAACGCCTTCTCCTGCGCCTCCTCGAAGTCCTGGTCGATGGCGCTGCGCCGCGCCTTGTAGTCGTCGGAGTCGAACAGCGCCGGCAGCGCCGCGCCGACGTCGGCGACCAGCGCGTCCATCGCTTCACGGAAGCGCACCGCGGTGCCCGGCGGCAGCTTCAGCGCCTTCGGTTTGTCGGGCGCCTTGAAGTTGTTGACATAGACCCAGTCGCAGGGCGCGGGCTCGCTCTTCGCGCGCTCGCTGAGATACGCCAGGATCGACGTGTGCCGGCCGGTGCCGGGCAGTCCCATGGCGTAGAGGTTGAAGCCCGGCTTGCGCATCGCGCTGCCGAAGCGGATCGCGTCGCTGGCGCGCGGCTGGCCGATCAGGCCCTCGGGCAGCGGCAGCGTGCCGGCATCGACGGGGATCGCATCGGGGTCGGTGGTCCGCCGCAGGATCGCGGGCGGCAGCGGCTTGCCGGTTTCCGGTTGCGCGGATTGTGTCGGCTTGGACGCGCTGTCGGACATGGCCTCGGCCGTCTCCCGTTGCTCGCCTTGGTGCGTTCGAGCTTAGCCGATAATGTCACGCGAGGATGGCATTCAAGCCATTGACCTTCATCAAAAATCCGTCCGCTCGCGCACGGCAAAGCGCGCACGGTGCAACGGCCAATCTCGGCATGGGAGACGATTGGAGCGGGCGAAGGGATTCGAACCCTCGACCCCGACCTTGGCAAGGTCGTGCTCTACCCCTGAGCTACACCCGCATCCGGGAGGTACGGCGGACATTGGCCTGGAGGCCCGTCCGCCAGCGCCACTCCTATATCGAAATTCGTTAGGACTTTGCAACCGCGGCCGAAACCGCCACAAAGGCAGCGGAATCCGGCTGCATCCCGTCTCCGCCCCGCCATGCCCGCCTCCCCAGAAGACCTGTTCGCCTATTTGGATCGCCTCGGCATCGCCCATTCGACGGTGAGCCACCCGCCGCTGTTCACGGTCGAGCAGTCGCTGGGCCTGCGCGGCGCCATCCCCGGCGGGCACACCAAGAACCTGTTTCTGAAGGACAAGAAGGGCGCGCTGTTCCTCGTCACCGCGCTGGAGGACGCCGTCATCGAGCTGAAGTCGCTGCACCGGGCGCTCGATGCGAGCGGACGGTTCTCGTTCGGCTCCGCCGACCAGCTCCGCGAGGTGCTGGGCGTCGAGCCCGGTTCGGTGACGCCGTTCGCGGCGATCAACGACGCCGAACGGCGCGTCGCGGTGGTGCTGGACGCAGCCCTGATGGAACACGGCACGATCAACGCCCATCCTCTGGTCAACACCATGACCACGTCCATCGCCCGCGACGGGCTGGTGCGGTTCCTGGAAGCCACCGGCCACCCGCCCCGGATCGTCGCGGTCGCCTCCGCCCCGGCGGAAGGCGCGCCCGATAGCGCCTGAACCCGATTGCATTTGCGCCCTCCCCGGCCCATTTATCGGGGGAACAAAACGGGTTGGGCGGCCCTGCGTACGGCGGTCGCCAGGCGAGGAACGCAATGTCGATGCTTCAGAACGGCGGCACCGCGGCCGCCGCGGCTCCGGACGGCCTGATCAAGGACGTCACCACCCAGTCCTTCATGAAGGACGTGATCGAGGAGTCGAAGCGCCAGCCGGTGCTGATCGACTTCTGGGCGCCGTGGTGCGGCCCGTGCAAGCAGCTCACCCCGGTCCTGGAAAAGGTCGTCAAGGCCGCCAAGGGCAAGGTCAAGCTCTGCAAGATGAACATCGACGAGCATCCGGCGATCCCGGGGCAGATGGGCATCCAGTCGATTCCGGCCGTCATCGCATTCGTCAACGGCCAGCCGGCCGACGGCTTCATGGGCGCGCTGCCCGAGAATCAGGTGATGGCGTTCCTGGAGCGCCTGACCAAGGGCGCCGTGGGCGGCGAGGCGAAGGATCTGTTGAAGGCCGCCGACGCCGCGCTGGTCGAAGGCAACGCCGCGGAAGCGGCGCAGATCTATGCCGAGGTGCTCGCCGAAGACCGCGAGAACGTCCATGCGCTCGCCGGCATGGCGCGCTGCTACATCGAGACCGGCGCGATCGAGCAGGCCAAGCAGACGCTGGCGCTGGTGCCGGAGGCCAAGCGCAACGAGGCGCCGGTCGCGGCCGCGCGCGCGGCTCTGGAAGTCGCCGAGCAGGCCAGCAACGTCGGGCCGGTCGCCGAACTCGAACACAAGGTGCTGACCAACGCGCTCGACCATCAGGCGCGGTTCGATCTCGCGGTTGCGCTTAACGCCAAGGGCCGCCGCATGGAAGCGGTCGATCACCTGATCGAGATCGTCAAGCGCGACCGCAAATGGAACGACGACGGCGCACGCAAGCAGCTCGTGCAGTTCTTCGAGGCCTGGGGCGCGACGGACGAGGCGACGATCGCGGGGCGCAAGAAGCTGTCGTCGATCTTGTTCTCTTAAGCGCGGTGCGTTGCACGCGCCGGGCGGGCGGATGAGAGGCCGGCCATGCCGATGAACGCGGTCTATCGAAACGCCGCCGATCTGCCGGAGATCGTGCCGGTGTTTCCGCTGCCGGGCGCGCTGCTGCTGCCGCGCGGGCAGATGCCGCTGAACATCTTCGAGCCGCGCTATCTCGCCATGGTCGACGACTCGCTGCGCGACGGCCATCGCCTGATCGGCATGATTCAGCCCGATCCGGCGCATCCCGGCCCCGAGGACAAGCCGAACCTGTTCCGCGTCGGCTGCGTCGGCCGCATCACCCAGCTCGCCGAGACCGGCGACGGCCGCTACCTCATGCAGCTCACCGGCGTCGCGCGTTTCCGCACCGTCGAGGAGCTCAACGTCGGCACGCTCTATCGCCAGTGCCGCGTCACCTACGCGCCGTTCGCCGACGACTTCGTCGCGCGCAAGGGCGAGGAGGCGGTCGACCGCAAGGCGCTGCTGGAGGCGCTGCAGGCGTTTCTCAAGGCCAACAATCTCAAGACCGACTGGCAGAGCATCGAGAGCGCGCCGAACGAAGCGCTGGTCAATGCGCTGGCGATGATGTCGCCCTACGGCGTCGCCGAGAAGCAGGCGCTGCTGGAGGCGCCGGACCTCAAGACCCGCGCCGAGATCATGATCGCGGTGACCGAGATCGAGCTTGCCAAGAAAACCGCCGGCACCGGCGAGACGCAATTGCAGTGAAGGACCCGCCATGACCGTATCCCCGTCTCCCGACCGCCCCGCGCACGGCGTCGACCCGAAGCTCCTGGAAATCCTGGTCTGCCCGCTGACCAAGAGCGCGCTGGAATACGACGCCGAGAAGCAGGAGCTGGTTTCGCGCGCGGCCAAGCTCGCCTATCCGATCCGCGACGGCATCCCGATCATGCTGCCGGAGGAAGCGCGGCGGCTGGATTGATGAAACCGCATTCGTTGTTCGTCGCCGTCATGCCCGGCCTTGTGCCGGGCATTCACGTCTTTGCGGCTGCACGGCAAGCAAAACGTGGATGGCCGGGACAAGCCCGGCCATGACCGGGTAGAAATACCGGCGAGACAGTCAGGAGCAATCCAATGCTGAAAATCTGGGGCCGCAACACTTCGTCCAACGTGCAGAAGGTGATCTGGGCGCTCGCCGAGATGAAGCTGCCGTTCGAGCGCATCGACGTCGGCGGCGCGTTCGGCAAGACCAAAGACCCGTTCTATCTGGCGATGAACCCCAACTCGCTGGTGCCGACGCTCGAGGAAGAGGACGGCTTCACCATGTGGGAGTCGAACTCGATCGTGCGCTACCTCGCGGGCAAGCATCAGAACCGCACGCTGGAGCCCGCCGACCTGCAGGTGCGCGCCCGCGCCCAGATGTGGATGGACTGGCAGCTCTCGGTCATGGGCCCTTCGATCACGCCGGTGTTCTGGGGCCTGATCCGCACCCCGCCGGAGAAGCGCGATCCCGCCGCCATCGCCGCCGGCAAGGAGAAGACCGTCGTCGCAGCGAAGATCATGGACGCGCAGCTCGGCAAGACGCAGTTCATGGCCGGCAACGACTTTTCCTACGGCGACATTTCCGTCGGCATCATGATCTACCGCTACATGCAGTTGATCCCGGAGCGTCCGGCGACGCCGAACCTCGACCGCTGGTACGCCGCGATCTCCTCGCGCCCGGCGTTCAAGGAGCAGATCGCGGTGGTGCCGCTGACGTAAGGCGCCGTTCTGCCACTTGCTCCCACCCTCCTCCGACGAAAGGGCGTTCACGCCCGTCTTCGACGGGCTATGGGGAGGGTGAAGCGCATCCGCTGCACCGCTTGAGAAAATCTACAGCGCCTCGCCCTTCAAAAGCCGCGGCACCTCGCCGGTCAGTCCCGCCGCCTCGCGGATGAACATGCGCTTGAGCGGCGGCGCGCGGTCGACCAGGCCGAGGCCGACGTCGCGCAGGATGCGCAGCGCGTCCGAGTTGTTCGAGAACAGCCGGTTGAGCGCGTCGGTCGCGATCCCCATCGCCATGGTGTCGAAGCGCCGCCAGCGCTGGTAGCGGTCGAGCACGCCCGCGCCGCCGGCGTCGAGCCCGAGCCGCGCCGCGTCGGCGATGGCTTCGGCCAGCGCCGCGACATCGCGCAGACCGAGATTGAGCCCCTGTCCCGCGATTGGATGGATCACATGCGCCGCGTCGCCGACCAGCGCCACGCGCTCGCCGACAAATGCGCGCGCCACCATCAGCCCGAGCGGATAGGCGCGGCGCGGACCCACCGCCGCGATCTCGCCGAGCTTCAGGCCGAAGCGCCGCTCCAGCTCGGCGTGAAATTCGGCGTCGGGCAGCGCAACGATGCGCTCGGCTTCGCGCGCTTCTTCCGTCCACACGATCGACGAACGCCTGCCCTTCAGCGGCAGGATCGCAAACGGCCCCGCGGGCAGAAAGTGTTCTTCGGCGCGGCCGTGGTGATCGCGTTCGTGCTCCACCGTCGTGACGATGCCGGACTGGCCGTATTCCCAGCTCACGCTCTTGATGCCGGCCAGCTCCCGGATCGCCGAGCGCGCGCCGTCGGCGGCCACCAGGAGGCGGGCTGAAACCGTTTCGCCGCCACTCAAATGCACGTCGATACGATTGCTGACCCCCGCCTCATTCCTCCCCCTTTCATGGGGAGGACGGCCGTGCCGCGAGTCCTCCCTCCCCCTGAAAGGGGGAGAGTCGGGGTGGGGGTCATGCGCGCCGCGACAATGAAAATCCCTCACCGCCTCCGCGCGCAGCTCCACGCCCTCCGCCTTCGCGCGCGCGACCAGCGCCTCGATCAGCAGCCGGTTCTCGACCATGTGCGCGAACGGCTCGCCCGGCTCGATCTCGCCTTCGAAGGTCAGGAACGTCGGCCGCACCGCGTCCTTCAGCCGCGAGTCGGTCACGACCATGTCGAGGATCGGCTGCGCCTCGCCCGCGACCGCATCCCAGACGCCGACGGTCTCGAACAACCGGCGGGCCGCAGCCGCAATCGCCGAAGCGCGGCCGTCCTGCGGCGCGCCGCGGCTCAGCATCGGGTCCGCGACCGCGACCCGGAACGCATCGCCCAGCCCCTGGCGCAGCGCGATGGCGAGCGCCAGCCCGGCAAAACCGGCGCCGCCGATCAGGACGTCGGCCTGTGCGGCCGATCCGGTTGGGAGTCGATTTTTCTTCGCCATGGCGTGAGTATAGCACCCTGACAATCCGGGGTTTCCATGGCCACCGCCGTCCAGGACCTGCTGACGATCCTCGATCTCGAACAGCTCGAGGTGAACCTGTTCCGGGGCCGCAGCCCGCAGGTCGGCTGGCAGCGCGTGTTCGGCGGCCAGGTGATCGGCCAGGCGCTGGTCGCGGCGACGCGCACCGTCGACGGACGGCCGCCGCATTCCATGCACGCCTATTTCCTGCTGGCCGGCGACCCCAAGGTGCCGATCGTCTACGAGGTCGACCGCATCCGCGACGGCAAGAGTTTCACCACCCGCCGCGTGATCGCGATCCAGCACGGCCACGCGATCTTTTCCATGTCGGTCTCCTTCCACACCGACGAGGAAGGCCTCGACCACCAGATGCCGATGCCGAAGGTGCCCAAGCCCGAGGCGCTGCCGAGCGACGCCGAGATCAAGGAGCGCATCCTGCCGGCGATGCCGGAATCGGTCCGGCGCTATTACGAGCGCGAACGGCCGATCGAACTGCGGCCGGTGGAGTACGGCCGCTATATCGGCCAGACGCCCGCGGACGGCGGCTTCAACCTCTGGATCCGCGCCACCGGGCGCCTGCCGGACGACCCGGCAATCCACCGCTGCGTGCTGGCCTATGCCTCGGACTTCACCCTGCTCGACACCGCGCTGGTGCCGCACGGCCGCAGCGTGTTCGACCGCAACATCATGGCGGCAAGCCTCGACCATGCGCTGTGGTTTCACCGGCCGTTCCGCGCCGACGAATGGCTGCTTTACGCCCAGGACAGCCCGAACCTGCACGGCGCGCGCGGCTTTGCCCGCGGGCTGATCTACGCCGCCGACGGCACCCTGGTCGCCTCGGTCGCCCAGGAGGGGTTGCTGCGCGAGCGCCGGGCGCAGACCTGACGCGCGCCGATGCTCCCAAGCCGCGCATTTGCCTGCTGATAAGGCGATAATCCCGCTTAAATTCCAGCCGTATTGCCGATAACGTGGGCGCGTAGACCCGCCAATAGACCGGCCGTGAGACCATTGGCGGCGGGTCGCCGTTATCGATCGGGCCAAAGACCGGACCGTCTCCCGATCAGAGGATATTCGCCATGAAACTCGTCACCGCCATCATCAAACCCTTCAAGCTCGACGAAGTCCGCGACGCGCTGACCGCGATCGGCGTCCACGGCATGACCGTCAGCGAAGTCAAAGGCTACGGACGCCAGAAGGGCCACACCGAAATTTATCGCGGCGCCGAATACGCCGTGAACTTTCTGCCGAAACTGAAGATCGAGGTCGGCGTGCCCGACGACATGGAAGACAAGGTCGTCGCGGCAATCGTCAATTCGGCCAAGACCGGCCAGATCGGCGACGGAAAAATTTTCGTCTCGAACGTCGGCCATGCGGTGCGCATCCGCACCGGCGAAACCGATAACGACGCGCTCTAGGCATTTCCCAGGGGGGCACAATGAGCAGAATTCAATCGACGCGCTTCGGCGTGGCGGGCATCGCCGCCGCGCTGATCGCGCTTTCGGCCGCGCCGGCATTTGCGCAGGCGGCGGCCGCGCCCGCCAAGATCGACGCGGCCGACACCGCGTTCCTCCTGTCGGCGACCGGGCTCGTCCTGATGATGAGCATCCCGGGCCTGGCGCTGTTCTATTGCGGCATGGTGCGCAAGAAGAACGTGCTCGCAACCATGGCGCAGACCTTCGCCGCGGTGGCGCTCGGATCGCTGGTCTGGATGGCGGTCGGCTACAGCCTGGCCTTCACCGGCGACGGCGCGCTGATCGGAACGCTTGATCGGATCTTCCTGAAGGGCATGACGATGGAATCGATCCATCCGGCCGCCAAGACGATCCCCGAGTCGGTGTTCATGATCTACCAGATGACCTTCGCGATCATTACGGTCGCGCTGGTCGCGGGCTCGGTCGCGGACCGCATGCGCTTCTCGGCGTTCGTCTGGTTCGTCGTGGGCTGGCTGATCCTGGTCTATGCGCCGATCGCGCATTGGGTCTGGGGCGGCGGCTTCCTCGCCGGCGCGGGCGTCATCGATTTCGCGGGCGGCCTCGTCGTGCACCTGAACTGCGGCATCGCCGGCCTCGTCGCCTGCTATGTGATCGGCGTGCGCCGCGGCTACGGCTCGGAAAATCTTGCGCCCTTCAACCTGTCGCTGGCCGTCATCGGCACCGGCCTGCTGTGGGTCGGCTGGTTCGGATTCAACGGCGGCTCGGCGCTCGCCGCCGGCTCGCGCGCCGGCTACGCAGTGGTCGCGACGCATCTCGCGGCATGCGCCGGCGTCTGCACCTGGATGCTGATCGAGTGGTGGGACCGCGGCAAGCCGTCGGTGCTCGGCATGATCTCCGGCGCCATCGCAGGGCTCGGCACCATCACGCCGGCCTCCGGCTTCGTGCTGCCGTGGCATGGCGTCGTCATCGGCATCGCCGCCGGCGGCATCTGCTACTGGGCCTGCGTGAAGCTCAAGCAGGCGCTGGGCTACGACGACTCGCTCGACGTATTCGGCGTTCACGGCGTCGGCGGCGCAACCGGAACGATCCTGGTCGGCGTATTCGCCGTGGCGGCGATCGGCGAAACCAAAGGCCTGCTCGAAGGCAACGCCGGCCAGGTGCTGACCCAGCTCTACGGCGTCGGCGTCACGCTCGCCTGGGCCGCGATCGGCACCTTCGTGCTGCTGAAGGTGATCGGCTTCTTCCTGCCGCTCAGGGTGCGCGACGAGGACGAACGCATCGGCCTCGACCTCACCCAGCACGGCGAGCAGCTGCAGTAGTCGCTGCCGCAAAATCGTCTCGGATCGAACGCTGCGAGGGCCCGCCACAAGCGGGCCCTTGTCGTTTCAAGGGCCTTTGCTCAGTTATTGGGCAACCGGTGCTTGGCCCCGTGATGTCTGATTAATCCTTTTGCAATCCCGGCGGCAGCGCGTCGAGAGTTCGACCGCCGCTGTCTGTGAATTCAGAAAATCTCTTTCCGATCAAAATGTTGCCCATCGCCTGCGCGGTTGGCACGCGGTTTGATTCCAGGACTGCGGCAGCGCACGGGGGCATGAGCCGGCGTAGGCGCTGCCAGTCAGTCCGCCCGGCCGGTTACGGCCGGGCACTTAGCGGGGATCGAACCCATGAAGATCGTCATGGCTATCATCAAGCCATTCAAGCTCGACGAGGTCCGCGACGCGCTCACGGCGGCCGGGGTGCACGGGCTCACCGTCACCGAGGTCAAAGGCTACGGGCGGCAGAAGGGCCACACCGAGATTTATCGCGGCACCGAGTACGCCGTGAATTTCCTGCCGAAGATCAAGATCGAAGTCGCGGTGCCGAGCGACCAGGCCGACAAGGTGATCGACGCGATCGCCTCGGCGGCCAAGACCGGCCAGATCGGCGACGGAAAAATCTTCGTCTACGACATCGACCACGCCGTCCGCATCCGCACCGGCGAAACCGACGCGGCCGCGCTGTGATCCCGCGACTCGAAATGCTTCCGATCAGGAGTTCGACCATGACTTTGAAGAATTTCATCCGCGCGGGACTGGCCGGGCTCGCCGCCCTGGCCATCGCCGCGTTCGTTGCCGAACCTGCGCTGGCACAGGCGCCGGCGGCTCCCGCACCGATCGTACCGAACAAGGGCGACACGACCTGGATGATGGTCGCGACCATCCTGGTTCTGCTGATGACCATCCCGGGCCTCGCGCTGTTCTACGCCGGCCTGGTGCGCGCCAAGAACACGCTCTCGGTGCTCGCGCACGTGTTCTACACCGTCTGTATCGTGATGATCATCTGGGTGGTCTACGGCTACAGCGTCACGTTCACCGGCGGCACCTACTTCGGCGGCCTGGAAAAGATCTTCCTCAAAGGCGTAACCACGGAATCGCTCGGCGCCACATTCTCGGTCGGGGTCAACATTCCCGAACTGGTCTTCGTGGTGTTCCAGATGACCTTTGCCTGCATCACGCCGGCGCTGATCGTCGGCGCCTTCGCCGAGCGCATGAAGTTCTCCGCCGTGGCGCTGTTCGTGCCGCTGTGGGTGACCTTCGTGTACTTCCCGATGGCGCACATGGTCTGGTACTGGGCCGGCCCGGACGCGGTCGACGCCGCAGCCAAGGCCGTCGCAGCCGCCACCGACGCCGCAGCCAAGACCGCCGCTCAGGCCAAGCTCGACGAAGCCCTCGCCGACGCCGGCAAGATCTTCTCGTGGGGCGCGATCGACTTCGCCGGCGGCACCGTCGTGCACATCAACGCCGGTCTCGCCGGCCTGATCGGCGCGATCATGGTCGGCAAGCGCATCGGCCACGGCAAGGAGCTGATGCCTCCGCACTCGCTGGTCATGACGTTCATCGGCGCCTGCCTGCTGTGGGTCGGCTGGTTCGGCTTCAACGCCGGCTCGAACCTCGAAGCCTCCGGCGGCGCGGTGCTCGCGATGGTCAACACCTTCGTCGCAACCGCGGCGGCGGCGTTGTCGTGGATGTTCGCCGAGTGGATGGTGAAGGGTAAGCCGTCGCTGCTCGGAATGGTGTCGGGCTGCATCGCAGGTCTCGTCGCGGTCACGCCCGCGGCCGGATTTGCCGGTCCGATGGGCGCGATCGTTCTCGGCCTGATTGCCGGTGTGGTCTGCCTGTTCTTCTGCTCGACCATCAAGAACATGTTCGGCTACGACGACTCGCTCGACGTGTTCGGCATCCACTGCGTCGGCGGCGTCGTCGGCGCGATCCTGACCGGCATCCTGGTGGCGCCGTCGCTCGGTGGCACCGGCATCATGGACTACGCCACCGGCAAGGTCGCCGACTACAGCCTGGTCACGCAGGTCATTGCCCAGTTCAAGGGCGTGCTGATGACCTTCGTGTGGTGCGGCGTCGGCTCGTTCGTCATCTACAAGCTGGTCGACATCGTGGTGGGCCTGCGCGCTCCGGTCGAGAAGGAGCGCGAGGGCCTCGACCTCACCGACCACGGCGAGCGCGCCTACAACATGTGAACTCTGCCCAAACGATAATCCGGACCGGCTGCGAGGGGAGGCCGGTTCGTACTCAAGCCAATCCCCTCACCAATCCCCGCAAGGGGCGAGACGCAAGACACATCGCGACAACGGTTGGGGCGGAACCCGGCACCGCCCTGCCCGTCGAGAGGCTCCGGCCGCAAGGCCGGGGCCTCTCACTTTTTGAGGCTCCGTGAAATTCAGCCGGCCGCCGCCGTTCCTGCCGGCGTCTCGCCCAGGAAGCGGCGGACCTCGGCGAGGAACTGGGCGAACGCCGGCTCGTGGGCGAGCAGGATGTGGTTCTTGCTGTCGAGCAGCACGAACCGTGCGCCGGGAATGTCGGTTGCGAGCTTTCGGCCTGACTTCAACGAGACCACGGCGTCGTCGCGCGCATGCAGCACGAGCGTCGGCGTTGTAACGCGTCCAAGCTGCTCGGAAACATCCAGATTGCCAAGCTCGGATTGCAGCCGCGCGGCAATCTCCGGCGAAACGGTTTTGCGCTGCAATTCGTTGAACCAATCCATCTGCTCCTGCGTCGCTTCCGGCACGAACAGCGAGGTGAACATCTGGCGGAATGCCGGGTTGTCCTGTCCCCAGCCCTCCCGGATTAACATGACCATGGCTTCACGACGCGCAATTTCGCTGAAGTCCCCGCGCGCGCGCCAGCCCTGGGCGTAGCCGCCGTACAGAATCAGGTGCGACACGCGTTCGGGATGCCGCACAGCGTATTCCAACGCCAACGCGCCGCCGCGAGAAACACCGAGCAGCGCAAACCGATCTAGGCCAGTCGCAGCCACGACGCTTTCCAGATCGGCGAGCATTGCCTCGAAGCTGAGGTCTTTCACATCCCAATCCGACATGCCGTTGCCGCGTTCGTCGTAGCGGTAAAGCTTGCCGATGCTCGACAGCTCCTTAACCCAGTGTCGCCATATCGGACTTTCCCATTCGTATTGCAGATGCGACATCCAATTGGCGGCCTTCAAGATCGGCGTGCCCTGGCCGCTGACCGCATAAGCGATACGAACGCCGTCGCGCGTCGTGCAATACCGGATGTCCTGCTGGACTTCGCGGCTCAACGGAATCGCTGCGCCGGCCTGCGGCGCCGGATGGTCCGAACGTCCGGCCGCATGCTGTCGCGAGCGCGCCGCCAGCGCCTCGATTTCGGCCACGAGCGCCGTGTCTTCCGGCGTAAGCGCCAGCAGCGCATGGGCTTGGACCAGCGCGCGCACCGGATCGTCGCGCAGAGCGCCGATCAGGAGCCGCCGGATCCGCAATTGCAGCAGTTCGCTGTCGTTGGCATTGGCGACGCGCCAGGCTTCGAACTCGGGACAGCTCGGCAGGTACAGGTCGTCGAGGAATCGGCCGCGGAACAGCGCAGCAACGCGCTCCAAATCCTCCACCGGCATTGCCGACAGGTCGGCCTGCATCAGCCGCCGCGCCTCCGCGTGATCGAGCGCGAGGCCGTCGCGCCGCAGGCTGATGCTGTTGCGGTCCGCCTCCAGCGCGTCGCCGGCAATCTGGCGGATCCGCGACAGGCTCCAGCGCAGCGCGCCGCGCGGGTCGTCGGGCACCTCCCAGAACATCTCGCACAGCCGCTCGCGGCGCTGCGGCCGGTCGACCACGGCGAGATAGGCGAGCAACGCGCGCGTCTTGCGCGACGGCGGAAGCGCCGCCGGCGTCCCGCCGCGCGAGACTTCGAGATTTCCGAGCACGTTGACCTGCAAACGGTCGCCGTCAGCCTGCAATGCCGCCTCCCGGCCGTCCGCTTCGACAGGGTTTTATATGTCATTTGAATCGAAAAGAACCGCGGACCGCGGCCACCGTCGTGCGTCCCGGCGCCACAAACCACCGGTCGCCGATGGTTAATCGCGCCTTAACCTCGCCGCTCCTATGGTATCGAAGGCCCATGCGGCGGGCGGTTCCGCCGTGCATAGCCGTTCGTGTCCAAGACCTTCGTGTCCAAGACCTTTGTGTCCATGACCGCCGCCACCGCCTCGCAAGTCCCGAAGCCCAAGGCCGAAGGCCGCTCGCCGTTCGTGCGCCTGCATGAGCTTCTGGCCGACCTCAAGCCGGGCAAGCCCGCGATCAACCTGTCGGTCGGAGAACCACAGCATCCGATCCCGCCGTTCGTAGGACCGGTCCTTCAGGCGCATCTCGCCGACTTCGGCCGCTATCCGGCCAACAAGGGCACCGACGGCTTCCGCAAAGCCGCCGCCGCCTGGCTCGACCGGCGCTACAGCCTCGCTCGGCCAGTGGACCCGGAAACCGAGGTGCTGGTGCTCAACGGCACGCGCGAAGGCCTGTTCCTCGGCGCCATTGCCGCCAAGCGCTACGTGCCGCCACGCGCCGGCGCGCCCGCGATTCTGATTCCCAACCCGTTCTACGCCGCCTATTCCGCCGGCGCCGGCGCCGCCGAATGCGAGCCGGTGTATCTGCCGACCACGCGCGAAACCGGCTTCCTGCCCGATCTCGACGCCATCGACGAGGCGCTGCTCAAGCGCACCGTCGCGTTCTACATCGCCTCGCCGTCGAACCCGCAGGGCGCGGTGGCGGGCCCGGAGTACCTGTCGCGCATCGTCGCGATGGCGCGGCGCTACGGCTTCATGGTGTTCGCGGACGAGTGCTACTGCGAAATCTATCTCGACGGCCGGGCGCCGCGCGGCATGCTGGAGGCCTCGGACCCCGACTTTGCCAACGTCGTGGTGTTCCACTCGCTGTCGAAGCGCTCCAACCTGCCGGGTCTGCGCGTCGGCTTCGCCGCCGGCGACCGCAAGTTCCTCGCGCGCTATATCGAGCTGCGCAATATCGCAGCCCCGCAGGTGCCGGTGCCGGCGCAGGAGGTCGCGATCGCGGCCTATGCCGACGAGGAGCACGTCGAGAAGAACCGCGAGCTTTACGTCGCCAAGTTCGATCTCGCCGACCAGATCGTCGGCGACCGTTACGGCTACAAGCGTCCGGCCGGCGGCTTCTTCCTCTGGCTCGACGTCTCAAAGCACGGCGGCGACGAAGCCGCGACGCAGAAGCTGTGGCGCGAGGGCGGTCTGCGCGTGATCCCCGGACACTACCTCGCGCGCGACGGCGCCGACGGCCGCAATCCCGGCGAAGGCTACATCCGCGTCGCGCTGGTGCAGGACAAGGAGACCACCGCGGAGGCGCTGCATCGCCTCGTCGCGGTGCTTGGCTAGAGCATGATGACGGATTAGACCATGAGCGTATTCGATCGCAGCCTGGACTATCCGCACTGGTCGGACGACCTGCGCGGCATGATCCGCCGGCGCATCTGCGAAGCCGGCGGAGTGATGCTGATCGCGCTGGCGCTGACGATGACCGTCGCGCTCGCCACCTGGTCGGTGCAGGACCCGTCGCTCAGTCACGCCACCGACGGTCCGGTGCGCAACCTGCTCGGCACGCCGGGCGCCATCGGCTCCGACCTGCTGATGCAATTGTTCGGGCTTGCGTCCACCGTGCTGGTGCTTCCGGTCGCGGTCTGGGGCTGGCGCATCGCCACCCATCGGCCGTTCGACCGCGAATTGCTTCGCCTCGGCTTCTGGCTGCTCGGCACGCTGCTCGCGGCAGGCTTTGCGTCCTGCTTCCCGCACAGCCCGTCCTGGCCGTTGCCGACCGGACTGGGCGGCGTGTTCGGCGACGCAATTCTCTATCTGCCGGCGGCCATATTCGGCCCGCTGCCGTCGACGGTCTATGCCATCGCCGGTGCGATCCTCGGTGCCGGCGCTCTCGCCGCCGCGACCGTCGCCGCCGGTTTCGGCTATCGCGATCCCGATAGCGTCACGCTCGACGAGCGCTGGGCGCGCGCGGCCGCCGGACCCGAAGACGACGAGGAGGAGCGCACCGCAATTTCGCTCGGATGGATCACGCATGCGCTGCTCAGCCTCAAGGCGCGCCTGCAACGGCTGGTGACCCGTCGTTCCGCCGTGCACGCGCCCGCCCGCCGCGCGCCGGTCCCGATGGTGTCCGAGCGCGACCGTTTCGAGCCGCGGCTCGGAGCGTCCACGGAGCCGGAGTTCGAGGACGACGACGAGGACATCGCCGGCGAAGCGGCGCCCGCGCCCCGCAAGGCGCCGCGCGCGAAGCCGCCGAAGCGCTCCAGCGGCGGCTATCAGTTGCCGGCGCTGTCGCTGCTCGCCGCGCCGAAGTCGAGCGACCGCTTCGCGCCGAGCCAAGGCTCGATCGAGGAAACCGCGACCCAGCTCGAAAGCGTGCTGCAGGATTTCGGCGTGCGCGGCCAGATCATCAATGCGCGGCCGGGCCCGGTCGTCACGCTCTACGAACTGGAGCCGGCGCCCGGCATCAAGTCGTCGCGCGTCATCGGTCTTGCCGACGACATCGCGCGCTCGATGAGCGCGCTCTCCGCCCGCGTCGCCGTGGTCTCCGGCCGCAACGCCATCGGCATCGAGCTGCCGAACGACAAGCGCGAGAAGGTGTACCTGCGCGAACTGCTCGACGCCGACGATTACCAGAGCACGTCGGCCAAACTGCCGCTGTGCCTCGGCAAGACCATCGGCGGCGAGACCGTCATCGTCGATCTCGCGCGCATGCCGCATCTCCTGATCGCGGGCACCACCGGCTCCGGCAAGTCGGTCGCGATCAACACCATGATCCTCAGCCTGGTGTATCGGCTGAAGCCCGAGCAATGCCGGCTGATCATGGTCGACCCCAAGATGCTCGAACTCTCCGTCTACGACGGCATCCCGCATCTGCTGACGCCCGTCGTCACCGATCCCAAGAAGGCGGTGGTGGCGCTGAAGTGGGCGGTGCGCGAGATGGAAGAGCGCTACAAGAAAATGTCCAAGCTCGGCGTGCGCAACATCGACGGCTACAACGCGCGCGTCGCCGAGGCCGGCGCGCGCGGCGAGACGCTGACCCGCACGGTCCACACCGGCTACGACAAGGAATCCGGCGAGGCGATCTACGAGAAGGAGGAGCTCGAGCTCGAGCCGCTGCCCTACATCGTGGTCATCGTCGACGAGATGGCCGACCTGATGATGGTCGCCGGCAAGGACATCGAAGGCGCGGTGCAGCGGCTGGCGCAGATGGCGCGCGCGGCGGGCCTGCACGTCGTCCTCGCCACGCAACGGCCGTCGGTCGACGTCATCACCGGCACGATCAAGGCCAATTTCCCGACCCGCATCTCGTTCCAGGTCACGTCCAAGATCGACAGCCGGACCATCCTGGGCGAGCAGGGCGCCGAGCAGCTCTTGGGCCAGGGCGACATGCTCTACATGGCCGGCGGCGGCCGCATCAACCGCGTGCACGGCCCGTTCGTCTCGGACGAGGAGGTCGAGAAGGTGGTGCGGCACCTGAAGTCGCAGGGCACGCCGCAATATCTCGAAGCGGTCACCGCCGGCGACGAGGAGCTCGACGAGGACGGCAACCCGGTGTTCGACGCCACCTCCGTGGGCGCGACCGGCGACGCCACCGACCTCTATCAGCAGGCGGTCCAGATCGTGATGCGCGACAAGAAGGCCTCGACCAGCTACATCCAGCGCCGGCTGCAGATCGGTTACAACCGCGCCGCCTCCATCATGGAGCGGATGGAGCACGAAGGCATCGTCGGACAGCCCAATCACGCCGGAAAACGCGAAATCCTGGTTGGCGAAAAAGAGCACGAGCGGTATTGATCGCTGGTGCTGGAAGATGGCTCGGCGCGAGCCGTGAATTCGCCACAGCCGGGCTTTAGTCGGTCGAGCATGACGGGGATCGGGCGGACATCCATGACAGGCCGGACGGCCGCATTGCTGGTGGCAATCGTCGCGCTTGGCCCGGCGCTCGCCGCCGGCGCTTGGACCCAGAGCGCCTGGGCGCAAGGCGCTGGGGCCCAGAACGTCCCCTTGCCGCGCCCGAAGGCCCAAGGCGCGCCGCCGGCGGCGCAACAACGTCCCGCGCCGCCGCAGTCGATCCAGCCCGCGCCGCAGGCGCAGCCGCAGGCCCAGCAGGCGCCAAGCTCGTTCCCCTTTCCGCGCCCGCCGGCGCTGTTCGGACGCTCCGGCGACACCACCGCCTTCGACGCCCGCCAGCGCGACCTGGCCGACCGGGTCAGCGCCTATCTGACCGGCGTGCGGACCCTGGCGGGCAATTTCGTGCAGGTCGGCCCCGACGGCCGCAAGGCGGAGGGCGAGTTTTATCTGCAGAAGCCCGGCCGGGTGCGCTTCGACTACAACCCGCCGAGCCCGATCGAGCTGATCGCCGACGGCCAGTCGGTGGTGGTGCGCGACCGCAAGCTCGCGACCCAGGACCTCTATCCGCTGTCGCAGACGCCGCTGCGCTTCCTGCTCGCCGACCGGATCGACCTGCTTCGCGACACCAATCTGGTCGGCGTCTATGCCGACGACGTGTTCGTCACCGTGGTGATCGAGGAGCGGCAGATCATCGCCGGCACGCACCGGGTGATGATCATGTTCGGCGCCAAGGACTATCAGTTGCGCCAGTGGACGGTGACCGATCCGCAGGGCTTCGACACCACCGTCGCGGTCTACAATCTCGGCGAGATGCGCAATCCCGATCCAAACATGTTCCGCATCGACTACACGCGGCCGGTCCCGCTGCAATAGCCGCGCCTTCTGCCGCTTCAAATTCCGCGGATAAGTTCGTCTCCGGTGCTGGCGTTTGCACTGGCCCGCGTACACATTGTGCGCCGATGCAGATCAAGATCGCGACCTGGAACATCAATTCGGTGCGGCTGCGCATCGATCTGGTGGCGCGCTTCATCAAGGCGTCGCGCCCGGACGTGCTGTGCCTGCAGGAAACCAAGTGTCCCGACGATGCCTTTCCGCTCAAGCGATTCAAGCGGCTGGGCTACGAGCACATCGCGATCAACGGCCAGAAGGGCTATCACGGCGTCGCGGTGATTTCGCGCCTGCCGCTCGACTCCAAGACGGTGAAGGCCTACTGCGGCAAGACCGACACGCGCCACATCGGTGTCACGCTCGGCGAGAAGGCCGGCCTGCGCGATCCGCTCACCATCCATAACTACTACGTGCCGGCCGGCGGCGACGAGCCCGACCCCAGGATCAATCCGAAGTTCGAGCACAAGCTTAAGTTCCTCGACGAGATGCGCGCCTGCCCGAACATGCTGCCCAAGCGCGGCCAGCGCGCCATCGCGGTCGGCGATCTCAACGTCGCGCCGCTTGAGTGCGACGTCTGGAATCACAAGGCGCTGCTCAAGGTCGTCTCCCACACGCCGATCGAATGCGAAAAGCTCGTCGCCGTGCAGAAGGCGGGGCAGTGGATCGACGCGACGCGCACCTTCGTGCGCGAGCCGGAGAAACTGTTCACCTGGTGGAGCTACCGCTCGCCGGACTGGGCCGTGGCCGACAAGGGCCGCAGACTCGACCACATCTGGGTGTCGCAGGCGCTCGGCGACCGGCTCTCAGGCATCAAGGTGACCAAGGATGCCCGCGGCTGGACCCAGCCGTCCGACCATGTGCCGGTGACGGCGACGCTGGAGGTTTAGTTCCAGCCACTCCGCGCCGCCTACCGCGGCTTGTCGCTGGCATCCATCATCGACCGCACGCTGCCGAGATCGCCGGCCGATTGCGCGATCCGGGTTGCGAACTGCTCGCGCAGCAGCTGCGCCGCCTCCGGATAGCCTTCGAGCATCCGCATGAACAGGCTGCGCGAAATGCGGATCACGGTCGAGGGCTCGCGCGCGATCGCGGTCGCCGGGCGCCGGGTCTCCGCGATCAGCGCGATCTCGCCGAGCAGGGTGCCCGGCCCGACGGCGACCTCTTCGTTGGAATTCGTTTTGGACTCGAGGCGGAACGAGCCCTCCTGGACCACGTAGCCGCAATCGGACGGATCGCCGGAGTTGAACAGGGTCTCGCCGCTGTGGACGTAACGGCTCTCGGCGCCGATCGCCAGAATGCGCAGCGCCGTGCGGCCGAGCATGCGAAGCGTCGGCACCCGTTCGAAGAAGGCGATGTCGTCCTCGATCCCCACCTAGAACCTTGCCGGATTTGCCTGCATCGAAAGACGGCCACGGACCCTGGCCTGCGCACGCACCGTTCCGAAAACCGGATTCCCACCCGCCTGCATCATCGACAGGCCCTCAAGGCACAAGCTTATAGCCGCCGGCATCCGTGACCAGAATGGCCGGATTGGCGGCGTCCTTCTCGACCTTTTGCCGAAGCCGGTACACGTGGGTCTCCAGCGTATGGGTGGTGACCCCCGAATTGTAGCCCCAGACCTCCTGCAGCAGGGTCTCGCGCGGCACCGCGCGCTGGCCCGCCCGGTACAGGTAGCGCAGGATCGCGGTTTCCTTCTCGGTCAGACGCACCTTGCTGCCCTTGGGGCTGACCAGGAGCTTGGAGCTTGGCCGGAAGGTGTAGGGCCCGATGGCGAAGACCGCGTCCTCGCTCGCCTCGTGCTGGCGGAGCTGGGAGCGGATGCGCGCCAGGAGGACGGCAAACCGGAACGGCTTGGTGACATAGTCGTTGGCGCCCGATTCCAGGCCCAGAATGGTGTCCGAATCGGTGTCGTGGCCGGTCAGCATGATGATCGGCGCCTTGAACCCGCCCTTGCGCAGGATCCGGACCGCCTCGCGGCCGTCGATGTCGGGCAGGCCGACGTCCATGATCACCAGGTCGATCTGGCCGGTTTTGGCCGCCTGGACGCCCTTGCTGCCGGTTTCCGCCGCCACCGCCTCGAATTCGTCGTGCAGTCCGAGCTGCTCGACCAGCGCGGTCCGCAGGTCGTTGTCGTCGTCGACGATCAGGATTTTGCGGCTATTGGGCATAATTCCCGGTCTCCCGCCAAAGGCATAGCTTGGCGGCCCGGCGCGAAGTAGAGCATTCGGGGGCAAAAGAGCAAGTCACTTGCCGGACATGCGAAAATCCACCTTCAGTCACCTTTTCGTGCGTAGCAAGCCTGCCGACCCTCGGCGCGGCTGGCTGCTGGCCGGGCCGCGAGCCCTGCCCGTGGCGCTCGGCCGGGGCGGCATCCGGGCCAACAAGCGCGAGGGCGACGGCGGTACGCCGCGCGGCGCGTTTCGTCCGCTGCGGCTGTGGTGGCGGGCCGACCGCCTGCCGCGCCCGCATACGCTCCTGCCCGTGCGCCGCATCCGCGCCGACGACGGCTGGTGCGAGGACCCAGCCGACCGCCGCTACAACCGCCCGATCCGGGTGCCGCCCGGCAGCACGGGCGACCGTCTCTGGCGCGCCGACCGGCTCTACGACCTGATCGTGGAGATCGACCACAACACCCGTCCCCGGACCGCGGGCCGCGGCAGCGCCGTGTTCATCCATGTCGCCCGGCCGGGCTTCGCGCCGACCGCCGGCTGTGTGGCGCTAAAGCCCGGCGCGTTGACGCGGTTGCTCAAGCGCATCGGGCCGCGCACGCGCATTGTCATCGGCTGATTAACGCCCTCTCAGGGTTAACGCTTCCGTTCGTTCGAACTCGCGGTTCTGCGTTTACGGAAACTCCAGCGTCCTGCGGTAGTTTTGTTGCAACGGCGGGACGCAAACCGACACCGCCGGCATATTACCCGGGGCGAGGCATCTCAATGACCGTTGGCTCTCCAGCTTCGCACGCTGCGCCGCCGCGCGCCGCCGGCCGCGACGTCATGGGGCGGGTGCTGGCCGTGAGCGGCGCGCAGATCACCGTCGGCATGGCGGCGCAGGCGGGAGCAGCACGCGCCACCGTCGGAAAGTTTCTCGGCGTGTTGAGCGGAAGTGCGACGATCGTCGGCATGATCACCGAGGTCGGCGAGCGCCCCTCGCACGATCAGGACCCGACCTGCACCGGCGTCGCCCGCCTCGACGTGGTCGGCGAGATCAAGACCAACGCCGCCGGTACACCGTTTTTCCAGCGCGGCATCACCGAATATCCGATGATCGGCGAACCCGCGACCATGATGACCGATCGCGAGTTGCGCCTGATCTATCAGGGCGGCGATTCCAAGCCCTGCAACGTCGGCGCCCTGCAACAGGACCAGGCCATCGCCGCACACGTCGACGTCGACCAGCTCGTCAGCAAGCACTTCGCGGTGCTCGGCACCACCGGTGTCGGCAAGTCGAGCGGCGTCGCCATCCTGCTTCAGCAAATCCTGGCGCAGCGCCCCGACCTTCGACTGTTCCTGATCGATCCGCACAACGAATACGCCCGTTGCTTCGGCGACAAGGCGCAGGTACTGACCCCGCGCAATCTGCGGCTGCCGTTCTGGCTGTTCAACTTCGAGGAGACGGTGGACGCGTTCTTCGGCGGCCGGCCGGGCATCGACGAGGAAGTCGAGATCCTCGCCGAGGCGATTCCGCAGGCCAAGGCCGCCTACGTCCAGCTTAAGGGCGGAGCCGACCGCAGCGCGCTCGCCAAGAAAAAGGACCCGCGCGACGTCGGCTACGGCGTCGACACGCCGGTTCCGTACCGCATCGAGGACCTGATCGCGGTGATCGACGCGGGCATGGGCAAGCTCGAAAACCGCTCGCGCGCCACGATCTACAACAAGCTCCTGCAGCGCATCCAGACGTTCCGCAACCATCCGCGCTACGGCTTCATGTTCGAGAACGCCACCGTCGGCGGCGACACCATGGCGGAAGTGGTCGGCCACCTGTTCCGGATTCCGGCCAACGGCAAGCCGATGACGATCATGCAGCTCGCGGGCTTCCCCGCCGAGGTTATCGACTCGGTGGTGTCGGTGCTGTCGCGCATGGCGTTCGACTTCGGCCTGTGGAGCGACGGCGCGTCACCGCTGCTGTTCGTATGCGAGGAAGCGCACCGCTACGCACCCGCCGACAAGGCAGTCGGCTTCGGCCCGACCCGCCGCGCGCTGTCGCGCATTGCCAAGGAGGGCCGCAAGTACGGTGTGTTCCTCGGCCTCGTGACACAGCGCCCTGCCGAAATTGACCCGACCATCATCTCCCAGTGCAGCACGCTGTTCGTCATGCGGCTGTCGAACGACCGCGATCAGGCGCTGATCCGCTCCGCGGTGTCGGACGCCGGCGCGAGCATGCTGACCTTCATTCCCTCGCTCGGCACCGGCGAGGTGTTCGCGTTCGGCGCCGGCGTGCCGCTGCCGACCCGGATGAAATTCCGCGAACTGCCGCCGTCGCAGCGTCCGACCAGCGAGATCGGCGGCAACACCCGCGCCGCAGCAGCGCCCGACCGCGACATGATCGGCTCGGTCATCGACCGCTGGCGCGCCTCGACCATGAGCCACAAGGGCGTCGCCGACGACGACGGACAGGATTTCGGCGCCTGGCGCGATGAGCCAATGCCTGCGCGCGAGGAAGCGCCGTATTATCAGCCGTCCCCGCCGCTGCAGCCGGCACCTCCCGTACCGCGCGCGCAGCCGATGCAGCCTTCTGCGCCGGCACCAAGCTACGCGCCGCCGCCGCAACCGCAGAGGCCGAGCATCTTGCGCAAGCCGATTACCGGTGACCCCGGGCCGGGCAATCCCGCCCCGCTGCCCAGCCGGTATCGCTGACCCTCAGGTCAGCCCGAACATCCGCTTGGCATTGCCGCCGAGGATCGCCGCCCGGTCGGCGTCCGGGATCTTCAGCCGCGTCACGTGCGACGTGTCCGAGCCGATGAACGGATCGTCGGTGCCGAACATGATCTGGCTTACACCCACCGCGCCGATCGCGAACATCAACGCCTGTTCGCCGAACGCACAGGTGTCGTAGTACAGCCGCTTGCCATATTCGCTCGGCAGCTTGTCGATGAACTTGCGGCAATCGGGAAACAGCCGGTAGCCGTTGTCGAGGCGCTCCATCAGCATGATCAGCGCCGCCCCGGTGTGCGCCAGCACGAACGGAAAATCGGGATAGCGCTCGAAGATACCCGCATAAATCATGCGCGCGGCCATCAGCGTGGTGTCGAACATCAGACCGACGCGCAGCGGCAGCTCGAACTCGCCCATGTCGGAGGTGTCGCGCGGGAACGACGGGTGTTCCACGACGGGCAATCGCAGCGCGTTGATCCGCGCCCACAGCGGCTCGAACCGCGCATCGTTCAGCGGCAGTCCATCGACGTTGGAGCCGATGGCCACGCCCTTCAGACCCAGCTCCTGAACCGAACGATCGAGCTCGCGCAGCGATGCGTTCACGTCGGCAAGCGGCAGACTCGCAAGCCCGATGAAGCGACCCGGATGCGCACGGCAATATAGAGCCAGCGCATCGTTGACGTGACGCGCCATCTCTACCTGCTCGGCGGCGGGAAATGGGTAGACGTTCGGCGCGCTGACCGACAGCACGCGCATATCGATCTGCTTCTGCGCCATGTCGGCGAGCCGGTACTCGACCGAGAACATGTCCGGCCGGGTCCAGGCGATCGTCGCGCCGCGGTCGCGCAGCAGTGTCTTGCCGTCTGGCGTCGGTTCGGGCGCAAGCCGCATCGCGCGTGTGAGTCCGTCGAGATAGCGGCGGTCGACGTAATGGGCGTGGATGTCGATGGTGGTCATGAAAGCGTCCGGCTGTGCCCGCAACCTGCGGCGGACCGCAGGCTAGGCAAGCCGACGCGCGCGGGCAATCGTCGTGCGATTGAACCCGCTATACGCACTGGTCGAACGCAGTTGCGCCTTAAGCGAATTCCTGCTCGTGCACCCAGGCCGCCTGGCGGGGCGGCTTCTTGGTGCGGTCCCATTCTTCGAGCATGTCCGGTGCGAGCTTCTTCAGCCGATCCAGTTGCCCAGGCTCGGCTGTCCAGTGCGTGACCTCGAGCCGGTTGCCGCTCGGGTCGAAGAAGTACACGGACTCAAACACGCCATGATCGGTCGGCCCGACGACCGCGCAACCGCGCGCCTCGGCGCGGGCCTTGGCCTCGACCATGCCGGCCCGGTCCTTCACCCGGAACGCGATGTGCTGCACCCACTCCGGCGTGTTGGGGTCGCGGCTCATCGGCGGGGAGTTCGGCAGCTCGAAGAACGCCAGAATGTTGCCGTTCCCGGCGTCGAGGAACACATGCATGTAAGGATCGGGCGCCTTGGTGGACGGCGCCTTGTCCTCGGCCATCGCCATCAGAAAATCCATGCCAAGCACGTCGCGATAGAACTCGACCGTCTCCTTGGCATTCCTGCAGCGGTAGGCGACGTGGTGAATCTGCTCGATCTTCATCCCTTGCCTCCGGAAATCGCTGCGCTAAAAAGGGCGCAATAGTTAGTTGCATACGCAACTAATCGTAGTGCAGAGCTTTCAGGTTTGATTCAGATCAATCGGGCAGCCAAATTTCAGCCTGCGAGCGCCCTCAGGTGTGGCGCGACCCGAATATTGCCGACCCCACCCGGACGTGGGTCGCGCCGAACGGGATGGCGACGGGAAAGTCCGCGCTCATGCCCATCGACAAAAGCTTCAGCCCGTTGCGCGCGGCGATCTTGGCGGTCAATGCGAAATGCGGCGCCGGCGCCTCGTCAGCCGGCGGGATGCACATCAGACCCGCGATGGACAACCCATAGCCGTCGCGGCAGCGCACGATGAAGGCGTCGGCGTCCTGCGGCAGCACGCCGGCCTTTTGCGCCTCGCCGCCAGTGTTGATCTCGGCGAACAGCAACGGTTTGCGGCCTTGCCTGGCGTTTTCCTTCGCCAGCGCCTCGCACAGGCTTGGGCGATCCACGGAATGGATCGCGTCGAACAGCGCCACCGCCTCCTTGGCCTTGTTGGACTGCAGCGGCCCGATCATGTGCAGTTCCAGGCCCGGATGCCGCGCCTGCAGCGGCGGCCACTTGGCCTTGGCCTCCTGCACGCGATTCTCGCCGAACGCGCGTTGCCCCGCGGCGATGAGCGGCTCGATGGCCTCGGCGCCGAAGGTCTTGGACACGGCGATCAGGGTCACGCCCGACGGATCGCGGCCCGCGTCGCGGCAGGCGCGCGCGATCTCCGCGCGGACCGCGTCGATTCCGGTGATGCTCGTGGCCGGTGCGTTCACTGCCGCCTCATAGCATCGGCAGCGGCGGCGCAAAAGGCGTGAAGCCCGGCGGATCGGGCGTCGCGCCTGCTTCTGCGGGATCGCCGTCAGGCAGCGGTCTTCCACTGCGCCATGGCGTCCTTGCGGGTCTTGCTGAGATGAACGCGCTGGTCCACGCGCGCGATCCAGTCCACCGAAATGAAATGGTGCTTGCCGCCGGCTTTTGGATCGCTCTTGGTCAGCTTGATCTGATTCTTGCCTTCGAGACGATCGACGGTTCCGACACGCTCGCCGTCGGACCCAATTACCTCCATGTGTCCCTTGATCTTGTTGGCATCGAACATGGCACGCCTCCATTTATGACACCGTGACAACGGTGCGGAGGCCGTATCGTTCCGCAGATGCGAAGACTGGAACTAGTTGGCCCGCTGCATCCGAGCCATCGGATCGGCCGCCTGCTGCGCCGGGCTTTCGGCGCTGCGCGGCTGCGTGTCGGTCAGCGGCGGCATCAGCCCATAGCGCACGAACTCGGCCGTGACATTCGGCTTGATCGCGCGCGCGGCCGCGATATCGGCATTGCCGCCGGCATAGTCGCCCTTGCGGCGCTTCGCCATGCCGCGCCCGTAGAGCGAGGCGGACTTGTTCGGATCGAGCTTCAATGCGGCGTCGTAGTCCGCGATGGCGGCATCGTGCTGGCCGGCGCGCAGATAGACGAAGCCGCGGCTGTCCAGCGCGTTGACGAACTCCGGCCGCAGGCGGATCGCTTCGTTGCAATCGGTCAGCGCCGCCTGCAGGTGGCCGAGCATGGCGCGCAGCCAGCATCGGCTGTTGTATGCGGACGCATTGTTCGGCTGCAGTTGCGTCACCCGGTCATAGTCCGCAATCGCGCGGTCGAAACGCTTGAGCGCCTCGTGCGCGATGGCGCGGCTGAAATAGGCCGAGACATGGCCGGCATCAAGCTTCAGCGCCTGATCGTAGTCGCGCAGGGCCCGCTCGGCCTGGCCTTTCTTGAGCAGCGCATTGCCGCGGTTGTTGTACGCGAACGCGTCGTTTGCATTGAGCTTCAGCGCGATATCGTAGTCGGAGATCGCGGCGGCGTATTCGCTCTTGTTTTCCCTGGCGACGCCCCGGTTGACGTAGGCATCCTGATAATTGCGGTCGAGCGCAATCGCCCGGTCGTAGCTCGCAATGGCGCGGTCGAGTTCGCCTTTGGCGTAAAGCGCGTTGCCGCGGTTGTAGTAGGCCACCGCGTAGTTCGCATCGAGCGCCACCGCCTGGTCGAAATCCGCGATCGCCCGATCATGCTGGCCGCGCGCCGCATGGGCGTTGCCGCGGTTGTTCAGCCGCACCGCGTCGGGCTCGAGCGAGATGGCGGCGTCGTAATCGGCAATCGCGCGCTGGTGCTGGCCTTTGTAGAAATAGGCGAGCCCACGGTTGTTCAGCGCCGCCGCATATCTTTCGTTCAGCCGGATCGCCTCGTCGTAGTCGGCGATGGCACGGTCGTAGTCGCGCTTCTCAGCGTGCGCGATGCCGCGGTTGTTGAATGCAGCCGCCTGATTGGAATCGTGCTTGATCGCGGCGTCGAAGTCGGCGAGCGCGCGGGCAAGATCGCCCTTGGCCCTCCATTCCACGCCGCGGTTGGAATGCAGCAGCGCGAGCACGCGGCCGTTGTAGCCCCCGGAGTCGATGGCGCGCGTGCAGGCGGCGATGGCGTCGTCGCCGGCGCCTTTGGCGCAGGCGTCCCAGTCGGAGGCCAGCGCCGGACCGGCGGTGAGCACCGTGACGATCGCCATGACGACGGCCATGACGGTGGCGGCGAAGAGCGCGACGGCGAAAGGCAGAAGGCGCCGAGAATTGTCCGGCATTAACGTCCCCCATGGCCTCCGCGATTAACAATCTACAGGGGCCGGGACGGCGGCCAATCGGATTTGGCCGTTAATGTTAAGAGGCGAAGCCGCGCCGGCGCTTCGCTATTTATCCGGCGGAGTCGCCGCAGTCTGCGACGTGATGCGGCCGTAGTGTTCAATGCGCCGGTGGCGGGCGAAGTCGAACACGGTCTCCTTCCCGAAGCGCGTCGCGTCGAGATCGCAGTCCCACATCACCAGTTCGTCGTCTTCGGTCTGCGCCTCGGCGACAATCTCTCCGTTCGGATCGACGATCATGGTGCCGCCCATCAGCGGGTGGCCGTCCTCGACGCCGCATTTGGCAACCGCCACAGCCCAGGTCGCGTTCTGGTAGGCGCCGGCCTGCATCGACAGCCGATGCTGAAACGCGCGCTGCGCGGGACCTTCATCGGCCTTCTGCGAATTGACCGACGGCGTGTTGAAGCCGAGCGCCACCAGCTCGACCCCTTGCAGGCCGAGCATGCGCCAGGTCTCGGGCCACCGCCGGTCGTTGCAGATGCACATCCCGATCACGCCGCCCATGGCGCGCCACACCGGGAAGCCGATATCGCCGGGTTCGAAGTAGCGCTTCTCCAGATGCTGGAACGAGCGCGCCGGATCGAACTCGCCATGTCCGGGCAGATGCACCTTGCGGTACTTGCCGAGGAGCTTGCCGTCGCGGCCGACCAATATGGCGGTGTTGAAGCGGTGTCCGTCCGGGGTCAATTCGGCGTAACCGAGCTTGAACGCGATGCCGTGCTTCTGCGCGCGCTCGAACAGCGGCCGCGTCGCCAGCGACGGCATGTCGCGCTCGAACCAGGCGTCGACTTCAGCTTGGTCGGTCATGTACCAGCGCGGGAAGAAGGTTGTCAGCGCCAGTTCCGTGAACACCACCAGATCGCATTTCTTTTCGGCCGCCCGGTCGAGCATTTCGATCAGGCGCGCGACCACTGCTTGGCGGCTTTCGGCTCTTTGGATCGGGCCGCTTTGGGCTGCGGCGACGCGAAGGATACGGGACATGAACAGGCTCTCGGCGGCGACGGCGCGATTGTAGCCCGCCTTGGTTCGGTTGGAATGCCGGAATTGAAGGCGATGCGTTGCGCCGGCCGGCCGGAACGCCTTACGACGCCACCGCGAGCTTCGCCGAGGGTCGCGCTGCGCTGAAGTCGTTCTCCGCGTTGGGACGCGGCCGGCCGAACAGATAGCCCTGCGCGAGCGTGCAGCCGACCGCCTTCAGCAGCGTGAGCTGCTCTTCGGTTTCGACGCCTTCCGCCGTGATGTCGATGTCGAGACTGCGGGCGAGACCCGTCACCGCGCTCACGATCGCCGCGCAGTCGTTCCGGCGCGGCATCTCGGCGACAAACGAGCGATCGATCTTGATCTTGTCGAACGGGAACCGCAGCAGATAGCTCATCGACGAGTAGCCGGTGCCGAAATCATCGAGCACGATCGCGATCCCGAGCTCCTGCAGTTCGCGCAGGACGCGCAGGTTTTCTTCGTTATGCTGGAGCAGCACCGATTCCGTGACTTCGAGCTCGAGCCGGCGCGCCGCCAGTCCGGTTTCGGACAGCGTGCGCTTGACGACCTCGGCCAGGCGGCCGCTGCGGATCTGCACCGGCGAGAGATTCACCGCCACGCTAACGTGCGCGGGCCATTTCGCGGCGTCCGCACAGGCGCGCCGCAGCACCCATTCTCCCAGCGGAATGATCAGGCCGGTGTCTTCCGCAAGCGGGATGAATTCGTTCGGAGAAACGAGGCCGCGCGCCGGGCTGCGCCAGCGCAGCAGCGCTTCGGCGCCGGCCACCGCGCCGTCGGCGATGCCGACCACCGGCTGGTAGTGAAGCTCGAACTCCTCGCGGGCGATCGAGTCGCGCAGGTCCATGGCCAGCGCAAGCCGGGTTCGGGCCTCCTGCTCCATCTCGCGTTCGAACAGCCGCCAGCCGTTCCGGCCGTCGGACTTCGCGCGATAGAGCGCGAGGTCGGCCTTTTTCAGCAGCTCGTCGGCCTGCAACCCGTGATCGGGCGCGAGCACGAGGCCGATGCTGGTTTCGGCCGTAAGATGATGCCCGTCGATGTCGAACGGCTTCGACACCACTTGGAGAATTTTCGTCGCGAGGTCTCCCGCTTGGCGCGCAGCGTCCGGGCCGACGGACTGCAGCACGGTGAACTCGTCGCCGCCGAGCCGCGCCACCACGTCGTCCGGCCCGATGCAGGCGCGCAGGCGCGAAGCGACCTCGACCAGCAAGGCGTCGCCCACAGCGTGGCCGAGCGAGTCGTTGACCTCCTTGAAGCGGTCCAGATCGAGCAGATGGATGGCGAACCGGTCGCCGGCTTCCCGATAGCGTTCCGCCGCTTTGGCGACATGCTCAAGGAACCGGATACGGTTGGCGAGATTGGTGAGCCCGTCGTAGTGGGCGAGATGCGAAATCCGCTGCTCGTCGCGCTTCTGCGCGGTGATGTCCTGATGGATTGCCAGGGAGCCGCCGTCAGGCATCGCCTGTCGGGTGATCGCAAACACCCGTCCGTCTTTCAGTTCATTGACGATGTAGCCCGGCTCCCGAATGAACGCTTCCTCTATTCGTTCGTTGACGTATTGCTCTCCGTTTGCCGGACAGGAGCCGGCCGCGACGCGCGCTGCGAGAATGTCGGATAGCAATGTCCCCGGTTTTGCCTGTTCGGGATCGAGCCCGTACATCTCGCTATACAGCCGATTGGCCATGGCGAGCCTTCGATCGGGCCCGTACATGCAAATGCCGTGCGGCATGTTGTCGAGCGCCGCGTTCAGACGCATGTATGCTTCTTCGAGATTTTTCTGATCCTGCTCGCGTGCCAAATTGGTCTTCACCGTGATGGCGGTGATACCCAGGATGAGAATGGTCAGAAGCGTCGCCACAAAGTGGCCGACTCGCCGCTTGGCGGCGAGATGGCCGAAAATCTCCTGCGCCGACTGGCCGACCGCGACCACCAGCGGATAATCGGCCAGCGCACGATACACGACCAGCCGCGGCACGCTGTCCCCGGACAGGCTCGCGGTGTAATACCACCCGTTGGACCGCGCTGGATAATGCTTGAACAGATCGCCTCGGCCCGTGTCACGGCCGAGCATGCTCGAAGCCTCGCCGCTGGTGGCGCGCACGATGCCGTCGGAGCCGATGACGCGGATGAAGCCTTCGGCGCCGGTGTTCACCACGTTGTAGGCGCGCGTCAGATAGGACGGATCGAGCGAGGCCACGATCACGCCGCCGAACGAGCCGTCGTTGTTGTCGATGCGGCGCGCCAGCTGGATCGACCATTTCCCGGTGGTGCGTCCGATCACCGGCTTGCTGATGAACAGCTCGTCCTGGTTCGAATTCAAATGAACCTTGAAGTGCTCGCGGTCGCTCAAATCCAGGCCGGCGAACCGCGTCGGATCGATGTTGCTCAGCTTCACGAAGCCGCGGCTATCGATGATGCTGATCTGCAGCACCTCGTCTTTGAACAGGTCCGCCGCCTTCAGCCAGCCGATCAGGTCGAATGAACCGGAGTTGCGCTTGTAACCCGCGCGCACGAGCTTCAACGACCGGTCGACGTCCTGGATCGAGCGCGAGAGATGCTCCTCGAACGCGCCGGCGAGATTCATCGAGTTGCGCACCGTGGTCTGCTCGGCGCTGGCGCGTTCGTTGTCGAGAAAGAAGCTGATGCTGAGCCAGACGAGGCCGATCAGGACTGCGCAAATATAAACCGCGCCGTGCGTGAGGACCGGCAACCACTTCGCGACAAAACCCTGAGTCCGATCGCTAAACGCCATACCGCGCCCGTTCGCGCCAAACGTCGAACGGTCGCATAATCGCGATAAGATTCCGTTATTTGAGGCTGTTTGCGCCGATTCCCGGCGGTTCCAGCTGCGGACGGTTAACGGCGGGTTACGAAATCTGCCGCGCGGAGCGACCTCGGGCGTCTCTGCAACCCGCGCGCGCCGGAATCCCGGCGTTCACCGTCGCGCGCCACCGCCGCCATGGCCGTCAAGGCCCACGCCATTCTGGAGATGACCGAACAGCTTGACGAGCTTGTCGCGGTCCACGGCCGGCAGCGGCGGCTTGAGCAGCGAAGCGACGTTGGTTCGCAAGTGCGCCGTATCGCCGGTGCCAAACAGTGTAACGTCGACGCCCGGCTCGTGCCGCACAAAGCGATAGGCCGCCTCGATCACGTTCGCGGCGCCGGCCTCGTGTACGAGGAAACCGAGCGGATCGGCGCTGTCGCCGAGCGACCTGTCGACCAGACCCTGGTCCGCCATCGCCTTCATCTCGCGCGCGATGCGCGGCGGATCGGCGAAGATCGAGCGCACCGCGAACATCATCAGCGTGCCGATGCCTTTCGCGCGCGTCTGCGGGAACACGTCGCGCCGCGCGTTCTGGTGCAGCATGTGGAAGCCGACCATATAGACGTCCCATAACGGATCGTTCGCCGCGAGCTTGATCGTCTCGTGGGTGAAATCGACGATCGGGTTCTCGGTGAAGCCGATGTGGCGGATCTTGCCCTTGGCCTTCTGCTCCAGCAGCGCGGGCCCGAGCACGTCGCGGGCGTGGACGTACTGCTCGGGCTCGACCGCGTGCAGATTGAACACGTCGACGTAATCGGTGCCCATCGCGAGCAGCGACTTGTCGAGACTCGCAACGAACTGCGCCGGCGTGCAGAACGCGCCCGCGCCGCGCACCAGCACCTTGGTCGCAACCACGACCTCCTCGCGCCGCAGCGATTTCAGCGCGCGACCGACCACGCCCTCGGTGCCGTAGCCCGGCGCGGTGTCGATTACGTTGATGCCGAGATCGACTGCGTCGAGGATGAGCCGCGCCGCCTCGTCCTCGGTCTTGCCGGCCCGAAGCCCGCAGCGCGAGAAGCCGCCGGTGCCGAAGCCGGCCACGGAGACGCGAAGGCCGGTTCGGCCGAAGGTGGTGTATTGCATGGCGGGAATTCCGAACTTGGGCGGGAGGCTGCATTGTAGCCCGTTTGTGAGCCCCTTTCCCATTGCGACGCACCCGACTAAAACACCCCGCAAATGACCGCCGAATCAGCACAATCCCGCTACAACCCGCGCGACGCCGAATCCCGCTGGCAGGCCGAATGGGACGACCGCGGCATCTTCAGGACGCCAGCCGACGCGCTCACGAAGCCCTCCGCCCCCGGCCAGCCCGCGCCGAAAAAATACTACGTCCTCGAGATGTTCCCCTACCCCTCGGGGCGCATCCACATGGGCCACGTCCGCAACTACACCATGGGCGACGTGGTCGCCCGCTTCATGCGCGCGCGCGGCCACGCCGTGCTGCACCCGATGGGCTGGGACGCCTTCGGCATGCCGGCGGAGAACGCCGCGATCGAGCGCAAGGTCCATCCCAAGGCCTGGACCTACGACAACATCGCCGCGATGAAGAAGCAGCTGCAGTCGATGGGCCTGTCGCTCGACTGGAGCCGCGAGGTCGCGACCTGCGACCCGGCCTACTACAAGCACCAGCAACGCATGTTCCTCGATTTCATGCGCGAAGGGCTGGTCGAGCGCGAGCAGCGCAAGGTGAACTGGGACCCGGTGGATATGACCGTGCTCGCCAACGAGCAGGTCATCGACGGCCGCGGCTGGCGCTCGGGCGCCACGGTCGAGCAGCGCGAGATGGCGCAGTGGGTGTTCAAGATCACGCGCTATTCGCAGGAGCTGCTTGAGGCGCTCGACACGCTGGAGCGCTGGCCGGAGAAAGTCCGGCTGATGCAGAAGAACTGGATCGGGCGGAGCGAAGGATTGCTGGTTCGCTTTGCGCTCGATCCAAAGACGGCGCCCGCGGGTGAGAGCGAGCTTGAGATTTTCACCACGCGGCACGACACGCTGTTCGGCGCGAAGTTCATGGCGATCGCGCCGGATCATCCGCTGGCGCAAAGCGCCGCGAAGAAGGACGCGAAACTCGCGGCCTTCATCGCCGAGTGCAAGCGCATGGGCACCGCGCAGGCCGAAATCGATACCGCCGAGAAGATGGGCTACGACACCGGCATCCGCGCGCTGCATCCGTTCGATGCGTCGTGGCAGCTTCCGGTCTATGTCGCGAACTTCATCCTGATGGACTACGGCACCGGCGCGATCTTCGGCTGCCCGGCGCACGACCAGCGCGACCTCGACTTCGTCAACAAATACGGCCTCGGCAACGTGCCGGTGGTCTGCCCGCCGGGCCAGGACGCGGCGTCGTTCGTCATCACCGACACGGCCTTCGACGGCGACGGCCTCATGATCAATTCGCACTTCCTCGACGGCATGACCATCGAGGCCGCGAAGGAAGAGGTGGCCAAGCGCCTCGAAACCGCGACGCGCGGTAACGCGCCGGTCGGAGCGCGGCAGGTAAACTACCGCCTGCGCGACTGGGGCATCTCGCGTCAGCGCTACTGGGGCTGCCCCATTCCGGTGATCCACTGCGAGGCCTGCGGCGTGGTGCCGGTGCCCGCGAAGGACCTGCCGGTCGTGCTGCCGGAGGACGTCACCTTCGACAAGCCGGGCAATCCGCTCGACCGCCATCCGAGCTGGAAGAATGTCACGTGCCCGCAATGCGGCAAGGGAGCGCGGCGCGAGACCGACACCATGGACACGTTCGTCGACTCGTCGTGGTACTTCGCGCGTTTCACCGATCCGTGGAACGCGGATGCGCCGACGACGCGCGAAACGGTCGACGCCTGGCTGCCAGTCGATCAATACATCGGCGGCATCGAGCACGCGATTTTGCATCTGCTCTATTCGCGCTTTTTCACCCGCGCCATGAAGGCCACCGGCCACGCCGGGCTCGACGAACCGTTCGCCGGCCTGTTCACGCAAGGCATGGTGGTGCACGAGACCTATCAGAAGCCGAACGGCGAGTGGGTCACGCCCGCCGAGGTCACACTCGACGAGGCGGGCGGCGCGCGCACGGCGAAGCTTGCGGCGACCGGCGAGCCTATAAAAATCGGCGGCATCGAGAAGATGTCGAAGTCGAAGAAGAACACCATCGACCCCGACGACATCATGGGCACCTACGGCGCCGACGTGGCGCGCTGGTTCATGCTGTCGGACTCGCCGCCCGAGCGCGACGTGGAATGGACCGAGCGCGGTGTCCAGGGCTCGGCGCGTTTCACGCAGCGCCTGTGGCGCCTCGTCGGCGAGATGGCGGATATCGCGGAACAGGCGCCCGCCGCTCGCCCCGACTCGTTCAGCGAACCAGCGCTGGCCCTCCGCAAGGCCGCTCATGGTGCGCTCGCCAAGATCACCGAGGCGATCGAGAAGCTGCACTTCAACGTCGCCGTCGCGCACCTTTACGAGCTGGCGAATGCGCTCGGCTCGGCCATTGCACGACCCGCCGGCACGCCCGATTTCGCCTGGGCGGTGAAGGAAGCCGCCGACACCCTGGTCAAGCTGTTCAACCCGATGATGCCGCACCTCGCCGAGGAGTGCTGGACCGTGCTCGGCCGGCGGACCCTGGTCGCCACCGAGCCTTGGCCGGTGCTGGAGCCGGCCCTGCTGCAAGAGGACACCATCACCCTCCCCGTTCAGATCAACGGCAAGAAGCGCGCCGATGTCACCGTCAGCCGGGATGCGAAAAACCCCGAAATCGAGGCTGCAGTCCTTAACCTCGATGCGGTAAGAAAGGCGCTGGAGGGCAAGAGCCCGAAAAAAGTCATCGTGGTCCCGCAAAGGATCGTGAATGTGGTGGCCTGATCGCCTCGCAACGACCGCCCGGATCGCCGGCGCGCTGGCGCTCGCCGCGCTGGTCGCCGGCTGCTTCGAGCCGCTCTACGGCGAACGCACGCTGGCCGGCGGCCCCGGCATTCGCGACCGGCTGCGTTTGGTCGAGATCGAGCAGATCGTAGCGCCGAACGGCACGCCGGACGCCCGCCTCGCGGTGGAAGTCCGCAACGCGCTGATCTTCGAATTGACCGGCGGCGAGGGATCGGTCGGCGCCACGCACAAGCTCGTCATCCAGCTCTCCTCGAACCGCCAGCAGGTTATCGTCGATACCACCACCGCCCGACCGGAATCGGAAGTCGTCGGGATCAACGCCAATTACACCCTGACCGAAATCGCGTCAGGCAGGTCGGTGGTCACAGGCAGCACCTTCTCCCGGGTTTCGTTCGACACGCCGGGCCAGGCGCAACGCTTCGCGCGCGCCCGCGGCCAGCGCGACGCCGAAAACCGGGCGTCGAAGGTGATCGCGGAGAACATCCGCACCCGGCTGGCGTCCTACTTCAGCGCCGGGACCTGATCTTCGGCGACGCTGTGAATTCAGCGTCGTCGCCGGGCTTGACCCGGTGATTTCATTTGGAAAATCTCGGCATCGAATGGTCGCCATCAAAGCCGCCGACGCTGAAGCTTTTATCGCGCGCCCGGACGCGGCTCGGCCGATCGTGCTGGTGTTCGGACCGGACGCAGGGCTGGCGCGGGAGCGCGCCGAGAAGATCATCCATGCCTCAGTGGACGATCCGCGCGACCCGTTCGCGCTGGCGCGGCTCGAAGGTGACGATCTTGCTTCCACGCCGTCGCGCCTGGTCGAGGAGGCGCACACCGTCCCGCTGTTCGGCGGCAAGCGCGCGATCTGGGTCAAGGCCGGCAGCCGCAACTTTGCGCCTGCGGTCGAGGCGCTGCTCGCCGCGCCGCCGACCGAATGCCGCGTGGTCATCGAGGCCGGCGATCTGCGCCGCAACGCGCCGCTGCGGACGATGTGCGAAAAATCGAAGGCCGCCGCCGCCATCCCCTGCTATGCCGACAACGCCCGCGACGTGGCCAGGCTGATCGACGAGGAGCTGCGCGTGGCCAAGCTCACCATCGCGCCGGACGCGCGCAGCGCTCTGGCGGCGCTGCTCGGCGGCGATCGCCAGGCGTCGCGCGGCGAAATCCGCAAGCTCGCACTCTACGCCCACGGCAAGGGCCGCGTGGAGCTCGACGACGTCCTTGCAGTTTGCACCGATGCGGCCACGCTCGCGCTCGATGCCGTGGTCGATGCCGCGTTCGCCGGCAAGGCGAAAGACGCGGAGATGCAGTTCGCCCGCGCGTCGGCCGCCGGCACGTCGGCCGGGGCGATCGTCGCGGCCGCCATCCGGCAGGTCGTTCAGCTGCACAAGGCGCGGATCGCCATCGACGCCGGCCTGTCGAACGACGAGGCGCTCGGCGCGTTCGTGCCGCCGCTGCACTTCAGCCGAAGGCCGCTGGTGGAGTCCGCGCTTGCGGCGTGGTCGACGGAGCGGTTGACGCGCGCGATGGAGCAATTGGCGCAGACCGCCCGCGATATCCGCCATATGCGCGCGCCGCTCGACAGCCTGTCCGAGCCGCTGGCGCAGCGGACGCTGCTGTCGATTGCGACGTCAGCGCGCCGCGCGAGGTAGCTCCGGCGCCTGAACGCGCCGCGCGCGGCCTTTGCGATGTCACAAGCTGCGGATGCGCGGACCGCTCGACGCCGGTTGCTCGGCGCGCTTCGGCGCGCCCTCAAGCCGCCGCACGATCTCGTCGAGCTGCTCCAGCGACTTGTAGCGCACATGTACCGTGCCGCTGCCATTGGCCCGATGATCGATGGTCACGGCGAGGCCCAGCGCATCGGACAGGCGCTGCTCCAGCGCCGCGGTGTCGGCATCCTTCGTCTTGCCGCCGCGCTTGGTATCGCGCGCCTGATGACGGCCGCTCGCGCGCGCCCACTCCTCGACCTGACGGACGTTGAGCCCGCGCGTGACGATCTCGTCGACGAACTCCTCGGCGTTCGGCTGGCCGACCAGCATGCGCGCGTGGCCGGCGGAAAGCTTGCCGGCGTTGATGTAGGCCTTCACCTTCTCCGACAGTTGCAGCAGGCGCATCGTGTTGGCGACGTGGCTGCGGCTCTTGCCGACCACCTTGGCGATATCGTCCTGAGAGTGATCGAACTCGGCAGCCAGTACCTGGTAGCCCGCGGCCTCTTCCAGGGGATTGAGATCGGTGCGTTGCACGTTCTCGATGATGGCAAGCTCCAACGCCTCGGAGTCGTTCACGTCGAGGACCACGACCGGAACCTCGTGCAGGCCCGCGCGCTGCGCCGCGCGCCAGCGCCGTTCGCCTGCGATGATCTCATAGGAGTCCGCGCCGCGCGCGCGCACCACGATCGGCTGAATGATGCCGCGCTCGCGGATCGACGCTGTCAGTTCATCGAGCTCGGAGTCTGAAAACATTCGCCGCGGGTTGCGCGGATTGGCGCGGATGAATTCGATCGGGACCTTGCGCTGGCTGCGGTTGCGCTCGACGGCTTGCGTTTCCACACCGACGTCGCCGATCAGAGCGGCAAGTCCGCGGCCCAGTCTCGAACGGTGTTGATCGTCTGCCATCAGATTCTCCTCGATACCGCTCATTCTTGTCCTTCTTGCTTCGGATGTTTCTTGTTGTCTTTTCGAACCGGAGTTTGCCGTTCCGAACTCAGCTCGCGCGCAGCTCCTTCTCGCGCTGGATGATTTCCGTCGCGAGCCGCAGATAGGCTTCGCTGCCGACGCACTTGAGGTCGTACACCAGCACCGGCTTGCCGTACGACGGCGCCTCCGAGACGCGCACGTTGCGCGGGATGATCGTGTCGTAGACCTTGCGGCCCATGAACTCGCGCACGTCCGCGACAACCTGGTTGGACAGGTTGTTGCGCGCATCGAACATCGTCAGCACGATGCCGTGGATCGTCAGGTCGGGATTGAGCGTGCTCTTGACCTGCTCCACCGTCTGCAGGAGCTGCGACAATCCTTCGAGCGCGAAGAACTCGCATTGCAGGGGCACGAGGATCGCGTGCGCGGCCGCCATGGCATTGACGGTGAGAAGATTGAGCGACGGCGGACAGTCGACCAGCACGTAGCTGAAATCGCCGAAGCCGGCGTGCTTGCCGTTGTTGATCGGCGCGATCGCGCTGCGCAGCCGAAACGCGCGATCGCGCGCCTGGCCGATCTCAAGCTCGAGGCCCGACAGGTCCATGGTCGACGGCGCGAGCGAGAGCCGCGGCACCGCAGTCGCGACGATCGCCTCGCGCAGCGGCGCCTCGCCGGTCAACACATCGTAGGTGGACGTACGCCGGTTGCGGCGGTCGATTCCGAGTCCGGTCGAAGCGTTGCCTTGCGGATCGAGATCGATCACCAGCACGCGCTCGCCGATAGCGGCGAGCGCGGTGCCGAGATTGATTGCGGTCGTGGTCTTGCCGACGCCGCCCTTCTGGTTGGCGATCGCGATGACACGCGGCGGCTTGGCCGGCTCGGTGCGCTCCGCGAGCACAACCACTTGGGAATCGGTGGCGGCCGGGCCAGGCTCGGCGGCGGAGGTCGGGGCGACAGGATCTGTCATGGCATTATTCCAATAAGTTATTGATTAAGCTTTTGTTTTCGTCCGATGCGGGAGCCGCTGCAGATCGTCGACGACGACCACGCGGCCGTCTGGATGTGTCTTGCTCGGGACGAGGGCCGAGCGAAGCTTCCAACATTTAGCGGCTTGGGTCAATTCTACCTCAACATCTTGTCCCTTGAGGAACAGGCCTCTCCCGCCCGCAGCCAGCAGCGGCTCAGCAAGACCAAGCAATACGTCTAGCGGCGCCAGGGCACGGGCTGTGACCGCATCGACGGGGGCTTTCCAGTTCTTCACGAAATCCTCGATTCGCACAGCATGGACGACCGCTGGAGCGCCAGTGTGGCGGATCGCCTCGCGCAGGAAGGCCGCTTTCTTGGCGTTGCTTTCAACAAGGTGGACCAGGGCGCCGGCGGTTTCCGCCAGCGCACAAGCAATCACCAGGCCTGGAAATCCCGCGCCCGAGCCCAGATCGACCCAATTGCGGGCCAGCGGCGCGATATCCAGAAGCTGCAGTGAATCGGCAATGTGGCGCGTCCACAGAGTGGCAATGCTGGAGGCTGCGATCAGGTTGATTCGCGGCTGCCAAGTCAGCAGTATTTCGACGAAGCGATCCAGCCGCTCTGCTGTTTCACGTGAAACGGGCGTCAACCGCAGAGCCGCTCCGCGATCCGCAGCCAAATCCAATGGCTTGCGTCCACCTGGTTCGCGCTTTGCCGACGATCCCTGATGTTTCGGGCGATTTTTTCGCGTCATAGGCCGACACGCGGCCGCGATCAGGCGGCGGGGCGCCCCCTGCCCTGACGCCGGGTGTGTGCTGCCAGAAGCGTCAGAGCCGCCGGCGTCATGCCGTCGATGCGCCCGGCCTGGCCGATGGTGCGCGGCCGATGCGTCCGAAGCTTCTGCCGCACCTCGTTCGATAGGCCCGGAACGGCGTCGTAATCGAGCTGTTCGGGCAGCTCGATGCTTTCGTCCCTGCGGTAAGCCGCGATATCGGTGGCCTGCCGATCCAGATAAACGGCATATTTGGCATCGGTTTCGAGCTGCTCGGCGATTTTCGGACTGAGCGCGCCAAGCTCGGGCCAGATTCGGCTCACATCCGCGAGGCTCAACGTCGGATAGGACAGAAGATCGAACGCCGTACGCCGCTGACCGTCGCGATTGAGCGCGATTCCGTGCTTTTCAGCCTCGTTGGGCGTGATCGATAGCGACTTCGCTGTACTGCGGGCGGCATCCAGAGCAGCGATTTTCGCCTGAAAATGCTGTCGACGGGCCGGTCCGACGCAGCCGACGGCGTGGCCTTTGGTAGTCAGCCGCTGGTCGGCATTGTCGGCCCGCAGCGCCAGCCGGTACTCGGCACGGGAGGTAAACATCCGATAGGGTTCGGAAACGCCCTGGGTCACCAGATCGTCGATCATCACGCCGAGATACGCCTCGGCGCGGTCGAACACGATGTCCGGACCGCCGCCCGCCCGCGAAGCCGCGTTCAGGCCGGCGACCAGGCCTTGCGCCGCCGCCTCCTCGTATCCAGTCGTGCCGTTGATCTGGCCGGCCAGGAAAAGCCCGTAAACACGTTTGGTTTCAA
>Ga0194120_10001409_pt1 | contig 43935 bp, 45 predicted proteins | sample TA2MahCa65mmetaG_FD_148642 | JGI IMG/M metagenome (GOLD analysis project Ga0194120, IMG submission 148642) | Freshwater microbial communities from Lake Tanganyika, Tanzania - TA2015019 Mahale Deep Cast 65m | ecosystem: Environmental > Aquatic > Freshwater > Lake | place: Tanzania: Lake... | reverse complement strand
CGTTGCCGCTCTCCGTCTGGCGCGCGCCCGAGGCCTCGAGGTCGTTGTCGCGCACGATGCAGTTGGCGGAGCGCTGGAGGTAGATGCCCCAGAGGTTCTGCCGCAGGCGGTTGCGTTCGATGAGGCAGTTCCGGACGTCGCGCGCGCGGATGCCGGCGCGGTCTTCGAGGTTCGAGATGCCAGTGTTCATGGCGACGACGCCGCGCACCGTCACGTCGTCGGCGGCAATGACAAGCACCTCGCGCTCGCCTTGTCCGTCGAGCACTGGCCACCCCTGCCCTTCGACGGTCACGCGCGGCGTGGTGACGATGAGCGTGGGCTCGCGGTACGTGCCGGCGCGCACCAGCACGCGGTCACCCGGACGCGCGGCCTCGAGTGCGGCGGTGATCGTCGCAAACCGCCCGCCCTGGCCGACGATGAGCTCGTCGGCACGCAGGGCGCGCGGCAGGCTGGTGATCCCCGCCCCCAGCGCTGCGGCCAGAATCGCGGCTCGCGCGAGTCGGCGCACTAGTGGTGCCCCGCCGTCGCCGTGTCGGCCAGCAGCTCGCCCCACGTGCGCAGCGCCCCGCCAAGCATCGTGCGCTGCTCCTCGGCTTTCTTCGGGTTCTCAAAGCCGACGATGGAACCGCCCATCGGCCCCTTCATTGAGACGCCCTGCAGGAATCCAGCGGTCGCTACGGGGACGAAGGTGCCCGGATGTTGCAGGTCGATGATGTACAGGTCGCCGCGCTGCTCCGGGGGCGTGGCGCGCGCCCACGAGAGCATGCACTCCGGCGCGTCGAACTTCAGCACGCGCCCGGTGGGGAGCACGGCCTCGCCGCCGAAGCGCGAGTCGGAGATGGTCATGCGGCAGTAGCCGCACTGGTCCTCGTTCAGGACGATGGGCTCGGGCTCGCGAGCGCGGCACGCGGAGAGCGCGAGCGCGAGGGCGAGGAGGGCGAAGCGACGCGGGGGGACGAGGCGCATGAGGGTGGACGGTGGACGGTAGACGGTGGACGCTACGTGGTGGCTGCCGACGCGGCCTTCCGCTGCTTCACCGTCTGCCAGACGGCGACGCCCACCAGGACCGTGGCGAGGATCAGCGCCCAACCGCCGGAAGCTGGCCACGAGGTAGCGACGAAGTTGAGCAGCTGCTTCGAGCCGATGAGCGGCGGCTGGTACGTCATATCCGGGATCTTGATGATCGCCGTCTCGACGTCGAGATCGTGGCCGTACTCGTAGCCCCACTTCCAGTAGTCGTAGAGGCCAGCGGCCTGCACGGCGCCCAACAAGGCCGTCCAGACGTAGAGCACGGGACGCTTGCCCAGTGCCGCCACCCCAAGCGCCGTCACCACAAGCGCGCCGAGGATCGCCGGCATGTACTCCAACTCGGGGATCGCATCGGGTTCGATGCGCTTCATTCCGATGTAGTGATTCAGGTTGTTGATGCTGTTCAGGTCCTGCTCTTTCACGCCCTCCACGGTGTTCACGCGAATGAGCATCCCCAGCCCTTCCGGGTACTGCGGCGCGATGAGGTCCACGCGCCAGAGCGGCAGGACGAAGCCGGCGCTCATCAGCAGCGCGGCGACGGCGACGAGAATTCGGGCGGACTTGGGCACGTGAGGGCAGACGGGAGAGGGGAGACGGACGACGGGAGATCTCGCGTCGGCGAAGGGCGGCCGGGGGGCGGGCGACGGGACCGCCGCGCCCCCAAGCCGGTCCTGCTACTGCTTGGGTCCTTCGGCCTTCCGCGCCGGCTGGGGCCTGGAGGTCACGCCGCTCAAGGCGACGTTGCTTCCACGCGCCGAGACGCGCACGTACCCCTGCATTTCCTGATGCAGCGCCGAGCAGAAGTCAGTGCAGTACATCGGGTACACGCCCACCTTGGTCGGCACCCAGCGCAGCGTGCGGGTCTCGCCCGGCATGATCAGCAGCTCGCCGCTGGTGGCGCCCATGATCGTGAAGCCGTGCGGGACGTCCCAGTCCTGCTCGAGATTGGTGACATGGAAGAGCACCGTGTCCCCCACCTGCACGCCCTCGATGTTGTCGGGGGCGAAGTGCGAACGAATCGCGGTCATCCGGACGTGAACGCGGCGCCCCTCGCGGCTCACGCCGGTCTCCTTCTCCGTGCGCGCCACGCGCGACGCCTTGTTCTCGGCCAGCTTGAAGAACTTGACCTGCTTGTCCTTGATCTTCTTCGCCTCGATCGCCTGGGCGTAGTGCGGCTCGCCTTCGGTCGGGAAGTCGAGGAGGAGCTTCATCTTGTCGCCCGAGATGTCATACAGCTGGGCGCTCTGAGTCAGTTCCGGGCCCGTCGGCAGGTAACGGTCCTTGGTGATCTTGTTCATCGCGACCAGGTACTTCGCGTTCGGCTTCATCGTGCCGCCGCCGGGGATCATCAGGTGGCCGACCGAGTAGTAGGTCGGGACGCGGTCCACCACCTCCCAGGTGCCGAGCTTCCACTTCACCACCTCGGACGAGATGAAGAACGAGGTGTAGCCGTACCCCTTGCCGTCGAACTCGGTGTGCAGGGGGCCGAGGCCCGGGTTCTTGACCTCGCCGGCAAGCGTCGCGTCGTACTTCAGCACCGGGATTCCCTCGATCTCGCCCTCGAACGCCTTCGCCTCGATGGCCTTCAGCATCTTGGAGAACGAGTGCACCGGGATCACCGACGCCAGCTTGCCGCCGGCCACGATGTACTCGCCCGTCGGATCCACGTCAGCGCCGTGCGGCGACTTCGGGGTCGGCATGAAGTAGACCGCACCCGGGCAGTCCTTGGCCTGGAACTGCGGCACCGACGTGAGGGTGGTGCTCTTCGCCTCGCGCGTGAACTCGTCCGTGTAGTTGTGGACGTAGGAGGCGGGCACGTTCTTCACGATCCCCTTCTGCGCGCACGCCTCGATGGCCTTCCAGTTGACCGCGGCCACGAAGTCCTTGTCGTTCTGCGAGGCATTGACCTCGAGCAGCGAATAGGCCTGCTCGGTGTTGTACATCGAGAGGAACATCCAGCCGTTGCTCGCTCCCTTGCCGGAGCGGGCGAGGTCGTAGCTGAAGCCCGGCATGATCATCTGGAACGCGACGCGCATCTTGCCCGGCTCGTCCGCCTTGATGAACGAGATCTGCCCCTTGAAGTGCTTCTTGAACTCGCTGATCGGCACATCGGCGTTCGGCACCGGCACCGAGAAGCGGGTGGAGGCGACCAGGTACTCCGTGTTCTGCGTGACGAACGGCGAGCCGTGATTGCCGCCCGCGTTCGGGATCTCGAGGATCTCCTCGGTTTCGAAGCGCGTCAGGTCAATGCGCGCCACGCGCGGCGTGTTGTTGGCATTAATGAAGATCCAGCGGCCGTCGTCCTCGCCGTTGGTCTGCGACAGCGCCGGGTGGTGCGTGTCGTCCCACGGGATGAAGCCGTAGGTCGTGTTCAGCATCGGCTTCGTCTCTTCGCTGTAGCCGTAGCCGTTCTCCGGATACTGCGAGAAGACCGGGATGGTCTTGAGCCGGCGCCCCGAGGGGAGGCCGTAGATGCCGATCTGGCCGTTGAAGCCGCCGGACATGAACGCGTAGAACTCGTCATGCTGGCCGGGAGCGACGTACACCGCCTTCGCGGCATCGGTCCCAACCAAGCCCGCGCTCGACGGACGCTTGGCGCAGGCAAAGGCGAGGAGCGCCGCCGACGCGATCACGCCAGCGCCGGCGAGGGTGCGAATCGAGGGGAACTTGACCATTGATAGGCCTCGAGGAACGAAGGTGGGGAGACGAACCAGCGGGGTGGGTGGACGGCGCGTTCGCGTATGTGGTATAATGAATACCGGTTTCAGAAAGTGCTCATAGTTGCTTCACCCCAACAGTCGGGAATCCTACTGAAATCCTGTCCGGATTCAACCCCTCCCGTGTCCGGAAGAAGTCCGATGCCGAGCGTTGCCGCTTTTCCGGTATCCTTCCCGCATCTTTCCGCGCGCCTCGAGGCCGCCGCACATGCACCTGACTCGGTTCACCGACAACGCGCTCCGCTGCCTCACCTATCTCGCCCTGCACCCGGGGCAGACGGAGACCGTCGGCACCATCGCGCGGCGCATGGCCCTGTCCGAGGACCATCTGGTCAAGGTCGTCCAGCGGCTCGCGCACCTCGGGTACGTGGAGACGATGCGCGGACGCGGCGGCGGCGTGCGCTTGATCGTCGAGCCGAAGCAGATCAACGTCGGCGCCGTCGTCCGGCAGACCGAGGAGAACTTCCGGCTGGTGGAGTGCTTCGACGAGCACACGAACACCTGCCCGATTGCGCCGTCCTGTGGACTGGCGCCGGCTCTCGACGAGGCCCTGAAGGCGTTCCTCGAGGTGCTCGACCGCTACACGCTCGAGGACTTCACGCGCTCCCCGCGTCGGCTGGTCAAGCTGCTGATCGCCTAGCCCTCGCGCACGCCCGCGCCGAACTCATAGCGGACCCCCACGCGCGCGAGCAGCTCCACGAGGCGGCGCAGCCCGAGCCCCATCACGCTGAAGTAGTCGCCGTCCACGCGCTCCACGATCGTCGCGCCGTACCCCTGAATCCCGTAGGCGCCGGCCTTGTCCATCGGCTCGCCGGTGGCGATGTACGCCTCGATCTCCTCGTCACCAAGCGCCCGGAACCAGACGCGGACGCCTTCCACCGCGCTCTCCGTGTGCGCGCCGCGCGCCACGGCGATGGCCGTAAACACGGTGTGCTCACGCCCGGCGAGCCGCCGCAGCATCGCCGCGGCGTGCGCCCCGTCGCGCGGCTTGCCGAGAATCTCGCCGTCGAGCACCACAATGGTGTCCGCCGCGATGACCACGGCGTCGCCGTGCCGCTCAGCGAGCGTATGCGCCTTGGCGCGCGCGAGCCGTTCGGCGTGCGGCGCTGGTTGCTCGCCGGGGAGCACGGACTCGTCGATGTCGGCCGGACGCACCTCGTGCGGAATCCCCACCAAGGTGAGCAGTTCGCGCCGGCGCGGCGAGGCCGAAGCGAGGATGACGCGGAACGGCGCGCCAGCGGCGGCTGTCGTGGCGGCGTTCATCGCTCGAGCCAGAGCGTCACGGGACCGTCGTTCACCAACTCCACGTCCATCATCGCGCCGAACTCGCCGGTCTCCACGCGGAGCCCGCGCTCGCGGAGCATCGCGACAAACCGCTCGTACAGCGGAATCGCCTGCTCGGGACGCGCCGCATCAATGAACGACGGCCGGCGTCCCTTCTGCGCGTCGCCGTAGAGCGTGAACTGGCTCACCACCAACACCGCGCCGTCCACCTCTTCGAGGCCGAGGTTCATCTTCCCTTCGGCGTCGGCAAAGAGCCGCAGGCCGGCGACCTTCTCGGCCATCCACGCCGCGTTGGCCTCGCCGTCGGCGTGCGTGAAGCCGATGAGGAGCAGGAAGCCGCGGCCGATGGCCCCGGTTACCCGCTCGCCGACGCGCACCTCGGCGCGTGACACCCGCTGCAAGAGCACTCGCATGGAGAGAAAACCTAGCGTGCCGCGCGCCGCGCGGCACGGCTGGTCTCCGCCGACGCCTCCGGGTATGATTGCGCCATGTCGCACGAGAATCGGCTGCTGCGCTTCGCCCAGGGCGGCAACGTGCAGGGCGTCTATGTGGGAGTCATCGCGGCTTTCTTCGCCGTTTTGATGCGCGTCGCCGGCATGGTTGGCGGTCCCTTATGGGCGGCACCGCTTGTGGGTGGCGCGCTGGGGTTCCTCGCCGGCCGCGCGATCACCCGTGCGCTGTTCGGCGGCGGCGAGCGGTTGGCCAAGCAGATCATCCTCCCCGACGCAGAAGGCACGTACGTCCCTCAGCACTCGCAGATCGAGGCGCTCGAGGTGCAGGAGCGGTACGCCGAAGCGTTCGACGCGTGGATGCAGGTGGCTGGCGAGCGCCCTGGAAATCCGTCGCCATTGCTGCGGGCGGCCGACCTGCGACTGCGGCAGATGAACGATCCGGCCACGGCGCTGGAACTCTATGAGCAGGTGCGGCGGCTTCCGGGACTTCGCGAGGAGCCGCTGCGCTACGCCTCGCAGAAGATCATCGACATCCACCTACGTCCCGACGGCGACCACGGGCGCGCGCTGGTGGAGCTGCGGCGATTCGTCGAGACCTTCCCCGAGGGGCGCGAGGCGGAGGGGGCGCGGGTGGCGATCGCGCGGCTGAAGGCGGAGCGGATCCAGTAGGCGGTCGCGGCGCGGCGCGGTCAATCGCGCTGGCTCCCTGTCGTCAGCTCGCTGGCGCGCCGCGTGGCACCGCGCGCACTTTCAGGCGTGGTGGGCTCGCCCTCACGCTGCTTCCAATCGCTCCGCCCGGGTCTCTCAATGAGTAGTTCCCTGCCCTTCCTCCTCGCGCTTGTCGTCGCGCTCCCTGCGTCCGCCCAGAAACGACCGCGCTCGGCGCCCGCAACGCCCTACGTCCCCGGCGCCGTCTGGGAGCACCGCACGCCAGCCGCGATGGGTGTGGATTCCGCGAAACTCGCCGACGCCATCGCGTTCGCCATCCGCAACGAGACCAAGGCGCCGCGCGACATGGAGGAGAACCACTATCGCACCTTCGGGCGTGAGCCGTTCGGCCAGGGCACCGGTCCGTTCAAGCCGCGGGGCGAGCCCACCGGCGTGGTACTGCGCGGCGGGTATGTAATCGCGAGCTGGGGTGAGCCAGACCGCGTGGACATGACCCACTCGGTCACCAAGTCCCTGCTCTCGGCCACCGTTGGCGCCGCCTTTGACCGCGGCCTGCTGCCCAGCGTGCGCGACACGGTCTGGAAATCGCAGGCGCCGACGTATCTCCTGCGTCTCAGCGCACCGAGCGAGCCCGGCACGCGGTTTGGTGAGCCGATGTTCTTCGACGCGTGGAAGACGCCGCACAACCGCACCATCACGTGGGACGACCTGCTGCGCCAGACGAGCGACTGGGAAGGGACGCTGTGGGGCAAGCCCGAATGGGCCGACCGACCCGCGCAGGACCCGAATACGTGGACCACACGCGCGCGGAACGCGCCGGGCACTGCGTACGAGTACAACGACGTGCGCGTGAATGTGCTCGCGCTGGCCGCCACCAACCTCTGGCGGCGGCCGCTCCCCGAGGTGGCGCAGGAGTTCGTGATGGGCCCCATCGGGGCGTCGCGCACTTGGCGCTGGTACGGCTACGACAACGCGTGGATCACGCTCGACGGACGACCGGTGCAGGTCGTGAGCGGCGGCGGCCACTGGGGCGGCGGGCTGTTCATCAACGCGTGGGACATGGCGCGCTTCGGCCTGCTCACTGCGCGCCGCGGCGTGTGGGGTGACCAGCGCATCCTCTCCGAGGAGTGGGTGCGGCTATCGCTCACTCCCACCGTCCCGCAGCCGACCTACGGCTACATGAACTGGTTCCTCAACACCGGCCGCAAACGTCTGCCAAATGTTCCGGAGAACGTCTTCTGGCACGAGGGGAACGGCACCAACGTGGTTCTCGTGGCGCCCGATCAGGACCTCGTGATCGTGGCACGGTGGATTGCCGGGAGCGCGCTGGATGAGTTCGTCGCGAAGGTGATCGCGGCGGCGCCTACTCGACGGTGACGCTCTTCGCCAGGTTCCGCGGCTGGTCCACGTTGCTGCCCCGCTTCACCGCGATGTAGTACGCGAGCAGCTGCAGCGGAACGGACGCGAGCACCGGCATGAGCAGGTCCACGGTCTCCGGAATGCGGAACTCGTAGTCCACCAGCCCGTCCAGCGCCGGTTCACCGCGCGAGGTGATGGCGATGACGGTCCCCTTCCGCGCCTTCACCTCCTGGATGTTCGACACGACCTTGTCGAACACTGCGTCGTGCGGCGCCACGAAGACCACCGGCATCATCTCGTCAATCAGCGCGATGGGCCCGTGCTTCATCTCGGCCGCCGGATACCCCTCGGCGTGGATGTACGAGATCTCCTTGAGCTTGAGCGCCCCCTCAAGTGCGACCGGGAAGTTCGCGCCGCGGCCGAGGTACAGGAAGTTGGGTGCGCGCTTGAACTCCTCGGCGATGTGCTCCACCTGCTCCGAGCGGTCGAGGACGTCCTGGATCTGCGCGGGCAGCGCGTGCAGCGCGCGCGCGATCTCCATCCCCCGCGTGACGCTCATCCCGCGCTTGCGCGCGAGTTTGAGCGCGAAGAGCGCGAGCGCGACGACCTGGCTGGTGAACGCCTTGGTCGAGGCGACGCCGATCTCCGGCCCGGCGTGCAGGTAGACGCCGCCGTCGTCCTCACGGGCGATCGTCGAGCCCACGACATTCACGAGCCCCAGCGTTCGCGCGCCGCGCCGCTTCGCCTCGCGCATCGCGGCGAGCGTATCGGCGGTCTCGCCCGACTGCGAGATGACGATGCACAGCGTGTTCGGGCCGACGATCGGGTTTTTGTAGCGAAACTCCGAGGCGTATTCGACCTCGACGGGCAGGCGGCACCACTCTTCGATCATCATCTCGCCGATCAGCGCCGAGTGCCACGACGTGCCGCACGCCGTGATGATGACATTGTCGATGGCCATCAACTGCTCGTGCGACAGGTTGAGGCCGCCGAGCTTCGAGGTGCCATCTTCCACGATGAGGCGCCCGCGCATCGTGTTCTCGACCGTCTGCGGCTGCTCGAAAATCTCCTTGAGCATGAAGTGCGGGTAGCCGCCGCGTTCGATGGCGGCCTGGTCCCACTCGATGCGATCGACCTTCGGCGTGCGCGGCGCCGCGCTGGCATCGAGCACGCGGTAGCCGCCGGCCTCGATGACCGCCACGTCGCCGTCGTGGAGGTAGACCACCTGCCGCGTGTGCGCGAGGATCGCCGAGGCGTCGGAGGCGAGGAAGTGCTCACCGTCGCCGATCCCGACGAGCAGCGGGCTTCCCTTTCGCGCGGCGACGATCTTGCCCGGGTCGCGACTGCTCACGATGGCCAGTCCGTAGGTGCCTTCGACCTCGCGGAGCGCCGCGAGCACGGCCTCTTCCAGCGAGCCGTTCATTAACTCCTGCACCAGGTGCGCGACGACCTCCGTGTCCGTGTCGCTGCGAAACTGGTACCCCTTCCCCTGCAGCAGCACGCGCAGGGCGTTGGCGTTCTCAATGATCCCGTTGTGCACGACGGCGACCGTCCCGTCCTGGCTTCGGTGCGGATGCGCGTTGCGCTCGACGGGCGGCCCGTGCGTGGCCCAGCGCGTGTGCCCGATGCCACAACTCCCCGTGACCGGCGTGGTATTCAGCGCCGCTTCGAGCCGCGCGATCTTCCCGGCCGCGCGGCAGTCGCCGAGGGCGCCATCGTGCAGCACCGCAACGCCCGCGGAGTCATAGCCGCGGTACTCCATGCGGCGGAGCCCCTCGAGCAGAAAGGGAACCGCGGGCTTGCCGCCGACATACCCGATGATGCCACACATCTTGGGGGGCTCCGGAACGAGTCTAGGGCGCGAGCTTCGCCAGCAGGGCGCGCGACCGGTCGATCAACGCGCGCGCCTCAGCCGCGGTGGCCGCCTCGGCGATCACGCGCACGATGGGCTCGGTGCCCGACGGGCGGATGTGCACCCAGCGCCCCGGCCAGCCCAGTCGTAGGCCATCCTGCGTGTCGGCGGCCGCGTCGGGGAACGCTTCGCGCAGGGCCGCGTACACCGCGTCCAACGGGGCGGCGGGGCGGTCGAGCTTGTCCTTGATAATCGCGTACCGCGGGTACTTCGCGACCACCGCGGAGAGCGGCATCTGCGCGTTCACGAGCATCTGCAGGATGAGCGCCACGCCGAGTGGCGCGTCGCGCCCGAGATGGAGTTCGGGAAGAATGACGCCGCCGTTCCCTTCGCCGCCGACGACCGCGCCGGCCGCGCGCATGGCGAGGGCGACATTCACCTCGCCCACCGGCGCGCGCTGCACCGTGGAGCCGTACTCGGCCGCCTGATCATCCACGACCTGACTGGTCGAGAGGTTGGTCACGACGACGCCGGGGCGATGCGCGAGTACCACACGTGAGGCGAGCGCGAGGGTGTAGTCCTCGCCAATTGCGGACCCCGTCTCGTCCACCAGCGACAGGCGGTCCACATCCGGATCCGTGGCGAATCCGATGTCGGCGCCCGTCTTCTTCACCAAGTCCGCGAGCGGACCGAGGTTCTCGGCGACGGGCTCGGGCGGGCGCGGGAAGCGACCGTCTGCTTCGAGTTCGATGGCCTCGATGTCGCACCCGAGGAGGTCGAGCAGGTGCGGAATGACGTTGCCCCCAGCCCCGCGGCAGGCATCGTAGGCGACGCGGAACTTGCGCGCACGGATGGCCGCGACATCGATCATTGGCAGGGCAAGCACCGCATCGATGTGCCTGGCGACCGCTTCGCCGTCGAAGCGGGTAGCGCCGAGCCGGTCGTAGGTCGCGTACGGTATGGCGTCGATGAGCGCGCGCATCGCCGCGTTGTCGGCGGCGTTGAGGAAGAGACCGTCGTGCCCGACGAACTTCAGCGCGTTCCACTCGATGGGATTGTGGCTGGCGGTGATGTTGAGTCCGCCGGCGGCGTGATGGTGCTCCACCGCCATCTGCAGGGTGGGCGTCGTCGTGATGCCGAGGTCGATGACGCTGGCGCCCACCGATTCGAGCGCGGCGCGGGCCACGACATGGAACATCGGCCCGGACACCCGCGAATCACGTCCCAACACCACGGACGTGCCGTGGCCCTGCTGCAGCGCCCACGCGCCGAAGGCGGCAGCGTACCGCGCCACGACCTCCGGCGAGAGGCCAAAGCCCACACGTCCCCGAATGCCGGAGACGGAGATCATTAGACGGGGGTCGGTCATCCGTGAAAAGTGGGGACGGTGGACGGTGGACGGTAGACGGGGGAGGACGACAGTAGGTCTGCGCGACGAGAGTGACGGTTGACGGTGGACGGTGGACGGTGGACGGTTGAACGGAAGGGGCACGGCCTCGCGGAGAAGCTGCTACGGCGATTCCCCCAACACCGTCACCTCCCGTACGTTCCACCGTCCACCGTCCACCGTCTACCGTCCACCCTCCACCGTCCACCGTCAGGCCGCCTCTTGTCAAACCCTCTGGCCCTCCTCCCCATCGCCCTCGCCGCTCGCGGCGGACGCATCGACGGCCTCCCTGCGGCGGGGGCGGTCGCGGCGGGCTTCACGCTGCTCCAGCGCTCGGCGCCGCTGGTGCGGGCGATGGCGGGGCGGCGAAGCGCGCTGCTCCTGCCGCCGTCAAGCGCGGTGCTGACGGCGCTGGCGGCGAGTGATGGGCGGGGAACGGTGCTGCTTCCGGCGGCGGATCCTGATGCGCTGGCCGCGATGCTCGACGACGCCAATGTTGGCGCCGTCTTCACCATTTCCGCTTTCGCCTCTCTGCTCCCGCTCCGCGATCACGCCGTCGTTCTCCTCGACGGCACACCCCGCAGCGCGGTGGTCCATGCGGGCGGCGCGGAGTCCACGGTCGACCTGGGTTCCCATTTCGGACTCGAGCTCGCTGGCGAGGAGGACGACGGAAGCGACGAGGAATGCGTCGTCTGCTATGCGTCTTCCCGCGAACGCAGCCGCTTCACGCATCGCGACCTATTCACCCTCGCGCGCTTCGCTATCGAGGCGACGTCGCTGAGCAGCGGCGACCACGCGCTCGCCCTGATGCCCCCGGCGAGCGGCGAGGCGCTCACGCTCGCGTTCGCCGCACCGCTTCTCGTTGGCGGGCGTGTCTCGACTATGGCGAGCTTCGACGCGGACAGCGCGGTGCGCCGACTCACCGAAGACGGCATCACGCATGTCGTGGCAGACGCCACGCAGTTCGCGGCCCTCGCGGATGCGCTCGAACGCCTGGGGCCTGCCGTATCGCCGCGCGCGTTGCACGTCTGCCTCTGCCTCGGCGCGGCGCCGAGCGCCGCCCTGCGCGACCGGTGGCAGGTGCTCACCGGCGCCGCGCTTCGCGTGTCGGAAGGCATCCGGCGCCCGCTGAACGACTGACGCGGGGCCCCGTCGACACGACTCGCGACTGACTCGTTGGCGTCGCCCCCAGAGGCTATCTTTCACGCTATCTCGATCGCTCTCTCCTTTGCTCCTGGAGCCGGCATGACGCGGGTGTTTGACGAAGACCTCAACGCGCGATTTGCGACGCGCACCATTCACGCGGGACAGCGCCCCGATCCCACGACCGGCGCCATTATGCCGCCGATCTACCAGACGTCCACGTATGTCCAGGACGCGCTCGGCGTTCACAAGGGCTACGAGTACGCGCGCGGCAAGAACCCCACGCGTGAGGCGCTGGAGCGCAACGTCGCCGCTCTCGAGGGGGCCACGCACGGCTTCGCCTTCTCCAGCGGCATGGGGTGCCTCGACTCGATCATGAAGCTCTTCGACGCCGGCGACCACATCGTCTGCGGCGAGAATGTCTACGGCGGCACCTTCCGCCTCTTCGACAAGGTCCTCAAGCGGCTCGGTCTGTCCTTCACCTTCCTCGACACGCGCGACGCGCAGCGCATCGAGGACGCCATCACGCCGCAGACGAAGGCCGTGCTCGTCGAGACGCCGACCAATCCGCTGATGCGCATCACCGACCTCGCGGCGGTCGGGGAGATCGCGAAGCGCCGCGGCGTGCTGCTGATCGTGGACAACACCTTCGCGACGCCGGCGTTCCAGCGCCCGCTGGAGTTCGGCGCGCACATCGTCTATCACTCGAGCACCAAGTACCTCAACGGCCACTCTGATATGGTCGGCGGCATCGCCGTCACCGCCGATGACGCCCTCGCCGAGCGCCTGCAGTTCATCGCGAACGCGGCCGGCGCGGTTCCTGGACCGATGGATGCCTGGCTGACCCTGCGCGGCACCAAGACGCTGGCCCTGCGGATGAAGGCACACGACGCCAACGGGCGAAAGGTCTCCGAGTGGTTGGCCAACCGCTGGGGCGCCGAGCGCGTGATCTACCCCGGCCTGTCCACGCACCCCCAGCACGCGCTGGCCAAGAAGCAGATGACGGGCTTCGGCGGCATGATCAGCGTCGAGATGGGGTCGAAGGAAAAGGCCGCCACCGTGCTCGGGCGCACCCACGTCTACTCGCTCGCCGAGTCGTTGGGTGGCGTCGAGAGCCTGATCAGCCACCCCGCCTCAATGACCCACGCCTCGGTGCCGCCGGAACGGCGCACCGAGCTTGGGATCACCGACGGCCTGATCCGCCTTTCGACAGGGGTGGAGGACTCCGACGACCTGATCGCCGACCTGGAGCAGGCCTTCAAGGGGCTGTAAGCCGGAACTTCGCACGGCAGGGATTCGTAGGTAGGACATCCCTGCCGCTCTTTGAGGAGAACCCATGGCCACCCGCGTGATCCTGACCGACATCGCCCCCACCTCGTGGGAGCATCCCGCCGACCGCGCTGCCCTGAACGCGCTGCGCGCCATTCCCGGCTTCGACCAGGTGGTGCGCAAGATCGCCGCTTTCTTCGGCGAGCGCGGCCTGCGCCAGCTCTTCCTGGCCAACGCCGTGCGCTGTGGACCCACGCAGCGCCCCGAACTCGACGCGCTCCTCACCGAGGTGCTCGAGACGCTGGACTGGCCCATGCGCCCGGAGCTGTACGTGACGATGTCGCCGACGATCAACGCCGCGGCGCTCGGCTTCGACCGGCCGTTCATCGTCATCAACTCGGCGACGCTCGAGCACCTCGATCGCGACGAACAGAAGGTGCTGATCGCGCACGAGGTGGGCCACATCATCAGCGGCCATGTGCTCTACCGCACCGTCGCGACCATCCTGATGACCTTCGGCCTCGGCGCGCTGCCGTTCCTTGCCGCCGCGGTGATCTTCCCGTTCCAGATGGCGTTCCTCGAGTGGTACCGGAAGAGCGAGCTGTCGTCTGACCGCGCGGCCATGCTGGCCATGCAGGACCGCCGCGCGGTGATGATGACCTTCCTCAAGGTCGCTGGCGGCCCGTCACACGGGCACACCATTGACCTCGACACCTTCATGGCGCAGGCCGCCGAGTACGAGACGCAGGGCGACGCCTGGGACAAGGTGCTGCAGGTGCTCAACACTGTCTTCCGCGAGCATCCGTTCAACACGGTGCGCGCGGGCGAACTGCAGCGCTACATCGACAGCGGGCGCTACGACAAGATCCTCACCGGCGAGTACGACAGGCGCAGCGATGCGCGCCCGTCGGCGGAGGAGGTCCGGCACGACTTCAGCGAGGCCGGTGCGTATTACGGCGAGCAGGCGAAGGCCGCGGCCGCCAAGGGAATCGAGATCCTCGGCCGCGCCAAGGACGCCTTCACCGACGCCTTCAAGACCGGATCGCGATGAAGGTTCTCATCGTCGGCGGCGGCGGCCGCGAACATGCCCTGGCGTGGAAGCTCTGCCAGGACGATCCCTATCTCGACCTGATTGCGGCACCGGGGAATCCGGGGATCGAGGCAATCGGCCGTTGCGAAGCGGTCTCCGCCACCGACGTTGACGGACTGTGCGCGCTCGCCCAGCGCGAAAAAGTGGAGCTGGTCATCGTCGGCCCCGAGGCGCCACTCGAACTCGGGCTCGTCGATCGCCTGCGCGCGCTCGGGATTCCCGCGTTCGGTCCGACCAAGGCCGCTGCGGAAATCGAGACCTCCAAGCGCTTCGCCAAGGAGCTGATGATCGCCGCGGGCGTTCCCACCTCGATGGCCCGCACGTTCACCGATGCTGCCGCCGCGAAGGCTGAGGTGCGCCGGCTTGGCGCGCCGGTGGTCGTGAAGGCGTCGGGCATCGCGGCGGGCAAGGGCGTCATCGTCGCCGCGACAATCGCCGAGGCTGAGGCGGCGGTGGACAGCATGCTGGTGGAGAACGTCTTTGGGGCGGCGGGGGCGGAGGTGCTGGTCGAGGAGTTCATGACCGGCGAGGAGCTCTCCATCTTCGCGATCACCGACGGCACGCACGTGCTGCCGATGATCGCGGCGCAGGACCACAAGCGCATCGGCGAGGGCGACACCGGGCTGAACACGGGCGGGATGGGGGCCTACTGCCCCGTCTCGATCGCCCCGCCGTCGCTCATTGACGAGACCGTGCAGCGCGTCTTCCTGCCGACACTGCGCGCGTTGCGTGAAGCGGGGCGTCCGTTCACCGGCCTGCTGTACGCGGGGCTGATGCTCACGCCGCAGGGAATGAAGGTCGTGGAGTTCAACTGCCGCTTCGGCGACCCCGAGACCGAGGCCATCCTGCCGTTGCTCCAGTCCTCGCTCCTCGAACCGATGCTCGCGGTCGCTCGAGGCGACTCGCTCGCGGGCCATCCGCCGCACCGCTGGCATGCGGGCGCGTCGGTGACCACAGTGCTGGCGGCGCATGGATACCCCGGCGCGGTGCGCAGCGGCGACGAGATCGCCATCAGCGCGCGCGGCGATGACGTGATCGTCTTCCACGCCGGCACCAAGAGCGACGCCGAGGGCGCGCTGCGCACCGCGGGCGGGCGCGTGCTGGCGGTCACCGCCGTCGCGCCGACGATGGCCGAGGCGCGCGAGAAGAGCGCCAGCGCCGCGGCGAACGTCACGTTCGAGGGAAAGCAGTTCCGCCGCGACATCGGCTGGCGCGAGCTGCAGCGCGGTGCCTGAACTCCCGGAAACGGAGACGATCGCCGGCGATCTCCACGCGGCGATTTGCGGCGCGGGGATTGTCCGAGTTCAGGTGGTGCGCGCGGACGTGCTCCGCGGCGCGCCGTCATCCGGTCCGGTGGCGCGCCGCAGCGTCTCGCGGATTGACGGCCCCGTTTTCGCGCGGCGACTGACCGGCCAGCGCATCGCGCGCGTCTTCCGGCGCGCGAAGAGCATCGTGATCGCCTTCGAGAACGCCACGCAGCTCGTGGTCACGCCGCGCTTCACCGGCGCGCTGATCCTGAGCGGCAGCGCCGTCGCCGATGCCTACGCGTGTCTGCGCCTCGAAATCAGCGATGGCCGCGATCTCCGCTACACCGACGTGCGACGGCTCGGCACCGTTGCCTTTCTCGACGCCGAGGCGTTTGCGGAGTGGAGCGGCGCCCTCGGCCCGGAGCCGCTTGACCCGGAGTTCACCGTCGAGCGATTTTCGGGGTGTCTTCGGGGTTCGAAACGGGCCATCAAGTCGGTGCTCATGGACCAGGCGCGGCTGGCGGGGGTCGGCAACATCTACGCGAATGAGGCGCTCTGGCGCGCGCGGATCCGTCCGTCGCGCCGCGCGTCATCGCTGCGCGTCGCCGAGCGCGAGGCGCTGCATCGCGAGCTGACGTCGGTCCTGCGCGAGGCGGTCGCCGCCCGCGGGACGTCGTTCCGCGACTACCGCGACGCCTTTGGCGCGCGCGGCGGCTTCGCGGCTCAGTTGCAGGCCTACGGACGCGGCGGCGAGCCGTGCACGCGGTGCGGCGCCGCGCTCAAGACCAGCCACATCATCGAAGGGCGCGCCACCGTGTGGTGCGCCACCTGTCAGAAATGAGCCGGCGCCGCCAGCGCCCGCCCTTTCTGCCGACGCCGGCGGAATCGAAAGCGCATGCCGTCGAGATGCTCGCCCAGGTAAAGGCTGGCGCGCGCGACCTCCCCGGCGTCTACGAGATGCGCTCCGCCGATGGCGAGATCATCTACGTCGGCAAGTCGAAGAAGCTGCGCACGCGGCTGTTGAGCTACTTCCGCGCCGAGTACCCGGCCGACAAGGGAGCGCGCATCCTGCGCGAGGCGGCCGAGATCCAGTGGGAGTACGTGCCCAGTGAGTTCGCCTCGTTGCTCGAGGAGCTTGCCCGCATCAAGCGCTACCGCCCGCGGCACAACGTCGCCGGCAAGCGCGACGCGCGGCACTTCGCCTTCATTCGCGTCGCGCGAGGGGCCGCCGAGTCGTTCCGCGTCGTGCGCGGCGCGGGGAGCGACGAAGGCGGCGTCTTCTTTGGCCCGTTCCATGGGGCCATGCAGCTCACCGAGGCGCTGCGCGAGCTGAATGACGCGCTGGGCCTGCGCGAGTGCGCGCTGGACACGCCGATGCACTTCGCCGACCAGGCCGACCTGTTCGCGATGCCCCGGACGCCCGGCTGCATTCGCCACGAGATCGGCAAGTGCCTGGGGCCGTGCGTCGGTGGGGTGCGGCGCGATGAGTACGCCGCGCGCTTCGCCCTCGCCCGCGCCTTCCTCGAGGGAGCGAACGACGTACCGGTCACGGCCCTCCGCTCGGCGATGGAAGCGGCGAGCGATGAACTGGCCTTTGAGCGTGCCGCGGCCATCCGCGACAAGATCACGCGGCTCGAGTCACTGCGCGCGCAGTTCGCACGCCTGCGTTTCGCGGTGGAGTCGCTGTCGTTCGTGTACACGCCGGAGCCCAAGCACGGCGACGCGGTCAGCTACGTGATCCGTCGTGGACGCGTGCGGGCGACGCTGCCGGCGCCCCGCACCGCGGAGGAGCGCCGCGCGTTCGACGCCAGGGTGGCGGGCGTCTTCGCGCCCGTCGAACGCACCGACGGCACCGTGCCTTCGCACGAGATCGACGAGTTGCTGCTGGTGACCAGCTGGTTCACCCGCTCTCCGAAGGAGCTCGAGCGGACGACGGCGCTCGCGCCCGCGCCGTTCACGCTCAGTGCGTAGGTCGGCGCCGTGCCGCGCTCACTCGGGAAGGTCGATCAGCGTGGCGGTGACCTGACCGGCCTTGACACGCAGCCGCGCGACGCTGGGCGAAAGGTCGAAGCGCCGCGCCCCCGCCGCGCCTGGGTTCACCACCAGCACCCCGTCCACGCGCTCGATCCTTTGCACGTGCGTGTGGCCGTACACGAGTACGTCGAAGCCGGGGTACCTCGCGACCAGGCGCTCGGCGGTCGGGTGCCCCACTTCGTGGCCATGCGAGACGTGGATGCGCACCCCTTCGATCTCAACCACGTGCTCCGCGGCGAGTTCGGGGAGCCACGTGGCGTCGCAGTTCCCGAAGACGGCGCGCACCGGCGCGATGACCGCGAGTTCGTCAAGGATGGTCTCGCCGCACACGTCGCCAGCGTGCAGGATCATCGAGACGCCGGCGAGCGCCTCGTGCACCGAGGGCCGCAGCAGGCCGTGGGTGTCGGAGATTAGGCCGATCTCGGTCATCAAGTCCTGCGGCGATCGGTTCGGAATGCGCGGGATGGCGTGCGGGCGTGAGCGATCACCGCAGCACCCGCCGTGACACGGCGTCGAACACCACGAGCGCCACGGTCACCGTGAGCACCTCGGCGCCGAGCATCCCGGGCGTCCCCCACGCGTCGTGCGCCCAGCCTGCCCCCTTCACCAACCCGAGCGAGCCGAGCGTGTTGAAGGCGAGGAACAGGCTCACCTTCGTCGAGGCCGCGCCGCCCTTCGCCAGAGCCAGCGCCATTCCGGTGAGCGCCGCCGTGCACGAACCCAGCGTCGCCGTGTAGGCGGCGGTGAGCACGGCGAAGGCCCACGGCTCGCGCGGCGAGAAAAGGAGAAGCAACGCCAGCACGCCCTGCGCCGCGCACGCCACGAAGTACGCGCGGCGATGCGGCACGCGATCCGTAAACCAGCCGCCGCCCAGCGTGCCCAGCGTAATCGCCACGCCGGCGACGACGCCAAGCACCAGCGACACCATGTCGGCGGACGCTTTCCATTCCGTGGCGACGGCAGAGAAGAGGAATTGCGCGTTCCCCGTGCCGATGGGCAGGAACGCCAGCAGCAGCGCGAGCCGCCCGTCGACCTTGGCGAGCATCGCGCGGAGTTCGCCCCACACTTCGCGCGCCCGCGCGCCAATGCTTCCCGTTCCGACGCGCGGCGGCTCGCGCAGGACGAGCAGCGGCAGGCTGCACGACAGCACCACCGCGGCGAGCACCGCGCCCCCGACCGCGGGGGATGGACTGTGGCGAACCAGGTAGAGCGCGGCGCCTCCGCCCAGCGTCTGCCCGAGCATGTTCCCGGTCTGATAGAAACCGGCCGCGCGTCCGAGCTGCGAGGGATCGCAGTTGTGCAGCAGCAGTCCCTGCAGCGCGAACGCGATGAACGTCGCCGAGACCGCGCCGGTCAGCACCAACCCAGTGAGAAGCGGCAGGGTGGCTGCGCTCATCGGGATGGTGCACATCCCAAAGAAGACCGCCGCGCAGACGGCGTTGGCAATCACGTACCATCGCTTGCGCGTCAGCGTCAGGTCGCCGATCGGCGCCCACAGGAACTTGAAGGCTGCCGGCGCGAACGCGATCCCGACGATCGTCGCCGCGGCACTCACCGGCAGCCCCGCACGCGTGGCCAGCCACCCCAGCATCACGGCCGGCACGCCGACCATCAGGCCATAGGGGAAGTAGAGGATGCCGAAGAGGCTGGGATGGGACACGGCGATTTAGGATTTGGACCGAGGATTGCGATTGAGGATTCCGATTCAGGAATCCGATGGGCGATTACCGGTCGCGACCGACCGAAGATGCCCCCCGGAAACACAAAGGGCCAGCACTCGCTGGCCCCCGCACCCTGCCCCCTGCACCCCACCCTGCTCCCTCTCCCCTGCACCCCACCCTGCTCCCTTCTCCCTGCACCTAAGGAGCCTCCCCCCACCTCGGCGCCAGCTTGTTGTCTACCCCCAAATGGTCCATCACCCGCGCCACCATGAAGTCCACCAGCTCTTCAATCCGCGTCGGCTTGTTGTAGAACCCCGGCGCCGCCGGCATCACCACCGCGCCCGCATTCGTGACGCGCAGCATGTTCTCCAGATGGATGCTCGACAGCGGCGTCTCGCGCGTCACGAGGATCAGCGGCCGACGCTCCTTAAGCGTCACGTCCGCGGCGCGCTCCACGAGCGAGCGACTCGTCCCCGCCGCGATCGCCGCCAGCGTCCCCATCGAGCACGGGCAGACCACCATCGCCCGGGCACGATGCGACCCGCTCGCCGGCCCCGCGCCGCGATCGCCGTCGTCGTACACGCGCACCCAGCGATCCCACGACGCGGCGCCGACGTGCGCGCGCAGTCCTTCCACGGAACCAAGCGATGTCTCCGTCTGGATCAGGCGCAGGCCGTGGCCGCTCACGATGAGCGAGACCGGCTGCTCCGCCTGCGCGAGCGCCTGCAGCAGTCGGACGCCGTATGGCGCGCCCGACGCGCCGGTGATGGCCATGACGATGGGACGCGGTGCGCTCATGTGAAGACCCGCTCAGCGAGCACAAAGAGGAAGAACGTCACGCTCAGCACGCCGTTCATCTGAAAGAACGCCGCGTCGAGCTTGGTAAGATCGTCGAACGAGACCAGCGAGTGCTCCCATCCAAGGATCGCCGCGGCGACGACCACGCCAATGAAGTAGAGCACGCCAGAGCCGGCACCGAAGCCGGCCGCGACGAGCGCAACGATGGTGAGCAGGTGCAGCGCGCGCGCCACCCGCAGTGCCTTCGTCACGCCCATCGTCGCGGGCACCGAGTAGAGGCCCTGGGAGCGGTCGAACTCAATGTCCGGCAGAGCGTAGAGGATGTCAAAGCCACCGACCCAGCTCATCACCGCCACAGCGAGCGCCGGTAACAGCCACCAGGGATCGCTCCACGCGCCGGTGACCGCCAGGTAGCCGCCCGCGGGCGCGATGCCCAGCCCAAGCCCCAGCACGAGGTGCGCCCACCGCGTGAACCGCTTGGTGTAGCTGTAGAACAGCACCCAGGCCAGCGCCACCGGGGAGAGCGCGAGGCAGAGCGGGTTGATCCGCCACGCCGCGAAGACGAAGACCGCCGACGCCACCGCGACGCTCGCCGTCGCCTCCGCCACGCTCATTGAGCCGCGCGGCAGCTCGCGCATTGCCGTGCGGGGATTCGCGGCGTCGAATCGCCGGTCCACGATCCGGTTGAAGCCCATCGCGGCGAAGCGCGCGGCGGTGAACGCGACCACCACCCAGACGACCGTCGCGAGCGTCACCGGCGCGACCCAGCTGGCCAGCGTGACCCCCACCAGCGCGAACGGCAGCGCGAAGACGGTGTGCGGGAGCTTCACGAAGTTCACGTAGCGCACCAGGCGCGACGTGCCGTCGTAGGTCTGCCCCTCGCGCACCGCCTGGCTCACGTCGCGAGCCCCAGCCTCGCCCACACGGCATCCATCTTCGCCTTCGTCGCGGCATCCATCTCGATGACCTTGGGCCACGCGCGAGTGAAGCCCTCCTCGGGCATCTTCTTGGTCGCGTCGAGCCCCATCTTGGAACCGAACGTGAAGGCGCGGCTCGCGTGGTCCAGCACGTCCACCGGCCCCAGTGTGAAGCGCACGTCGCGCTCGGGGTCGATGTTGTTGAGCGCCACCCACCACGCTTCCTGCGTGTTCCGCACGTTGACCCAGTCATCCACCACCACGATGACCTTGGCCAGCGACATCAGCCCCATCCCCCACAGCGCGTTCATCACCTTGTACGCCTGCCCGGGGTAGCTCTTCTTGATCGAAACGAAGACGAGGTTGTGGAACCCGCCCTCGGCGGGCATGTGGTAGTCCACGATCTCCGGCACCGTGAGCTTGAGCAGCGGCAGGAAGATCCGTTCGGTGGCGTGGCCGAGGTAGAAGTCCTCCATCGGCGGGCGCCCGACGATGGTGGCGACATAGGTCATGTCGCGCCGCATCGTCACCGCCGTCACGTGCACGCGCGGGTAGAGGTCGGCCTCGGAGTAGTAGCCGGTGTGGTCGCCAAAGGGCCCTTCCACGACGAGCTCCTCGGCCGGGTCGATGTACCCTTCGAGCACGAGTTCCGCGTCCCACGGCACTTCGATGTCGCAGGTCACCGCTTTCACCAACTTCACCGGATCGCGGCGCAGGAAGCCGGCGAAGATGTACTCATCGATCCCCGGTGGGAGCGGCGCGCTCGCGCTGTACATCGACGCCGGATCGGAGCCGATGACCATGCACACCGGCATCTTCTCGCCGCGCTCGGCCATCTCGCGCCAGTGGGCCGCCCCAGTCTTGTGGCGCTGCCAGTGCATCGCGACGTGGCGCTTGCCCATCTGCTGGACGCGGTACATCCCGACGTTGCGAATGCCGCGCGCGGGATCCTTGCTGACCACCTGCGTCATCGTGAAGAACGGCCCGCCGTCCTCCGGCCAGGTGGTGAGCACCGGGATCTTGTCCAGGTCAATCTCGTCGCCCTGCCAGACTACCTCCTGACACGGCGCCACCCCGCCCTTCACGCGCGGCGGGAACTTGGAGACCTCGAACAGCCGCGGCAGCAGCGACAGCTTGCCCATCAGCCCTTCGGGGACCTTCAGGTCTATGAGTTTCGTGATGCGCGCGCCGTGCTCGTCGAGCGACTCGACATTCAGCGCCAACGCCATCCGCTTCATCGAGCCGAACAGATTGATGGCCACCGGATAGGCCGACACCGAGCCGTCCTTGAGAATCGGCTGCTCGAAGAGCAGCGCCGGCCCGCCCCCGGGGAGCTTCATCGCCCGGTCGGCGATCTCACACATCTCGAGGTGCACCGAGACCGGCTCGGTGACGCGCACCAGTTCGCCGATGTCGTCGATCGCCCGAATGAAGTCCGCTAGTGTGTCGAGGCTCATCGTCTCCCGTCTCCCGTCTCCCGTCTCCCGTCTGCCGTCTTCGTCCCTACGTGCACCGCCGCAATCCCAAACGTCAACGCCCGCCACTCGACGCCCACATACCCCGCCGCCTCCATCCGCGCCGCCAGCGCCGTCGTCTCCGGAAAGTTCTTCACCGAGTCAGGCAGGTACGTGTACGCCGTGCGGTGCCCGCTCACCAACCCGCCGATGCGCGGCAGCACGTGATGGAAATACGCGTGATAGACCGCGCGCACGAGCGCCACACGCGGGGTCGAGAACTCGAGGATCACGAACCGCGCTCCGGGCTTCAGCGCCCGCCGCACCTCGCGCAGCGCGGCGTCGAGATCGGCCACGTTGCGAATGCCGAACGCGACGATCGCCCCGGACAGGCTGTCCGACGCCACCGGCAGCGCGAGCGCGTCGGCGACCACCGGGGTGATCGGCCGCCCTGCCAGCTTCGATTGCCCCGCCCGCAGCATCGGCTCCGCGAAATCGGCGCCGATCACGCGGCCAACAAAACCCCGCCGCGCACTCAATGCGGCGGCCACATCGAGCGTTCCCGCGCAGAGGTCGAGGTACGTGCCCGCGGGATCGCGCTCCCACCCCAGCCGAGCCAGCGCGACGCGCCGCCAGTGGCGGTCGACGCCCATGCTCAGCACGCGATTGAGCAGGTCGTAGCGGGGCGCGATGTCCGAGAACATCCGCTGCACGTACGCGCGCTTCCCCGCGGCGCCGGCCGCCGCGGCGCTCGCCTCTCGCGCCTCGAGGTCGGTCGTGGGAATCACCCCCGCAAATTCGCCGGGCCGCTCCGCCGGAGCAAGCGCGATGCCGCGCAGGGTGCTGACGCACGCCGCGCGCGGCGCGCGCCCCGCACTCCGCGCGCGACGGCTCGTGCTAGTCGCTCGCGCGCACAGCGGCTACTTTTCCGCCCCTGCGCATGCCTGCCGCTCTCGACCTCCCCAACCTCCCCGACGCGGACGTCGCCCGCCTCGCCCAGCAAGGGCGCGAACCGGCGTTCCGGGAGCTCGTGCGCCGCTATGAACGCCCGGTCTTTTCGCTCGTCTTCCGCATGGTCCGCGACACCGCGACCGCCGAGGACCTCGCTCAGGACACGTTCATCAAGGTCCTGAATCACATCGACAAGTACCGCCCCGAGTTCAAGTTCTCGAGCTGGCTCTTCAAGATCGCCAACAACGTCGCCATTGATCACCTGCGGCGACGGCATCTCGACACGATCTCGATGGACGGCGCTCCCAACGCCGCCACGGCCGCCGACATCGAGGCCACGTCGTTCGACATCGCCGACCGATCGGAGTCAGCCCTCGAGGTCATGGAAGCCAAGGAGCTCGGCTCGTCCATCGAAAAGGCCATCGGCGCTCTCCGCCCGGAGTACCGGGCCTGCATCATGCTGCGCCACGTCGAGGGGCGGTCCTACGAGGAGATCGCCGCCACGCTCGACCTCCCCCTCGGGACGGTCAAGACCTACATCCATCGGGCCCGGCACCAGCTTCGAGAGGCCCTGGAGCACCTCCGGGAGTAAGGGAGGACGGAACCCCCACTCCCCTGAAACCCGTTTCCCGATAGCCTCGTAAGGCACCACAGGAGGACCAGTGCAACACCGCCACCTGCTTCCAAACGAAATCGATCTGCTGCTCGACGGCGACGCCGGATTCGGCGGGGCGCCGTTGCGCACGCACGTTGATTCCTGCGCCGACTGCCGCGCGCGCCTCGATGAGGCGCGGGTGGTGGCCGACGCATTGGAGCGCCTCCCCCACTTCGCCCCGCGCACAGGCTTTGCCGACCGTGTCCTGAGCCACGTGCAGATCGTCGAGCCTTGGCACGTGGCCGCGCTGGGCACCGCCCGCCGGTTCGTCCCGGAATCGCGGCCGCTCCGCGCGCTTGCCCTGGCCGGCGTCGCGGTCACCTCCGTGGCCATCTCGGCCAGTGCCGTCTGGATCGTGCTGAGCGCGAACCTCACGGTCGGATCGGCCTCCATCGTGGCCGGCCGGGTGCGGGAAATGGCGATTGGCGGGGTGCAGCAGGGATTGGCCATGGTGCTTGGCGTCGGCGCGGCGGAGACGCTGCGGGCGAGCGGCACGATGGCCATCGCCCTTGCCGGGGTCGCGCTGGTCGCCGCCGCGGGTCTTGCCACCCTCGGCTTCCGCGCCCTCGCCTCGGCCTCCCGCCAGCGCGGGAGCTGACCATGCGCCACCTCCTGATGGCCGCCATCGCGACCGCGGTCGCGATAGGAGGCTTCGAGCGTGCGGACGCCCAGCAGCCCGCCGCGCCGTCCGCCGCCACTCGTGATTCGGTCGCGCGCGTGCTCGACAGCGCGCGCGCGACGCCGCTCGGACGCACGCTGCCGTCCGTTGATCGGTTCTCGTGGGGCGATCTCTCCATCCCGGCGGGCGCCACGGTTCCCGGCCCGGTGGCCGCGGCCCGCGGGAACGTGGATGTGCTCGGCACGGTGAACGGCGACGTCCTGTCCGTGGGCGGCGACATCCGGGTGCACCCCGGCGGCGAGGTGACCGGATCGGCGCTCGCCCTGCAGGGCAAGGTGCTGGTGGACGGGGGACGCGTCCGCGGCGAGATGAAGGCTGTCGCGCCTCTTGGCGTGGGTGAACAGGAAGAGGCGCTGACCGGCGCCGCCGCGGTGAGTCATGCACTGAAGGTCACGGCCGCCTGGTTCGTGATCCTCCTGTTCGTCGGCATTGGGGTCATTCTCTTCTCCGGCGCACAACTCGAGGCCGTGGTGCAGGCGCTTGGTAACCGCTTCGGGGCGTCCCTCGCGCTGGGCGCGGCGGCCCAGGTGGGGGCGATCCCCCTCCTCGTGCTGCTTTGCGTCGCCCTCGCGCTGACCATCGTCGGCATCCTGCTGATTCCGTTCGCCGTGGTCGCCTACATCATCGGCGCAGCCGGCCTCGTGACACTAGGCGGGCTCGCCGCGGCGACGGTGGTCGGACACGCCGTGGTGCGCGAAGGACCGAACGTCCGCGTCCGAGCCATCCAGTCGCTCGTGATCGGGACGATCGCGATCATGCTCCCCTGGTTCGCGAGCGCCCTGCTCGTGAACAGCGCCTGGGGCGTGCTGCTCACCCGCATCGTCGCGGTGGCCATCACGTGGGTGGCGCTGTCTGCGGGGCTCGGCGCGGCGCTCATCGCGCGCGGGGGCGTGCGGCGCGTGCGCGTGCGGATGACCGGCGCGCCGGTCGCTGCGGACGGTTGGCAAACGCCCACGCCGATCGGCGGCATCGTCGCGGCGCGCCGCCCCACGGCGACGCCCTCCACGCCGGCTGGCGTCTAGCGCCGCTCGCTAGGACGGGTCGCGGCGCAACGAGACTGGCGTGCCGCGGCCGACGCCGAGCGCCCGGGCGGCGCTGCTGCCCCGCACGGCCACTTCGAGCAGGCCATGGGAGCCGACGAGGGCGAGCATTTCGCCTTCGGCCACGTCGCCGTAGGTGTGAACCACGCGCAGCAAGCGGCCTTGGATCTCCACCACACCGTCACCTCGCCCCGTGAGGTTGGTGATCAGGTTGCCAAAGCGATCCACGGCGAGCACCATCCCGTCCTGTCCACCGTCCGGGCGCCGCTGCGCTTCCGGCGATCGCAGGAGCGCCGCCTCGCTGGTCCACGCGCCCATCTCCTCGAGCGAAGCGCCGGTGAGCAGACGCACTGCGGCTGGCGCGAAGACGTCACGTCCGTGAAAGGTCGGCGCCGCGCCGTGCGGGATGGACAGCTCCACGGCCCGCGCATCCGGCACGAGCAGCGCCGGAGAGAGCACGCCGTTGTCGGGGCCGACGGCGAAGCGGCCGTTGCTCTCGATGGCCAGCGCCTTGCGGCGTGTCCCGACGCCGGGATCAACCACGACGAGGTGCACCGTGCCCACGGGAAACCGGCGCCAGTAGCGCGCGAACGCCAGGCGCGCGGCATCCACGTCCTGCACCGGGATGTCGTGCGAGATGTCCACCAGTTGCGCCGTCGGCGCGCCGCTAAGCAGCACGCCCTTCATCTCGGCGACGTAGCCGTCCGCGGTCCCGAAGTCGGTGAGGAGCGTGGCGAGGAGCATGGGCGCAAATTGTGCGGAGGCAGCCCGTACACAAGGGCCGCCCCGACCCGCTGCGGCCACGGTGGCGCCTCGCTCCCGGTGGACGCCGCGCGGCCCGGGACGCCGGCGCTAGCGCGCCGCGATCTTGACCGCCACGTCGCTGAGCCGCTTCGCCGCGCTGCACCCCGGATCGGCGACGACAATCGGGCGCCCCGTGTCGCCGCCTTCGAGCACCGGCGGATGCAGGGGCACCTGCCCGAGCAGCGGCACGCCAAGCTCATCGGCGAGGCGCTGGCCGCCGCCCGAACCGAAGATCGCCATCGGCTTCCCCGTTTCCGGCGACTCGAACCAGCTCATGTTCTCGACGATCCCAAGCACCGGCACGCCGACGCGTTCGAACATCTTCGCGCCGCGCAGGGCGTCGCCGATGGCGACTTCTTGCGGCGTGGTGACGATGACCGCGCCGGCAATCTTCGCCGCCTGCACCAGCGAGAGCTGCGCGTCGCCGGTTCCCGGGGGCATGTCCACCAGCAGGTAGTCGAGTTGGCCCCAGGCCACATCGCGCAGGAACTGCGTGACGATCTTCATCACGATGGGCCCGCGCCAGATGGCCGGCTGGTCGCGCTCGATGAGGAAGCCCAGCGAGATGACCTTCACGCCGTGCGCCTCGAGCGGGATGATCTGCTCGTTCTCCACCATCGGCGGGGCGTTGACGCCGAGCATGATGGGGAGGTTCGGGCCGTAGATGTCGGCGTCGAGGATGCCGACGCGCTTGCCCTGCTGGGCGAGCGAGACCGCGAGGTTCACGGTCACTGTGGACTTGCCGACTCCGCCCTTCCCCGAGGAGACCGCGACGATCTTGCCGAGATGCGGATAGACCACCGGTTGCGGCGCCGAGGGCTGGGCGGGGGCCTGGTTCATTACGGGGAGCGGTCGCGGCGCCTTCGCCGGCGGTTCCGCGGCGGTCGGTTGGTTCGCGTCGCGCACGTTCACGCGGACGTCGGTGACGCCGGCGACTTGTTCAATCGCCTGGCGCACCGTGCGGGCCAGCGTGGCATCATCGGCCGCCGCGAGGTGGAGGTCCACCTGTACCTTGCCGTCGAGCGTGACGGCGATGTTGGCCACCTGCTCGCTCGACACGAGGTCAGCGCCCGTGCGGGCGTTGATGATCTTCTTCAGCGCGGCGGAGACACGCGCGGTGAGAGGCTCGGACATAGGTCGTTGTGAATGGGAGCTAGAAGGATACGCAGAGGCAGACGGTAGACGGTAGACGGTGGACGGTGGACGGTGGATGCGCGGCCGGTGGTGTCGAAACGCCAGAGGGGGAGCATCTCGCTCCCCCTCCCTCGTTCCTTCGCGCCTCCCTCCTCACCAAACCCCCGCACCCCGCCCCCCTCCCTCCTCCCTCGCCTAATACGTCTTGAAGTTGTTCGTCCACGTATTCTTGTACACGCGCAACGAACCCATCCCCGCCACGGCCTGCGACACGTTGCAGGAGTTGTACAGGAAGGCCTTGGTACCATTGAGGTCGTTAATGTCGGACGGCAGCGATGTGACACCCAACTGCGTGTTCAGACCGGCCACCGTCGCACCGGATACGCGGTTGGAGCCATTGGTGCGAATTCGCCCGCCTACGAGCAGGATGCCGTCCCATCCGGCGGTGTTGCCGTTGAGCCGAATGTCGTCCTGCACGATGAGCATTCCGCGCCCAAACTCACCGAGCACGAACTCGTTGCCCGCGTTCGGCGGACCGTTCTGGATGAAGATGACCGGGAACGTCGTCGGGTTGGCGGCAAACCAGGCCTGCGATGGGAAGCCATTCCCCTGCCAGTCAGAAGTGAAGGTTGGCGCGATGGCCGTTCCGTCGTAGATGGCCGGCCAATCGATGGGCGAGGACGCCGCGGCCGCCGCCGGCGTCGCCCCGATCGTCTGGATGAGCGGATCACCCACGAGCGGCGCCGTGCTCCCCTGATACCCCGAGCCGCCATTCGACGCCGTGGCGGGCACGGCGACTGCTGGAAGCGTATCGCCGGTTCCACCACTCGCCACGGAGCATTCGTCCGCGCCGCTGATCGCCCCCGCCGCGCCCGACTTCGTCGTGCCGTTGTAGCCCGTCAGCGCGCTCTGCACGGTCATCGTTCCATTCAACCACGTGGCCAGCGCCGTGACCGTGTACTCGGCTGACGGCGCGCCAGCGACGCCGGACTGCGTCACCACCGCGTGCGACCGGAGATAGTAGATCGCCGGAACCGTGACGCCGCTCGCCGGGCGGAGGCGCGTCGTGATCACGTCGTAGTAGCCCCCTGAGACCGTCACGCGCGTCGAGTCGGAGGTTCCCGGCATACCCGACAATCCGAGCGCTCCGCGGTCCGAGGTCAGTCTCTCGAGCCCCGTCTCCGCATACGACTGCGCCACGAGCGTGGACTTTCCCGCGTCATCCAGCGCCCGCTCACCACGCGCCAGCGCCACGCCGCCCGCGAAGCTGGCGGCCAGCACGAGAAGGACCACGATGACCATCGGCAGCGCCATGCCATGCCGCGGCGCAGCGGCGCTCTCGTCGCGATGCATGCGCCGCATCGTTCTGTGCCCGTTCCCCTGCACTGGGTTGTCGCGCATTAGTCCACCCTGTTGCGGAAGAAGATCGCCGTCTTGATGCTCACCGACTCCGGATTCGCCTGGCCGCTCGCCCGGTTGACGCTCTGGGCGTCGAGCATCAACTCCACGCCCCGGATGTTGGCAAGCGTCGGCACCGTCGTCTGGGCGGTGTCGCTAAAAAGGTTGTAATAGCGGAACTTCGCCGAGGTGTCGAACGGAGCCAGGATCTCCTCCGCCGCCCCGTTGCCGATGCGCCGGAACAGTCCGCGCTTCCCGCTCACGATGCCCGAGGAGCCGAACCGATAGGTGACAATTTGGAAGAGAAAGACCGGCGACCCCGGCGTGGCAGTCGCCGTCGGCGACAGCGACAGGTACACGCCGTTCGTCGGCGCCGTGATGTTGTAAGGCGAGCTGGTACAGTTGGTGGCCGTTCCCGTCGTGGGGGCGCTGCTCGCGGACGTGTAGGTATACGTCCCCGTCGCGGTCGTGTCCTTGATTGCGTACCCCTCGTACGTCGCCATCGCCCGCATCGCCGAGTCCACGGGGAGCCGCATGATGGTGCTGCTCGAGCAGAAGACCCCCCATGCGATCGGCATCCGCACGCGAATGGAGTCGTTGGAGGCCGCCACCACGCCACCGCCTGCCTGGACCATCGCGAGCTCGGTCTGGATGATGTTGCGCGCCACGCGAGTCACCGACCGCGCGTCCTTCTGGCTCGCGAGTCGGGAGTAGAAGCGCGTCTGGCTCATCAGCAGACGGCCCGCCGCCGCGCCGATGATCGACACCAGGATGAGCGTGATGATCAGCTCGACAAGCGAGAAGCCGCGCCGGGCGCGGCGATGGACGCGAGCGCCGGTCATGTGAGCGGGTTCCCCTCGTATTTCTTGATGCGCGTGAGGATCACCGTGTCGGGCTTGATGTAAGTCTTCGCGGGGGTGAGCACCAGGCGCACCGTGCGCGTGTTGCCGCTGACCGTCACCGTGATGGTGCGGGTGTTGGGGAACGGCCCCGTCGTGGTCGTAAACGTGCCGGCGCGCGCCGCCAGCGAATCCACCGGAACGGCCATCAGCCGATTGACGTACTCGGCGAGCGCCGCCGAGCGCGCGGCGCCGGCGCTGATGGTCTTCATCCGCGTCGCGTAGCGCAGGGTCACGGCCGCGTACGACGTCGCAACCAGCGAGAAGATCACCATCGCCAGCAGGATTTCGGCGAGGCCGGCGCCGCGACGTGCGCGAAGCCGCGTCATGACTTGGTCACCAGGCCGGCGCGGGTCACCGCGATGCGGCGCGTGAAGCTGCCGTTGCTCACCGTCACTGTGCACGCCGCGGTGGCGAGTCCGGCCGGGAAGACGGTGATGCCAGCCGACGGAGTGAACGTGACGGCGGTCGTGGAAAACGTCTGGCTCTGGCCGAGGTAGCGCGACTTCAGCACGGTACCGTTGGCCACGTTCGTGATGTTCAGCGTCTTCGTTCCGATGTTATAGGTCACCGTCACCGGCTTGCGCTGGCGGCTCGCCAGCGCGAAGGCCAGCTCCAGGTCGGTCGCGACAGCGCCTTGCAGCTTGCGCACGCGTTCCTCGGCCACGATGCGGCTGATGCGCGGCATCACCGTCGCCGCCATCACGCCAATGACGACCACCACAATCAGCATCTCGATCGCCGTGAAGCCATCGCGAGCGCAGCGCCGCCGCGTCATCTGTTGGCTCATCCCTGGCCTCCGCTTCCCGGGGGCGAAGCGATCCGCCCGTACCGCACCCGCCGCGGTCACCCGCGACGGCCGATGAACGCGCGTGCCTCTTCGAGCACCCGCGTCCGCACCTCCTCCAGCGTCCCGGCCACCAGCGCCCCGGACGCCCTCGCATGCCCCCCGCCGCCGAACCGGCGGGCGAGCGTATTGCTGTCCACGTCTCCCACACTACGGAACGACACCTTCACCTTTCCGTGACCCAGGTCCCGGAACAGCAGGGCGAGTCTCGTCCCCTCAATAGATCGGGGGTACTCGGCCACCCCGTCAAGATCCTCGGCCGTCACATTGTGACGGTCGAGTAGTCCGTTGTGCACATCAACCCACGACAATCCATACCCTTCATCGACGCCAAGGGTCTCCAGGGCGTCACGGATCAGGGCCAGGCGCCCGCGCGGGACCGACGCGTAAATGCGCCGGTACATGCTCTCCGGATCCACGCCCGCGGCGAGCAGTTCCGCCGCCACCGCATGGCAGCGCGGCGACGTGTTGGCAAAGCGAAAGCCCCCGGTATCGGTGAGCATGGCCGTGTAGATGGCCGTCGCGATGGGCGGCGTGAGGGTGCCGCCCAGCACGCACGCTACGTCGTACACCAGCTCTCCCGTTGCGCACGCCAACGTGTCGGTGACGTGGATCGTCCCGGGCGGTTCGTCGCCGGGGAGGTGATGATCAATGACCAGTGGTGGCTTGGGAAGCGCGCGAACCGCGTCTGCCAACTGCCCGAGCCGGCGCACGTCACTGATGTCGAGGACAATCAGCCGATCGGCCGAGGCGAGGGCCTTGGCGCCCTCCGCGCTGCGGTCGGCGATGCCACCCTCCTCCAGCAAGAAGCGAAACATCGCCGGCCAGGGCGTGGGGTTCACGACGAACGCCGTGATGCCCTTCTGGGCGAGCAGTCCGGCGAGCGCCGCTTCCGATCCGCACCCATCGCCGTCGGCGTTGATGTGCGTCGAGAGCGCGACGGTCTGGCCGGGCGTCAGCTCGGCGAGCAGCCGCTCGATGTCGGCGCGGCGCTGGGGCGGAACGATGAAGAGGTCTGATGTCATGGCAAGCAGGCGGCGGCCCCCGGAATCGGGGGCCGCCGCTAAGATAACCGATGCGCCGTGCGAGGGGGCCGTCAACCGTCTGCCGTCACCCGCTCACACACTGTAGTTCGGTGCTTCACGAGTGATCGTCACGTCATGCGGGTGCGACTCACGCAGCCCCGCAGTGGTGATGCGTACAAACGACGGACGCGTGCGGAGTGCGGGGACGTTCTCGCACCCCACGTAGCCCATACCGCTGCGCAGGCCGCCGACCATCTGGAACAGCACATCACCCACGGGGCCCTTGTACGGCACGCGCCCTTCGATCCCCTCCGGAACGAGCTTCTTGGCGCCGAGCTCGCCGTCCTGGAAGTAGCGGTCGGCGCTGCCGTCCTGCATCGCGGCGAGCGAGCCCATCCCGCGGATCATCTTGAAGCGGCGCCCCTCGAGCAGGAACGACTCCCCGGGGCTTTCCTCGGTGCCGGCGAGCATCGAGCCCATCATGACCGAGGATGCGCCGGCGGCGAGCGCCTTCACGATGTCGCCAGAGTACTTGATGCCGCCGTCGGCGATGATCGGCACGTCGCCCGCGCCGGCAACGGCGTCCATGATCGCCGTCAGCTGCGGCACGCCGACGCCGGCCACCACGCGGGTGGTGCAGATGGAGCCCGGACCGACGCCCACCTTCACCGCGTCCACGCCGCGTTCGACCAGCGCGGCGGTCGCCTCGCGCGTGGCCACGTTGCCAACGACGAGTTGCGCGTCGGGAAGCGCCTGCCGAACCGTGGCGGTGGCCTGCAGCACGCCGTCGGAGTGGCCATGCGCGGTGTCAATGACGAGCACGTCCACGCCCGCGTCCACCAGCGCCTTGGCGCGGTCGAGGAAGTCGCCGGCGGCGCCAATTGCCGCCGCGACGCGCAGGCGACCGTGCTGGTCCTTGTTGGCCCCAGGATACTGCCGGCGCTTGTGGATGTCCTTCACGGTGATGAGCCCGATCAGCTTGCCCGCATCATCCACCACGGGAAGTTTCTCGATGCGGTGCTTCCCCATCGTCCGTTCGGCTTCGTCGAGCGTGGTCCCCTGAGGCGCGGTGATCAGCCCTTCATGCGTCATCGCCGCGCGGATGGGGCGGTCGAGCTCCCGCTCGAACTGCAGGTCGCGGTTGGTGATGATGCCGACGAGCGTGCCGTTGCCGTCGACGATCGGGACGCCGGAGATGCGGAACTTGGCCATCAACGCCACCGCCTCGCGCAGCGAGGCATCGGGCTGGAGTGTGATGGGATGCAGGATCATCCCGCTCTCGGAACGCTTCACCCGGTCCACCTCGGCGGCCTGCCGATCGATGGACATGTTCTTGTGCAGGACGCCGATCCCGCCGGCCCGCGCCATCGCGATGGCCATCTCGCTCTCGGTGACGGTGTCCATCGCCGCCGAGATGAGCGGGACATTCAGCGGAATGCCGCGGGTGAGGCGCGAACTGGTGTCCACCGATTTCGGGTGGGTGAGGGAGTGCGCGGGAGCGAGGAGGACGTCGTCGAAGGTCAGCGCCTGATCGGCGCGAATACGTAGGTGGGTCATGGGCAGGCCTATGAAAGCGCGACGGCCCGCAGCCGGATCGTTCCGGTGCGGGCCGTGGGTGGGACAAAAGGGGTCGCCATGGCGAATTGTAGCGTCCTCACCCCATTGGGTCTAGGGCTTCGTCGGCGGCGGGGGCGTGTCGGGCGCCTTCGGCTCGTTGGGCGCCGCGGTCGCTGGCGCTGGGGGGGCATTCGGCGGCAGCGACGAGGTCGGCATGGTCCCCTGCCCGCCTGACGCCGGCGGCTTCTGCAGCGGGTTCGTGGCGATCTCGCTGGCGGTGCTGACCAGGTCATTGGCCAGCGAGGATCCAGCGGCCGTCACGCCGTTCAGGACCCCCATCGCCTTGTTCATCAGGTCCATCGTCTGGGTGATCGTCTGCGTCGAGAGCCGGCCGGCGCGCATCGCGTCCTCGACCCCCTCGGCGAACCGCGTGAAGACATTCGCCGGCGGCGCCTGTCGTTCAGCGTACTTCGACTCGAGGAACTCCACGTAGTCGAGGATCTGGTAGCCGCGGTCGTCGGGGAGCGACTCGAGCTTGCGGGTGATGCGGTCGCGAAGGTTTGGGTTCATGGAAGAGTGTAGCTGACGGTCGACGGTGGACGGTGGACGGTAGACGGTGGACGCGAAGGAGGAAGCGAGCACGGCGGAGGCAGACTCAATCCACCGTCCACCGTCAACCGTCCACCGTCAGCCTTTCCACCGCACCCGTCTCCCCCTCACATCGATATGTACGTACGGCACCCCGTTCTGGTTACCGTAGAGCCCGAGCCCGCCCACGTACTGCGGGAAGTCGCGTTCGACCTGTTCGACCTGCAGCGAGACGAGCATCCCGTCGCGGTACGTCACGCGCCCGTCGCCGTCGGCGTCGATGGCGAGGTCGGCGGCGTCTCCGTACTGGTGACGGCTGTCGCGCGCGGCCCGGGGCACGCGCTGATTGTGCACGGGTGACCGGAAGCCGGAGTGCACGTCGACCTCCACCGTCCGGTTGCGCCCGCCGCGGAATGCGCCGACGTAGGCAATCACCAGTTCGACCTTGTCGAGCACCCGGGCGTCGAGCGCGACGTACTTGGGCCACCGATCCTGCTGGTCATCGTGCGTGATGAAATCGGAGAGCCGCAGGTGCTTGCTTACCGGCAGCTCGGCCGACTCCCGCGTCACCTCAACGAAGCCCCGCGGGGGCGGCGGCGCGTCGCTTTCGATGCCGCTGCGATAGTTCCCGATGCGATAGCCATTGATCGTCTGGCCGATCTTCGCCGAGTACGGCACCAGCACGGCGACGAGGATCGAGTCAATCAGGCGTCGCCCCGACTCGCTTTCGACTTCCAGCCGATAGAAGCCGGAGAATCCGGGGGCGACGACGCGGGATCCCACGAGCGGCTGAGTGGGCGTGACGGCGGCGCTGTCCTGCGCGCGCACCCAGGCGTAGGCAAGGCTCCCTGGATCGCCGCGTACCTCGAGGGGAAAGTCGAACGGCTCGTTGGGGAGGACCATCTGGACCCGCACCTGCCCGGAGCGGCCGAAGACCGCCGGGGAGGCGGACACCGCGGGCGCCCGCGACTCGCGCGCGAACGGCGAGGCGAGCAACAAGTGCGGCGGGTGCAGGATGAGGAGGACGGCCGCGGCGAGCGCCAGCGCACCGAGCAGCAGCGCCCACCAGCCGGCCTTGAATCCGCCGTTGGCGGATGGGCCGGGGCTCGTCACCGCTAGTACCGCCCCCAGCGTGCGCGCTGACCGCGCGTGTCCACGTGGATGAACGGCCCGCGCGCCCGGGTCGCGCGGTAGATGCCGATGCCCCCGATCAGCTCGGGATACTGGCGCTCCACCGACTCGACGGCCTCCACCATGATGCGAAGGTCCTTCGAGTTCACCTTGCCATCGCGGTTGAGGTCGTCGAGGCGGTTGTCACGGTTGTTGTCCACCATGATGTCGGCGGCATCGCCGTACTGGTGGCGGCTGTCGAGCGCCCGGCCGCTTCTCACGCCCCGCTGGTTGTACTGCGGTGAGCGGAAGCCGCTCATGATGCGGATGCGTTGCGCGTCCACGCCGCGGCGCTGCAGTTCCACGATCAGCAACTCGAGCTTGTCCACCAGCGCCTCACGCAGCACCAGGTACTTGGGCCAAACGTTCTGCTGATCGTGCGTGAGGAAGTCGGCGAGGCGAAAGTGCTCGGAGACGGGGGTGTCCTTGTTGTCGAGCGTGACCTCGATGAAGCCCTCGGGATTCTCATACGCCGCAGAACGCGGCCGGCGCTTCTCCGCCGGGAAGCGGCCGAGGTGGTAGTCGCCGACCCGCCCGTTCACCTTCTCCGTGAAGGGCCGCAGCGTGATCAGCGACATCTGGCGGCCGCTCGTCGAGTCGGTCACCGCCACGGTGGAGGCGTTCTTTTCCTCGCGTCCGCCGAACAGGCGCGCGATGGGCTCGACCTCCATCGAACGGCGCGGCGCGAAGAACCGGGCCAACAGGCGGCCGCTGCGGCCGAAGATCGTGTCGGCCGCCGTCGCTTCCACGCTGGCGGGAGGCGTGGCCCCGAGCGTCTGCCCCGACGCCTCGGCGGCCGCGGCCACGAAGGTGGCAACGGCGAGGCTGGCGAAGAGCAGGCGGGGCGAACCGGTCACAGACGCTCGGGCTGGGAGACGAGTTCGCCGCGGCGCGGGGGGCGCCTGCGGCGGAATCCTACAAAAATACACGATACCCGGTGGGGGGGCTACGGGTTCCGGGGAGGTCTGGTGGAACGGGGAGGGGGTAGAGGCGAAGGGACGGGGGCTGAGGTGCGGAACGGGGCACGCGTCCCTCGTCCATCTCCTCCTCCCCGTCCCTTCGCCTCTACCTCCTCCCCGTCCCTTCGCCTCTACCTCCTCCCCGTCCCCCGTCCCTCGTCAGTAGATGTACACCGGTGTCCCCACCGGTACGATCCGGAACAGCGCCTCGGCGTCCTCGTTGCGCACACGCACGCAGCCGTGGCTGGCCCCGCGGCCGATGCTTGCCGGCGCGTCCGTTCCATGGATGCCGTATCCATCGCCGAGGAAGAGCCGGTTGGCTCCCAGCACGCCCGTGTAGCGCCGCTGGTTGGCGTTCAATGGCGGGACGATGAGGTCACGACCCACAACAATCTCCTTGCCCTCGGAGACCTCAAACGGCACTTCGCGGCCATCGGGGTAACGCGTCACGACGTCGCGCCCGGACATGGCCACTACCGCGCCGTCGCCGATGGGGATGGGGGTGCGGGCATCGAGGTGGCGCAGGCGCTTCTTCTGTTTGCGCGCCTCCTCTACGTAGTGCCAGTCCGGGGGCACCCAAGCTGGTTCGACATCCTTGCGAATCACGACCAGTCGCCCGCGCGGGGTCTCGAACTTCCACTTCGTGCCGCCGGCGCGTTCGAGGTGCTTCCCCGTGCCCGTGGCGACGCGGGTGCGGAAGAGCACGGTCGGCCCGCGCTTGTACCACAGCTGGTTCTCGGCGATGCTGATTACGATGTACGGCTGGTCGCCGAGTGAGTCAGGCGCGGCCGCGAGGACGCGGTCCAGCGAATCGCCGGCCGTCGCGGCGCGCGCGCGCACGGTGGAGAGCAGCTCCGCGTTGTCGTTGTACACGGCCTGCGTGAGGTCGCGCTCGCGGCGCGCCTCGAGCGCGGAGCGCAACTGCACGACAGCGAGGGCCACTGCGGCGGCGGCGCACGCCACCGAGAGCCAGGCGACCGGCCCGCCGCTGGCGAAGAACCCGCGCGTAGGCGTCGGCGACGTCATCAGTAGAAGTAGACCGGCAGGCCCGACTTGAGGTTCGGAAGTATCGACTTCAGGTCAGCGGCATCGAGTCGCACACTGCCGGCGCGGGCCGGACGCCCGGGCGCGTCGCGATACAGTTGGGTGCCGCCGGAGAGGACGACCACCGAGTCGCCCCGCACTTCCTCCACGCGGCGGACGCCGCGGGGTGAGGCGATGGGGATCGAGTCCCCGGCGGCGGCGACCCAGCCGTCGGCCCCCACGTCGACGTGCGCGGAGCGCAGCACCGCACCGCGTTGCTCGAGGTGCAACACGCCGCTGTCCACGGCGATGGATACGTGAAGGTCGCCCGCCACGCGCGCCTGGCGGACTGCGAGGGTCATCACCACCTGCAAGCGCTTGGCGTCGGAGGCGAGCGCGAGGTCCGCCTTCACCTTTTCGATCGCGTTCATCCCCGATCGCAATGCGGCCACTTCGCGCCGATACTCCGCGGCGCGCCACGTGAACGCCGCGGCGGCGGCGAGCGCACCCAGCACCACCCAGAGCACCAGACGCATCAGGCGCGGATGCTCGCGCCAGGCGGAACGCCAGCCGGCTTCGACCGGGTTCACTGACGCGAGAAGGAAATGACGTCCAGGATGGGGATGCCGACCGGCTGGCTGCGCCCGGTGCGCACGCGCGCCGTCACGAGCAGGCGCGTGAGCGCCTGCGTGGATCGCGCTTCGCTCAGCAGCGACGGCGGGATGGCGAGGTAGAGCAGCTGATCCTCGCTGCCCGGTCCCTTCGCCAGGAAGTACGGCTCATCCTTGGCGAGATCGCGTCGCAACGGGTCGGCGTACTGCAGCGCCAGCACCTGCACTTCCCAGCGCACGGTCTTGCCGCGCGTACCCTCGGGGTCGGCACGCAGGTCCGCGGCCGACAACGACGCGCCGAACGAGGTGTCGGCCGGAACGACATCGCGCTCTGGTACCCACAGCTCGGCGCGAATCCTGACCCAGCCGCGCGAACGGGCCAGCGGCACGACGTACGTGCCACCGCCGATCTGTCCCACCACGGCCCCGTTGGGCGCGTTGCGCGCGACGGCGGTGCGCGCGACGCGAAGCACGCCTTCGGGGAGCAGCTCGATGGCGCTGGGGTCCGGCGCCGCCGTATCCGCCGCAGCTGTTGGGGCCGCGCCGGTGGGTTTGGCGGTCGCGACCGTCCGAGCGGGCTCGGGGGGACGCACGGCCGCTGGCGCGACGCGGTTAGCGGGTGCGGGCGCGGTCTTTGCGGCGGTCGCGGGCACCTTGGTGGCCGACGTCGGCGCCTTCTTGTTCACAGGCGCGGCCTTCGTGTTTGCGGGCGCCGCCTTCGTTTCTGCCCGGGGCGGCGCGGCCTTCGTCTCCGCGCGGGGCGGTTCGGCGGCGGGCGCGCCGTTGCGCGCCACGGCCTTCGCGTCCACCCACCCACTGCGCCGGATATTCACCCACGAGGCCTGCTTGCCCTGGGTAAAGACGCCGGCGAGCGGCCGCACTTCTCCCATGATCACGCCGCGCATCGAAGGCGCGGAACGCAGGCGCATGGCGATGTTGCCGGTGAGGTGCGCGGGGAACGAATCGCGCTCGCCGCCGAGGCGCGTGCCGTCGATCCAGCCGGTGAAGGTGATGTAGACGGCGCCGTTGCGGGTGGGGCCGACGGTCACGGTCGTCCCCTCTTTGAGCAGCGCGATGACGCTGCCACCGGGCGTCGAGCGCACGGACGCGTCGGCGAGAAGGGCGGACTGCGCGGCGAGCGGCGTCGCGCAGCAGAAAGCGAGGAGTAGACGAAGTAGGCGCATCGCTGGTTGGGGGGCGTGACCGGGGCTAGTTTTCCCGGTGTCATGCCCCTCGACGAACTTATCACCCGTTTCAGAGCTCAGCCAAGATGACGCCCCGCACGAACCGCCCGGTCGTCCTCGTCGTGCTCGACGGTTGGGGCTACCGCGAGCAGCGCGACGGGAACGCGATCTCCCTCGCCAACACCCCGACCTGGGACCGCCTCTGGGCCGGCGCGCCGCGCACCCTGCTCGAGGCCTCGGGGCGTGCGGTGGGGCTTCCCACCGGTCAGATGGGGAACAGCGAGGTGGGGCACATGAACCTCGGCGCCGGTCGCGTGGTGATGCAGGACCTGGTTCGCATCACCGCCGCGGTCGAAGATGGCGCCTTCTTCCAGAACGACGCCTTCGTCGCCGCGTGCGCGCAGGTGAAGAAGAGCGGCGGCACGCTGCACCTGATGGGCCTCGTCGGTGACGGCGGTGTGCACGCGCACCAGGACCACGCCGTGGCCCTCGTGGAGCTCGCCGCCCGGCATGGCATCGACCGTGTGGCCCTGCATTGCCTGCTCGACGGGCGCGACACGCCGCCGCGGAGCGCGCTCGAGTTCACGCGCGCCCTGCAGGCCCGCACCGCCGGCCGCGCGCGCGTCGCCAGCATCGGCGGGCGCTACTACGGCATGGATCGCGACCAGCGTTGGCCGCGCGTCGAGCCGTGGTACCGCGCCGCGGTGCAAGGCGTCGGCCCCTCCACCACCGATCCGCTCGCGTTCATCCAGGCGAATTACGGCCGCGACGTCACCGACGAGTTCATGGAGCCCGCGGTGGTGCTGGGCGCCGACGGCGCCGCGGTGGCGCCGATGCGAAATGGCGACGCCCTGATCACGTGGAACTTCCGCGCCGACCGAATGCGGCAGATCATCCGCGCCATCGCGATTGAGGGGTTCGCCGGCTTTGAGACCGGCGCCCGTCCGTCGCTGTACGTGGCGACGATGACGCAGTACGACCAGACCTTCGGCCTGCCGATCGCCTTTGAGCCGTTCTCGATGGCGAAGATCATGGCCGAGGTGCTGCAGGAGCACGGACTGACGACGCTGCGCACGGCCGAGACGGAGAAGTACGCGCACGTGACGTACTTCTTCAATGGCGGCAACGAGGTGCCGTATCGGGGCGAGGAGCGCATCCTGGTGCCGAGCCAGAAGGTGGCGACGTACGACTTGATGCCTGAGATGAGCGCGGCGGGGATCACCGACGTGCTCTGCGCAGCCATCGAGGAGCGCCGGCATCCGTACACGCTGTGCAACTACGCGAATGGCGACATGGTGGGACACAGCGGCAACATGGCCGCCACGATTCGCGCGTGTGAAGTCGTGGACCAGCAGCTCGCGCGCATCGTGTCCAGCGTGGAGAAAGCCGGGGCGCGGTTGCTGATCACGGCGGATCACGGCAACTGCGAGATGATGGTAGACCCGGCAACCGGCGGGCCGCACACGGCGCACACAACCAATCCGGTCCCGCTGGTGTATGTGGATCATCACGAGAAGCTCGCGCTGCGGTCGGGCGGCGCGCTGTGCGATGTGGGACCGACCGTGCTTGGCCTGCTGGGCGTCACCCAGCCGGCGGACATGACGGGCAAGGACCTTCGAATTCAGGGAGCCTGACGTGACGCGACTTTGCGCCGCGCTGTTCGCAGTGAGTGTGGCGGCCACCCCGGTGGCCGCGCAGGTCGGGCATGCGCCTGACCAGAGCCCGTATCGCGACCTGCCGTGGAAGCAGTCGCTGACCCTGTTTGGGGGCAGCCTTCAGACGGGCAGCGATCCGGCCGATGTCGGGCCGCAGTCGAGCTGGCTGGCGGGGGTGCGGTATGACCTCCGCATCGGCGGCCCCGTGTCGCTGGTCGGCCGCCTCGCGAGTGGCCCCACTTCGCGCCGCGTCATCAACCCCGCCGCCGCGCCGGCATCACGGTTCCTCGGCGAGAAGTCGTCGCAGCTGATGACGGCCGACCTCGGCATCGCGATGAACCTTACCGGCCAGAAGAGCTGGCGGCGCCTCGTTCCCGTGGTGTCGGGCGGCGTCGGCGTCGCGACGGACTTCAAGGGCACGCCGGACGACGGCGGCTATCGCTTCGGCACGCGCTTCATGTTCACGTATGGCTTGGGCGTGCGGTACCACACGGAGGGGCGGTGGGAGCCGCGCCTGGACCTCACCAGCTTCCTGTGGCAGCTGCAGTATCCGCCCGCGTACCGCGCGACGCCCGCCGGCGGCACCGATCCGGTGGTCTCCAGCCGCAAGGCACCGTGGATCGGGAATCGCCTCTGGTCGCTCGGCCTGAGTTACCACCTGTTCCGCTGAGTCCGTGCCGCGCCTCTCGCTGACGCGCCGCGTCACGTTTGCCGCCGCGCACCGCTATCGGCGCCCGGAGTGGAGCGAGGAGCGCAACTTCGAGGTGTTCGGGAAGTGCTCGCGCGTCCCGTGGCACGGCCACACCTACACGTGCGACGTGACGGTGGCCGGCTCGCTTGATCCGGTCACGGGCTTCGTCGTGGATCTGGCGCTTCTCGACGCTATTCTCGACCGCGAAGTCGTGGCGCGGTTCGACCACCGCAACATCAACACCGACGTCGCCGAGTTCGCCGAGGGCCGGCTCATTCCGAGCTGCGAGAACCTGTCGGCCTTCATCGCGTCGCACGTGCAGGAGGCCCTCGGCGAGCGCGCGATCGTGACGCGCGTCTGGTTGTCGGAGAGCCCGACGCTGTGGGCGGAGTGGACGGCGGACTGAGCCCAGGGCACGCGAGATGACGCGACAGGACGCGGTGGAGGAAGCGGCGGTCTGGCTCGAGGTGAATGGCGAAAGCGCCGTCACCTGGATGTGCACGCCCGACCAGCTCCCGGAACTCGTCGTCGGGTGGCTGTATGGCGAAGGCTACATCGACGCGATGTCCGACCTGGAGTCGCTGCGCCCCTGCGCGTTCGAGCTCGGCTTCTGGGCCAAGGTGCCGCGTGAGCGCTACGAGACCGTTGAAGGCGCCGAGCGCCGCCGTGTCCTCGCGAGCGGCTGCGGCGCGGTGACGACCATCCTGGGTTCGCTCTCGCGCGTGCCGCGCCGCGCGGCGCCGCCGCTCATTCCCGATCTCCCGCACACGCGCAAGCTGTTCAAGGAGCTGTTTGCGTTGGGCGCGCGGTACAACGAGACCGGTGGCATCCACGCCGCCGCGCTCACCGACGGCGAGACGCTGCTCGCCCACGCCGAGGACATCGGCCGTCACAACGCGGTGGACAAGGTGCTCGGCGCGATGCTGATGAGCGGTCGGCGACCCGATGATCTCATCCTGCTGGTGACGGGGCGCATTTCTGGCGAACTCGCGTACAAGGCGGCGCGCGCGCGCCTCGGTGTGGTGGCGACGCCGAGCGTGCCGAGCACACTGGCCGTGGATATCGCCCGCTCGGCCGGCTTGACGCTGATTGGCCGGGCCGTGTCGGGAGAGCCCCAGGTGTGGACGGTTGACGGTGGACAGTAGACGGTCGATGCCTTGTATCGGCGTGATACTCGCCGGCGGCGGAGCGACGCGATTCGGCGGCGCGCCGAAGGGGCTGCAGCTCGTGGACGGGCGTCGCATTATCGACCGCGTGGCCGCCGCGCTCCGTGGCGTGACGGATGAGCTGCTCCTTGTCGCCAACCAGCCCGAGGCGACGCAGTGGCTGCCGGAGGTGCGCGTCGAGCAGGACCTCCGACGCGGCGAAGGCGCGCTCGGCGGCATCCACGCGGCGCTCGCGCACGCGCGCGGATGCCCGGTGCTGGTCGTCGCGTGGGACATGCCTTATCCGAGCGAGGGGCTGTTGCGCGCGTTGCGCGCAACAGGAGAGAAGGGGTATGAGGCGGTCGTGCCGGAGAGCGAGACGTCTGGACGAGGCGTCGAACCGCTGTGTGCGTGGTATGCGCCGTCCTGCCTGCCGGCGATCGAGCGCCGGCTTGATGCCGGCGACCGTCGCGTCGTCGGGTTCTTCGACGATGTTCGCGTGCATCGCCTGCCTCTCAGCGAGGTGTCGCAGTGGGGCGATCCGGCGCGCATGTTCTTCAACGTGAACAGTCCCGACGATCTTCCATCGGCCCCAACCCAATGACGCCGCCCCTGCTCTCGATCACCGGCAAGAAGAACTCCGGCAAGACCACGCTCGTCGTGCGACTCGCTAACGCCCTTGTCACACGCGGCGTGCGCGTGATGACCATCAAGCACGGGTCGCACACGTTCAACATGGATCCGGTGAACACGGACACGTACCGCCACTATCACGAAGGTCAGGCGGAGCGCGTGGCGATGATCTCGCCGGACAAGTTCGCGCTGGTGATGCGGCTCGATCAGCCGCTCACGCCGCAGGAGGTCGCGGCGCGCCACATGGCCGACGCCGATCTCGTGCTGTGCGAGGGATTCAAGGCCACTGCGCTGCCTAAGGTGGAGGTCTTCCGCCGCGCCGCGCACCACGCGCCGCTCTTCGACGCCGCGCTCCCCAACGCCGCCGCCTGGCGCGCGATGGTCTCCGACGGCCCGGTCGATGGACTTCCCTTCCCGCTCTTTCGCCTTGATCACGACGGCTGGCTCGACGCGCTCGCCACGTGGGTCGAACGCGAGTTTCTCCCTTCCAGGAGCTGATGATGCGCCGCTCGCTGCTGCTCACCGCTGTGCTGTGCACGGCGTGCCTCCCATGGACCGGGACGTCGCGTCCGTCGCCCGCGCGCGATCGCGCCGAGTTTGCGCGCGCCGTGGACTCGATGATTGCCCAGCCGCGTTTCCGGAATGCGCATTGGGGAGTCCTCGTCGTCGATCCGGTGCGAGGCGACACCTTGTACTCGCACAACGCGGGCAAGCTGCTGATGCCGGCGTCCAACCAAAAGATTCTCACCGGCGCCACGGCGCTCCAGCAGCTGGGCGCCGACTACCGATTCCGGACGGAATTCGCGGCGACGGGGCCGTTGGTGAACGGCTCCCTGCGCGGCGACCTCGTCGTCATCGGGCGCGGCGACCCGTCCGTGAGCGACGCGCTGGCCGGCGACGCCATGCGCCCACTCCGCGCGGCCGC
>Ga0194120_10001408_pt1 | contig 43949 bp, 29 predicted proteins | sample TA2MahCa65mmetaG_FD_148642 | JGI IMG/M metagenome (GOLD analysis project Ga0194120, IMG submission 148642) | Freshwater microbial communities from Lake Tanganyika, Tanzania - TA2015019 Mahale Deep Cast 65m | ecosystem: Environmental > Aquatic > Freshwater > Lake | place: Tanzania: Lake... | reverse complement strand
CCGGTCGTGGGGTACCAAAGTCCGCTCCAACGAATCGTGCTGAAGTTGAGCTTCACTTGGGAGCAGGTTCCGGAAGTCCTCGTAGTCATTGATAAGCGCTCCTGTTCATTGTCGGCGAGGGTCACCGCGTCGTAGGCTCGGATCAGCCCTTCAAGCTCCGGATTCATTCCGGGAACACTTCAGACAAAAGCTTTTCAGCTTCGGCCTCGTCCATGGGTTCGTGAACGCTTTGCCAGCAGTCCTCCAAGATGCGAATCATCGCTGCGACGCGGGGTAGAAGCTCGCGCGCCGGGCTGCCGGGATCGGCAAGGGTCGCTTGCAGCCACCGGAGCATCAGGAGCAAGATACGAACGTCCATCGCATGTTCGGACACCTGATCGAGCGTGGGCTCTTTGAGAATGAAGCTTTCGCGGTGCCACCGCCTGAACTGGTCGCACGCGGCCAAAGTAGATTCCACATTGCGCCGGGCCATCTCAGCCAGCGTCACGCGGAAAGTTTCGGCCGTCACCAATGCTTCGCTCACGCAACGACGTTGCCAGAAACATACCCCGCGTGCAAGTGAGGTTCATCGGAGTGTGGGGAGTTTGGTTTGATCGTTGCCAGAGGTTCCGTGATGAGACACCCTGGCGTCACGATACTATTGACTGCCCTCTTCTTTCCACGTGACGCCTTCTTTTCACACGTTTGCCGTCCCTCACACATTGACCGTGCGCGTTCCGGTGGAGGATTTGGGTTTGGGTTCCAAGCCGGCGAGGGTTTGGGCGTCAGGCTTGTTGCGACCGATCTTCACGGTGTGTTTGCCCGTGGCATAGACGCGCGGCTGGAAACGGTTTCCCGGCGCGCGCACGGTGTAAAGGATGTCGCCGCTCACTTCTTCGATGACCTGCACGACGGGATTCGCGCGCCCCTCGAAGATCAATTCCGGAAGGTAACCCGCGACCTTGCGGCCGTCGTTGGCGTCCATGGCCACAGTAATGGGCCAGCCGGGGAACTGAGCCTTGTCGCCCTGGCGCACATCGCTGAAACGCGGCCAGCACTCGAAAGTGATCGTGCGAGCCTTCTTGTTGAAACGCGCAATGCCGTAGCCGTCGGCCCGTTTCTTTTCGTCGCTGAGGTTCTCCGGGTTGGCGTAGGCGAGCATCGAAATGCGGTTGCCGAGGCCGTCCTTGAAATCGCCGGTCCAGGGCAGCGGACTGCCGGCGACGGGATTGGGCCCCGGCTTCTCGTCCAGCGGATGCCACCAACGGCCATAAATGGTGTTCACGAGCGCCGGGCTGGTGAAACCGTACGGGCCGTCGCCGAATTCATGAATGCCGTGCTTCACGACGACCGCGAGATGCTGGTCGCCGCAAAGGTGCACGGCCCAGGCGCGGCGGATGAGTTCGAGCGCGCGGCGGCCCGGCGTTTGCGGCCAGCCGTTGCAATCGAGGTCAGCGAGCAGACGGTTCGCGGGCGAGCCGTGCAGGTGCACCGCGCCGCAAAACGCGGTCTGCGACACGACGCATTTCATCTCCGCGCCGGTCCAGTCCTGCGCCCAATCGTGGAGGAACTTCTCCTGGCGCGCCCCGAGCAGTTGGAGGCCGGGCAGGTCAATGGCTTTCGGATCGTAACCAGGGTCGTTGATGTGGTCGGGGCGCGGACCCATCTGCGGAATCTTGCCCGCGGGCCCGCTCTTGAACTTGCGGTCCTCAAGGATGGCGAAGTCCACGCCGCCGACGGTCATGCGGGTGAAATAGACGCGGATGCCGCGGTCCACCGGCGCGGGGTCCACCGGGTCGGGCAGATGCCAGGATTGCTGGCGCTGCACCTGGTTCACGTATTCGACCGGATACCGGTAGCCGCCGTCGGCGTCGCCCTGGAGGGTGGAACGCTTGCCGGATTCACCCCAGACATTGCCGTGGCCCACATCATGATCGTCCGGCACGCAGATGGCCGGGCGGTCGCGCATGAGGTCACGGAACTGGAGGCCGAACTCGATCCAGCCCGCCGTGTGCTCCGTGTGGCGATACGTCTGATCGCCGCCGAAGAACAAAAGATCGGGATCCTGCCGCCGGAGGTTCTCGACGATCTCGGTGCGCGGGCCGACGGTGCGGCTGGAGTTGCACGACAGGTTGGCGACGACGATCTCGTTTTTGTCCACTGGGTCGCGACGGATTAGCCCTTCGAACATCGCCTTCTCCCCGTGGCGCACGCGGTACGGCACGGCCTGGGTGCTGTTCCAATTCTCGATGCGGAAATGCGCGTCCCAGCCGGGATAGTGCACCTCGGCGCGCGCGGCTTCCTTCCACTGGCCGTCGCGCTTGAACTCGAGCCGCGCGACGCGTTCCTCGCCGGGCTTCAGCGGGTAGAGTTGTGCGGACATCTTGAGGACGCCGTTCTGGTGCGTGTAAATGGCGAAGACAACGACCTGATCCCGCGGCACGTCCATGGGCGGGGCCGGAGGTTGGCCGCCTGGTTTCGTCTTGGGCTTGCCTATGGGTCGGGCGGCGTTTGCAGCGGCGCGGGTCCACCATTCGCCAGTGGTGAGCGATTCAAGCGTGGGAAATTCGGCGCCGAAGGGTTGCGCGGCGTTTGCTGCAACGAGGGCGCCGGGCCTGAGCGCGAGCGCGCTCGCTCCGGCAGCGGTGATCTTGAGGGCGGTGCGGCGATTGATTCGTTTCATGGAGAACCGAATGGATAACGGACACTGCGGAGGATGGCCAGAATGATGTCGGCAGACCGGCAGGCCTACCCTACCGGCCCTGCGGTCTGTCCAGCGGGCGCAGCTTGATGTTTTTGAACCAGCACGGACTGCCGTGATCTTGAAGGCCGATGTAACCGCGGCGCGGATGATCTTTGTAAGCCACGTCAAACTTGTGCTCGGTGCCGTCGGGGCGTTTGTTCGGTTCATTGAATTGGCTCAGATCCGCGCGCAGGACATTCTCCCCGTTCAGAACGACTTCGATGAAGTTCTGATTGCAGGTGATCTCGATATGGTTCCATTCGCCGGCGGGTTTCATCGCGTTCTTGGAGGGTTTCACCAGATCGTAGAGCGCGCCCGTGTCGTGGAAGCCAGCGCCCCGGGTGTCGTCGAGGGCGATTTCCAGGCCGTTGAAGCCGACATCCTTGCCCGGTCGCGGCGTCAGGGAAGAAGTCCGGACGAAGATGCCGCTGTTGCAGCGGGGGCTGATCTTGAAATCGAGCGCGAGAACGAAGTTCTCCCATTGCTGGGTGTGGACGAGCATGTAATGGCCGGCTTTGTGCGGATTGAGCACGCCGTCCTTCACCGGGACCCGCGGGGCTGTGCGGTCGCTGTTCATCCAGCCGCGGTGGGATCGGCCATCGAACAGCAAAATCCAACCCCCGCTCGCTTCCGCCGCGATGAGTTCGTTGTCGGCAGCACGAACCGTCTCTCCGGCCGCAAGCAGCAGGAGCAACGGCAACGGAAGGAAGAGGCGTAACCATTCAACGGTGTGTGGCATTCGCCGATTAAACCTCACCGTGGAACGGTCGTCAAAACTCCGTGAAGGTGGCAAGGCATCAGTCCTTCTGACGCCATCCAACTGGCCGCCGCGCCGCAGAATTCAATTCTGCGATACGGCAGATTACAAATCTGCGCTACGAGGTTCGCGCTTTACCGCCGGGCAAGACGGGCCCATTACGTCAGAGCCAACTTTCCCGTTGAGCGGGCGCGGGACACGAACTAGGTTGCGGCCATGCGCGTCTTTGTCACCGGCGGCGCCGGTTATATCGGGTCGGTTTGCGTGGAAGAATTGATCGAGGCCCGGCACACGGTCACGGTCTATGACAGCCTGGTTGAAGGCCATCGCGCCGCGGTGGATGAACGGGCGGAGCTCGTCGAAGGCGATCTCGAGGATCGCAAAAGTGTCAGCCGCGCGTTGAAGGACTTCGCGCCGGACGCCGTCATCCACTTCGCTGCCTTCGCGTTGGTGGGGGAATCGATGGCCAATCCGGGAAAATACTTCCGGAACAACGTCGCCAACGGGTTGAACCTCCTCGACGCCGCGCACGAAGCCGGCGTGAAGAAGTTCGTTTTCAGTTCGACCTGCGCGGTCCATGGCATGCCGGAGCGCGTGCCCATCACGGAGGATTTGCCTCAGCAACCGGTCAACCCCTACGGACAATCGAAATGGATGTTTGAGAAGATGCTCGCGTGGTACCGGCAAATTCACGGGCTGGAGTTTGTCGTGTTTCGCTACTTCAACGCCGGCGGCGCGAGCGAACGCTTTGGCGAGAATCATCGGGTCGAGACCCATCTGATTCCCAACGTCCTCAAGCCCGCGCTGGGCCAGGCGGCGCATTGCGAAATCTACGGCACGGATTATCCGACTCCCGACGGCACCTGCATCCGCGATTACATCCATGTGACTGATTTGGCCCAGGCTCACATTCTCGCGCTCGAACCGCGCGCTGAGGGAATCTACAATCTCGGCAATGGCGAAGGCTACTCGGTCCGTGAAGTCATCCGCGCCTGCGAAAAGGTTTCCGGAAAGAAAATCCCGGCCGTGGAAAAGCCGCGCCGTCTGGGTGATCCGCCGCGCCTGATCGCTTCGGCCGACAAAGCGGTCCGCGAACTCGGTTGGAAGCCCAGGTTTCCGAAGCTGGAGGACATCGTCGCCTCGGCCTGGCGCTGGCACCAGGCGCATCCCGAAGGCTATCCGGATTAGAATTTCGGTAACCCCTCTAAGTTAAGTTAAGTTAAGTTAACGACGGTGGGGCGAGGCTCCTGCCGAGCTTTTCTTCGATGGTATTGGCTCGGCTGGAGCCTCGCCCCACCTGAGGGTCCGTGCAAAAAGAGGATACGAATTTCGCTTTCATGCCTGCCCGCTCCGTGCGATGAATGCGGATATGATTCGCAAGTTGACACAAAGCCTTTCGATCCTCGCCTGTCTCATCGCATTCGCGGGCGCCAGCCGGGCCGCCGTCCCGCCTCCCGAACAACTCTTGCCGGCCGACACGCTTGTCGTGGTCTCCATTCCGGACTGGGACAAAGCCGCCGCCTATTACGGGCAGTCGCCTTTGGGCCAGCTCTGGCGCGATCCGGCCTTGAAACCGTTCAAGGACCATTTTCTCAAGCAGTTTACCGAGGACGCGGTCGAGCCGCTGGAGAAGGAGTTGGGCATCGCTTTCAGCGACTACGCCAATCTCGTTCACGGTCAGGTGACTTTCGCCGTGACGTCCGGCGGAGCCGACGGAAAGGCCGGCGCGAAACCGGGGGTTCTTCTGCTGATCGATGCCAAAGACCAGAGCGATCGCTTGCGCACGCAGTGGGCGGCGTTGCGCAAGAAATGGGTGGACGCCGGAAAACAGATCAAATCGGAAAAAATCCGCGATGTGGAATTCACCACGCTGCTGATGCGGCACAGCGATCTGAGCCGCACGCTTGAGAAAGCCTTCCCGGCGCCAAAGGACGACAGCGCGGAGAAAAAGGACGGCCAGTTCGAAATCACCGTCGGGCAATCCGAGTCGCTCTTCTTATTGGGCAACTCGGCGAAGGATCTGGAGAGAATCCTCATCCGGCAGTCCGGTGGCGCCCTGCCACCGCTGGCCGAGCAGGCGGCCTACGAAGCCAATCACGCCGCGCTGTTCCGCGATGCGCTCCTGTTGGGCTGGGTGAATTTCAAACCGATCTACGAACTGATCCTGCGCGAAGTCGGCGAATCCGCCAAAGGAGCCGCCGCCGAGAATCCGATGGGGCCGCGTCCCGAAAAAATCCTTACCGCGCTTGGGTTGGGCGGTCTGAAGTCCGTGGCCTTCAAACTGAGCGGTTCGGCGGAGGGCGGTTCGGCGGAGATTTTCCTGGCCGTGCCGGAGTCTGAACGCCAGGGCCTCTTCAAGATTCTGGTCGCCGAACCCAAGGACTCCGGGCCGCCGCCGTTTGTCGCGGCCGAAGCGGCCAAATACAGCCGATGGCGGCTGGATGGCCAGAAAGCCTGGGCCGCGCTGGAGGCCATGATCGCCAGCGTGTCGCCGGAGATCGCGGGCCTTTTTCAAATGACGCTGTCCACGATCGGGAAGGACAAAGATCCCAATTTCGATTTGAAGAAAAGTCTCATTGGCAACCTGGGCGACGATTTCATCGCCGTGGAAAAGAGCCCGCGCGGCACCACGCTTGCCGACCTCAGTTCTCCGCCGGCGCTCTTTCTGATCGGCTCGCCAAACTCGGAGAAGCTGGCGCAGGCCGTGAACGTGGGCGCCGCGATGTTTTCTGCGGCCGCGGGCGTCACGCCGCAAGAGCGCGAGTTTTTGGGGCGGAAGATTTACTCCCTGACGCTGCCCACACCGCCCGGACCCGACGGCCCGAGCCCGAAGCTCACGCTCAGCTTTGCCGCCAGCGGCGGTTACGTGGCCGTGTCCACCGATAATGCTATGCTCGAAGAATTCCTCCGCAGCAACGAGAACGCGGGCCGGCCGCTGCGCGAGGCTTCCGGCTTGAGCGAGGCGGCGCAACGCGTCGGAGGCATGAGCACGGGTCTGTTCGGTTTCGAGAACCAAAACGAAACCATGCGAGTGGCCTTCGAGACGTTGAAAAACAACGTGGGCGCGCTGGAGCAACTGCTCTCGATTCCCACGATCAAGAGCAAACTGAGCGGGGGCGGTGAAATCAAAGAACTGAAAGATTGGTTCGATTTTTCGTTGCTGCCGGCGTTTGACCGGATTTCGAAGTATTTCCATTTTGTCGTGTACAGCGGCAGCGCCAACGCCCAAGGGCTCCGTTGGAAAATGTTCTCCCCCACGCCGCCTCGATTGACGCGATAGATCATTGGCAAGAGGGATTTCTGAAAAGGTGGCCGACGCCCTGCCGGGCGTCGCAGCAAACCGGCAGGTTTGCTCCACCTTTTCGGAAATCCCTTTTGGCAATCACTGCAGTCAAAGCTGGTCGTCCACGAAGAATTGTTCCAGAGGCACGCGCAAGCGGTCCAGGCAGCGCTGGATGCCGTGAATGGAGGCGAACGCGGTCTTGCGCACGTCGAGCGGAAACGGAATCTCCGAGCACTGGCTGAGGTAGCGTGTCACCAGATCGGGCGTCAATCGCTCCGAGCGATCCGGCCGGGAGTAGTGTTCGGCGGACTCGAAGTCCAGCCGCGCGCCCATCTCCTCAAAAAACCAGTCGCTGCCGTCGCGGTAGCAATCGATCGAGCGTTTGACTTCGCCGCCTTCCATGAAACGAAACGATCTCTGCGTCGCGCCAAACTCCGCCGCCATGGCCGGGCAACGCGTCTTGCGGCTCAGCGCATACACATCGACGAAACAATTCTCGCCGATCATGTCCGTGACGCACAGGCACCAGCCGTTGAGTTCGAAAACCAGGTAACGTGTGGTGAACGATTTCAGCGGAAGCAGAAATTTCAGCGCCGCGCCGCGGTCGGACATCAGCGTTTTCTCGACCGGTCCGAACCTTTGGAACGATCCCTCAAGCAGTTGAACGCAAGCGGAGACGTCCGATTTCGCCAGCGCGATGTAGCAGAGATGCTCCGACAAGGACCGCACTTTTCGGTTCATAACTCGTTCAGTTCTTCTTCGCGTCCGGGTTCTCTCGCGGATCCGATCTGACCGAGTCCGGAGATTCGATGGGTCCGTCGGTTTGGGCCGCGCCGGACGAGACTCTCCGCAGACCGGCTCCAGCCAGTCCGCTCGCGGCCGCTTTGTCATACCACTTCCGGGCTTCGTTGAAGTCCTGGGCGACGCCTTGGCCGGATGCATAGAGGTCGCCCAGTTTCTTTTGCGCGGCGGAGTGTCCGGCATCAGCGGCCAGGCGATACCACTTCGCCGCGGCGGCAAAGTCTGGCTTCAGTCCGTCGCCCTTTTCGCATCGGAGGCCCAGTTCGTATTGCGCGGCTGGGTCTGCAGGTTCGGAACTCCGGAACGGCGGAGAATCCTTCGGACTCGGCTGCGGGGAATTTGAGCGGCCCAAACCTTTCAGGAGCGGCGAACGCGGCCCATCCTGGGGGATAGCCCTCCGAAGGTCTTCGCGCATTGTCTCTTTGAAGGGCCCCCTCTCCCGTCCTCCGGACGCCCTCTCCCCCTCCGAGGGGAAGAGGGACAGGGAGAGGGGGCCGTTCGTGGAGAGGGCAGCAGGCCGCAGGAGCGCTTCGCGAGGCGCGGCGGCTTTCGAAGAATTCGCCTGCGCATGGGCCAGAAGCGCACTGGCGAATTGGGCGCCGGCGATTCCTTGGGCCGCGGCTTTGTTGAACCATTTCTCGGCTTCGACGGAATCCTGCGGCACGCCCTTGCCCTCGACGTAAAGGAAACCCAGATTCTTCTGCGCCTCCGCGTGACCCGCTTCCGCAGCGAGCCGATACAACCGCGCGGCCTCGGCGTAATCCCGCGCTCCGCCTTCGCTCTGCGCCAAGCGTAATGCGGAGCGGAAACGGCCTTCGGGAGTTTCCTCGAACTTCGGGGGAAGCGGGCGTGGGGCCTCGGCCTTCGCGATGAGTTTCGCTTTCAGTGAGCCGCTGAGGAGTGGCGAAACGGTGGCGTCCGCAGGCAGCGATTCGGCCGCCGCACTGCGGTCGGCAGCGAACGGCTGAGATTCAGGGCGCGAGCGATCAGCCGTTGGTCCCACAGCATCAATCCGCATCGGCAACGGATTGGTGTGCGCAGACGAACTGCGGCGGTCCGTTTGCGAGTTTGGAGAGTCCAACGCGGCAACAGGCGGCGTCGGGCTTCCGTCGGCCCTCTCCTCGCGCAACAACAATCGCGAAGAATCCGGAACTTCACCCACTCCAGACAACGCTGTTCGATCCGGAGCTTGAGCCGCGGCGCTGCGGCGAAACTCGATTTGCGACAAGGGCGCCATCGGCTCGGCATCGCTGACCGCGTCAAAGGAATCTTCGTTCCGTCCTCCGGACAAAAAAATCACCGCCGTGGCAGCGAGAAGAATGGCGCAGCCGGCCGCAATCGAGACCGGACGAAACCGGCCCACAAACCAGTTCGCGTGGGAATCCTTCCGTGAGGCTGATTTTGGTTTGGCCGAGGGGCTCGATGCCGCTTGCGTTCTCGGCGGTTTGTTTGTCGATGCCGGAGGCGGCTTGGGTTCCGCCTGCGGTCTGGGCCTCGGCGGGGGGCGCGGTGGTGTGGAGGCCGCGCGCGGGCCTGGCGCGCGGTCGGCTGCCCCGGACTTTCGGGCGGCGAGCGCAATGAGAGTTTCGCGGTGATCCTGGATGCGTTCGAAGGCCAGATTGATGGCTTTGAGCTTTTCCTCCGCTTCCTTTCGCGCGTTGGAATCGTCCGGAAAACGATCCGGATGCCAGCGTTTCACCAGATCGCGATAAGCCTTCTTGAGCGCCTTGGGAGAAGTTCCCGACTGAACACCGATGATTTGGTAACACTTCAAAATGTCGTCCATAGCCGCTGCTCATCCGCGATCCAACCGATTCGGTGAAACCCGTACGAGGCCGAAGATAGCGAATCAAACCCGCTGCGGTAAACGCGAATGTGCTGCAACCAGTCACGCCTTGAGGGAATACTGTAACCAAAAGGCCGCGCGTCCCGTCACCCCGTCGCCCAAGCCCCTGCGCTCTCGAGCGCGAACGGCCCTTGGAAGGGATTCTTCCTCGAACTGCACTCCATTCCGAGCACCGAGGTTCAAGATGTGTTCTTTTTGAACCACGGCGGCGGCGTGCATCTGGGGGACCCCGTGCAACTGGAGATGAAACTCAACGGCCACGCCCCCACCCACACCATGCGGGCCGGTGAAGTCAATTTCCTGCCTTCAAATCTCCCGTTCTCAGCGCGATGCGAGGGGCGCAGCGACTTTTTGCTCATCTCGCTCGAACCCAAATTCCTGGCGTGCGCCGCGCATGGAATCGGCTCCCAAAACCGGCTCGAACTGACTCCGCAAATCGGCCTGAATGATCCGCTCATCCATGGCCTGGCGCTGGCGCTAAGGGCCGAAGTCGAGACCGGCGGCGCCAGCGGCCCTTTGTACGCGGAGACGCTGGCCACGAGGCTCGCGGTTCATGTCGCCCGGAAGTATTCCGGTCAAACCCTCCGTTGCAGGGAAGAATCCCGCGGCCTGGCCAAATACCAACTCCGCCGCGCCATTGATTTCATCCACGACCATCTCTCCGAGGACATCTCGCTGAAGGCGATTGCCGCGGCAGTGGGGATGAGTCCGTTCCATTTCTCACGCTTGTTCAAACGGTCCACCGGCGCCAGCCCGCATCAATACCTGCTTCAGTGTCGCACCGAACGCGCCAAGCAACTTCTCCTCCAATCCTCAGAATCCATCGCGGATGTCGCGTTGCGCCTGGGTTTTTGCGACCAGAGCCACATGACGACTCATTTCAAGCGCGCTTACGGCGTCACGCCCAAGGCATTTCTCCGGAACGCGGCTGTGCTTGGCAATTAGCGGTTCGGCTCACCTACTGATCAGACCGTGGGATAGAATACACTTTGTTGCGTTGCATTTGGGCTCAGGCGCGACGAAGGAGAATATCCCTGGTGGATCTTCGACTGAGGAGCAACGAAGCCAGAGCCCAAATGCGGCGCAACCCGCAGGGCCAGGGGTCTTTTGGCCAGCCGCTTCGTCGCTCGCTCGTTGTGGATCGCAGGGATACACCGCCTCACGCGCTCCTCGCGGCTGGCCAAAATCCCTCCTGGCAAAGTGTATTCTATCCCACGGTCTGATCAGTAAGATTGTCCTGCTCCTGCAAGCATCAGGAACCCGAAATCGAGATTGGAATCGCGCCGCGGATTCGGGTTAACCTGCGCGCATGCCGAAGAAACTCTTCCTGCTGGATGGGATGGCGCTCGCGTACCGCGCCCACTTCGCGCTCATCCGCCGGCCCATCTTCACGTCCAAAGGCGTCAATAGCTCCGCGCTCTTCGGCTTCACGCAAACGCTCCTCGAAATCCTCACCGAGCAATCGCCCACGCATATCGCGGTCGCGTTCGACACGGACGCGCCGACGCAGCGGCATCGCGATTTTCCGGACTACAAGATCCAGCGCGAAGCCATGCCGGAAGACCTGAGCCAGGCGCTTCCCCACGTGCGCCGCATGATCGAAGCGTTCAACATCCCCGTGATCGCCCTCGACGGCTACGAAGCGGACGACGTCATCGGCACGCTCGTGCGCCGCGCGGAACAGGAGGACTTCGAATCCTACATGGTCACGCCGGACAAAGATTTCGGGCAATTGGTGACCCCCAAAACTTTCCTCTACAAACCCTCGCGCCAGGGCGACGGCATCGAAATTCTGGGCGTGGCCGAGATTCTCGGCAAATGGGGCATCAAGGAAACCCGCCAGGTCATCGACATTCTCGGGCTGTGGGGCGACGCGACGGACAACATTCCGGGCGTGCCCGGCATCGGCGAAAAAACCGCCGGCAAATTGATCTCGGAATACGGCAGCGTGGAAAATCTGCTCGCGCACACCGCGGAGTTGAAAGGCAAGCTGAAGGAATCGCTCGAGGCGAATCGCGACCAGGCACTCCTCTCGAAACGCCTGGCCACAATCGATTGCGCCGTCCCGCTCGCGATCGACCTCGACGCGCTCCAACGGCGGGAATGGGACGCAGCCAGGCTCAAGAGTCTTTTCGTCGAGTTCGAGTTCAATTCCATCGGACGCCGGTTGCTTGGGGACGAATTCAAAGCCGGTCGCGGTTTCGCGGGTGAATCACAGACGAAAGCCGGAGGCATTCCGCCAAAGCTTGTCGATGTGGGGGAAACTGGCGACCTGTTTACCCTCACCTCGGCCCTCTCCCGTGGAGAGAGAGGGAGGGAGAGTCTGTCGCCACGCTCTGGTAAAGCCAGGGCAACTCGATTTGCTCCAACGCAGGATCAATCCTCCCCTCCCCACGAACCTGATTCAACCAGGGATTACACGGATAAAACCGCTTCTCCATCCGCGAAATCCGTGGTTAACAAGTCTGTTCAAGGATCCAATGTGCGAAGCGTTTCGGAAAATCCTCTCCCTGAAGGAGAGGGCCAGGGTGAGGGGGAAGGGAGCGGCCCTGTCCACGAGGCTGAAGCCCAACGCCCAGCGCCCAGCGCCTCGAACCTCAAAACCATCGCCGACGTTCCGCATGAATATCAGTTGATCCGCACTCGAGAAGAGCGCGCGAAACTCATTCAAACGCTCGGCAATCAGCCGTCCTTTTGCTTCAGCGCCGAAACGACCAGCTTCGACCCGAAAGAGGCGCAGTGGATCGGGATCGCTTTTTCTTTCGCGCCGCGCAGCGGTTATTTCGTCCTCGTGCCGCAGGACGAAATTGAAGCGCGCGCAATCCTCGAAGAATTCCGCGCGCTGTTCGAGAGCGACCGGATCGAGAAAGTCGGCCACAATCTGAAGTTCGAGTTGAGTCTTCTCCAATGGCGCGGCGTGACCGCGCGCGGGAAGCTGTTCGACACGATGCTCGCGCACAGCTTGATTGAGCCGGACATGCGGCACGCGCTGGATTATCTGGCCGAGGTTTATCTGGGCTACAGTCCGGTGCCCGTCACCAAACTGATCGGAGAGGGAATTCTCCGACCGACTTCGCCCATTGAACCCCTGAACGGCCCCCTCTCCCCCTCGGAGGGGGAGAGGGTGTCCGTAGGACGGGAGAGGGGGCCGTTCAGGGGGAGAGAAGCCGAGCAACTCAGCTTGAGCCATGTCCCGCTCGATCAATTGACCGATTACGCCACCGAAGGCGCAGACATCGCCTGGCAATTGCGCGCGGTCCTGGCCCCGTTGCTGAGAGAGAAGGGCCAGGAACGCGTGTTTTACGAAATCGAGTCGCCGCTCTTGCCCGTGCTGGTGGCCATGGAATGCGAAGGCGTCCGCCTGGATGCCGCGGTCCTGGGCGAATTCGCCGACCAGTTGTCCAAGGAGATCAACGCGGGCGAGAAAGCGATCTACCGCCTGGCGCGAACCGAATTCAATTTGAATTCTCCCAAGCAGCTTGGGGAAATTCTCTTCGACGGTCTCAAGATCGCCGCGAAACCCAAAAAGACGCGGACCGGCCAGTACGCCACCGACGAACAGACGCTGCTGGCGCTGGCGGGCGAACACGAAATCGTCCCGCGCATCCTCGAATACCGGGCGATGACGAAATTGAAATCAACCTACGCGGATACGTTGCCCACGGCGATCTTTCCGAAAACGGGCCGCGTCCACACGACTTACCAACAGGCCGCGACCGCGACTGGCCGGCTGCAATCGCAAAACCCGAATCTCCAAAACATTCCGATCCGCACCGAACTGGGACAGGAAATCCGGAAGGCTTTCGTGCCGCGCGACGAGAATCATCTTTTGCTCTCCGCCGATTATTCGCAGATCGAGTTGCGCATCATCGCCGCGCTCAGCCGGGACACCGCGATGATCGAAGCCTTCCGCAGCGGCCACGACATTCACACGGCGACGGCGGCGAAAGTTTATGGCGTGCCGCTCGACCAGGTGAACGCGGAAATGCGGCGCAAGGCGAAGATGGTGAACTTCGGCATCATCTACGGCATCTCCGCCTTCGGCCTGGCGCAGCGCCTGGGCATCGCACGCCAGGAAGCGGCCGCGATCATCGAGCAATACTTCCATCAGTTTCCCGGCATCCGGAAATACATGTCGGACACGATCGCGTTTGCGCGCGAACAGGGTTTCGTGCAAACGGTCGCCGGGCGGCGCCGGTACCTGCGGGATGTCCGGTCGTCGAACGCGACCGTTCGCGGCGGCGCCGAGCGCAACGCGATCAATGCCCCGATCCAGGGCAGCGCCGCGGATATGATCAAGATCGCGATGGTCCAGATCCATCGGGAATTGACGCGGCGCGGACTGACGACACGCATGCTGCTCCAGGTTCACGACGAACTCATCTTCGACTTGTTCAAACCGGAGGAACAACAAGTCCGAGCCCTGATCGAGGAAGGCATGGGAACCGCGATTCCGCTGGAGGTGCCGATCGCGGTCGAAATAGGCCTGGGGAAGAATTGGCTGGAAGCGCACTAAAGTCGTTGCCGCGTTGTCGCGTTACCTGGGCTAATGGCCAGCGACTCTCGTTATGGACTGCTTTCCAAGAAGGGAACGTTTCCACGGTAGGGCGAGTCCGTCCCGGCGAGCCGTGTCCGACGTGTGGGAGCGCTGGAGGCGGCTCGCTGGGGACAGGCTCGCCCTACCAGTCGAACTAAGAATTGCTGGTCATTCTCGACAGTGACCCGCGGCAAAGTTAGATTCCGGAGTGAGCCGGCGTTCGCGAGTACCTGGTTTGGCGAACGGAGGACCAAGCCGTGGATTGGTGGTCGCTCGAAGAGGACGAATATCGCCCGCTTCCCGCCGATCCGAGCGGGGTTTTACGCAGCAAGGTGTTTCCCAGGGCTTTGGCTGGACGCATTGGCCCTCCTGGCCGAAGACGGGGCGAAGCTGATGGCCAAGCTGCACGAAGGCCTGAGCAGCGCCGAGCACGCCGCCTTCCTTGTTACATTGCAGAAGCGCCGCAGTGAATGAACCGGGCTTCCCGCTACCGCCCGGAATGCTCCCTGATCCACGCGAGGTCTTCATTACCGGGACACACAAAATGATGATCGTGCCACTCGAGGTCCCCCGGGAGGTTTGAAGTCCTTGGATCCCTCATTGTCATCTTTCTCGGCACGGTTCATCTCCTGGCCCTGGTTCTAGGCGTGGCGTTCCCAACTTGGGAAGGATTCTTTTTGCTCCTGGCTCTTTACCTGGTGACAGGTCTTGGCGTCACGATTGGCTACCATCGCAAGATCACGCATGCACACGGCGCGCGGTGCCCGTATCGCCGCATGAGGGCGGGTGCTGAGGGTCTCGGAGCGCAGATTTGGAATCTGCCGTATCGCGGAATTGTTGGGGATCAATGGGGGCGTGTCTCATATCTTCTTGACCACGGATTCTACGGATTTCGCGGATGCGGAAGCGGTCTTATCCGTGTCATCCGTGTCATCCGTGGTTGAATCAGGTTCGTGGCAAGTTCCCTTGGTCTCGGAACCATGCACTCTCCCCATGAACCCGGTAGGGCGAGTCCGTCCCGGCGAGCCGCTCGACGTGCGTGGAACACGTCCGACTCGGCTCGCTGGGGACAGGCTCGCCCTACCGTCAGGTTCATGGGAAGTTCCCTTGGTTTCAGACTCAGGCTCGCAGCCCATGAACCCGTCGCTGGTAGGGCGAGTCCGTCCCGGCGAGCCGCTCGACGTGCGTGGAACACGTCCGACCCGGCTCGCTGGGGACAGGCTCGCCCTACCGTCAGGTTCATGGAAGGGGCCAGGTGAGGGGGCACGAAGCGTTCAACTACCGATGGCTGTGGCCTCAGAAAGTAGCGACGAATCACCGCCGTGGGTGTGGCGCGGAATCAACGCTGCAGATTCAAGTTGAGGCGGTGGCGGTCGAGGGTGGAACCTTCGCGAAACGCGTGCAAAGCTTGGGCGTTGTTGTATTCCGCGAGCGCACGAATTTCCTCGAACGACGCGGCCGTGAGATTCCGCTGGAGCTGGAGGACCTGAAAGGTGGTGCTCTTGCCGTTCTCCAGCTTCTTCTGTTCGGCATCCAACGCAGTGAACGCAAATTCACGCGCCTCGCGCGTCGCTTGCACGCGTTCGAAAGCGGATTGGACGGCTTTGATGGCGTCGTCAATCTGGACCATGATGTCCTGTTCGAGTTTCTTGAGTTGCAGGAGGGCCTGCTCCTTTTCAGCGCGGGTGGCTTTGTAGCGGTTGCGGGCGCCGATGTTTCCCAACGGAATCGTCAAGGAACCTCCAAAAGAATAGCTGGGATTTCGGTCGCGCGTGAGATCGCTGAGGACATCGCCATACGACGTGTTGAGCCGATTGCCGCTCACTCCGTACCGGCCAAACACATCCAGGGAAGGAAGGATCTGGTTCTTCTGGAGCCTGAGCGTGATGTCCCGCCGTTCCAGGTCCAACTTGGCTTGCTGAAGGTCCGGGCGCATCGCCAGGCCGCGCTGCCAGCTATCCTGCAAATTGAAGGCCACCGGCACTGGCACGAGCTTTTCCGCCGGGATCAGTTCCACTTCATGGAAGCTCTCATATTTGTCGGTGAGCAACGATTTCAGGACGTTCTCCTGAAAGGCGAGATTCTGCTGGGCGGCGATCAGGTCGGCTTTGCTGGCGGCGACCTGAGCTTCCGCTTGCTTTTCGTCGAGCGGAGCCAGAGCGCCGAGTTCCACTTTTTTCTTGTTTTCGAACAGGGTGCGCTGCGCCAGTTCGAGCGCCTTTTCCACGACTTTCACATTTTCACGCGCGAAGATGAGGTTGTAATACGCCTGCTCCACGCTGTGCACCGTGGTCATGATTTGGCCCTTGAGCATCGTTTCCGAAAGCTTGAGCACTTTCTTGTTGATCAGGATCGTCGCGCGGCCCGGATCGATCCAGAAGTTTTGCAAGAGCGGTTGCGAGAGCTGGATCGACCAACTTGCGTTGTAGTTTGAATTCTCATTCGTGCCGACGAGGCTGGTGGTCCGGGAAAGGCTCTCGGTGATGGAGTAACGGGCTCCCGTGGGCAAGATCGCGCCGAGTCCGAAGTTGATCCCGGGCAGGGTATCCACTTCCAATTCGCGATTCCCAATGTCGCGGCCAAACTGATCGACGCCGCCGGGCTGGGAGCTGAAGAAGTGCGACCCTTGCAGGGTGATTCCCGGTTCGTAGATCGCGTAGGAACTGCGCAAGTTGTGCTCGGCGATCAACGGATTGAAGCGTTGAATCTTTACGTCCAGGTTGTTCTCCAGCGCCATCTGAATGGCCTCCGCCAGGGTGATTTCGCGGCTCGGTTTGGCGGGCGGATTCTGGGCCTGAACGGCGCCGGCGCTGATCAAGGCCAGCAAGGAAAGGATTCGGGTCAAATGCATGGGGCAGCGAGAGTGCGGGATTTAGCCGAGTTCGTCAAATCATCGTCACCGGGTATGACTCTGAAGTGTCCCAGGAAGTTACGCGAAATCTAATGGCTCACCAGTGTCCCGACATTCTCCCCCAGCACGACTCGCTTCAGATTGCCGGGCTTGAACAGATCGAAGACGATGATCGGCATTTTGTTGTCCATACAGAGCGAGAACGCGGTCGAATCCATCACCTTGAGCCGTTTGCGCAAGGCTTCCATGTAGCTGACTCGCGTATAGCGTTTGGCGGCCGGGTTTTTCTTGGGATCGCTGTCATAAATTCCGTCCACCTTCGTGGCTTTGAGAATGATTTCTGCCCCGATTTCATTGGCGCGCAAAGCGGCCGTCGTGTCGGTGGAAAAATAAGGATTGCCCGTGCCGCCTCCGAAGATGACGACGCGCCCCTTCTCCAGATGCCGGATGGCCCGGCGCCGAATGAACGGCTCGGCGACTTGCGCCATGCTGATCGCGCTCTGGACGCGCGTGGCGACGCCAAGTTTTTCAAGGGCATCCTGCAGGGCCAGGGCGTTGATCACGGTGGCCAGCATGCCCATGTAATCTCCGGTGGTGCGGTCGATCCCGCGTTCGCTGCCTTGTTCGCCGCGAAAAATATTTCCGCCGCCCACCACGATCACGACTTCCAGGTTGAGCGCGCGCACCTGCTGGATTTGTTTGGCCATGTCATGGATGGATTCGGGGCAGATGCCCACGCCGGTTTCACCGCCCAACGCTTCGCCGCTGAGCTTGATCAAGATCCGCCGGTATCTGGCTTTGTTCTCACGTTTCATGGCGTGAAAGGGTGTCTGGGTTCGATGGGGAAAGCGCGTCCCTCAGCTCGAAGGGGCGGTTGGTGGCCAGCAACATTAGCGGGAGGTTCTAGCAACCGGCCTCGCCCCCGTCAAATGAAAGCCAGGCGGTGCGGCACTCCCAAAAGGAAAATCATCACGATCGACCATGAGACCGAAGGCAAAGTTGCTTTTCCAGCCGAAGAGGAATAGAAGTTCAGCATGAAATTCAGAAGGGTGAGCTGAGCTTCGGGCGAGAGGCGCGCGAATTCGCTTTCGATTTCGCTGACGGCGGGTGTTGCCATACTGGTGGTATTCTCCGATTTGTTGCCGGCAAGTCAACGGTGTCCAATTGCCTTGCGCAACGCCTGTCTGTGAACGGCGATGGAGCGAGACTCCCGCCGAGCCGTGTGTCGATGGTGACTGGCGAGGACGCTCGCCCCACCTTCTCTGAGATTAGGATCTGCGAATGACCTGCGCTATCCCGAAAAAACTTCGCCCACCTGGAACCGGATGAATCGGCGGATGGCCACGTCGTCCCCCACGCGTTTGGCCACGGCGGCGGCGTGTTCCTTCACGGTGATTTCGGAGTTCTGCTTCACGAAGCCTTGATCGAGCAGGCAGAAGCTCTGGTAAAACTTTTCCAGCTTGCCTTCGACAATTTTCGCCACGGCCTGCGGAGGTTTGTTCTTGGCCTGTTCGGCGGCGATCTCTTTTTCTTTGGCGACCACGGCCGGATCGAGTTGCTCTCTCGAAACGGCGATCGGGCTCGCCGCCGCGATTTGCAGCGTGATGTCACGAACCAACTGCTTGAAGTCGTCGTTCCCTACGGTCGCTTCCTTTCCCGCGCCGACCTCGACGAGGACGCCGATTTTGGCGCCGGTATGGATGTAGCCGGCGATCAAACCATTGCCAGTGACTTCCAGGCGTTGCGATCGGGAGATTTTGATGTTCTCGCCGGTTTTGGCCACGACCGCAGTCCGCAGCGCTTCGCAATCGGCAGCGGGATCGCCGGCCTGCGTTTTGGCGACTTCATCACAGAACGCGCGGAAACTCTCATTTTTCGCCACGAAATCCGTTTCGCAATTCACTTCCACCAAAACGCCGAGGCGGGCCCCAGGCTGGATGTATTGCGCCACAATCCCTTCTTTCGTCTCGCGGGAGGCTCGCTTTGCGGCGGCCGCAACGCCTCTTTTGCGCAGAATATCCACGGCGAGATTCAGGTCGCCTTTGGATTCGGTCAGCGCCTTTTTGCAGTCCATCAGGCCCGCGTTGGTCATTTCTCTGAGTTTGCCGACAAGTGCTGCTGTGATTTCAGACATAAAGGATCAGTTCTAGATAATGGTTCAGGGATTCCACCGTATCTCTCCGGAGAAGAAACGGCACGGAATGTGGCGCGCTAGGCCGTCACGACAGACTCCGTCGCAGGAGCGGGAGCGGGCGCGGACTCCGCAGGAGCCTCAGCGGCAGCTTCGGTGGACGCCGCCTCGCTTTCTTTCCGCCGTCCGTATTTCGCGTCGTACTCTGCGCGAGCCTGGATGATGGTCTGCATGATGACGCTCAGGATGAGACGTACGGAACGGATCGCGTCGTCGTTGCCGGCGACCGGAAAATCGACGAGGTCGGGGTCGCAGTTCGTATCGACAATGGCGACAATCGGAATCTTCAAGCGTCGCGCTTCGGCCACGGCGTTGTGCTCGCGTTTGATGTCCACGACGAACAGGGCGTCCGGCAGGCTGTCCATGGCGCGGATGCCATCGAGATTCTTGATGAGGCGGGCGGCTTCGCGGCGGAGCGAGGATTGCTCCTGTTTGACGTAATTGTTGATTGTCCCGTCGGTCTCCATTTTCTCGATCTGCTTCAACCGGCCGACGGAACGTTTGATCGTCTTGAGATTGGTCAGCGTGCCGCCCAGCCACCGCTCGGTAACGTAAAACTGGCCGCAAGCTTTCGCCGATTCCTTGACCGATTCCTGGGCCTGCTTCTTGGTGCCCGCGAAGAGAACTCGTCCTCCTTTGCCGATGGTCTTTCCGAGGAAATCGCAAGCCGCTTCCAGTTGAGCGAGCGTCTTGCTCAGATCGATGATGTAAATTCCGTTGCGCGCATCAAAGATGAACTTCTTCATCTTTGGGTTCCAGCGCTTGGTTTGGTGTCCGAAATGGACGCCCGCGTCCAACAGTTCTTTGATGCCAATGCTCAGCACAAGTTTTCCTTTGTTCTTAGTTTGCCTTTGCGCAAACCATCCCGCGGAACACGGGATTCAATTTGATGTTGTTGTGGCCGCCTCGTTCACTCGAACGAAGGTCATTTCGGGCCGTTATGTCCTCAGTTCGCGGGTGTCCGAACCTCGGCCAACCCGGCGAAAAGGGCTGGCAACATAACAAAGCCAACTTCCGTCGCAATCTTTATTTTTCCCTTGCTTTCCCCTCATTTCTGCCCGGTTTTGGCTGCTCCCGGGCCGGCTTTGGTTTGGGCTTCGGGCCGGTCGGCAGGCCTCGCATGAGCTGCAACAGCAACCAACCCGCCACGCCGAAGAGCGCCACCGCGACCATGATGGCCAGCACCTTCAGAACGCGCGCCTGCCGGAGCTTCCGCTGTGTCCATTCCTGCCGGGATTGCTTGAACATCTCGAATTCGTGCTCGAGCGACATCTCGGGAGACACTTCGTCACGCAACTGCAGCGTGAACCAACCGTTGTCTTGCCGGCCAAAGCGCGGCGGGAGTTTCTCGAGGGCATTGGCATCTGCCTCCTGAAAGCCGTGTGCGCGCCAGAACGGGCTTGGGTCTTGAGTCCAGAGCCGCCACAAACCATGGTTTCGGGCAACGGATTGCACGCGCTCCCAAAGGGCTTGCTCCAGTTCGACGCGGCATTCGGGGGTGCGAAAGCACGGGGCGTGAATTCGGCCCTGCTGCGCTTCCAGTTGCAGTCCGATGCACGCCAGCAGGGTTCCATCGACGGCTTCGGCGACCTGAAACTCGGTCAACGACTTCTCCAGGCCGGAGTTGGCGCCGGCCGTTTGCGCCCAAAGAGAACGCAACCTGTCCAAATCCTCAATCGTCGCCCGGCGCATCTGATAGCTCTGGGGAGTCATGGCAAACTCTCAAGACGGAACCTTCAGACCGCGAATCGCGCAACGCGACGAAGCCGCGACCGAGGTCGTTAATGCGTTACAACGTTAAATCGTTAAATCAGTTAAACGGGCGAACGGGTTAGATGGGTAAAAAATACTGGCGAGTGGGCTGTGGGTAAAGTTTTTGGTGGAAATCCGGCGGCGTTTGGGAAATCAATCGCCCCATGAAAAACCTGAGCTTTATCCTCCGCGCGCATGGCTGAGCCGTCTGCGGACAAACGGCGCGTCAAACCGCGCAATCTGATCGGCGTCCTCCAGTTCCTCGGAAAGTATCCCAGACGAGTCGCGCTCTGTGTGTCGTTGCTGCTGGCCATCATCAGCATCGACCTGACGTTGCCGCAAATCATTGGAAACGCCATTACCCATTTGCGCTGGCGCCTGGAATGGGGCGCGGCGTTCGATCATTGGAATTTCGTCTGGTTGTTCGGCTCGCTGGTCTTCATTCGCGCCGGGCTGGCGCACATTCTGGGTCCCGCGCGGAATCGGCTGATTCAATACACGCTGGGGGATGTCCGGGCCGCGATTTACAATGCGATTCAGCGGCTGGCGTTTCAGTACCACGACAAGTCCAGCACCGGTGAACTCATTTCCCGTTCGACGTCGGATGTCTCGAAGCTGCAGGATTTCTTCTTCGCCTGCTTGCTGTTGAGTTTCGACATTCTGGTTTCGTTGATCGTCACGATCGGGTTGATTTTCGCCATCGATCCCACGCTCGGAATCGTGGCGGTCGGGACGATGGGGCCGACGATCGGCCTGCTGATTTATTTCGGCGGCCAACTCCAGCCTCGCTGGCGCAAAATTCACGACCTGCACGGCGCGATGATGACCGTGATCCAGGAGAACATCGCCGGCGTCCGCGTCGTCAAGGCCTTTGCCAAGGAGTCGGATGAAATCAGCAAATTCATCCAGAAACGCGACACCTTGGTCACCACGGTGCTGGACGCCATCAATTACTGGGCTGCGCGCGTGCCGGTCGCCCAATTCATCTACGGCCTGAGCATGCCCCTCGCGCTTTGGCTCGGGGGCCAGGCCGTCATTCGAGGCGACCTCCTGATCGGCGACCTGGCGAAGGTGGTTTTGTATCTGATGGCCATTGGCCATCGCGTCGGCATGGTGGGCCAGTTCACAAATATCCTTCAGAACGCCAGCGCCAGCGCCGAGCGAATTCTCGAAATCATCCACGAGCCGCAAACGATCAAGAGCGGCAAACGCGACCTTCCGGCCGGACCGGGCGCGGTGGCCTTCGAAAGCGTGAGTTTCAATTACCGCGACGGCAAGGCCTCGCTCACGGACGTGAGTTTCGACGCCAAGCCGGGACGCACGTACGCCATCGTGGGACCGACCGGCTCCGGAAAAACGACCTTCGTGAACTTGATCCCGCGTTTCTATGACGTTGCGAGCGGACGGGTTTTGGTAGAAGGGATCGATGTGCGGGAGATGAACCTGACACAACTGCGCCGGAGCGTCGGCGTTATCTTTCAAGAAACGTTTCTGTTCAGCGCGACGGTGGCGGAAAACATCGCGTATGGCCGGCCCGAGGCCACGCGGGAGGAGATTGAAACATGCGCGCGCGCGGCCCAGGCGCACGAGTTCATTCTGGGGCTGGAGGAAGGCTACCAAACGATCATTGGCGAGCGCGGCGTGACCTTGAGCGGCGGCCAGAAGCAGCGCATTGCCATCGCCCGCGCCTTTCTGATGAACCCGCGCATTCTGATTTTGGACGACGCGACCTCCAGCGTCGATTCCCAGACCGAACGCCTGATTCAAGAAGCGCTGTGGCGGTTGAGCGCGGGCCGAACGACGTTCATTATTGCGCATCGATTTTCCACGGTGCAACGGGCGGACGAGATACTTGTGTTGAAAGAAGGCCGGATCGTGGAGCGCGGGAAGCACGGCGAGCTCATTCAGCGCCAGGGCTTCTATTGTGAAATTTTTGAGCAGCAGATTCGTAAATGTGAAACGTAAAACGTAAAACGTGAAACGTGATTCTATCAGGACAACTTTATGAATTACCAAGAATGGCTCGCGACAGTTCCAGCCGAGATCACGGCTGATTCCCTCTGGAAGATGGAAGCGTATCGACTCGGTTTGTTTCTCTCTGATCTCGCGTGGCACGATGCTACGAAACTAATACAGGACAAGAGGACCCAAGACTTGTCCGGGCAATTGTTTCGGTCAGTGGGATCGATATCGGCCAATCTCGCCGAGGGTTATTCGAGAGGGACAGGGAGAGATAGATCTCGTTTCTATGAGTACGCGCTGGGATCCGCGAGGGAAGCTCGCGATTGGTATTACAAAGCTCGCTACGTACTGACAGACACGGTGACGAACCACCGAACAAGATTGACGACCCAATTGATTCGTCTCCTTCTCGCCATGATACCCCAGCAGCGAGAGAGTGTCTTGAAGGAGAATTCCCCCGAATACCGAATTCCGAGTTCCGATCGCATCGATCCAGGAGCGCCGACCGCTTGGATGCTTGAAGAGATGCCGATGCCCTAATCACGTTTTACGTTTTACGTTTTACGTTTCATGGCTCACAACCTCGCCATCGAAGAACAGTTCGCTCAGAGGCGAATGACGAAGGCGACCTTTCTGAGGCTGATGCGCTACATCTGGCCGTACCGAAGGCGGTTTGCGCTCAATCTGCTCTTCACGGTCCTGGCCACGGCCTCCTCGCTGCTCGGCCCGAAATTGATCCAGATCGGGATTGACCGACATCTGACCTCGTTCACCTCTGCCCAGGCTGCCTTCCGAGGAATTTTCGTGGTGAGCTTGATTTACCTGGGGAACCTTCTCTTGGGCTGGTTTCTTTCCATCGCCCAGGTCACAAGCGCGATCGCAATCGGCCAGCGCGCCATGAACGATTTGCGGCTCGCGGTCTTCGAGCACATCCAGCGATTGTCTTTGAACTATTTTGACCGGACGCATCAAGGCCGCATCATCAGCCGCGCCGACAGCGATATCAGCGCGCTGGATAACGTGCTGACTTGGGGCGGCAATCAACTGCTTTCCAGCGTGCTGACGCTCTCAGGCGCCATTGTAATCCTGGTGCAGTATGATTGGCGCTTGTGCCTTGCGGTCGGCTCCGTCCTGCCGTTCCTCGCGGTGGGCACGCGGCTTTTTCACATCCACGTGATGAGCGCCTATCGGAAAATGATCGAACAAGGCGCCCGGCTGACTTCTGCGCTGGCGGAAAACATTTCTGGCGTGCGCGTCGTTCAGGCGTTTTCCCGCGAAGAGGAGAACCTGGCGCGCTTCGAGAAGATTCACCTGCTCTACGCGGAGACCGTGCGGGCCGCGGCGCGCATTTTTCACACCTACATGCCGTTCGTCGCGCTGCTGTCGGGCCTCGGCACCACGATCATCCTGGGCTACGGCGGATCGCTGGCCCTGCGCAACGAGATCACGGTGGGAGAATTGGCGGCCTTTATTCTTTATCTGGGCATGTTTTTCGGGCCGATCCAAACGATGGGCGATCTTTACAATTCGGTGTTGTCCGCCGCGGCCAGCGCGGAGCGCATCTTCCAATTGCTCGATACCCAACAGCAAATCATCAATCGGCCTAACGCCGAAGCGTTGCCGCCGGTGCGCGGACATATCGTGTTCGAGCGCGTCTCGTTCCGCTACGAGACGACGCCGCCGGACCACTGGGTGCTGCGCGACGTGAGCTTGGAAGCAAAACCCGGTGAGACGGTCGCGCTGGTCGGCGCCACCGGATCGGGGAAGACCACGATCATCAGTTTGATCGCGCGCTTCTACGAACCGCAGCAAGGCCGCATTTGGATGGATGGCGTCGATCTCCAGACGACGACGGTCGAATCGTTGCGCTCGCAAATCGGCATTGTGACGCAGGAGAATTTTCTCTTCACGGGCACGGTGATGGAGAACCTGAAGTTTGGCCGGCCCGGCGCGACCGACCAGGAAGTTATCGAAGCGGCGCAAACCCTCGGCACGCACGACATTATTTCGCGATTGGAAAAGGGCTACGAAACCAAGGTCGCCGAGCGCGGAAACAACCTGAGCGCGGGCGAGCGGCAATTAATCACCTTCACGCGCGCGATGGTGGCCCGCCCTCGGATCCTCATCCTGGACGAGGCGACCAGCGCGGTGGATTCGCACACGGAACAACTGATTCAGCGCGCGCTGGAAAAGCTGTTCGAGCGCCGCACCTGCTTCGTCGTGGCGCACCGGCTCTCTACGGTGCGCAACGCGCATCAAATCCTGGTTCTGAAAGGCGGCGGGATCATTGAGCGCGGCCATCACGAACAACTGATCGCGCAGGGCGGCCACTACGCGAAGCTTTACGAGGAATTCGTGCGGCAATAGCCGGAAGAATCCGCTCCAAACGATCTGCGGCGCGTGGTAGAGAATCTCTTCGATGACTTTCGACCAAGCGCAAACTCGCCACGCGGAATTGTCAGAACAAATCTGCGCCCACGATTACGCGTACTATGTCCTGGCCAAGCCGGTCGTTACGGATCGGGAATATGACCAGCTTTATCGCGAGTTGCTAGAGCTGGAGAAAACGTTTCCGGAACTCATCACGCCCGATTCTCCGAGCCGGCGCGTCGGCGGACAGCCCTTGAACGAATTCAAGTCGGTTCATCACCTCACGCCGATGCTGAGCCTGGACAACACGTATTCGCAGGAGGATGTCCAGGAATTCATGAATCGCGTGCAGAAGCTCGTGCCGAAGGAATCGTTGGACTGGACGGTTGAACCCAAGGTGGACGGCGTCGCCATCAGTCTGCGATACGAGAACGGCGTGTTGACGGTGGGCGCCACGCGCGGGGACGGCGTGAGCGGCGATGACATCACGGCCAATCTGAAAACCATCCGCAGCATTCCTCTGAAGCTGAAGACGGGCGCGCATCGGCTGCCGGAATTTCTTGAAGTGCGCGGCGAAGTTTATATGACCCTCGCCGGTTTCAAAAAGCTGAACGCCGAGCGCGAAGCCGCGGGAGAGGAACCGTTCGCCAATCCGCGCAACTCCACGGCCGGATCTTTGAAGCAACTCGATCCCAAACTTGTCGCCAAACGGCCGCTCGACGTGGTGCTTTACGGCACGGGCCAAATCGATGGGGCCTGGAAGCCCGCTTCTCAAGTCGAACTGCTGGCCGGGTTGAGATCCCTTGGATTCAAAACGCCGGAGAGAGTCTGGCATTGCCGTTCTGCGAAAGAATTGCTCCACGCCATCGAAGAACTGGATCGCGCACGAGAGAAGTTCGCTTACGAAACGGATGGCGCCGTAGTCAAACTCAATTCCTTCACGCTCCGCGAGCGGGTTGGCTACACCTCCAAAGCGCCGCGCTGGGCCATCGCTTACAAATACGCCGCCGAACGCGCCGAGACGAAACTCAAAGCGATTACGATCCAGGTCGGACGCACGGGCGCTCTGACGCCGGTGGCGGAGCTGGAGCCGGTCTTCCTGGCGGGCAGCACCATCAGCCGCGCGACGCTGCACAACGAGGAAGAACTGCGCCGAAAAGATATTCGAGCCGGCGACACCGTGATCATCGAGAAAGCCGGCGAGGTCATTCCCGCCGTCGTGGGCGTGGTGTTGGATAAGCGGACGGGGCGAGAGAAGGTTTTCGAGTTTCCCAGGACGTGCCCTGAATGCGGCGCGCCCGTCTCGCGTTCGACCGGCCTGGCTGTGGGCGATCCGGGCGTGGTCTTGCGCTGCGCGAATCCGGATTGCCCGGCGCAGGTTCGCGGCCGCATCGGGCACTGGTGTGCAAGGGGGGCTATGGACATCGAAGGCGCGGGCGAGGTGCTCGTGGAACAATTGGTGAAAAGCGGCCTCGTTCGCGATGTGGCGGACCTCTACTCGCTCAAGCTCGGCCAAATCGTGGCGCTGGAGCGCATGGGAGAAAAATCCGCGCAAAACCTTCTCGACGGCATTCAAGCGAGCAAGAGCCGCGATGTCTGGCGGCTGATCTTCGGCCTGGGCATCTTGCACGTTGGCGCCGGAGTGGCCAAAGCGCTGGGCCGCGGCTTTGCGACGCTCGACGATTTGCGCCGGGCCAGTCTGGAACAGTTGAATGAGATCCAGGATGTCGGCAGCGTCATCGCGCGAAGCCTGCGGCAATGGTTCGACGAAAAGCGGAATCAGGACTTGATCGAGCGGCTGCGGGCGGCGGGATTGAATTTCCAATCGTCGCTTTACCGACCGCAAGCGGCTTGCGGCCGGTTCGCGGGGAAGACATTTGTCCTGACGGGCACGCTGCCATCGCTGACGCGCGAGCAAGCCGCGGCGAAGATCGAAGCCCTCGGCGGCAAGGTCAGCAGCAGCGTGAGCCAGAAAACCGATTACGTTGTTGCGGGCGAGGAAGCGGGTTCCAAGTTGGAGAAAGCGCAGAAGCTCGGCGTGAAAATCTTGGACGAACAGGAGTTCTTGAAGTTGTGCGAGGGGCGAGAAACTCCCGACCGCATTGCGAATGCAGACCACGGTGGACTTGGATTTTGAACAAATCACTTGACGGTTGGCGTTTTGATTCAGGCGAGCGAGAATACCGGCGTCATGAAAACCGCTGAACAGAAGGATGGACTGCGCGCGAAACCGAGTCATCCCCAACCCCGCGCATCCGGATCAGCCCGTCAATAAGGTGAAGTAACGGCCCGGATTTCGCATTGCGCAATTCCTGAACGATGCCTGAAGGCCGCTCGGACGCACAGAAGGCTCCAGTTTGTCCTCCAGGAGCCCAAACGGCGGCGGGGCGGCGGGGCGTGGAACCGTGTGTGATTGATGGCGAGCTTCTTCAATCTCAGAATCGGCGCCTACGCCAATGACGGACGCAACATCTCCCGGCCGCCCCAGCACCCGGTTCGCGTCCGCAAACGAGTGCCGCTTTCCGGCCAAGGTCCCCGCGCCGTTGCTGTGGCTGGTTCGCGGCTCTATGTCGCGAACTATTTTTCCGACAACCTTTGCCGGCTCGACTTGGCGGAACGGGAACCGAAAGCTGAATCGCTCCCGTTGTGGACGTTTCATGGCACTGGAGCGCCGGCCTCCGGCCCGGCTCGATCAGAGACCGCAATCGATCCGCCGGGCTGGTGAACGCCGTCCTGAAATGACTTCATTCTTCAGTATCAAAATGGAAGGGCCGTCGTTCTGCCATTTCTCGTAAAGCGCGGGGTTCACTTTATACGGCGTGCGGTTGGCCGCGCCGAGCACGATGTCCGGATCGCCGTCGCCATCGACATCCCCGGCGTCCATCACGAGCCAGCGGCCCGAAACGCTTTCCGGAAATGAGAACGCGTCAAACTTCAGGCCGCCTTTGTTTTCGAGATAGACGAAGCTTTCTTCCGGCGACGATTCGTAGTCCGGAAAATACGAGATCGCCGCGATGTCGGAGTCGCCGTCCAGGTCGAAATCCGCCGCCACGGCTTTGAACGCGCCATTGAGCGGGTAGAAGAAAGCTTCCCGAAAACGAGTTTGCCCGTCGTTCAAATAAAGCCGGATGCCATGGTAATTTTTCAGGCACGACGGATATTCGCCATTGTCGCCGTTGGCTGTCAGCACATCCATGAAACCGTCCTTGTTGAAATCAACCAGTTGGAATCCCGCGTAGCCCCAAACCGGGTGCTGCTCCACGACGGGTTTCTCGGTGAATTGGCCGTGGCCGTTGTTCAGCAACAGGTAAATGCCTTCCTTCGCCTGAGCCATCAGGACGAGGATGTCCAGGTGGCCATCCTTGTTGAAATCGAACAGCTCAGTGCGCACGGCGCCCGGGCGATCATAGATCACGTGAGGAATGTACCCGCCGTCGCTTCGCTGCTCGTACCACGCCAACTCGCCCATGATGTTTCCAAAACCAGAAACCACGAGGTCTTCGCGGCCATCGCCGTTCAGATCACCAAATGCGGAGTGAGTGGGCCGCCCGAGGTTGGCCAGCGCGTCGGCGCGCCAGGCAAATGTGTCGCCTTTGTTGTCGAGCTGAATCACTTTGCCCAATCGCTGATCGTGCGGCGGCACACGCCCAATCAACGTGCAAAACCAGCCGCTGGAACGCCGCGCCAGTCCAACTGGAGGGCTTTCCACCGCGAGCGACGAAAGCAGTTTCCCACTGGCGTCGAGCACATCGAGCGTTTTGGTCTGGGCGTTGCCGACGTAAATCCGGCAGGTTGCCGGATCGATTTGCGTGAGCGTGACGAAACGTTGGCCGGGCCGGTATCCGGGATTCACGACGGAGAATCTCTTCAGGTCCATTTGAATGGGCGCGCGCGGTCCTAGCGGCAAGGCTTTCTCCGGCGCGGCGGCGAAGTAGTACTTCCAGACGAGTTGCCATTCGTCCAAGACGACGCGGTGATCCGGATCGGTTGGGTCGAGGCGGTCAATGCCCAGCCGGCCTCGCAGGAACGGCATGGTGCCTTTCTGCCAGGTGGATCGATCCAGGAGATTTGGGTCGGGAAAAAGGTGGCAGGTAGCGCAGTACCGTTGCGCCAGTTCCTTGCCTCGCTGAAATTCACGCGTGGTGGCCGGCTCTGTTTGACCCCAAGTCGAAGGCAGGACCGTCAACAAGCTCAGCCAAACGCGTCCCAAGAGCGAAACTCGGTGAGACAGGCTGCAAGCCTGTCCTACGTTGAGGACGGATCGGCGCATCGGGACGCGAACTTAGGACAACGTTCCGAAGTGAGCAACGACTTACGGCAACGAAACGGACTTTAGGAGGGTACTCCAGAACCGGGATTGGAGTGCCGGCCTCCGGCCCGGCACGACTCGAAGCGGAACCTTGCCGGATCGGAGACCGGCACTCCGGTTCAAGGGCAGAATTGCTGGCAGCCGCGAAGGCGATTTGCCTTCGCCGCTTGTCGCGCGCATCCTTTGCGTCGTCCTATGAAACGATAAGATCGTGAAGGAATGGCGTGGCCGAGTGCCGCGCGCGGCCGTCGCAGAGGCCGTCCGATTAGCAGGCCGGCATTCCAGGACGTCCGCGTAATCGGAGTGGAGCTCGCCGAGTTGGGGATCAAAGACGACAATCTGCTCCCTCAACTTCACCGACTTTCGAGGCTCACACTGTTCACGGGCCATGCAGATGACATTCTGGCATGGCGATTGAGCGCTCTGTCAGGGCTGAAACCTAGCGAAAGAGATTTGAAATTTGACCACGGATCACACGGATTCACACAGATAGGAACGCATTCACCAGGTCGCCTTCCGGCGGATTCGGCGGGTTCTGATTGAAGAACGATGCCGAGGGCGCGGGCGAGTCGCAGAACCTCACCCAGCCGGAATCGACCGATTTGTTGCCGGAGAACGAAGCGACGCCGCTTGAGCTCACCCGGAATGAGATCGGCACTTGCAGCCCTCCGAAATTCAGATTCGGCGTCACGCTGCCACCAGGCAGAACTCCGTCGTTTGTCAGTTTCAAGCTCACGCTGCCGACAAGACAACAAGGATCAGGGGGGCAAAAAAAGTTCCAGTTGACACTTACTGTATGGGTGTTATCATACACTCAACGGACTGAGAAAAGGCAACCATGCTCCATTTCCAGATCGATCCGCACTCCGGTTTGCCGGTTTACCGGCAGGTGATGGATCAGATCAAATATTACGTGGCGTCTGGCACGTTGCGCCCGGGCGATCAGTTGCCTTCGATCCGGGAACTTGCGCAGAAGCTGGCGGTGAATCCAACGACGGTGGTCAAGGCTTACTCGGAACTCGAACATGAGCAAGTCATCGAAATGCGTCACGGCAAAGGAGCCTTCGTGGCCGAAGGCTCGACCCGCCTTTCCGACCGCGAACGCGAAAAAGCGTTGCGCCGCCTGGCCCGGCAGCTTGCCGTCGAGGCCGCCCAGATGGGCGCTACACCGGAAGTGGTATTGCGCGTGCTCAATGAAGAGTTTAACGACATCGCAGGCCGGGACCTGGGAACCTTCGCCCAAAAACGCGGCGATAACAGAAGCTGAAACGCGATGAAGGACTACGCCATTCAAGCGATCGATTTGACCAAGGCATTCCCTGGCGGTGCGGTTGCGGTCAGCGGTCTGGATCTCCAGGTCGAGCGCGGCGCTGTGTTCGGACTCATGGGGCGGAATGGGGCCGGAAAGACGACCGCCTTGCGCCTCTTGATGGGTCTCTTGAGGCCGGACCACGGGACGGCTCTGCTTCTTGGATCGAATCTCTGGAACGCGCCTCGCGGGTCGAGATCACGGATCGCTTACGTCTCCCAAACCGAACAGCTTCCCAGTTGGATGACCCTTGGTGAACTTTGCCGGTACGTGTCGCATTTCTACGAGCGCTGGAATCAGGACGTGATCACCGACCTGGCGCGCCGCTGGTTATTGCCCTGGAATCGCGCGGTCGGCCGGCTTTCGAACGGCGAACAAAGAAAAGCCGCCATTGCTCTGGCTTTGGCCCCGCAACCGGAAGTGTTGCTCCTGGATGAGCCGGCGGCCGGACTCGATCCGATCGCGCGGCGGGAATTGGTCGAAGAGTTGGTGAGCGTGATCAGCCGGGGCGAAGGTTGCACCGTGCTTTTCAGCACGCACGTCACGGCGGATGTGGAACGGATCGCGGAGTGCATCGGGTTTATGGATCGAGGGCGACTGTTGCTGAGCGCCCGGCTGGATGAACTGCAGGCCAGCACCCGGCGCGTTCAAATCATTTTCCCGGGTGATTCTCCACCGCAGAATTTGTCCATCCCCGGCGCGACAAGAACCGAAACGGCAGGACCAGTCGTGACCGCGATTACTCGGCATGCGGACCATCAATACTTTGAATCTCTGAAAACCAGGCCCGGTGTGCGGGTGCAGATTTTTCCCATGAGCCTCGAAGAAATCTTCATCGAGGTCGTCGGGCAAAACACGCGGGAGGACTTTGAAGCGGCCCGAGTCGAGTGAAGGTGACACCGAAGATGAAGCGACCGGATTCCTGATGAAAACGCCAGCAGAGATCTTTCGGTTCAACCGTGAATGGACGCCAATGCACGCGAATCAAACGCAGGGACTGCCGCTTCGGTTTCGCGTCCATTCCTTTGGCGGTATCCCACTGTGAGTAGTTGATGAAGTCTTAATTCAAACCGAATCGCATATGAGACGTACCAAATTCCAAAACTCAATCCTGGCATTGCTCCTCGGACTGGCACTTCAGTCCGCTCAGCACGTCCAGGGCCAAACGCCTGGCAGCAACCCCGGAGGAATTCTCCCGGGCAGTCTGGTGGCCATCCAATCCATCCGGCTCGACGGCACGAATATCGTGGTGACGGTCGATGTGTCGGCTGACGTCAAAACCGTCGTGTTGGAATCCCGGCTTCGCGTCGGCAGCGGCGCGTGGGATCCACGCGCGATCCAGCGCATGTCCGAGTTCACAACGCCCGTGAAGGCGGTCACCTTCCGCATCCCGCGCACCGAGACGATGGAGTTGATTCGCGCCCGCGGCGACACTACCGAGACCATCCCAGCCACATTTTTCAAGGGCACGAATTCCATCCAGTTCGCGGTTAGCGGCGTCGGGAACAACAATCTCGCCGCCGCGCCGCCGATGGCGACGGCTTTCGATGATCGCGCCAAAGTGGCTGCCCCCGCTGAGAACGCGTCAGGGTCGGCCGCGCGCAGCGTCGTCGAATCGGACATCTGGAAGCTCAACGGTGACACGCTTTACTTTTTCAATCAGTACCGCGGGCTTCAGGTCATCGACATTGCGCAGCCGGACAAGCCGGTGGTTCGCGGGACGTTCAACCTCCCGGCGGCCGGCGAGCAGATGTACCTGCTGGGATCGAGCCAGGTGGTTTTGCTCGCGCGAGACAATTGCAATTGGGGCCCAACCGCCGAGAGCGAACTCATGCTCCTGGAAGTGAAGGATGGACAGCCCGCGCCCGTCGCCGAACTCGCCATTTCCGGACAAATCCGCGAAAGCCGCCTCGTCGGCACCGCGCTCTACGTCGTGTCCGAACGCTACCAGCCCATGCTGCTGCCCGCTAAACCTGGCGGCCGACCTCAAGAAGCGTGGGAATGGGGCAGCCAGGTGACTTCCTTCGATCTCAGCGACTTCGCCAAACCGGCCGTCAAATCCAAGGAATGGGTTTCAAGCGGGATGTATCAAAACATCAATGCCATCATGGCCACCGACCAATACCTTTTTGTGGCCGCCCCGGCGCCCAATCAGAATTCCTGGAACGGAAACTCTCTCATCCACGTCTTCGACATCTCCGCGCCGGACGGCACGATGCGGAAGCTTTCGAGCATTCCGGCCACGGGCAAGGTCAAGGACAAGTTCAAGATGAACCTCGACGGCACCACGTTCTCGGCGGTCACGGAGACCTGGAATTTAACGCGGAACAATCCCTCCACCCAGGTCGAAACGTATTCGCTGGCCGATCCCAAATCCCCCAAGCACCTGGCCGTCCTCAAGATCATCGAGCGCGAGCAACTGCACGCCACGCGCTTCGACGGCGATTTGCTCTACGCGGTCACGTTTTTCCGGATCGACCCGCTCTGGATCATCGATCTTTCCGATCCGGCCAATCCCAAGAAGGTTTCCGAGCTGGAGATTCCGGGCTACTCGACCTACATCCAGCCGCTGAATGGCCGGCTCGTGACCATCGGGCTGGACAATACGGCGGGCTGGCGGACGGCCGTCCAGCTTTTCGACGTTGAAAATCCCGCCAAACCTTCGCTTCTGAGCAAAGTCATCCTCGGCGAGCAATATTCATCCAGCGAGGCGAACTACGATGAGAAAGCTTTCGGCGTCCTGCCGGAGGAGAAGCTGCTGCTGGTGCCCTACTCCACTTACGGAGCGGACGGCTATTTCCAAGGCGTTCACCTGATCGACCTGGAACGCGACACGCTTCGCAAGCGCGGCGCGATCGAGCACGAACTTCAACCCCGCCGCGCGACCATTCACCGGGACCGCATCCTCTCCGTCTCCGGGCAAGAGCTGTTGAGCGTTGATGCCACGGATCGCGATCGTCCGCGCGTGGTTTCCTCGACGGAACTCTCCTGGGCCGCGGACCGAGTTTATCTCGAAGGGCAACACCTGATCGAAATCAGTTCGCAATGGAATACCCCAGTGTCGCTGCGCGTGGTTCAGGCCGATGATCCATCCAAGGTCCTGAAACATGTGAGCCTGTCGGACGTGCCGTTCTTGGGAGCAGCAGCCCGCCACCAGCGCCTCTACGTCGCGCAAGGCAAGTCCACGGAATACGTGTGGGAAAAAGATCCGGCGGCCAGCTCCTGGCGTCTCGTGAGGACGAATGAAGCCGCTCTGACCCTCTCGATTTACGATCTCTCGAAACTGCCGGAGGTAACGCTGCTGAGCCAAACCAAAACCCAATTCGAAAACCGCTATTGGTCTTCGCTCACCGCGCTCTGGCCGAAACCGGGCGTGCTCGTTTGGAATACGAGCAGCTACGGCGGACCGTGGCGGATTCTGGCTGAGGACTCCGCGGTCGGCTCGCCCAGGATCGCCGCCCCGATCGATTCACGCATTGGCTTTGCGCCGTGGCGGGGCAGTTCCGAAGCGATCTTCGTGGCTTACGACGTGGCGAACGCCGGTCAGCCGGCCTTCCTCTCGGAAGTCAAAGTCAACGGAACCAACTATTGGTGGAGCTTCAGCAAAGCGTTCGCGGTCGATGGCCTGGTTTACCTCAGTCACCAGGCCTCGGAGTACTTGCCTTACCTCAAGCCGCCGCATTGGATTGATAGCACAAAACCAACGATCGAACCGGCCCCCGGGGTCTGGGCGCAGCGCTATTTCCTCGACGTGATCAACTACGCCGATCCGAAAGAGCCGAGCGTGCGGAAACCTGTCGCCCTTCCGGGCGCGCTCATCGGCGTCGCGCACAAAGGCCAGTTGCTCTACACGCAGGGCTATCGTTACACGGACGTTGAGAAATGGACGGACATGAGGGAGTACCTCGATGCGGTGGCTTACGACGGCGTCGCGACGCACGGCGTCGATTCGATTCAGTTGCCTCAGACCTGGCCGCACCCCGTGCTCGCAAACGATGCGAATCTGTTCATCGGGCAAGTGCTCGATGTCCGGGCCGCCAGCGCTCCGACAACGGAACCGAAAGTCGTGGACGCGACGAAGCCGGCGCCCGCTCCGGGAAGCACCGGAAGCACTGCCGGCTCATTGGAAGTCTGGACCCTGGCCGACACGGGCAAATTCACCCGGCTGAGTTCCACGGCCTTGACCTCGCCGGCGAACGATTTGCGGAAGTTCGGAGATCTGCTGGCCGCGCAAGTGAACAACAAGATCCAGTTGTACGACGCCTCCAATCCGTCGGAGTTGAAGCTGCGCGCAACCGGCGCGCCGCTCGGATGCATCGGCTACAATTTGGAGTTCGCGACCGGCACGCGGGATCGCGGGCTGTGGATTCCGCTGGGCCCATACGGCGTCACGCGCATTGCGATCAATCAATGACGACGGTCCGGTAGGGCAGACCTTCGGGTCTGCCTTACCCCAGGCTGGACCTGATCCATGTTTGATTCCCATCCAGAACGAGGAGAGAATCCCGCGAAGGGCTTCGCGCATTGGACTTTGAGCGTGATTCTTCATCGTAATCCTACTCTTACTCTTACTCGAAGAGCGCTTGTCTCTGAACGATTAGGATTAGGATTAGGATTAGGAGCAGGAGAACTCCACAGAGTTAATTCAATGGCATTGTACCCTGTCCCTCTCCCCATCGGAGGGGGAGAGGGTGTCCGTAGGACGGATGAGCGGGACGTTCAGGAAAGAGCTCCGCGCCTGACCATCCCGCTGGGTCGGTTCGAGGCGAGCGGTTGGACGCCCGACTTGAGGTGCGCAGAAAAGGAAATCCTCAGCGCCGCCCAAGGCCGGCCTTCGGCGAATGTCCCGTTGGAACCTTCCAGGCAAACTCGACCTCGAGTCGGCTCCGGGCGCGGCCGGAAGATTCAGGCCTTCACGCTGGTCGAATTGCTGACGGTGATCGCGATCATCGCCGTGCTCGCCACGTTGCTCTCAACCGCGCTGAGTTCGGCGAAGCGAAAAGCCCGGCAGGTGGCCTGCACTTCGAACCTTCGGCAAGTCAGCCTCGCCTTCAACATGTATTTGGACGACGAACAGAAGCGTCCGAACTACCTGGGCGCTTTGGTGACGGCCAAATACCTTCCCGCTCCCGCCGTGCTGCTTTGTCCCGAAGACAAAACTCGGAACTGGGGCGGCCTGGTGGAAGGATCGCGCTTTGGCGAACCCACTTCCTTGCTCAAAGCCGCTCCCGCAACCGAAGCGCTGAAAGTCGCGGGCCACACGGACCCAATACGGGAGATTCCTTACTCCTATTTGCACCCGTTGTCCTGGGATGACGAAGCGTGGAATCGCCTCGCCAAAGCGGATCCCAGCGCGGGCATCGCTGCCTGTCAGCTTCACGGGCTGGGAAAACCAAACTTGAATTCCCCCAGCATTCGCGACTTCCAGGGCTTGCTCCTGCGCGCGCAACGCGATGGGGCGGTCGTCAAACGCCAGGTCTTTTGGGAACCGGTAGCGAACATCGAGTCCAGAAGCGTGGTGGACGCCGAGGTCGCCGCGGCGCCGCCGTCGGCTTTTGCGGCCGGCCCGGCTTTGACGGCGCCGCAGGCGGCACCGGCCATGTCCCCCGCGCCGAGCAGTTATCCGTGGCGCTTGTTCACGGACGAATCCGTGCCGTGAATCCGGTGTATCAATCTTGCGGGAAAACACGAGTGGACACCCGTGTGGGGCGTCCAAAAAGACGAAATCAGGGACGCGCGACTGGGCGCGTCCCTGATTCATCGCGGCGTATGAAAAGATCGGCTGATCCCATCGAGGGTCGGGCGGCGGTGGGGATGTGTGAGCGAGGTGTCCGCTGTAGCGCAGAGTTGCACTCTGCCGTATCGCCGATTTGTAATCGGCGGCGTTCAGGCAAGTTCCAGAGCGCTCGATCTTGGGGCCGCTTGCGGAATGCGCGATACGGCAGATTGAAAATCTGCGCTACGGCTAACACAGACGGCGCTGCTGCGCCGCCGCATCGTCAAAAACGCGGCTGCGCGGGAACGCAGCCCTACCGTCGGGTTCAAGGTAGGGCCAGCCGTCCCGGCGAGCCGCTCCACGGGCTTGGAACACGTCCGGATCGGCTCGCTGGGGACAGGCTCGCCCTACCTGGATGCTTGATGTATGCTGGACCACATCAGTAAAGAACTGTTCTCCTCAAAACTTGCCAGCGCGAGCGTGGAAGCGGCGCGCGCGGTGAGCGAACGTCTCCGCGCGAGAAGTTCTCCGTTGCGGGGATTGCTCTGGGCGGAGTGGTTCGCGCATAGCAAGCTATTGCTCTTCTTTCTGGCGTTGTGGTTGATCGGGGTCTGGGGCTCTCCGCTTTTCATCAGTCCCGGCTGGATTCTTCTGCTGGGCGGGGTGTACGCGTTGCTGGCGGGCCCGGCTTACGGAGGCGGAGACGTCCTGGAAGGCTGCGAGGAATTCTCCTTTGCCTTGCCCGCCGGCCGCTCCGCCCGCTACTGGGCGCGCGCGACCGTGGGCGGCGGAACGCTTCTCCTGCTGACGGCGATGAACCTCTTCGCGCTGGGATTTGACCTGCCGCAGATTCTAGCACGCTTCTACGTGGGCACGGGCATCATCAAACCTTTGCCGATTCTGAAGCCTGGGTTGCTTTACGGCCTGGTGGGCGCCCTGCCCTTCGCGGTGTTTGCGTTCTCGTTCGCACTGGCGGCCAACACCCATTCGCGGACCCTGGTGATGACCGCGTGGTTTTGGGCGGCGCTGACCGCCTTGTTTCTCGTGCAATTGGGCTTTTGGTACGAGCAACACCTCTGGGAATCGCTGACCGGCTTTTTTTCTTTCCCGCTCCTGCTCGTGGCGGGCGCGGGCGCCTTGTGGCTGGGCCAGCGTGTGTACTCTCGAAAAGAAATCGGAAGCCCGGCTGCCCCCTTCTACATCCCCGCTCGATTCTGGCTCTGGCTGATCGGATTCATCCTCGGCGTTTGCGTGGCCCTGGCGCTCCTTTCTTCTCTCGCCAAACATTACCCGGAATTCTTCGCTGTGCCGGCGCGTTAAATTCGAGCGACACGAATTTCACGAATTTGCGCTCCTGACGACAGCCATCAGCAGCGATTCGATCTGCCGCAAGAAGGTGCAAGGCTCATTTAACCGATTTAACGATTCAACCCATTTAACATTTTAGCGCCGTTACGCCGGCTTTTGAGTTTGACCGTCGCAGGCAGGGCTGTTGTTCTTGCGCCCGAACCCGGACCCCATGTTTGCCGCCACCGAAGAGAAAGCCTCGCGTTGGTACACCGGCGTGACGCGCTACCAGTGGCTCGTCCTCGCCATTGCCTCAGCCGGCTGGGCTTTCGACACCTTTGAAGGCCAGCTCTTCAACATCACCCGCAACCAACTCCTGGCCGACATCCTGAACGTCGGCCCGGGCGATCCGGCCATCAAACGGTACGGCGATGCTTTCCTCGGCATCTTCCTGGTGGGCGGGACGACGGGCGGATTGCTTTTCGGTTCGCTCGCCGATCGCTTCGGCCGGCGGCCCACCATGATCGTGACGATCCTCATGTATTCGATTTTCTCCGGACTGACGTTCTTCGCGCAATCGTTGTGGCAAGTGGCGGTGCTGCGGTTTCTCGTCGCGATGGGCGTGGGCGGCGAATGGGCGGTCGCCGCCAGTCTGGTGGCTGAAGTTTTTCCCAAATCTGCGCGGGCCCATGCCTCGGGGATTTTCCATGCCACCAGCATCTTCGGCACGTGGATGGCAGCCCTGGCCGGTCTGGCCGTGGGCGCGCAATGGCGCTACGCATTCCTGATTGGGGTGCTTCCAGCGCTGCTCGTCCTTTGGGTCCGCGCCAGCGTCAACGAATCGGAAAGTTGGAGCGACCGGGCGGCAGGCGGGCAATCCGTCAAGCTCGGCAGCTTTCGGGAACTGCTCCTCCATCCGCAATGGGGGCCGCGGGCGTTTCTGGGCATGCTCCTGGCCGCGGTGGGATTGGCGACATTCTGGGGAGTGACCGTCGCCGGACAAGACCTCGCGAAACAAATCATGCTCAACGGCGGGGTGGCGGAAAAGATCGCCGCAGAAAGGGCGAAGTTCGCCTACGGAATCGTTGAGACTGCGGGCGGCGGTTTGGGCTTGCTGGCGTTCGGGCCGATTTGCGTCCGCCTGGGCCGCAAGCGAACCTTCGCGTTGTTGCACCTGGCCGCGCTGGCGATGGTGCCCATCACGTGCTATCTCCCGCGGAATTATTTTCAACTGCTGATCTTGCTCCCGGTGTTTGGATTCTTCACGCTGAGCATGCACGCCGGATACGCGATATATTTTCCGGAGCTCTTCCCGACGCACTTGCGCGCCACAGGCACGGGCTTTTGTTTCAACGGCGGGCGCATTCTCGCGGCGCCGATGCTCTGGTTTTCCGGCTGGCTAAAGTCGCTTCCTGGAATGGACCTGCGCCTGGCGGTCACCCTGCTGGGCCTTCTGTTCAGTCTCGGGCTGATTATCATTCTGTTTCTTCCCGAAACCAGGAACCAACCCTTGCCGGATTGATCTCGCTTTTTGGACTGCGGCGGGAAGCGAAGCGCCACGCCGCTTTGGCCGCGCTGGCCAAGCTTCTCGGTGTCGCCGCTGCGCTCTGCCACCGCAGTCCCAAAACATCGGCGAACCACCGACGCTGATAAACTTTGGATGCCTCGTTCGCAGTCTAACACTCTCCAGCCTTGACGAGAGTCCGCGACCTGTGATCTTGCGCCACACTATGCCAGACGGCCTCCAACGACTGTGTTACCGCGTTCCCCCTCACCCTGGCCCTCTCTCTCAGGGGGAGAATTCTCCGATCGAAGCTCGCATATTGACCCCCCGAACAGATTCTTTGACCACGGATTCCGCGGATTTCGCAGATAGAGAAGGGTCTTATCCGCGTGATCCGTGTTATCCGCGGTTGAGTCAGGTTTATGGGGAGGGAACAGACCATCCTGATCGAGGATCGACCTGCGCCGCTCGACCCCACGAAATCCTTAGATCGAGGCTCCCTCTCCCTAAGAGCCTGTCTGAAAAATGGGTGGAACGGGCTACCAGCCAGGCTACCAGCCTGTGTTTGGCGGCAACCTGCCGCCAAAAGGCCCGGCGGGCTGGTAGCCCGCCGCAACAGGCCGGTGGCCTGTTCCACCCAGAAGACAATTTTCAGGCAGGCTCTAAGGGCCATAAGGGAGAGGGCCGGAGTGAGTGGAAAAGTGGTTCCCCGACAACCAGGTTGTTAGTCATTGGAATCTGGGCAGAACCCGCTTTGCTTGGAGTGTGGCTCTATCTCATCGGGCTGACGGCGGTGGCCGCGAGTCAAGCAAGCCGTCCGCTGAGTCCCTCCGACGAACTCGCCACCCTTTGCCTCGCGGATGCGAATCTGACCGTTGAGCTCGTCGCCGCTGAACCCAACGTGATCAGCCCCGTGGCAATTGCCTGGGACGCAGACGGACGCCTGTTCGTCGCGGAGATGATCGACTATCCTCTGGGCCCGGGCACGGGCCAGATTCGCCGGCTCGAAGATTTGGACGGCGATGGCCAGTACGAAAAGGCCACCGTCTTTGCCGACAGACTTTCCTTTCCGAACGGCGTCCTGCCCTGGAAGGACGGCCTCCTGGTCACGTCTGCGCCGAACATCTGGTTCCTGAAAGACACCAATGGAGATGGAAAAGCCGACGAACGCCGCGTGATCCTCACCGGGTTTCGCGAAGGCAACCAGCAGTTGCGCGTGAACGGGCTCACCTGGGGGATCGACAACTGGATTTACGCCGCGAATGGCCGGAGCGATGGCGATATCCGCCGACCGGACGAGCCAGCCGCGAAAGGCGTGTCGCTGCGCAACCATGATTTGCGCTTCCGTCCCGACACCGGCGAATTCGAGGTCATCGCGGGGCGAAGCCAATTTGGCCGGGCGCGGGACGATTGGGGAAACCACTTTCTGTCGTGGAACACGATTCCGGTCCGGCACGTCGTCATCGAAGAGCGCTACTTGAATCGCAATCCGCAACTGCGGCCGGACGAAGGCGTGCTCGATATCCTCGCGCCGGCCGACACCGGCCGTGTGTTTCCGCTCACGCCGCCGCCGCTGGTCTTCAACAAAGAGTCATCCAGTCATTTCAACGCGCTGGCCGGGTTGACGATTTATCGCGGCGACGCACTCGGGGAAAAATACTGTGGCAATGCGTTCATGGGGGAGTCGCTGCGGAATCTCGTCCACCGCCGCGTGCTGGAACCGAACGGGGTGACTTTCGTGGCGCGCCGGGGTGAGGAAGGGAAGGAGTTTCTGGCTTCGAGCGATCCCTGGTTCCACGCGGTGAACTTCGCCACGGGACCGGACGGCGCGCTTTACGTCGTCGATTTTTACCGCCAGTTTGTGGAGCATCCGGAGTACGTCCATAACCCAAGCGTCGAAAAACGGATTCCCTGGCGGACGGGAGCGGAGCACGGGCGCATCTGGCGGATCAAGCGAAAAGCAACGCAAACTTCCGGAGGAAAAGCGGCGGCCACAAAGTCAGACAGGCTGGAAGCCTGTCCTACTTTGAGTGGCGCTTCGACGGCCGAACTCGTCCAGTGGCTGGGCCATCCAAACGGCTGGTGGCGCGATACGGCGCAGCGGCTTCTGGTCGAACGCCAGGATCGCGCCGCCATCTCACTCCTCAAATCCGCAATCCGCAATCCGCAATCCGCAATCCGCAATCCGCAATCCGCAATCCCACTGGCTCGTCTGCACGCGACGTGGACGCTCGACGGCCTTGGCGCGCTTGATGAAAGGACGGTTTTGTCGGCGCTCCGCGACAAGGACCCGCGCATTCGGGAGCACGCCGTGCGTCTCAGTGAACGGTTCCTCGGAAACTCGCCCAACGCGGCGCAGCTCAAGAGAGGCGTGACCCGGCTGGCCGGTGATGCCGATGCGCGAGTCCGCCTTGAACTCGCTTTGGCGGCCGGAGGACTTGCCGCAGCAGAGAGAGAGAATTTGCTCGCGCAGTTGGCTCGGCGAGGAGTCGCAGATCGCTGGCAGACCCTGGCGATTCTGAGCAGCTTGAATTCCCGGCCGTGGGGCTTTTTCGCCCGATTGGTCGGAGCGAATTGGACGATCGGTAAAAGACCCTGGCAAACGCTGCCGAACGATGACACGGTTTATTTTGTCGAGAAGTGCGCGCGCCTCATTGGATCGATCCCGGATGGCCAGGATCTGGAAAGGTCCTTATCCTGGGCGATGGCGGCCGGTTCCGAGGCGACGCTGCCTGCTCGCCTCGTGTTTCTCGCGGGAATGGCAGACGGACTGGAACAACGCGGACATTCTTTGCGCGATTGGATCGAGCGCCGGCGCCAAACGGCCCGAACTCCAGCGGACTCTCCGCAGGCTTTCCTCGAACGTGCGCTGAGGTTGGTCAGATCAGAATCAGAACGGCGACGCCTGCGACTGGCCGGCATTCGAGTCCTGGTTGAATCTCGCGCGCCGGAGGCTGGAGCCGTCGCGCTCGATTGGCTGCGGCCCGGACAGGCTTCGGAACTCCAATCTGCCGCGATTCATGCTTTGGTGAAAGTGGCCGACACCGACTTGGCGGTTCGGATTTTCGCGAACTGGGCGGAGTATGCGCAAGGCACGCGGCGGCAATTGGCGAACGTGGCATCGCGTTCCCCTGCGCTCACGGTCGCTCTCCTCGATGCGCTCGAACAAAACCGGATTCCGTCGATTGAAATGGACGCTTCGGCGCGCCAGTCGCTGCAAAAGGTTCCCGACGCCGAAGCACGAATGCGCGCCACGAAACTTTTTCGAAGCACCGTCGCCGCCGATCGCGAAGAGGTTTTGCGCAAGTTCAAACCGGCGCTGACCCTCGACCGGGAGGCGGGCCGCGGCGCGGAGGTGTTCGCCAAAACCTGCTTTGTTTGCCACACGATTCAAGGCCGCGGAAAACAGATCGGCCCGGACTTGTCCGGAATCGCGAGCCGCCCGCCCGAGACCGTGCTCATTGATATCCTGGATCCGAGCCGGCAAGTGACGCCGGATTTTCTGAGTTACACGGTCACGACCTCGCGCGGAGAGTCTGTGACCGGGCTGCTTGTGGCTGAAACTTCTGCCAGCGTCACTTTGCGGCGGCAAAGCTTGCCGGATGAAACGATTCCGCGAAGTCAGATCCAGGAGCTGCGCGCCGACGGGAAATCGCTCATGCCGGACGGATTGGAGCAAGGACTCTCGATGCAGGACATCGCGGACTTGCTCGCGTTTCTGGCGCAGCCGGATGGATCGTTGCTGCCGAAGGAGTGACTTTTCAGATCTCAAATCTCAGCTTCCTACGGGGCCGCTTCCAACCTGGACAAACGGCGCCGCGACCGTGGGCAACTTTTCGGTGCCGACCGGCGCAAAATTCGCGTGCATGATACCACCCTGGATGGCGCGACGATCCAGACCAAATTCGATCAAGAGAAAGCCACGTTTCGGCTTGGTGATACAGACAACGACGGAATCCCGGACTGGTTCGAGCGCCGCTATAGCGCCGTCCTGAATCCCGCCAATGCGTCCGATGCTATGAAGGACGTTGGGACGCGTCCGACATCGGTTGGGGCGGCGTGACGAATGTGATCGTTGGCCGATGGACGTATGTGGCCTACACCTACAACGGCGCCGCCATGACCACCGCCGTCTATAAGGAAGGCGTGCAGGCCAATACCGGCCAATACCGAGGTCTTGACGGCAGGGCTTGACACGTGGGACATCGCCGGCTGGCTCCGCCCCTGGGCGATTTTGAGCAAAGCGAAGAACACGAGCGTGAGCGGGTTGGAGGAAGCCGGCATCCTGAAGTCCAGCCGGGGCCAGGTCAGGCTGCTCAAGCCCGACGAACTGCCCGACGGCTGGGATCCCGCGACGGACGCACGGCTCACGCACTGGGAGACCGTGCATCATCTCATCCGCGTCCTCGCGACGGGCGGTGAGAGCGCCGCATCGGAGCTGGTGTCGAAGCTGGGCTCCAAAGCCGAGACGGCCCGCGAGCTGGCCTACCGCCTTTACACCCTCTGCGAGCGCAACAAACGCGCGACCGAGGCGCTGTCCTACAACGGCCTCGTGCAGAGCTGGCCTGACCTAATCCGCCTGGTGACGGAGCAGAAGGCGGTCGGGCCGGTGCAAGCTGAGATGATTTAAGGCCAAAAAGAAGGGATGGCCAGAAAACGCGGGATTTGCCACATTATTTGCCATGAGCGTTGCAGCGGAACCAATCTGGGCCGTGAAACCTGAGAAGGTGGAGGCGGTGGTGAAGCGGCTGG
>Ga0194120_10001407_pt1 | contig 43961 bp, 37 predicted proteins | sample TA2MahCa65mmetaG_FD_148642 | JGI IMG/M metagenome (GOLD analysis project Ga0194120, IMG submission 148642) | Freshwater microbial communities from Lake Tanganyika, Tanzania - TA2015019 Mahale Deep Cast 65m | ecosystem: Environmental > Aquatic > Freshwater > Lake | place: Tanzania: Lake... | reverse complement strand
TACGCCGACATCCGTTCGGTGATCGAAACCGCCCGACGCCGCGCCATCGGCGCCCTGGACGCCATCCGCCTCACCCTCGCCGGAAAGCCCTTGACGCTCGCGGCGTGACGGGAACGTGAGCAATTACCCTGCAACAGCACCACATGCTTGAAACCGGCGAGATTGCCAGCTCTCTTTGTTGCCTCGCATTGAAGAATGGAAAATGCGGCCGGAATAGTAATCACGGCCGCCGTCGTATCAAACTTCTGGTATTTCCGCAGTATGTCCTGTACTAAGCTTTTCAGTATCTCTGAGGAGATTTCTTCTGCGCTCATCTCGACGCCGGTGCGTTCAAAATAGAATTTCTCAGGTGTGCCCATAATCCGCTTTACTTCTGGCCTAAAATTCTTAACGCCGGTTTCGGATTTATCGGAGTAAAGAGATTCGTATGCTCTCTGACCTACAACTTTGTTCTTAGCTTTATCAAAGCCGAATACGGAAGGTGTGTATTCTAAGCCGCCGGGCTTCTTCACGATTTCGATCGTGCCATTATTATTAACCGCCACAGAGGAATTTGTGGTGCCAAGATCAATTCCGACCGAGATCGTTGAGTACGTCACATTCCCCTCCGGGCTGAAGATAAGCGCCGGCTGATGGGGAGGCTCGATAGCTTGCCCGCGCGGCATCATTCCCCCTTTGCCTTGGTCGGTCGGTACATCGATTGATCCGAGGCTTCTCCACTAACCAAGCGTTCGTATTCCTCGATCGCCAAGACGACGATGACGGCACGGCCGTGCTTCTCAATGATGACTGGTTCGGCGCGAGCGGTGTCGAGCAGCCACCCGAACCCATTCTTCGCGTCTTTGGCTGAGACACACTTCATGAATCCCCCAATCCCGAGTAGCCATTGTGGCTATTTTCGGAAAGGGCCGCAATCGTTTGATGGAGGTTTGACGGGGCAATCGGCGTTTTCGATCTCCGGCCACTAAGGGGCTCCGCCCCTCGCGCGGTCCAGGGATCGCGCCTTTGGCGCTCGTTCGGGGCCGTATCCCCGACCTTCCTCCGCCGTCGGCTCCGGGCAGGCCGAGTGATCCCCGTCGGCCCCGCCCGCCCTGGACCTTGCGACCCCCGGTCTCGCCGACGGGCAGGGGTGCAGCGCAGCGCTGCACCCCTGCCCCGAGGAGGAGATCATGCCGAATGTCGTCCGTCATCCCGAGCGGCAGGATGTCTATTCGCGCGTCACCGGCCGCATCGTCGCCGATTTTCGGCGGATTGCAGCTTGCCGAGGCGAGAGGACTGGAGTTGTGGCAGCGTCATATCGGAAAATCCGCACCGAAAGCGGATTTCCATGGATGATAATTAAATGATCATCTTGATATTTCCGCTCTAAGAGCGGATAATTAGATATGATTCGAGTCGAACGCTCAGCCCTATCCTCCTACGCTTCCGGCCTGCTCGCCAGGGGTCGGGGGGTCTTTTCTGCGGATGAAGCGCAGAAGGAGATCGGCATAAGTCGGGGCGCATTCCTCGATGCCGCCGAGCGGTTGCAGCGGCGCGGCCAGCTCATCCGGCCCCGACGCGGCTTCTATGTGGTCGTGCCGCCCCAGCATTCCACGACGGGAGCGCCGCCGCCTGAGTGGTACATCGACGCCCTGATGCGCCATGAAAAGCGATCCTACTATGTAGGGCTGCTGGCGGCAGCGGCTGCTCACGGCGCTTCCCATCAGGCCGTCATGGAGTTTCAGGTCGTCACGGACAAACTCCTACCCGACATCGAGGCCGGGCGGACGCGGATCGTCTTTTCCTACCGCAAGGACATGGCGGCGGTGACGGCGGGAATCGAGGATCGCAAGACGCAATCAGGCTATATGAAGCTGTCATCGCCGGAACTGACGGCGCTCGACTTGGTGCGCTACCCGCAATCCGGCGCGGGCCTGGACAACATTGCGACGGTGCTTTCCGAGCTTGCCGAACGGCTGCAACCGGAAAAGCTCGCTTCCCTGTCGGGCGCTTTCGAGAAAGCGGTCGTGCAGCGCCTTGGGCATCTGCTCGGAAGGCTGGGGCACCCGCAGATAGCCGAAGCGATGTTCGCGGCGCTATCCGCGCGGGGACCGCTGCCGTGGGTCGAACTCGATCCCAAACAGGCGGGCGATCCCGATTTGTCGCCGCCGCCATCCGAACGCGATGAACGCTGGCGCGTGATCGTTCGGCGACCGCCGGAGATCGACGAATGATCCCGCAGGATTACATCACCGCCTGGAGCCGCGTCGCGCCGTGGGCAAGCCAACGGCAGGTCGAGCAAGACCTCATCATCAGCCGCGCGCTTGTCGCCGTCTTCTCCGATCCGTTCCTGCGCGGCGAATTGCGCTTCCGTGGCGGCACAGCGCTCAACAAGCTGCATTTCCCCGCGCCGCTGCGCTATTCGGAAGATATAGACCTCGTGCGGACGAGCGCTGGCCAGATTGGGCCGGTCCTCGATGGCGTTCGTGCCGTCCTTGAACCGTGGCTTGGCAAGGCAAAGTCCGATCCGAGTCCCGTCGCCCCGAAACTTCGCTTTCGCATCGATGCGGAAGGCGAGCCTGCTGATGTGCGTATCAACCTCAAGGTCGAAATCAACACGCGCGAGCGGGAAGCCTACGATCCGCCCATCGAGATGCCGTTCGTCGTCGAAAATCCGTGGTTCACCGGTGAGGCCGCAATCCCGACTTTCTCGCGGGAGGAAATGCTGGCGACCAAGCTGCGGGCTTTGCTTCAACGCAACAAGGGCCGCGACCTGTTCGACCTCGATCACGCGCTCACTGTGTTCGAGGGGGTGAACACGGCCAGGATCGTCGAATGTTTCCTGCTCTACCTTGAAAAGGCAGAGGTGACGATTTCCAGGGCCGAAGCGCAGCAGCGCATGTTCCAGAAACTCGTCAATCCGACCTTCTTTACCGACATGCGCCCGCTGCTTCAGACAGATCGCGCCAGGACACTGACTGATGAGACGCTCAAGGCCACTTTCGTCAGAGTGATGCAGGAACTGATCGACCGAATACCCGGTGACGAATGGGCGAAGGCCGGGGAAATGCGGGAACGGTTTGGAGTCTAACCATCCTCGAACGCCTGTTTCCCCTTTGCACTCCACAGGCTTCGCGCGTGCTCGTGGTCCTCGCTCTGGAGCTTGTCGGCCATCCAGAGCAGCGCGCCGTAGATCATGGCGCGGTCGTCGCCGGTCAGGTCCACGATCCCGGCCTTGACGACGAGGCCGCCGAGTTCGATCAGATGCCGCGTGCGCTGGCGGCGCTCGACCTGCCAGGTTCGCATGTCATGCCGCGCCCGCGCCGCCTGATGCCGGCTGCGCGCCGCCCGATTGCGCCGCAGCGCCGCCCCTGTCGCGGTCAGGCGCCCGTGCAGTTCGCCGCGACCGGCCCTGAAAAAACACGGCGCCGCGCTTGGCCCATGCCTCCCTCTTTCCGGCATCCCTAGTTTCGGCCAGCACGATCAGCGCGCCCGCCAGTTCCTCGGCGCTGAGGGCGTCGGCGCCGGTCGAGATGACCAGCTCGCCAAGCTGCTGCACCTTGCGGGCTTTCAGGTCTCGCGCCTTGTCTTCGAGCGACTTCAGTTCCGCGTCGAAGTCCCGTGGCTTGCGCATCATGTCCTCCATAAGCTGTCGATGGAGCGATGATAGTTGAGCGCCTGCCGCAATGCTGTAAGGTTGCCGGGACGGCCTGGAACCGCGCGGGCTGTCCCGAGAAATTCATTTCGAGGGCGCGCTTATACGTCGTTCCGACGTGCGCTTCGCTGTGGTGATGATCCGGTCGCGATGGCGATCTATCATCTTCACGTCAAGGTCATCGGCCGCAAATCCGGCTCCAGCGCGGTGGCCTCCGCCGCTTACCGTTCGGCCTCGCGGCTGCGCGACGAACGGCTTGAGCGCAGTCACGATTTCTCGGCCAAGCGCGGCGTCGTGCATTCCGAGGTCATGCTGCCGGAGAATGCGCCCGAGGCGTGGAATGACCGCGAACGGCTGTGGAACGATGTCGAGGCATTCGAGGTCAGGAAGGACGCCCAGCTTGCCCGCGAGGTCGAATTCGCCCTTCCGCGCGAGATGACGGAGCGCCAAGGCATCGAACTCGCCCGCGACTTCGTGCAGGCAGAGTTTGTCGATCAGGGCATGATCGCCGACCTCAATGTGCACTGGGACATGGCCGAGGACGGGACGTCCAAGCCCCATGCCCATGTCATGCTGACCATGCGGTCCGTGGGCGAAAATGTCTTCGGCCCGAAGGTGCGGGAGTGGAACCGCACCGAGATGGTCGAACGCTGGCGGGAACGCTGGGCGGAGTTGGCCAACGAGCGGCTGGCCGAACTCGACATCGACGTGCGCATCGACCATCGCAGCCTGGACGCGCAGGGCATCGCGTTGGAACCGCAAAGCCAGATCGGCGCTCCCGCGCAGCGCATCGAGGGCGAAGGGATCGAGGCCGCCGACCGCGCCGAAATGCACCGCGAGATCGCGCGCAACAATGGCGCACGGATCATCGCCGATCCTTCGGTGGCGTTCGACGCGATCACCCACCAGCGATCCACCTTCACGCGACGCGACATGGCGATGTTCGCGCATCGGCACAGCGACGGCATCGAGCAGTTCAACGAGGTCATGGGTGCGATGCGCGGCGCGCCCGAGCTGATCGAACTTGGCAGGGACGGACGGGGCGAGGACCGCTTCACCGCCCGCGAGATGATCGAGACTGAACGGCGCCTGCACCGCGCCGCCGAACTCATGGCCGAGAAGGAACGCCATGAGGTCGGGGACAGGGACCGCGAAGTGGCGCTGGCGCGTGCGGAAGCGCGCGGCCTTGTTCTTTCGGGAGAGCAGGCCGAGGCGCTGGCGCATGTCACGGAGGGGTGCGATCTCGGCGTCGTGGTCGGTTATGCCGGAACGGGAAAGAGCGCGATGCTGGGCGTGGCGCGCGAAGCCTGGGAAGCGGCGGGCTACGAGGTCCGGGGCGCGGCGCTGTCCGGCATCGCCGCCGAGAATCTGGAAAGCGGATCGGGCATCGCGTCGCGCACCGTCGCCAGCATGGAGCATGGTTGGGGACAGGGCCGCGACATGCTCACGGCGCGCGATGTTCTGGTGATCGACGAGGCGGGCATGGTCGGCACGCGCCAGTTGGAGCGCGTGCTGTCCCATGCCGCCGAAGCTGGCGCCAAGGTGGTGTTGGTCGGCGATCCGCAGCAGTTGCAATCCATCGAGGCGGGCGCCGCGTTCCGCTCTATCTTTGAGCGCCACGGCGGGGTGGAGATTGGCGAGGTGCGCCGCCAGCGGGAGGACTGGCAGCGCGACGCCACGCGCGACCTGGCGACCGGCCGGACAGGCGATGCGATCCATGCCTATGACACACATGGCATGGTCCATGCCGCCCCGACGCGGGAACAGGCGCGCGACGATCTGATTGACCGCTGGGACCGCGACCGGCAGGCGTCGCCCGACCGCAGCCGCATCATCCTCACCCATACCAACGACGAGGTGCGCGCCTTGAACGAGGCGGCGCGCGGCCGGATGCGGGAAGCCGGCGAATTTGGCGAGGACGTGCGCGTCACCGTCGAGCGGGGGCCAAGAAACTTCGCCGCCGGAGATCGCGTTATATTCCTGCAAAACGAGCACGGCCTTGGCGTGAAGAACGGCACGCTCGGGACCATCGAGCGGGTCAGCGAACGATCCATGTCCGTGCGCACCGACGACGGGCGCAGCATCTCGTTCGACCTCAAGAATTACGACCGCATCGACCACGGCTATGCCGCGACCATCCACAAGGCGCAGGGCATGACGGTGGACCGCACCCATGTTCTGGCGACGTCGGGCCTGGACGCCCACGGCAGCTATGTCGCCCTGTCGCGGCACCGCGACGGCATGGAGTTGCATTATGGCCGTGATGACTTCGCCAGCCAGGACCGGCTTGTCGGCGTCCTGTCGCGCGACCGGGCCAAGGATATGGCGACGGATTACGAGCGCGCCGATCCGGCGCAGAGCTATGCCGAACGACGCGGAATCACCTTCCGCGAGCGCGTCGCCGAGATCGTGCGCAAGGTCGTGCCCGAGAAGGTGCGCGGCCTGTTCGACGGCCCGCGCCTCTCCGCCGATGGCGGGCAGGAGCCGGAACGGGAAGCGCCGGAACGGAAGGCGGCGGCCGACCCGGAAGCGGCGCTGCGCCGCGCCCGCACCGGGGCTCTCGTCCGCCATGCCCGCGCCGTGGACGCGATCTTCGAGATGCAGGAGCGGGGCGGCAGAGCCAGCCCGGAGCAGATGACGGAGTTGCGGGAGGCCCGCAAAGCCTTCGAGGTGGTGCGGCCCTATGGCTCGCACGACGCCGAAGCCGCCTACAGGAAGAACCCGGAACTCGCCTCGGAAGCGGCGACGGGGCGGGTCAGCCGCACCATCCGCGCCCTCCAGCTCGAAACCGAGCTGCGCACCGATCCGCGGTGCCGTGCCGACCGCTTCGTGGAACGCTGGCGGGAACTCGGCCAAGCCAGCCAGCACCAGTACCAGGCGGGTGACATGTCCGGCTATAGGGCCACGCGGTCGGCGATGGGCGACATGGCAAAGAGCCTCGAACGCGATCCGCAGCTTGAATCCATTCTCGAAGGCCGCAAGCGAGACCTCGGCATCGGGATCGACTCGGGCCGCCGCCTCGGGCTGGAACTCGCCTTCAATCACGGCATCGACCTCGGCAGAGGCCGGGGTATCGGACTGTAGAACTATCCTATTTTCCGCCGTCTCTACACCACACTACTACGACCGCTAAATATCTATTGCACAACAACAAATCATCGCTCTGTCTGGTCTCTGCAATCGTCAGAAACACCCAGCAGGAGGCAGCGCAACCATGCTCGTAACAGACCGTATCGTCCGCATGAAAACCGTTCTCGCCCGCACCGGCTTGTCCCGTTCCACCATCTACCGCAAGATCGCCGAGGGCACGTTCCCCGCCCAGGTGAGGATCAGCGTCAATGGTGCGGGCTGGCGGGAATCCGACATCGACCGCTGGATCGCCGATCCCGCTGGCTGGCGAGCCACCAATGACAACGACGAGCCCAGCGCAAAGACGGCCCGCCATGCCCCCCGCTGACACGCCGGAGCCGGGTGAATATCTCGTCCTGGCCAATGACAACAATACCGTGGATGGCCCCGCCGCCGAACCGCTGCGCAACGCCGATGTCATCATCCCCCAGCTTGCGCACTTCATCGGCAGCAGCATGGCCCGCGAGGACTTCGCCGCGTGCATCGCCGCCGCGAATGACAACGACAAAGGGTCGAAAGGGGGATGACAGAATGGACGCGAGCCACACGTAGTTCAGAGATCGTCGTCCAATTCGTCGTCGTGGACCTCGGCGGCACGTCGCTTCGCGTCGGCGATCAGCTCTTTTGCGGATTCACCCTTCACCCAAGCGTCAAGCATATCAGCCCAGCACTGAAGCATGATCTTCCGCTCGGCGAGGTAGCGGTTCACGTTATAGACGGCGGCGATCCGGTTCCGGGGCGCGTGGGCCAAGCTCATCTCGATCCAGCGATCATCGAACTTGGCGCGGTTCAGGCCGGTCGAAAACGTGCGGCGCAGGTCGTGAACGCCGAAGCTCTGAAAGTCCGGGTCATCCTCGCGGATACGCTCCACGGCTGTGTCGATCACGCGGTTGAGCGTGGCGTTGCTTATGGGCGTATCGCCGTCGTACCGGCCGGGGTGCAGGTATCGGCTGGCGCCGAACATGGTGCGGAACGCCGTCAGAATGTCGAGCGCCTGATCGCTCAGCGGGACGACATGCGCCTTGCCGGCCTTCATGCGCTCGGCCGGGATCGTCCAGCGCGCGGCGGCGAAGTCGATTTCCTTCCATGTGGCGTCGATGAACTCCGACTTGCGGACGCCGGTCAGGAGGACAAACTTCACCGCTGAGCGCAGCGTGGGCGCCGCCGTCACATGATCCAGCGCCATCAGGACCGCGCGGACCTCGGATGGCGACAGGGCGCGCTCGCGCGGCTCGAAGGTGGCGATGGCGCTGGTGCGGATCGACTCGGCCGGGTTGCTCACGTCCAGCCCGCATCCTTGGGCGTGGCGGAACACCAGCAACACGACCTCGCGGACATGCACGGCGACGGCCGGCCCGCGCTTCTCCTTAACCTCGTCGCACAGACGTTTGAGACGCTGCGGCGTCACCTCCCCCAGCTTGAGCTTCGACAACTCTCCCGCGATGGCGCGATCATAGACGGATCGGCGCATCGCCAAGGTGCTGTCAGCCAGTTTCTCGGCCCCCGACTTGGGATCGGCTTTGTGCTTGAAATAGGCTTCCGCCCACCCGCCGAACGTGAACGCCTCGGCTGACGCGGTGCGCTTCTCCACCTTGGCTTTCGACGGCGACTCGCCCCGCTCGACCTGACGCCGGGCGCGCGCCAGCAGCGTCCTCGCCTCCGCAAGAGACACCTCCATTCCGTATTCCAGCGCGTCGGGCGCCCGTGTCAGCTTGCGCGCCGCCTCGGCGCTATATCGGCCGATAGTCAAAACCTCCTGCCGCCCGTTCACCCGGTACTGATACCGGAACGATATGACCCCGGTCGGCGTGACGGCCGCGTGCATCCCGTCGCGGTCCGTCACCTTGTAGAGCTTGGCCCTCGGCTTCAGATTTTTCAGTTCTTTATCAGTGAGATCGCCCATAAATCCGCATCCGGTCTGGGGGCGAACGGATACCAACAAGAGGGGTTGTTGGTAGCGAAGGCCCGTTTCTCGACCATCCTGCGCCATACCAACATCGCTACCAACAAAGTGGCCGGGTTGGGGTGACATGCAGCGATACGGGGTGGAAAAAATAATCCTTGTCAGTCAAAGAGATCGTGCGATTTTCGGCACGGAGCGAGATGGTCTGAAAGGACCCTAATTCACTCCCACTCGATCGTTCCCGGCGGCTTGCTCGTCACATCATAGACCACGCGATTGACGCCCTTCACTTCATTGATGATCCGCGTCGCGGCGCGCCCGAGGAAACTCATGTCGAAGGGGTAGAAATCCGCCGTCATGCCGTCGCTCGACGTCACTGCGCGTAGCGCGACGACATAATCATAGGTGCGCCCGTCGCCCATCACGCCAACGCTGCGCACCGGCAGGAGCGCCGCGAAGGCCTGCCAGATTTCGTCATACAATCCCGCCTTGCGGATTTCGTCCAAATAGACGGCGTCGGCCTTACGCAAAATCGCAAGCTTCTCGCGCGTGACGACGCCGGGACAGCGGATCGCGAGCCCCGGCCCCGGAAAGGGATGGCGCCCGACGAATGCTTCCGGCAGTCCGAGTTCGCGGCCGAGAGCGCGCACTTCGTCCTTGAAGAGTTCGCGCAGCGGCTCGACGAGCCGCATGTTCATGTGCTCCGGCAATCCGCCGACATTATGATGCGACTTGATCGTCACCGACGGGCCGCCGGTGAAGGAGACGCTCTCGATGACATCGGGATAGAGCGTGCCTTGCGCGAGAAACTGCGGCGCGCCGCGCCCGTCCTGCGCAATCTTCTTCGCCTCGGCCTCGAACGTCTCGATGAAGAGCCGGCCGATGATCTTGCGCTTCATCTCCGGATCGTCGACGCCTTCGAGCGCGCCGAGGAACAGACCCTCAGCTTCGACGTGATGCAGCGGAATGTTGTAGTGATCGCGAAAGAGCCGCACGACTTCTTCCGCCTCGCCCTGCCGCAGCAGGCCATGATCGACGAAGACGCAGGTCAGGCGTTCGCCGATCGCTTCGTGAATAAGCACCGCCGCGACGGCGCTGTCGACGCCGCCGGATAGGCCGCAGAGCACGCGCCCGTCGCCGACTTGGCGCCGGATCGCCGCGATCGCCTCGCCCCGAAACGCCGCCATCGTCCAGTCGGACTTCAGCCCCGCGACCTTGTGCACGAAATTCGAAAGAAGTTTTGCGCCGTCGGGCGTATGCACGACTTCGAGATGAAACTGCACGCCGTAATAGCGGCGCTGCTCATCCGCGATCGCTGCGAAGGGCGCGTTCTCCGAAGCGGCGATGACGCGGAAGCCTTCCGGCAGTTTCGTCACCCGGTCGCCATGACTCATCCAGACGGGAAAGCTGCCGCCCTTCTCCCACACGCCGTCGAGAAGCGCGCTGTGCTCCAGCGCCGTCACATCGGCGCGGCCGAATTCGCGGTGATGGCCTCCTTCGACCGTGCCGCCGAGCTGCGTCGCCATCGTCTGCTCGCCATAGCAAATGCCGAGTACAGGCACGCCAGAGTCGAAAATGCTCTGCGGCGCGCGGGGAGAGCCCTCATCCGTCACCGAGCATGGGCCGCCCGAGAGGATCACCGCCTTGGGGCGGATCTCGGCGAAGGCGCGCTCGGCATTCTGGAACGGCGCGATCTCGCAATAGACCCCCGCCTCGCGCACGCGCCGCGCGATGAGCTGCGTCACCTGCGAGCCGAAATCGACGATCAGCACCTTGTCGTGGCGATCGGCGATGTCGTGATGGTAGGCGTCGGCGGCGGTGGCCATGGGCAAACCTGTTGAACCGCAGTTCACCGTCATGGCCGGGCTTGTCCCAGCCATCCACGCCGGGCTGCTGCGGAATGTCGGCGTGGATGCCCACGCTTGTCGCGGGCATGACGCGGTTGGAACACTCGGACTGGTCTTAAGAGACGGGCGCCGAGGGCGCAACTCAGCGCTGCGCCAGCACGCACACATAAAACCCATCCGTGTGGCTCGTCGCCGGCGACAGGCGGACGCCGGGACCATGCGGCGAGGCGAAGCGCGCGAGTTCGGGCAGGCCCGCCGCTTGCGCCATTTCGGCGGCCGAGGGCGCGGCGAAGTCCGGATGGTCCGCGAGAAAGGCCGCGACCTGCTCCTCGTTTTCCTCGCGCAGCACCGAACAGGTAACATAAGCGAGCCGCCCGCCGCGCTTCACGAAGCGCGAAGCCTTCGCCAAGAGTTCGCCCTGCTCCTTCAGCCTCAGCTCGAGCGCGCCGGGCGCGAGCCGCCATTTCGCGTCCGGATGGCGCCGCCAGGCGCCGACGCCCGTGCATGGCGCGTCGATCAGCACGAGATCGCAGCGCTTCTCAAGATCGGCGAGCACATCGGCCGCGCCGCGCCGCGCGCGCACCTGAACATTGCGCGCCCCCGCCCGCTCCAGGCGCTCATGGATCGGCGCGAGTCGGCGTCCGTCCGAGTCATGAGCATAGATCTGGCCGCGGTTATGCATCTGCGCCGCGAGCGCCAGCGTCTTGCCGCCGCCGCCGGCGCAAAGATCGAGAACCTGCTCGCCCGGCGCGGCGGCGCAGAGCAGCGCGGCGAGCTGCGAGGCTTCATCCTGAAGCTCGACGAAGCCCTTCACATAGGCGGTTTCCGCCGTCAGCGCCGGCCCCCGGCCCTGCCCCGCCTCGATGCGCAGGCCGATCGGCGACAGCGGCGTCGGCGCTGGCGAGAGATGCGAGAGCTTTTCGAGCGCCTGCTCGCGCGAGCATTTCAAAATATTGACCCGCAGATCCACCGGCGCGCGGGCCGCGAGCGCCGCGCCTTCTTCAGCCGCGTGGGCGCCGAAGGCGGCTTCGAAACGCGAGGCGAGCCATTCCGGATAGTCGCCGCGCACATGGGCCGGCGCCGCGTCGAGTGACGCCGTTTCCAGCCGCTCGCGCTCGTCGTCGGAAAGCGGCGCCTGCGCATGGCGCTCGCCAGTGCAGAGCGCGGCGATCGCTTCGGCGCTAAGGCCGCGCGCCTCGCGCAGCGCGCCGAGCATGATCGCGCGCGGCGTGTCCGAGCCCATCACATAGGACGCTGAAGCGCGCTTCCTCAGCGCGTCGAAGACAAGGCTGGCGATCGCGGCGCGATCCTTGGAGCCGGCGAAGCGATGCGCGAGGCCCCAGTCCTTTAAGGCCTCAGCGGCAGGCCGTCGGCGCTTCGCAAGATCGTCGAGCACTTCAATCGCGGCGGAGACATGGGCGGCGGGAGTCATGGCGTAATCGCGCGCGGCGGACCGATCTTAATCAAACTTTCCCGCCGCGCGGTGCATCGCATGGATGCGTCGGATCGTGCCGGTCGCAGAGCGATAGACGATGGTTTCGGTATCGATCGTCGTCTGGCCGAGCGATACGCCGCCGACAAGCGGCCCTGCGGTGACCCCCGTCACGCAGACGACGACGTCGCCGGCCGCCATATCGCCGACCGAATATTTGCGGCGCGGATCCAAAAGGCCGAAACGCTGCGCCTGCGCGATTTGATCACGATTTTCGAGCGCCAGCCGTCCTTGCATCTGGCCGCCGGCGCAACGCAAGACGCAGGCGGCGAGCACGCCTTCCGCAGCGCCGCCGCGGCCAAGATACATGTCGACGCCGGTTTCCGAGGGATGGGTGGTGAGAATGATCGCCGCCACATCGCCGTCGGTGATGAGGCGCACGCAGGCGCCCGCATTGCGGCACTTCTTGATGATTTCGGCGTGGCGCGGCCGATCGAGAATGCTGACGGTGATCTCGCTAGGCCGCACGCCCTTGGCGATGGCAAGCGCTCTGACGTTGTCGCCCGGATCACGATCGAGATCGATCGCGCCCTCGGGATATCCGGGACCGATGGCGATCTTGTCCATGTAAACGTCAGGCGCATGCAAGAGCGAGCCGGCCGGCGCCATAGCGGCGACGGAGATCGATCCCGGCATATCCTTGGCGCAAAGCGTCGACCCTTCGAGAGCGGCGACGCCAAGATCGACGCGAGGCCCCACGCCCGCGCCGATTTCTTCGCCAACATAAAGCAGCGGCGCGGCGTCCGCATCGCCCTCGCCGATCACCACTCGCCCGCGCACGGGAAGCCGCAACAGTTCCTCGCGCATCGCTTCAGCGGCGGCGAGGTCGGCGGCCATCTCGTCGCCGCGCCCGCGGAATCTCGCGGCGGCGACCGCGGCGCGCTCAGAAGCGCGCGCGAGCTCCAGCGTCAAATAGCGGTCGATCTGCGACGCGTCGGTTTCTGGCTGTTGCGTCATGTCGCGCTACTCGCGTTCGATGCGGATGACTTGCGCCCGCGAGACGATGACGCCGTCCTGGTAGATCATGTCCAGGGCTTCGCGCACGAGATGTTCGCTCGTCGCATGGGTGATGAGGATGACGTCGACGATGTCGCCCGGCGCGCCTCGCGCGCCGCGCTGAACGATGCTTTCCAACGATATGCGACGTTCCGCCATGCGCGTCGCGATTTTGGCGAAGGCGCCGGCGACGTCGCGTACCGACATGCGGATGTAATAGCCGCCTTCGTGGCGTTGCATCGGCGTGCGCTTGAGCTCCGCGAGCTTCGCCGTCGGTAAGCCGAAAGGCGCCGAACGCACGCCCTTCGCGATGTCGGCGATATCGGCGACGACGGCCGATGCCGTCGCGTCGCCGCCGGCGCCCGGTCCCACAAGCGTAAGTTCATGCACCGCATCGGCGTCGATGGTGACGGCGTTCAAGACGCCCATCACCTGGGCGATGGCGGATTTCTTGCCGACCATGGTCGGATGCACGCGCTGCTCGACGCCGTCGGGGGTGCGCTGCGCGACGCCAAGCAGTTTGATGCGGTAGCCGAGCTCGGCCGCCGCGTCGATGTCGGCGAGCGTCACGCGCTCGATGCCTTCAATATCGATGGCGTTGGCCGCGATGCGCGTGCCGAAGGCCAGTGAAGTGAGGATCGCAAGCTTATGGGCGGTGTCGAAACCGCCGATGTCGAAAGTCGGATCGGCCTCCGCGTAGCCGAGCCTTTGCGCCTCCTTCAGACAGTCCTCGAAGGAGAGCTGCTCCTGCTCCATCCGCGAGAGGATGTAATTGCACGTGCCGTTGAGAATGCCATAGACGCGCTCGATCGAATTGCCGGCGAGCCCCTCGCGCAGCGTCTTGACGATCGGAATGCCTCCGGCGACAGACGCCTCGAATGCGAGCGCCACATGTTTCTCCTCGGCAAGCGCTGAGAGATGCAGGCCGTGGGCGGCGAGCAAGGCCTTGTTGGCGGTGACGACCGGCTTGCCATGCGCGAGCGCCGTTTCGATGCTGGCGCGCGCCGGCCCTTCGGAGCCGCCGATCAATTCAACGAAGAGGTCGATCGACGGCGAGGCCGCGAGCTTGACCGGATCATTAAAAAATTCGGCGCCAGAAAGGTCGGCGCGCCGCTCCTTAGCGGCGTCGCGAGCCGAAACGCCGGCCACGACGATGCGTCGCCCCGTGCGCGCCGTCAGCGCCTCGGCCTGCCGATGGAGCAAACGCGCGACCGCCGCGCCGACGGTGCCGAGCCCCGCGATGCCGACGCGCAAGATCTCCGACATTGCAACCTTTCCGGAAAATTGCGGGCGATCAAAGCCCACAAGACGTCGCGCCTTGTGCCCGATTTGACGCCTTTGATCAAGGAATCGCGGACGCTGCAAACCTCATCAGGCGTCGGCCAAAGCCGCCAATCTATAGTCAAGCCGGCGCGACGCGCGCTCCCAGCAAGCTGCGCCTAATGCGGCACGTCCGACCAGATCTTGCGCTTCGTGTAATAAAGCAGCCCGACGAAGACGAGCAGGAAAGAGATCACGCCGAGTCCGATCCGCTTGCGGGATTCAAGATGCGGCTCGGCGACCCACATCATGAACGCCGCAACATCCTTGGCGTATTGGTCGATCGTCTGCGGCGCGCCGTCGTCGTACGTCACCACGCCGTCCGAAAGCGGCGGCGGCATGCCGATGCGCCGCCCCGGCATATAGGGATCGTAGAACTGGCCTTCCGGCATTTTCACGTCGGGCGGCGTATTCTCATAGCCTTCCATGAGCGAGACGATGTAGTCAACGCCGTGCTCCTGATAGGAAAAGCCCGGCAAAGCGTCGAACAGGAAGAGCGGAAAGCCGCGCGAATAGCCGCGCGCCTTGGCGAGAACCGACATGTCCGGCGGATAATTGCCGGCAAGCGCGGCGCGCGCCGCCTGTTCATTGGCGAAAGGCGGCGGAAAGCGATCGCTCGGACGCCCCGGCCGATCGTAATATTCGCCCGACTCGTTCGGCCCGTCCTTGATCTTGTAACTCGCGGCGAGCGCTTCGACTTCCTTCTCGGAGAACTCCGGCCCTCCGGGCTGCGAAAGATTGCGGAAGGCGAGCATTTTGATCGAATGGCAGGAGGAGCAGACCTCCTTGTAGACCTTGAAGCCTCGGCGCAACTGCGCCCTGTCGTAACGGCCGAAAGCGCCGGCGAAACTCCAATCAAAACGCTTGGGCTTCTCCTCGTGCCGCGCGCTCTCGTGACGCGCTTCCTTTTCCTTCGCGGTAGGCGCGGCGACCTGATCATTTGCAGACGGCGGCGCCTCCTGCTGCGCCCAGGCGGGCGCGACTAACGCCATCGTCGCGACGATCCCGAAGGCAACGAGCGACCAACGCCTCATTGACGAAACTAACCGACGTGATTTTGCATGCGCCTCAGACATGGGAGGTTTCCCCACGCATGATCGAAGCTTCGATCGACTCAGGCGCCTGCTCCGGCTGCTCGATCCTGCCGATGACCGGCAAAATGACGAGGAAGTGCAAGAAATAATAGGCCGAGAACAGACGCGCAAACCATAGGTAAGCGCCTTCGGCAGGCTGCGCGCCGAGATAGCCAAGCCCTATGCACACGGCGAGAAAGACCCAGAACTCTTTTCGAAACAGCGGCCGATACACGGCGGATTTGACCTTCGACGTGTCGAGCCATGGCAGCGCCGCGGTGATCAAAATTGACGAGAAGAGCGCAATGACGCCGAGCAGCTTGTTCGGGATCGCCCGCAGGATCGCATAGAATGGAAGGAAGTACCACTCCGGCACGATGTGCGGCGGCGTCACGAGCGGATTGGCTTCGATGTAATTATCTGGGTGGCCGAGATAGTTCGGGACAAAGAACGTCAGCCACGCGTAGACGACGAGAAAAGCCGCGATGCCTACCCCGTCCTTCAAGGTCGCATAGGGCGTGAAAGGAACGGTGTCCCTTTTGATGTCCTTCACTTCGATGCCGGAGGGATTGTTCTGACCGGTCACGTGAAGCGCCCAAACGTGAAGAGCCACGATCGCGACGATGATGAACGGCACCAGATAGTGCAAGGCATAGAAACGGTTGAGCGTCGGATTGTCGACCGAATAGCCGCCAAGGAGCCATGTGGTGATCGACGTGCCGACGACGGGAATGGCGGAGAAGAGATTGGTGATGACCGTCGCCGCCCAGAAAGACATCTGCCCCCAAGGCAAGACGTAGCCGAGAAATCCCGTGGCCATCATCAGCATGAAGATGATGACGCCGAGAATCCACAACACTTCGCGCGGCTCCTTATAGGAGCCGTAATACATGCCGCGGAAGATATGGATGTAGACGGCGAGAAAGAACATCGACGCGCCATTGGCGTGCGCATAACGAAGCACGGTTCCCCAATTCACGTCGCGCATGATTTTCTCGACGGAATCGAAGGCGAGCGTCGTTTCCGCAGTGTAGTGCATCGCCAAAACGACGCCCGTCGCGATCTGCGCGACGAGCATGAAACTCAAAATCGCGCCAAACACCCACATGTAGTTGAGGTTCTTTGGCGTCGGATAGGCGACGAAAGAATCATGAATAAAACTCAAAATCGGAAGCCGACGCTCCAACCAGCGAGCAAAGCCACTTTTAGGCGTGTATTGGGAATGTCCTTCCATGGGCTTTCTGCTCTCGGAATTTCGCGCGGAGAAATTGAAAGGCGCTGGCCTTCGCTAACCGATCTTAATTTTATTTTCGGAGAGGAAGGCGTAGGGCGGCACTTCCAGATTCGTCGGCGCCGGGCCGCTACGAATCCTTCCCGACAGGTCGTAGACCGAACCGTGGCAGGGACAGAACCAGCCGTTGTATTCGCCTTCCTTGCCGGTGGGTATGCAGCCAAGGTGCGTGCAGACGCCGATGACGACAAGCCACTGGGGCTTTTGAACGCGCTTGGAGTCGGGCTCCGGATCGGGAAGGTCCGCCAGAGGAACATCCTCGGCCGCCTTGATTTCGGCGGGCGTCCGGTGGCGCACGAAAACCGGCTTGCCGCGCCATTTCACCGTGACGATCTGGCCTTCCGGAACGGCCGACACATCGACTTCCGTTGAGGCCAGAGCAAGGGTGGACGCGTCCGGATTCATCTGCGCGATGAGCGGCCAGACCATGCCGGCTGCAGCGCCCGCAGCAGCGGCGCCCGTCGCGATATAGAGAATATCCCGCCGGCTCGGCTCCGCCGGTTTCGCGGCGGCATCTTTGCTTGTCACGCTCGAACCTCTCCCAACGCTCTCAAGTCTTCGCGGCTGAGGCGGCGGCTGCGCCTAAGGCGATCCGTTTTACGCGAATCTCCGCCGCTGTCCACAAGCCGACATAGGGAAATTTGGCTATCCCAACTACGACACAAGACCATGGCGCCCTTCGCGGCGATATGCCGCAAATTCGCCATTTCCTCCTACTGCAACGCTCAAATGGCTCCTCTTACGCTTGCACTTTACCAGCCCGACATTCCTCAAAACGCCGGGACCATGTTGCGAACCTGCGCTTGCCTTGGCGTCTCGGCGGCGATCATCGGGCCCGCTGGATTTCCCGCAAGCGACCGTGACTTCCGCCGGGCCGGCATGGACTACCTCGACCAGGTGACAATCGACCGACATGCGTCTTTCACGGCCTTTCAAGCTTGGCGCGCCGCTTGCCGCCAAGCGGGCAAGCCGCGTCGCCTGCTGCTGCTCTCGACGCATGCGACGGCCTCCTATCTCGACTGCGCCTATCGTGAGGGCGACATTCTGCTCGTCGGCCGGGAATCCGCCGGCGCGCCGGAAGAGGTCCGCGCCGCCGCCGATCTGGCGCTGCGCATCCCGATGCGTCCCGGCATACGCTCACTAAACGTCGCCGTGGCCGCAGCGATGGTCATGGGCGAAGCGTTGCGACAGTTGCGCCCGCGCTGAACAGGTGCGCCGCCGCACAGCGCGCTACGAAACGTCCCTTTAAGTCTTTGATCGTCACTGCATATTAAGGCGATATTCATTTATTTCGGGAGGGCGGTATGACCCACCAGACAATTCGTATTTCGCTCATGCTTTGGGAGCGCCTGCTGAAATCTCTCAATGTGGCCCTGTTGACCGCGCTTCTTGGCGTCGGCCTCTATGCGCTCGTGGCCAATTTCTCAGAAACGCGCGACGCTCTCGCCAAGTTCTTCCTGAAATTCACGCAAATTGAGCGCTTCGAAGCGTTCAATGTGAAGGCCGCCTTCAAGGTCGATCAAATCGCTGAGTCAGCGCCGATCTATCACGCTCTGCCGTCGGACATGCGAGACATGCTGCCCGACGACATCCGGTCGCTCCGCGCGAACTGGGTGGAGCGGCTTCTCTATGTGGGCGACCAGGGAAAGCTGTGCGACTTCGAGTCCGCCGATCAGAAAATGATCGAAGATTACAATTCGGATAAGCATTTGTCCGCCGACGGGCTCATCACGATGAAGGACTCGCGCGAGGTCAAAGCGCAGGTGCTCGAAGACATGCGCCAGGCGAAAGCCAGGAACCGTGAGTGGCGGAATGGCGAGCCGCGCTCCTGCTATGTCACCGAGCTCACTGAGCGGGGCAGAAACGTCAAGACGGCGCTCGTGCAGTTCCTACGCGCCGGCTTCGCGGCGGCGACTGCGCCAGCCGCGCGGAGCGACACGAAGGTCGCCGATATGGCGCGATAGACGCCCTGCTGAATTGACAAGGCGCGGCGCCGGCGGGAATGAAGCGTCGACAAGGAGCCGTCGATGAACGCCGCGCCGGATCAGCTTGAAGCCCGCAAGGACGCCGCGCGCGCCTGGTTCGAATCTCTGCAGTTGCGCATCATCGCCGCCTTCGAAGCGCTGGAGGACGAAGCGCCTGGACCATTCGCGACTGGCTCCGATGCGCCTGGGCGGTTTGTTCTCACTTCGTGGAGTCGAACAGATCACAGCGGCGCGACTTTAGAAAGCGCCGCTCGAAACATCGGCGGCGCGCCGGGCGGCGGCGGACGCATGGGCATGATCAGAGGCCGCGTGTTCGAAAAGGCCGGCGTGCATTGCTCGACAGTGTTTGGAACCCTCGCGCCGGAATTCGCCAAGCAGATTCCTGGCGCGGCGGAAGACCCCCGCTTTTTTGCCACAGGCATTTCACTCATTGCGCACCCCTGGAACCCGAATGTTCCCGCCGTGCACATGAACACGCGTTTCGTCGTGACGACGAAAGCATGGTTTGGCGGCGGCGCCGATCTTACGCCGATGCTCGACGCGCGCCGCACGCAGGACGATCCCGACACGATCGCCTTTCACGCGGCGATGCGCGGCGCCTGCGAGCGTCATAAGGTCGCCGACTACGCGCGGTTCAAGCAATGGTGCGACGAATATTTCTTCCTCGCCCACCGCAATGAGCCGCGCGGGATCGGGGGCATCTTTTATGATTATTTCAACAGCGCGGGAGACGAGAGAAATTCGGCCTGGGATGAAGATTTCGCCTTCACCCGCGATGTCGGCGAAAGCTTTGTCGACATCTATCCCGAACTGGTGAGGCGAAACTTTGCCAAGTCATGGGGCGAAGCGCAACGCGACGAGCAGCTTGTGCGGCGCGGCCGCTATGTCGAATATAATCTGCTCTACGATCGCGGCACGATCTTCGGGTTGAAGACCGGCGGCAATGTCGACTCGATCCTCTCCTCCATGCCGCCTCTGGTGAAGTGGCCTTGAGAGTGGATCGAGCTAAGGTCAGACTATCGTGCGACGATAGCTCTGAGGACTAGACGTTGAGAGAAATTGGACATGCGCCAATCCATTGATAACTTGGAACGCCACGATATGACCTTTGAACAGGCGGAAGGCGTCGAGCCACTTCCAACACAACTGAACCTTCGTGAAATTTCTAAAGAGCTAAGGGCGCGATTGTGGGAAGTCATATATTATGACATTAGAGAGCAAATTGATCATCACAACAGGCTATTTGGTTCCTGGTACGATGTCCTGCATGATTTCTACGTCAAACGTAAATTCATGATGGTGGATGAAATAACGGCGCATCGGGACTGGAACCTGTCTCAGATAAAATGCATAATTTCATCCGGAGATTACATAGCTGTTTTCGGATTTCTGCAATTCGTAATCCGACATGAAAACTGCCCTTACGAGTTCGCTGATAAAATCGAAAGAGAATTGCAAGAAGCTCGGGCGGCTTATCGGCTGATCGACGGTCGAACTATCATGCCTATCGTCTCCGAGACCGATCAATCCACCATCAAGCAAGCCCTTGCTGATTTGTCTGAAACCGAGTTCAAAGGCGCCAGGGCGCATTTAGTCAATGCAGGTGCGGAGCTAACGGCGGGAGAATATAGCGCGAGCATTCGAGAGAGCATCCACGCCGTCGAGTCGGTTGCCAGAATGCTTTCGACCTCTGGCAGTTTGAGCGATGCATTAGCAAAACTTGAAAAACATTCGGCTATACATGGCGGCCTAAAAAGCGGCTTCAACGCGATTTATGGTTACACAAGCGATGAAAAAGGCATACGGCATTCACTGCTTAACGAACCGCAATCGAGAGTAGACGAAGCAGATGCATTGTTTATGATTGGAGCTTGTTCAGCGTTTATTTCCTATTTGCTCCAGAAGGCTAGAATTTTTGGCATCATATCGAACTAGGCAGGTTGGCTTTGAACAGCTCGCAAACCACGGAATTCCACACTTGAGGCGCGCCTGGCCCGTGTAAAAAAGCAAAGGCGTCGGAGAGCAAATCATCCAAACGTCCATCGGCGGTTGAGCGCGAAGGTGACGAACATCGCCAGCACGGTGGTCAGGACCTGCGCCGGCAGATAAGGCGCGCCCCAGCGATCGACGAAGAGGCTCATCAACACATAAGTGACGCAGAAGCCCGCGAAAGCGACGAGCGCAAAGCGCCAGGTCGCCTCAGTGTGCGGACGGTCGCTCGCAAAGGTGTGGCGGCGGTTCAAGAGATAGGCCACGACGCCGCCGACCACATAGCCGCAAAGCGTCGCGGGGACGGCGCGCCAGCCCGCGCCTTCGACCAATGCGATGAGGACGGCGTAATGCGCGAGCGTCGCGCCGACGCCGACTGAGGCATACGTCGCAAGCTGGCGCGTCGTCGACATGCTTAGCGCCGCATCGCGGCGTAGTGGCGCGCGATTTCCCGCATCTCTGTGTCGGAGAGCTGGCGACTCATGTAGCGCATCTCCTTGTGCGGCCGCGCGCCGGAGCGAAAGGCCTTGATCTGGTTGAAGAGATATAGCTCCTGCTGTCCCGCGAGATGCGGAACGTCGGCGCTTTTCGCAATCCCATCGACGCCGTGACAGGCGGCGCATTGCGTTAGAACTTCGGAAAGATCCCCCGCCCACGCAGATTCTGCGCCCGGGACGAGAAGCAACATCGAGAAGAGGAAGAAGGCCGCAATCCGCATGGGCGTGATTTGGAGAAGACGAGGAACCGCGATCATACCGCAATTCGCCGCGCCGCGACGCGACGCGATTCCGCCGCTTGGAGGCGCCTATCCCCACCCTCCCTGCGCCCCTTCACATAACCGTCAATCTCGTCTAGACAGGCGGCGACTTTCGAGCCGGGCGCGACCCGCTCGCCGCCTGCATCTCCGGTTCCTTGAGAGAGTGACGGGCAAGTTCGGGACGCGTTCCGGTCCAGGGGCCGGAATCGCGGCCCTTTTTTATGCGCGCTCGCCAGCAGGAGCGCCGACGGGCGAAGGTTTCCTCATCCTGAGGAGCGAGCGAAGCTCGCGTCTCGAAGGACGAGGAAACCGCGTTACACGCCTAACCCTCATGCTTCGAGACGCGCCTATCGGCGCTCCTCAGCATGAGGTCTAGGAATTCGCGCGCTCGCTCAGGGCGGCCAATAGGATCACATGCCGAAAAGAACCGACATTTCCACGATTATGATCATCGGCGCCGGCCCAATCGTCATCGGCCAGGCCTGCGAATTCGATTATTCGGGCACCCAGGCCTGCAAGGCGCTTAAGGCGGAAGGCTATCGAATCGTTCTGGTCAACTCCAATCCGGCGACGATCATGACCGATCCGGACATGGCCGACCGCACCTATATCGAGCCGATCACCCCGGACATCGTCGCCAAGATCATCGAGAAGGAGCGCTATGCGGCGCCAGGCGGCTTCGCGCTGCTGCCGACGATGGGCGGTCAGACCGCGCTCAATTGCGCGCTCAGCCTAGAGAAAATGGGCGTGCTGAAAAATTTTGACGTCGAGATGATCGGCGCGACGGCGCACGCGATCGACAAGGCCGAAGACCGCGAGCTGTTTCGCGAGGCGATGACCAAGATCGGTCTCGACACGCCGCGCTCGCATCACGTCAAGACTCTGTCCGCGGCGCTCGAGGCGCTCGACGACATCGGCCTGCCGGCCATCATCCGTCCGTCCTTTACGCTCGGCGGCACCGGCGGCGGCATCGCCTACAACAAGGCCGAGTTCATCGAGATCGTCGAGCGCGGCATCGACGCCTCGCCGACGAATGAAGTGCTGGTCGAAGAAAGCGTTCTCGGCTGGAAGGAATATGAGATGGAGGTCGTCCGCGATAAGGCGGACAATTGCATCATCATCTGCTCGATCGAAAACGTCGATCCGATGGGCGTGCACACGGGCGACAGCATCACCGTTGCGCCCGCGCTGACGCTGACCGACAAGGAATATCAGATCATGCGCGACGCCTCGATCGCGGTGTTGCGCGAGATCGGCGTCGAGACGGGCGGCTCCAATGTGCAATTCGCGGTCAATCCCGCGAACGGCCGCATGATCGTCATCGAGATGAATCCGCGCGTGTCGCGCTCGTCGGCGTTGGCGTCTAAGGCGACCGGTTTTCCGATCGCCAAGGTCGCGGCACGGCTCGCGGTCGGCTACACGCTCGACGAGATCGCCAACGATATTACCGGCGGCGCGACGCCGGCCTCCTTCGAGCCGACGATCGATTATATCGTCACCAAGATTCCGCGCTTCGCCTTCGAGAAATTTCCGGGCTCAGAGCCGATATTGACGACCGCGATGAAGTCGGTCGGCGAAGCCATGGCGATCGGCCGCAATTTCGCCGAGTCGCTGCAAAAGGCGCTGCGCTCGCTGGAGACCGGACTGTCTGGTCTCGACGAGATCGAAATCGACGGGCTCGGCAAGGGTGATGACATGAATGTGCTGCGCGGCGCGCTCGGCACGCCGACGCCCGACCGGCTGCTCGTCGTCGGCCAGGCGCTGCGGCTCGGCATGACGACCGAAGCCATTCACGAGGCAAGCAAGATCGACATCTGGTTTATCGAGCGTATCGCGGAGATCATCGCGCTCGAAAACAAGGTCAAGACATTCGGCCTGCCAGAGGACGCCGAAAATCTTCGCAAGCTCAAATTCGCCGGCTTCTCCGATTGTCGCCTCGCGACGCTCGCTGGGCTCGAAGAAGACGCCGTGCGCGACATGCGCCATCGTCTCGGCGTTCGTCCGGTTTACAAGCGCATCGATACTTGCGCGGCGGAATTCGCATCGCCCACGGCCTATATGTATTCGACCTATGAGACGCCGTTCATTGGCGTTTCCGCGAATGAAGCGCATCCTTCCGACAGGAAAAAGATCGTCATCCTCGGCGGCGGACCGAACCGCATCGGACAAGGCATCGAATTCGACTATTGCTGCTGTCACGCCTGCTTCGCGCTCGCCGAAGCCGGCTTTGAAACGATCATGATCAATTGCAATCCGGAGACGGTTTCGACGGATTACGACACCTCCGATCGGCTCTATTTCGAACCGCTGACGAATGAAGACGTCGCCGAAATTCTCGATGTCGAAAAGTCGAACGGCCAGCTCGTCGGCGTCATCGTGCAATATGGCGGGCAAACGCCGCTGAAGCTTGCGCATGGCCTCGAGCAGGCTGGCGCGCCCATTCTCGGCACGCCGGTCGATTCAATCGACCTCGCCGAGGACCGCGACCGCTTCAAGCGGCTTCTCGATAAGTTGGGATTGAAGCAACCCAAGAACGGCATCGCCTACTCAGTGGAGCAGTCGCGCATCGTCGTGCAGGAGCTCGGGCTGCCGCTCGTGGTGCGCCCCAGCTATGTGCTCGGCGGCCGCGCCATGGCGATCATCCGCGACCAAAGCGATCTCGATGATTATCTTCTTGGCACGCTGCCAAGCCTCGTGCCGTCCGAGATCAAGGCGCGTTACCCCAACGACAAGACCGGGCAGATCAATACGGTGCTCGGCAAGAATCCGCTGCTCTTCGACCGCTATCTGACCGACGCGATCGAGGTTGACGTGGATTGTCTCGCCGATGGCGATGACGCCGTCATCGCAGGCGTCATGGAACATATCGAAGAGGCGGGCATCCATTCGGGCGATTCAGCCTGCTCGCTGCCGCCGCGCTCGCTCGCGCCCGAGACGATCGCGGCGCTCGAGGCGCAGACGAAAAGCCTTGCCATGGCGCTCGGAGTGGTCGGATTGATGAATGTGCAATTCGCGCTCAAGGACGGCGAGATTTACGTGCTGGAGGTCAATCCTCGCGCGTCCCGCACCGTGCCCTTTGTCGCCAAGGTCATCGGCAGGCCGATCGCCAAGATCGCGGCTCAGATCATGGCCGGCGCGAAGCTCGCCGACTTTGATCCGCTTCAGACAAGGCCGGAGCATGTCGGCGTGAAGGAAGCCGTCTTCCCCTTCGCACGCTTCCCCGGCGTCGACACCGTCCTGGGCCCGGAAATGCGCTCGACGGGCGAGGTCATGGGGCTCGACAGCTCGTTTGACGCCGCCTTCGTCAAGAGCCAGCTTGGCGGTGGAACCAAGGCGCCCCGCGAGGGCGTCGTTTTTGTCTCCGTCAAGGACGCGGACAAGGGCCGCATCATCCCCGCGGTCCGACTGTTGAAGGAAGTCGGATTCTCTGTCGTCGCGACAGGCGGCACGGCGCGCTATCTCGTCGAGCGCGGAATCGCCGCCCAAAAACTGAACAAGGTCTCCGAAGGACGGCCACACATCGTCGACGCGATCAAGAACGGCTCGATCGCGCTTGTTTTTAATACGACTGAGGGGGCGCAGGCGCTCGCCGACTCGCGCTCCTTGCGCCGCGCCGCGCTTCTGCATAAGGTTCCCTATTATACGACCCTGGCGGGAGCGGTCGCGGCGGCCCAGGGGATACGCGCCTATGTGTCGGGGGACCTTAAGGTCCGGGCGCTGCAGGATTATTTTCCGCCGACAGCGACCAACTGAAAATTGGAGAGTTTCGCGCCGCAATCGGCGGATGCGTTAACCTTTGGCCTCGATTGGGCGGCTTAAGCTTTAATGCAGAGCGAAGATGACTTGGCGTAGCGCCGACCGATGCGCCGCGTGATTGGCGAAACTCAAGAAAAGGCAGAAAGCTACAGCAATGGTGGACAAGGTGCCCATGACCGCCAGCGGCTATGCCGCGCTCACCGAAGAATTGCGCCGCAGGCAGCAGGAAGATCGTCCGCGCATTATTCAGCAGATCGCTGAAGCGCGCGCCCATGGCGACCTTTCGGAAAACGCCGAATATCACGCCGCCAAGGAGGCCCAGTCGCTCAACGAAGGCCGCGTCGCCGAACTCGAGGACAAGCTGTCGCGCGCCGAGGTGATCGACGTGTCGAAGCTCAACGGCTCGACGATTAAATTCGGCGCGACGGTCACGGTCGTCGACGAGGACACCGAAGAAGAGCGGGCCTATCAGATCGTCGGCGAGACCGAGGCCGACGTGAAGAGCGGTCGCGTTTCGATCACGAGCCCGATCGCCCGCGCGCTGATCGGCAAGACTGTCGGCGACACCGTGGAGGTCACGACGCCAGGCGGCGGCAAGAGTTACGAGATTCTGAAAGTTGCGTTTGGGTGACGGGGATTACCCCCCTCTCCCGCGACGCGGGGGCGGGTCGGGGTGGGGGCGCTTCCACTCGGTCGGCCCTTCCCGCAGGCACGACAATCCGCATTCTCTCCGACGGCCGCGCCGGTCATGAGGCGCAGACGCTGGGCGTCGCCGAAGCGCTGGGCCTGACGCCTGACATTCGCCACGTCGCGTCCCGCGTCCTCTATGCCGCGCTTGCGCCATTCGCGCCGCCCGATCCGTGCGACGCTTTCGCATACGCCCCTCCCTACCCTGACATCGCCATTGCAGCGGGACGCCGGACGATCCCGACCCTCAGGCGACTGAAGCGCGATTCCGGCGGGCGTACATTCACGGTCTATATGAACAAGCCGGCGAATGGGCCCGGCGCCGCCGATCTCATCATCGCGCCCCGCCATGACGGGTTTCGCGGCGACAATGTCCTGTCGCCACTGACTCCAGCGAATCGCATCACGCCGGAGCGGCTCGCCGCGGCGCGCGCGGCGCCAGATCCACGCGTCGCCGCCCTGCCCGGACAGCGCGTGGCGCTGCTCGCGGGCGGCGACAGCCGGCATGGCGCCTATGGCGCGAAAGAGATTGCGGAGCTCGCTCATATCGCCGCGTCGCTTCTTGCGTCGGGGCGCTCAGTCATGGCGACTGCCTCGCCCCGGACGCCGAACGCTTTGCGCGACGCGCTGAGAACGGCGCTCGCTGCGCCGAGCGGGTTCTTTTGGGACGGCGCCGGTGAAAATCCATATTTGTCCATGCTGGCGAACGCCGACGCGATCATCGTGACAGGCGACAGCGTCAATATGGTGGGAGAAGCGGTCGCGACCGCCGCGCCGGTCTATGTCGTTCGGCCGCCTGGACGCCGAGGCAAGATCGACGCCTATCTCGCGGCGCTCAGCGACGCCGGCGCCATCCGCATCTGGAGCGGCGCGCTTAAGGAGTGGCGCCGCGCGCCGTTCAATGCGACGCGCGACATCGCGAAAAGCGTCGCGCAGGCTTATATGGCTTTCGCCGCGTCGCGTTCGTAATTGCGAAGACCCGCCGGTAGTGTCTCAGTTTGAATTTTTTCCTTCATGGCGCGGATCGCGCTCAGCCCAGTTGCCAAAATCACAGGGCGCGCCATTTTCGCATGGCGAGGGTGAGCGGCACACTCCCGTTATTAATCCAGGCCCGTGTCATGTCATTTCTCCGTAACGCGCTATTATTCTTTCTTCTCGTCGCTTTGGTCCCCTCCGCAAAGGCCGACTGCTGCAATGCAGGCACGAGGGATGACGACGGCGGGAGCCACACGGGTTTGTGTGCGGACTTCACGAAGCCTACTCCGTGTTGCGGCGTGGGCGCGTGCAATGCCTTTTGCTGCAATTGTGATGGAGGGTGTCGTAAGTCGACCCCGCCTCCTCCCTGTCCAACCGAAAAAATGGAAGAGTGCCGAAAAAAGGCCGATACCTGTTTCAATATAGAATCGACGGAGTGCTACGGGGAGGAGTCCTCCCTCCCTGGTCCTGCGGTTACACAGTGCTTATTTCGCGTGAAAAGCAAATGCGACGAAGCGGTGCGTTTCTGCTGCACCAACGACTGATCGCAAGAGAGGATCGCGGACGACGCAATCACTGGGATGCTAGTGCTGTGACTCTAACACATGTTTCGCTCTGGCGACCTTTTTGAGAATGTCGGCGGCGTCTGCGGTCCAGACGAAAGGCTTCGGATCAGCGTTGTGCTGCTGCAGGTAGCGTTCGATGGCTGCCTCGAGGCCGGCCAGGGAAGCTTACTTAATTCGCGGGTGTGATGGGAAAACATTACCGGCGGCGGGGAATACAAGCCGTCTGTGACCACCAAATTTCAAAACGGACCCATTACCGACCCGCCGTGCTGCTTGAAAAAGCCGCCGCGCGCCGATAAGAGTGGCGCGCCGCGCGCCTAAGGGCATCGGGCAATCGCCGCAATAGCTCAGCTGGTAGAGCACATCATTCGTAATGATGGGGTCGGGGGTTCGAATCCCTCTTGCGGCACCAGTAAAGTCAATAAGTTATGAAGTGGCGCGGACGCCGCCATTTTGACCCATTTTTTTCGAACATAAGGCCGTCGCGATCGGCAGCTGCGCAAAGTCGTAATCAAGTCCCGCAGCCTAAACGCCAACTTCGTATCCTGCATACCGGCCTCTGAGTGGGAAACGAGACGAGGACCGTCGAAGAAAGGGGATCGAAAATGTTTTCAGCACGCCGATCTGCTGCGTCGCTGGCTATCGCCGGCGCATTTTTCGCCCTCTCGTTACCGCTCTCCGAAGTCCACGCCCAAGTTTTCTCCGCCTGTGAAGATTCCGCTGAGATCGCCGTTCTGCCGTCGCCGGCGGCGCCGTGGACGGGCGCGCCTCTGCGCGTTCTCGTCGCTGCGGAAAGGCCGTTAAACGGCGAGCTTTCGCTGATTGCGCCCGACGGAAGGGTCGCCGCCAGATCGCACGGACAGCGGGGCGGACCCCCCTATGTCTGGTTCGCCGAGGTCGCCTCGCCAGCGGCGGGCGCGTGGCGCGCCACCCTCGACACCGGTTCGTTCACCTGCGGCGCGATTACCAAGGAAATCGACGTAAGCGCGCGCAAGACGTCGGCGTCGCAGGCGTCGGAAGGCGGCGTCTGGCGCCTGCACAACACATGGAACCGCGCGACTGAGAATTTGTATTCGGCGTGGGTGGCGAAGCTTTTTGACGCGCCGCTCGAAGCGGAGCAGTCATGGAAGACATGGCACGAGGTGCTGCGCAATCCCTCGCGCAATGTGTTGTTCAATTATCTCGGAACGAACGAAGACAGTCTCACACTTTCGTTGAAGCCCGACTGCGCCGATTTCGTCTACTTCTTGCGCGCCTATTTCGCCTTCAAGATGGGGTTGCCCTTCGCCTATTCGAATTGCTCGCGCGGGGCCGGCGGCGCGCCGCCGCGATGCAATGAGCGGTTCGATATTTTGCACCCCGAGCTGACCAGACCCGCGCCGCCTCCGGAGCAGGCCGTGGCCTCCGCCGCCGCTCCGCTGGCCCCCACGCCCGCAGCGGCGCCCACGAATCTCTTGCAGCAACTGTTTTCACAGCCTCAGCAGGTCCAGCCCGGGGCGCCGGCTCCGTCGGTTGCTCCCGCGAAGCCGCCTGCGCCGAAGCGGCCAGCGGGTGTTGCCGGATATTTCCGGGCAGTGGGCGACGTCGTTCATTCCGGTTCGGTGCGCGCGTCGGCAAACAGCGATAAGGGCGATTTCTACACCATCCCGCTGACGCAGGAGGCGCTGCGTCCCGGAACCGCCTACGCTGATCCGTACGGGCACGTCATGATGCTCGTGCAACGCGTCCCGCAGACGGCGGACGCCGCTGGCGTCTTTCTTGCCGTCGACGCCGAGCCGGATGGCACCGTCACGCGCAAGCGGTTCTGGCGCGGCAATTTCCTGTTCGCGAACGAACCGACGCTCGGCAGCCCTGGCTTCAAGCGCTTCCGGCCGCTCGTGCGCGAGAGCGGCTCGTTGCGGGCGCTCAGTAATGCGGAGATCGCCAAAAATCCCGAGTATGGCGATTTCTCACTGGAGCAATCACAACTCAGCGCCGAGGATTTCTATGATCGCATGGATGAGGTGATGTCGCCTGAGCCGCTCGATCCGACGCGCGCGATGATGGCGGCAATCACGGCGCTCGAAGAGCAGGTGAAGACGCGCGCGGTTGCGGTCGAAAACGGTCGAAAGTTCCAAAACGGCGGGCGCGGCGAAGCATCTATGCCGGACGGGGCCGCAATCTTCGCGACCAGCGGCGCGTGGGAGGATTTCTCGACGCCGGCGCGCGATCTGCGGCTGCTGATCGCAATCGATGTGGTGCGCGGATTCCCTGATCGCGTCGCTCGCCGCAGCGACCGCTACGCGATGCCGTTTGGCAGAGGTCCGGCGGGCGTGCAGGCTCAATTGCAAAGCGCGCTGGCGAGCGAACTCGCGGCCCGCACGTTTTCTTATACGCGCAGCGACGGCTCGGCCTGGACGCTGTCACTCAAAGACGTCATGGACCGCGCGGCGGACCTTGAGATGGGCTACAACCCCAATGACTGCGTCGAACTGCGGTGGGGCGCGTCGGACGGAAGCGCCGAGGCGGCGACGTGCGGGCGGCGGGCGCCAGCCGCGCAGCGCGCGAAGATGACGGACTACCGGAACTGGTTCCGCGAACGCCGCTGGCCGCACGCTTAGCGTAAAGAGGTTCGCCCCGATCTCGTAGCCTACGTCGATCTTCGCCCCGCGGCGGTCTGAATCTCAGGTCCGACGCGATGACGCTTTACGCCCATCGTGCAAAGCAGCTCAACCTCCGCCTGAAAGTTTTGCATCAATCTCACTGAGAGAGCTTTCGCGCACATAGATCTCCGCGCCCTTTTCCATGAACTCCGCGCTCTTTTCAGCCATGCCCTGCTCGCGCGCGGCGATTTGCGCCGCCTCTTCGCGCAGGTCGCGGGTGATCTGCATCGAGCAAAACTTCGGTCCGCACATCGAACAGAAATGCGCGACCTTATGCGCTTCCTTCGGCAGCGTCTCATCGTGGAATTCGCGCGCCGTGTCGGGATCAAGTCCGATTTCGAACTGATCCTCCCAGCGGAAGTCGAAACGCGCGCGGCTCATGGCGTCGTCGCGCTCGCGCGCCGCAGGATGACCCTTGGCGAGATCGGCCGCATGCGCGGCGATGCGATAGGTGATGACGCCGGTCTTGACGTCGTCGCGATCCGGCAGGCCGAGATGCTCTTTAGGCGTTACGTAACACAGCATAGAGGTGCCGAACCAACCGATCATCGCGGCGCCGATGCCTGACGTGATGTGATCGTAACCGGGCGCAATGTCGGTGACGAGCGGTCCGAGCGTGTAGAACGGCGCTTCGCCGCAGGCTTGAAGCTGCTTCTCCATATTGGCTTTGATCTTGTGCATCGGCACATGGCCGGGGCCTTCGATCATCGTCTGACAGCCCTTGTCCCAAGCGATCTTGGTCAATTCGCCGAGCGTCTCCAGTTCGGCGAATTGCGCCGCGTCATTGGCGTCGGCGTTGGAGCCTGGACGCAATCCGTCGCCGAGCGAGAAGGACACGTCATATTTGCGCATGATGTCGCAAATCTCGTCGAAGCGCTCGTAAAGAAAGCTCTCCTTGTGCTTGGAGAGACACCACCGCGCCATGATCGAACCGCCACGCGAGACGATGCCGGTGACGCGATTTGCGGTGAGCGGCACATAGGCCAGCCGCACGCCGGCATGGATGGTGAAATAATCCACCCCCTGCTCCGCCTGCTCGATCAGCGTGTCCTTGAAAACCTCCCAATCGAGCTTCAGCGCGTCGCCGCTGACCTTTTCCAAAGCCTGATAGATCGGCACTGTGCCGATCGGCACGGAGGCGTTACGAATGATCCAATCGCGGATGTTATGGATGTTGCGGCCGGTCGAGAGGTCCATCACCGTATCGGCGCCCCAGCGGATCGCCCACACCATTTTCTCGACTTCTTCCGCGACCGACGAAGTGACGGCGCTATTGCCGATGTTGGCGTTGACCTTCACGAGGAAATTTCGGCCGATGATGACCGGCTCGAGTTCCGGGTGATTGACATTGGCAGGGATGATGGCGCGGCCGCGAGCGACCTCTTCGCGCACAAATTCGGGCGTCACGAATTCCGGGATGGCGGCGCCGAAGCTCTCGCCATCGGCGATGCGTTCTTTCGCGACATCGAGCGCGCGTTCGCGACAGAGGTTCTCGCGATGCGCGACATAGATCATCTCTTCCGTGACGATCCCCGCGCGGGCAAACTCAAGCTGAGTAACGGGCGCCGCGCCCGCCGCCCGATAAAGCCTCCGCTCGGCTGGGCATGACGGCACGAGGCGTTCGCCTTCGGCGAAGCCATTGTCCTCGGGCTTAATCGCGCGGCCTTGGTAAGTTTCGAGACCCACGCGCGCCGCAAGCCAGGGGCGCGCAGCGGGAAGCCCCGCCGAAAGGTCAGGCGTAAAGGACGCGCAGCTATAGGGTCCCGAAGGGTCGTAAACCCGAAGCGGAAGCTCGCCCGACGACGGATGAAGCGGGATTTCGCGATAGGGCACGCGAATGTCGTCGCGCCCCTTTGGCGAGGAATAGACTTTGCGCGATTTGCCGATCGGCCCGGTGGTGACGCTCGCCGGCATGCGCTTGTCGTGGACGTTCATGATCGCGCTCCTACATCACGCTTCGTCAAGTGAAGCGGACGCGAGTCAGGAAGACGAAGGAGGGATGCGCTGTGATTGCGTCGACGCTTCCGCGCCGTTCGCTCTTTCGCTGGCCTTCCCTACGCCGGCATGACCCGGATCAGGTTCGACGGGTGCTTCTCAGCCGCGCTTGCGGCGCCCCTCGCCATTGTGGAAAAATTACCGCGTTCACACTCGTGTCGCAAGTTCGCGTGGCGATACCGGCAAATAGCGGCCACGACGAGCCTAGACATATGCGAAACCTAAATTTCCAGGGTCTGACGTCTGAGGAAGCGGCCAGGCGTCTTGCCGAGTTCGGGCCGAACGAGCAGCCAAAGCCGCCCCCGCCGGGCATATTCGCGATCACGCTGCGCACGCTGAAAGAACCGATGTTCTTTCTGCTCGCCGCAGCCGCGCTGCTTTATCTTTTCGTCGGCGATCTTGGCGAAGGGCTGTTCATGGTCGTCGGCGCCGGCGCGTCGATCACCCTGGTCATTCTGCAGGAGCTGCGGACCGAGCGCGCGCTTCAAGCGCTCAACCGACTCGCGGAGCCGACCGCAACCTGTCTGCGTGATGGCGTGCAGCGGCGCATCCCTGCCCGTGATCTCGTTCCCGGCGACATTATTTTCGTCGGCGAAGGAGAGCGTGCGCCGGCGGACGCGCTGCTGATCGGGGGTGACGCGCTGGTCGTCGACGAGTCTCTTCTCACCGGTGAGTCAGCCCCCGTGACAAAGACTCTCGCAAGTGAGGAAAATTCGGGGGAGTTTCCCGATCCGGGCGGCGAACACACGCCGTTTCTTTTTGCCGGAACCATGATCGCGCGCGGATCGGGACTGGCGGAGGTCGTCCGTACCGGCGCGCGCACGGCGATGGGCAATCTCGGCGCGTCGCTTGCAGCGATCGAGAGCGAGCCAAGCCCTCTGCAGCAAAGGACCGGCAGGCTGGTCGCAACGCTCGGCGCTTTCGCTCTCATTTTTTGCGTATTGGTGTTCCTTGCCTATTGGCTCGTGCATGGCGACTGGTTCGAGGGCGCCCTCGCCGGCATCACGCTCGCCATTGGCCTTTTGCCGGAAGAATTTCCGATGGTGCTCGCGATTTTTCTCGCGCTCGGCGCCTATAGGCTGGCGCACCGCAACGTGCTCGTGCGTCGTTCTTCAGTGACTGAAACGCTGGGTTCAACATCGATACTTTGCGTCGATAAGACGGGAACGCTCACGCAGAACCGTATGCGCGTGGCCTTCGCTGTCGCCGATGGCGCAACGACGATCGATGCGCCGCATCATGAGGATTTGACGCGCACGCTGATCCGCGCCGCCTTGCGCGCTTCATCGGTCAACCCCGTCGATCCCATGGATCGCGCTGTTCACGCCTTCGCAGCCGACGCCGGCGTCGCGCCGGAAGCCGCGCCCATTCGCAGCTTCCCGATCCGCCCCGACCTCCTCGCCTTCATTCAATGCTGGGGCGACGAGTCAGGGGAGAGCTACGCCGCGAAAGGCGCACCGGAAGCGATCTTCAATCTCGCGCGAATCTCGGATGAACATCGCGCCCGCCTTCAGCTTCAAATCGAGGATCTGGCGCATCGCGGCTTGCGCGTGCTTGCCGTGGCGACGACGGAGCCGCTGCGGCACGCGCTCCCGCCGCAAATGGCGTCGTTTAACTTCGTCGGACTTCTCGGCTTCGAGGATCCGCTGCGCGAAGACGTCCCCGTCGCCGTCGCGGCGGCCCAGCGCGCGGGAGTCGCCGTCGCGATGATCACCGGCGACTACCCTGCGACGGCGCGCGCGATCGCGCGCCAAGCAGGCCTTGATTCCGCCGCCGGCGTGCTCACCGGCGCGGAGATCGCTGCGACGCCGCACGAACTGCTGCCCGAAAAAATCCGCAACGTGCGGGTCTTCGCCCGAGTGACGCCGACAAGCAAGCTTGCGCTCGTCGAAGCCTTCAAAGCCGACGGCCATATCGTCGCCATGACTGGCGATGGCGTCAACGATGGGCCGGCGCTCGCGGCGGCGCATATCGGCATCGCCATGGGCCAGCGCGGCTCGGATGTCGCCCGCGAAGCCGCGCATATTGTTTTGCTCGACGACAGCTTCACCTCGATCGTCGCCGGCGTGGCGCTGGGGCGACGCATCTTCGCCAATCTCCGCCGCGCGCTCACCTATGTGACTGCAATTCACATTCCGATCGCCGGCGTCGCCCTGACGCCAATCCTTATGGGACTGCCGCCTCTGCTGCTGCCGGCGCATGTGGTGCTGATGGAGCTGATTATCGACCCGACCTGCGCGCTTGTTTTCGAATCGCAGCCCAATGAGGCGGACGCCATGCTCAAACCGCCGCACAGGCGCGATGAGCCGCTTTTTGGCCCACGCGAACTCTGGCTCGGTTTCGCACAGGGGTTCGTCGTCTTCCTTGCTGTGATGTCGGTCTATGTCATCGACAACGGGCTGGGCGCCCCCGAGCCGCAGGCGCGCGGTCTCGCATTCGCGACACTTGTCGTCAGCAATCTCATCCTCGCGCTTTCAGATGCGCTTCCGCGCGGCGCCTCGCTGTTTTCGCGCGACAATCTGGCGTTTTGGCTCGTCGCCGCCGCTGCCTCCGCGATGGTGGCGGCAAGCCTTTACGCGCCTCTGGTGTCAGAACTTCTCCGCTTCGAGCCGCCCAGTTGGCCAAAACTCGTTTTGGCGCTGACTCTCGCCGTGATCGCGGGAAGCTGGTACGGAGTTTGGCGACGGCTGCTCTATCCGACGCCCAAGGCGCAGCGTGGAGACGCCGCGCTAACCGTCGACTTGCGTTAGGACGCGCAATCAGACTCCGACGACTAAAGCGTTTGTGTTGCAAAGACGTTACAGAGGGAAGAAATCTGTGAATGCGCAGGGGAATTTAGCCCTCAAAGCGAGAGGGTCTGGTAATCTGAACGCAGTGTGAACATGCGTCGAAGTTCGGCGCGACAGGCGAACGCTCGCCATCGCGGGTTTTAGAGACAATTCGCCTCGGGACTCGCCGCTGATGAAAAAATTGATTTCACGCAGCTTTCTCGTCGCGCTGACGACGAGCGCAGCGCTCGCGCCATCGCTCTCCTTAGGCGCCGATGGCTATTTCCTTACTGGTTTCGGTCCACGTCAGAGAGCCTTAGGTGGCGCTGGCGTCGCTGACTCGCGAGACGCAATGGCCATGTCGATCAATCCGGCTGGCATTGTCGGACTCGAACGGATGTTTCAGGCGGGCCTCGCTGCAACCCTGCCCGAGCGCGGGTATTCGACCATAGGGCAGCCAGTGGTCCTGGCGCCTGGCGATGTGAGGAGCGGTCGACCCCTCTTTCCGGTGCCAAACGCCGGCTATGTCCAGCCGATCGACGCGGAGTCCGCATGGGGCGTCGCCACTTACGCCAACGGCGGACTCAATACCTCGTACGACTTCGGGCATTTCAAGCCACCGATCAAAGCTGGCCCGGGAGGCGTGGTCACTGTCACTCCGTCGCTTGGCGGCGTCCTCGGCGGCGGCGCGGCGGGGCTCGACCTCCAGCAGTCCTTTATTAGCGCCACCTACGCCAGAAAATTCGGTCCGATCACTGTGGGCTTCTCACCCACTTTGGCGATTCAGATGTTCAACGCACAAGGACTGAGAATTCTCTCTCCCTACTCCTCCAATATGTTCAACTTTACCGACATGGCCTACGATTGGTCGGTCGGGGGCGGCTTCCGCGCGGGCATAGAGTGGCGCGCGACGAATGAACTGCGGTTCGGCCTCGCCGGCGCGACGCCCATGTTCATGTCGAGTTTTCAGAAATACAGAGGACTTATCGCGGATCAGGGCAGTTTCGACATTCCGGCGAATTTGGTCGCGGGCGTGGCCTATGATGTGCTGCCCAACCTTACGCTAATGGCCGACTGGAGACACATCTTCTACTCGGCGACCACGGCCGGGTACTCGAGCTTTCCCATCTGGTACGGGTCATTCGGCTCATTCGGCGGCAGCGGCTTTGATTGGCATGACACCGACTCCGCCTCCTTCGGCGCCGAATGGCGCGCCACGCAAAAGCTGATCTTGCGTGCTGGCTACCACTACTCAACCATACCGGTTAGAGAGCGCGCCGCCACGTTTGCGGCGCTGGCGCCCGCTGTCGCCGCTCACTCCGTCACCGGCGGCTTCGGCTATCAGCTGACGAAGAATTCGTCGATCGACTTCGCGGCCATTTACGACTTCAAAAATTCGGTCAGCTACTTCGAAGACGTTCCCTTTGTCGGCCGGGCGTTCTCTCCTCCAATTCCAGTGAATAGCCTTCCTCACTACAATACGAACGCCGTTATTACCGCCTGGGGACGCGCTTCCCAGTTCACGGTCGGCTACAATTACAAATGGGATGCAGGCGACGATTCTTGGATTCCGAGTCATTTCTGAAACATAGCCGCTCCCTGACGGCCGGTCGCGATCGGCCCGCCTGGCGCGCCTCCTAAAACTGGAGGCGCGTCTTTTTTGCGCCCTTCGCCTCAGCCGACGACGATCTTTGGCGCTGCGCGCCGCCTTTGCGTTTCAAGCAGCGTCTTCACTTTCGCCGCGAGATTGAGATAGACGGCGGCCTGAGGACTGTCGGGTTCGGCGGCGACGACAGGGCGGCCCGCGTCCGAGGTTTCACGAATTTTGATGTCCAGCGGCGCCTCGCCAAGAAAGGGCACGCCCATTTGTTCCGCGTCGTGACGCGCGCCGCCATGCGCGAAGATCTCCGAGCGTCCGCCGCAATGGGGGCACAGGAAGTAGCTCATATTTTCAACGACGCCGAGGATCGGCGCCTCGACTTTCTGGAACATGGCGACGGCGCGGCGCGCGTCGATCAGCGCCAAATCCTGCGGGGTCGAGACGATAACTGCGCCGGAAAGCGGGACCTGTTGCGCAATCGTGAGCTGAACGTCGCCAGTCCCCGGCGGCATGTCGATGACGAGCGCGTCGAGCTCTCCCCAAACGACTTCGCCGAGCATTTGCGAAATCGCCTGGGACACCATCGGACCGCGCCAGACCATCGGAATATTTTCGTCGACGAGAAAACCCATCGACATGATCTTCACGCCATAGGCTTCGAGAGGAACGAGCTTGCCGCCTTCGACTTTCGGCTTATCGGTCAGCGCGAAAAGCCGCGGCATCGAGGGGCCATAGACGTCGGCGTCGAGCAGACCGACGCGCCACCCCTGAGCCGCGAGGCCGAGCGCCAGATTGGCCGACGTCGTGGATTTGCCGACGCCGCCCTTGCCGGAGGCGACGGCGATGATGAAGCGGATTTTCTCGAGCGCCGGAATGCCGGTCTTGTGCTGAGGCGGCGAGCCGGCCGCATGCGCATGCGCTTGGCCGCGCAATGGCGGAGCTTCAGCGCGCGGCGCCCGTTCGGCGGTCAAGGTCACGATCGCTTGCTCGATGCCGGGCGCAGCCTTGATCGCGCGCTCAGCGGCCGCTCGCGCCGCCTCCCAGGCTTGGGTCTGGCTCGGATCGCCCGCGAGAGAAACGAAGGCCTTCGCGCCTGACAGATTGATTCCGGACACGGCGTGCACGAGCGGCGTCCCGCCGGGTCCGTAGAGCCCTTCCAGAGCCTTCAAAATGTCAGCTTCCGTCGCCACGCGCCCGCTCCTTGCCTCTTTAGAGCTGTTCCAGGCAAGGCATATGCCGCGATTAGGGCGCCTCGTCTATCCGCCCGCCGCAACAATCGCTCGCCAGCTGCACAGGCGGGCACGGAACGTCGCCATAGGAGCAGAAGACGCAGCAGTCCCCGACTTTTGGCGTAAGCCGCGCGCCGCACCCCGCGCAGAGATGCACGACGACGCAGGCGTCCTGCGGCATGTCGAGCGTTTCCGCGCGAGCGCAGTGCGGGCACGTCAAGGTCGACTGCAGTTCCATCTTTTCTTCCGCGTCCGATGATTCGCCCGTCATTGCGAGCGGAGCGAAGCAATCCAAAGTCGTATAATGCGGCTTCTGGATTGCTTCGTTGCTTACGCGCCTCGCAATGACAGCCTTAAGCGAACATCATCGCCGGATGTTCGACGACATGTTTGAACTCCGCCAAAAGCTCAGCGCCGAGCGCGCCGTCGACGGCGCGGTGATCGCAGGAGAGCGTGACGCTCATCATTGTCGCGACGATCGGCGCGCCGTTCTTCACGATCATGCGCTGCTCGCCCTGCCCGACCGCCAGGATCGTCGACTGCGGCGGATTGATCACCGCCGTGAAGTCTTTGATCCCATACATGCCGAGATTGGACACGGCCGATACGCCGCCCTCATAATCATGAGGCTTCAGCTTGCGGGCGCGGGCGCGCGCCGCGAGCTCCTTGATCTCGTCGGAAATTTCGCGAACCGATTTCGCCTCAGCGTTGCGGATGATTGGCGTCACGAGCCCGCCTGGGATCGACACCGCGACGCCGATATCGGAGGATTTGTGGCGCAGCAGCGCGTCGGGCGTAAAGGTGACATTCGCCTCGGGCTTGCGCTGAAGCGCGATGGCGAGCGCCTTGACCACGTAGTCGTTGACGGACGTTTTCCACGTCGGCTTGCCATCTGATCCGAGCGGCGCGGCGGAATTGTAGTCCTCGCGCAGCCGCAGCAGCGCATCGATCTCGCAGTCGACGTTGAGATAGAAAAGCGGAATGGTCTGGATCGCTTCCGTTAGCCGCCGCGCGATCGCCTTGCGCACATTGTCGTGCGGGATTTCGTCGTAAGAGCCGGGCTCAAAAAATTTGCGTGTTGCGTCGGCAGGGGGAGCTACGGCGAGCGGCGCGGCTTTCGATGGAGTTCCGCGTTCAAGCGCCGTTTTCACGTCGCGTTCGATGATCCGTCCATGCGGACCGGAGCCCTGAAGCGCCAAAAGATCGAGTCCGCCCTCTTTCGCCAAGCGGCGCGCGAGAGGCGAAGCGAAGATGCGTGGCGCGCCGGTGTCGGGCGTGACGAGCGCCATCGTCAGGACCTGTAAAGGACGGCTTTCGCCGCCGCAACGACTTCCGACACGCTCGGCAGAGCGAGCTTTTCAAGATTGGCGGCGTAAGGCATCGGCGTGTCCTTGCCGGTGACGCGCAGCACCGGCGCGTCGAGATAGTCGAAGGCCTCCTGCTGCACGCGCATCGCGATCTCGGCTGAAACGCCGCACTGCGGCCAGCCTTCTTCAATCGCGACGCAGCGGCCGGTCTTTTTCACCGACTCGATGATTGTCGCCGTATCCATCGGCCGCAACGTGCGCAGATCGATCACCTCGACTTCGATTCCTTCCTTGGCGAGTTCTTCCGCGGCGTGCAGCGCGTAAGTCATGCCGATGGAGAAGGAGACGAGAGTGACGTCCTTGCCGAGCCTTGCGATGCGCGCCTTGCCGATCGGCAAGACGAAATCTTCGAGCGCCGGCACTTCCGAAGTCTTGCCGTAGAGAATCTCATTTTCGAGAAACACGACCGGATTGTCGTTGCGGATCGCCGCCTTCAGCAAGCCCTTCGCGTCGCTGGCGTTTGACGGCGAAATCACGATCAGCCCAGGCACTTGCGAATACCAGGCGGTATAATCCTGGCTGTGCTGGGCGGCGACCCGGGCCGCGGCGCCATTCGGTCCGCGGAAAACAATCGGACAGCGTATTTGTCCGCCCGACATGTAAAGAGTCTTCGCCGCCGAATTGACGATGTGGTCGATGGCCTGCATCGAAAAATTGAACGTCATGAATTCGACGATCGGCCGAAGTCCCGCGAAAGCGGCCCCGACGCCGACGCCCGCGAAGCCATATTCGGTGATGGGCGTGTCGACGACGCGCTTCGCGCCGAATTCCTGCAGAAGCCCCTGCGTCACCTTATAGGCGCCCTGATATTCGGCCACCTCTTCGCCAATCACGAAAACTGTTGGATCGCGCCGCATCTCTTCGGCCATGGCGTCGCGCAAGGCTTCGCGCATGGTCATCGACACCATCGCCGTCCCTTCAGGAACCTCCGGGGCGGCCTTTTGCGCGGCGCTCGGCGGGGACACGGCGCTGACCGGCGCCGGAGACTGCGGCGCGATCGTTTCGGCTTCCGCCTTCGAGGGCGCAGCGGCGCCGTCGCCTTGCGCGGGAGCCGGGGCGGGCGCGGCCGCGTCGGAAACCTCCTCGCCCTCCTCGGCGATCACGGCAATCGGCGTGTTGACCGCGACATTCTCCGTTCCGCCGGGAACCAGGATGCGCGCGAGCACGCCCTCGTCGACGGCTTCGACTTCCATCGTGGCTTTGTCGGTCTCGATTTCCGCGATGACGTCGCCAGCCTTCACCGCGTCGCCTTCGCTCTTGAGCCATTTGGCCAGCTTGCCTTGTTCCATCGTCGGCGACAGCGCAGGCATGAGGACATTGACGGTCATTGAATCAGTCTCTCACGCCAGAACGTCCGTCCATAATTCGCTTGGATCCGGCTCCTTATCCGCCATTGCGAAATCGGCTGCTTCGGAGACAGTTTTACGGACATTGGCGTCAATTTTTTTAAGTTCATCCTCGCTCACGCCATTGGCGATCAGCCGCGCGCGGACCTGCTCGATCGGATCGTGCTCCTCGCGCATCTTCTGCACTTCTTCCTTCGAACGATATTTCGCAGGATCCGACATCGAATGTCCGCGGTAGCGATAGGTCTGCGCCTCTATGAGATAGGGACCGTTGCCTTTGCGACACCAATCGATCGCCTCGTCGGCCGCAGCTTTGACGATGCGCACGTCCATGCCGTCGATCTGCTTGCCCGGAATGGCGAAAGCGTCGCCGCGTTTTGAGAAGTCGATCTGCGCCGAGGCGCGGGAAATCTCCGTGCCCATCGCATAGCGGTTGTTCTCGACGATGAAGACGACCGGCAGTTTCCACAGCGCCGCCATATTGAAGGCCTCGTAAACCTGGCCTTGATTGGAGGCGCCTTCGCCGAAAAAGGTGAGCGAGACGCGGCCGTCGCCGCGGTAGGCGTTGGCGAAGGCGACGCCGGCGCCGATCGGCGCAGGCGCGCCGACGATGCCGTGCCCGCCGTAAAAATTCTTCTCGCGCGAGAACATGTGCATCGATCCGCCCTTGCCTTTGGAATAGCCGCCGCGCTTTCCGGCAAGCTCCGCCATGACGCCTTTCGGGTCCATGCCCGAGGCGAGCATATGTCCGTGATCGCGGTAGCTGGTCGTGAACTGGTCTCCGTCTTGCGCCGCCATTTTTACGCCGACGACAACGGCTTCCTGACCGATATAGAGGTGGCAAAATCCGCCGACGACGCCCATGCCGTAGAGTTGTCCGGCCTTTTCCTCAAAGCGCCGGATGAGCAGCATCTCGCGAAAGGCGGTGAGGTCTTGCTCGCGGGTGAAGGGCGGAACGGTTGGCGCGTTCGTGGCGCCGCCGCTTTTCTCGACCATTTTCACCGCTCCCGTCGCTAAGCTTTGCCGTGCAGGATAATCGAAGACGCCGCCAAACACGAGCGTCTTACCTGCCGTTCAATTTGGGAAGCGCGCTAGTGCGTGTCGAGCTGCGACTGGAGTTCCTCTGCGAAGGCCGTGATTCTTTTGGCGTTCGCGCCAAAGTCATGGCGTCCGTAACGCGACGCCGAACGCAAATCAATGCGGGTCTGGCCGGGCAGCGGCTTGAAGCGGACGGTAATGTCGTCGTCGAATCCCATGACCAGCGTTTTATCGATGAAGTCGATATGCCCGTCGCCGCTGCGTCCGCCCGGCGGCCGCTTGTCGACAAGCGTCCAGCCGCGGGCGTTGGCCGTTTTCAGCACCAGCGCGAAAGCTTCGTCGGTGTCCAGATCGACGACAATCGGCTCGACGTCCGGATAGGCTGGCCGCTGCGGCTCGCGCGCACGGGCCGGCAATCCCGGCGGCTGAAAGCCGCTCCGGGCCTCAAAGGCGGCTTTTGAGAAGGAGAACTGGGGCGGATTGGCGATGTCGGTCGAAATGTCGGACAGCACCGGCAGACGAACCGCCTCAAAAGCGAGATAGGCCGGGTAGCCCAGAGTCAGGGCCGCGAGCAAAAACGCCGCCGCCGCCGCGCCTGCGCCGCGCCGACCTTCCCGCCAAATCACGTTGGAGGCGGCGAAAAACAGCAGCAGCGCAACGAGCGCCAAGGCCATAGAGCCGCCTAGCGAGGCTAACGCTGAGGGCGGATCGATGGCGCCAAGTCGCCCCAAAAGAATCGCCAAAATCGCCACAGTTGCGGCGAATATCGCGAAGCGTCGGCTCCAGAGCGCGACTTTCGACCAGGGCTCGGGCGGAAGCTGACGTCGCATTGGCAAGAAACTCGCGTTATCCCGCCTGACGGCGGCTAGGCGCATTGTTCGCAAATTTAGGGCGAATGCAACGCCCTCGCAAATTGGAAAAAAATCGGGCGGAAGCCGCCCGCGCCTCGATTTCTTAGCGGCTCGTTAACTTGCTCGGGACAATCCTAGACATCGCCATTGAGTCACCTTCTAGCGTCGAGCGCATCCATGTCGGACAAGTATTCCGTCGAGTTCAACGAGCCCCAGTCCAGCGGCCATCCCCATGACCTTCTCGCGCGTCTTTACCGCGAGATCGGAATCTCCGCCGTCGCAGCGGCGCTGGAAGTGGAGCAGTTCGCTCAGCGCGAGGGAGCGTCGATCGAACGTCTCGACGAGCGCCGCCTGCCTGCGGTGCTATTGGGCGAAGAACTCGCCGCCTGAGCGCTCAGACCGGCCGGCAGCCCTTATAGGCGGTCTTTCGGCGCCATCACGGACAGCGCTTCCTCGCCACGGCCAATAGCTATATGCTTGGGCAGGAGGACAAAGCCATGCGCAAGGCTGTCGCGCTTTTCCTGCTCGCCGCCGTCGCCATTATTGGTCTAACCACCGCCGCCGCAGCGGATGTGCGTGTGCGCGGCTCGCGCGCCCGAGTTCATCGCGTCGCGCCGCCGCCCTATTATGATGACGGCTATTTCTCCAACTATGTGACCGGGCCGACGGGCGCGCCGACGCCGGTCATGCAAGTGCCGGGCTCAACCAGCGTCATCACGCGAAAAATGATGGACGACTTCCAGTCGCGCGACCTTTGCGGCGCGCTGCGGCTCGCGCCTGGCGTCACGGCGTCGGGCTGCTGAGAGGAAAATATTGTCCGAACACGTTCGCCGCGCTTACTTGAGCCGCATGACGCGTCGCGCCATTGCGCGTCAATCGAATAGTTCAGGCCGACGAAGCTGCAGCGCCTGAACCAGCGCGAGCGTTTTCATGTCGACGAAGCCGTCAGCGGCCATGAGCGCCGCGAGTTCCCTGAGGCCCATCTCGACGACTTTAACTTCTTCCTCTTCGTGTGCGACGCCGCCGCCGTCGGCGACGCGATCCTCGGCCCGGTATTCAGCGAGGTAAAGCGCCATGCGCTCGGTCGAGACCCCCGGCGTCGACCAGGCGGTCGCGACATGCTCGAGCGCGGCGAGCCGCAATCCGCCCTCCTCGAGCGCCTCGCGTCTCGCTGTATCGGCGGGCTCGTCTTGTTCCTCGACCAGACCGGCGATCGCTTCGAGCGTATGCGTTGCGCCGGCGGCGACTAACGCCGCGGCGCGCAGCTGCTCGACGAGCAGCGCCGTCCCGCGCAGTGGATCATATGGCAGCACCGCGGCCGCGCGGCCGTGGTCCTCGACGTCGCGCAGAAGGGTTCTCCCGTCAGGCATGCGGATGGTCGCGATCGACATGGTCGCCCAGCGCTTGTGCGTGCGTTCGAGTTTCACGATGGAGGGCTTCATCGCAGGTCAATCCTTTGACGTCCTAAGCGTTTCACATGCAATCGGATCAGATCCAAAAGCAAAGGGGCAAGAGCGCGGCTCCTGCCCCTTCTAGATTTTCAACTTCCTTTAGCGCCGATCATTCAATGATCGATGCGACGACGCCGGCGCCGACAGTTCTGCCGCCTTCACGGATGGCGAAGCGCAGCTTCTCCTCCATGGCGATCGGCACGATCAGCACAACGTCCATCGTCACATTGTCGCCCGGCATCACCATCTCGACGCCGTCGGGAAGCGTGACGAT
>Ga0194120_10001406_pt1 | contig 43985 bp, 36 predicted proteins | sample TA2MahCa65mmetaG_FD_148642 | JGI IMG/M metagenome (GOLD analysis project Ga0194120, IMG submission 148642) | Freshwater microbial communities from Lake Tanganyika, Tanzania - TA2015019 Mahale Deep Cast 65m | ecosystem: Environmental > Aquatic > Freshwater > Lake | place: Tanzania: Lake... | reverse complement strand
TTCGTAGTTTCGACCTCAATTGTTGAGTGTCTCTTCGGAGTTTCGATCGAAAAAAGAGTGCGGACCAATGGGCAATGCGGACGCACGTGGCGGCCGCTGGCAACCAACAGCAAGAGCACCGAGGATTAGGCTATGGACTTCACAAAATGGGAAGTCAGCATCTCAAAATGATCGACGAATCCAATCCGGCGACAAAGGAGCCTGGCAAGAATTGAGTTTTGATGGAATGGCGAGCGATGCTGACAAAAGCACGACCTCTTTTGCAACCGTTCCCAATCGATGAACTCGTGTGAGAAGTCCGAAGAAGACTCAAGGCCGTACCTCAGCACTTGGTCAACGCATTCACAGCCTCGATTTGCTGCGGTAGCTTCCGCGGCCATGCCCCGATGGGAATTACTGTCCAACTCGCTCTAAGCGGACTGACCTGGATAAGACCACTGGCAACGATTCAGACAGCAACAGCGTCATTTGCTGAAGAGAGATTCGTCGACCAGAAGCCGTTGGCCACCGACTTCAACAACATCACCGGCAACCATCTTTCTTCGTCTTCGAGTCTCGATCTCACCATTCACGGTGACCTCGCCATTCTGAATGAGAAACTTGGCATGCCCGCCCGTTTCTGCCATGGAGCTCAATTTCAGAAATTGATCCAAACAGAGCATTCTCGATTCTGGCTTCGCGTTTTCTTCGCGCAAAACTTTGACCTCATTAGTTTGCACAAGACACTACTTCGAAGTCCTGCTGGTAGGCAATTCGTTGTGAGTGCGAAGCAAAATGGGACCGCTGGGATTCGAACCCAGAACCAAAGGATTATGAGTCCTCTGCTCTAACCGTTGAGCTACGGTCCCATCAAATGGATTTTGCGTGTTTTCTCTGGGAAATCCTAGTGTTTTGGAATCATCGCCGAAATCGTCGCGACTGGTCGGAATGATAGATGAAATCGGTTGAGAACGGCTGATTTTGGCAGGTGCATTGCAACTTTTTGTGCAACTAGAATCGGCGACCTGTTGATCCGTCATGCCGGTCGCACGCATCGTTTGCGACTCCGGCGGCACGATGGTCGGAAGTAATTCCAATGCAGCGTTGAGGTCCAAGAGTCCGATGTGTGAGTAGCGGCCCATTATCAAGGTGATGGTCGAATGCCGCATGATTTTCTGGACGATCTTCTCGCACTCGGCAAGCATGGTCGAAAGCTTAAGGGCCTTCGAGTGATGCTTGAGCGACACGGTGCTCTTGGTTTCGGTCTTGTTCATGGCGTCACCTTCATCAGCAACGCCTGATAGGCCGAGACCTGGGTCGTCTCGACGCGGACATGAGCCAAATGCGGTCGTCCGTCCAACGCAAACAGCGGGATGGGCTGATCGCTGCGATGTTCGACGATCGTCCGCAGGCTGTCGGCATCGATCCGCTTGGGCGCTCCGCCCAAGAACTCAAACGCACCGCGATGACCCTCCAGAAACGTCTCCGTGCATTCCCGAGGAAACGCCTGCACGAAGATCGCCCCCGAATACGGCAGCGTCATCACGAACAACGCTACCGATGTCTCTTGGCCATTGAGCTGGACCTTCGCCTCGCCGTAGTCCACCTGAGCTTCTCCCGGTGGATGCGACAACGACAGAAACACCTCCTTCCGCGACTGACGCCGGTCCCGAACCGCCAGCGACACCATCGTCAGCCCGCCGGAATAACCGTGCTCATCCCGCGGACGCTCAAAGATCCGCCGTACCGTATGACGCGGCTTCTGCGGAGCCTCCCGATCCGCTTCCAAAATCTGCTCGATGATCGGCAGATACGCTCCCAGCTTTCGCTTCTTCCGCGGCTGCCGCAGTCGATAATCCGGAGGTTCCGTGTAAGCCAAAATCTTCTTCAGCGTGTGTCAGCCCAACCCATACTTCCGACAGGCCGCTCGCTGGCTCAATTCGTTCGTCAGAACTTCCCGACGAACTTCCTTCAAAAATTCCAGATCGCTACGCACTCCTGTGTCTCCTGATGAACCTCGTGAAGATCGGAGCGAACGCTCCGACCTTCACCTTTCACCAGCAAACAAACCTGCGCGCCGCCATTTTCAACTGTCTTCAACTGGGAAGGGTTGATCAACACTACATGTACTTACGAGCCGTCCTGTTTATTTTGAGTGGTGAGAAATGCGGGTTAAAGCGATCGCATCTGCGTTCAGTATTCGTTCGCCTCTTCACCGGCTGATTCAAACGAGCGGAAACTGGATTTTACGACTTGGCGAACTCGGCGAGCGTCTGCTTCCTCGCGGAGTTTAGCGATGGCCTCGATGACGGAGAGGTTCTGTTGTTTATCGGCTTCGAGCCGATCGCGAACGGTGACCGTGTCAGTAGCGGCTTCTTTTTCGCCGACGACCAGCATGTATGGGATCAGTGCGAGCTGCGCGTCGCGGACTTTCGCATTGACTCGGTTGCTGGAGTAATCGGTCGTTGTGCGGAAGCCGGCTTCGCGGAATCGGCGTTCGACCGACTGAGCAAAGTCATTGACTTTATCGCTGATCGGCAGAACGCGGACTTGTTCGGGAGCCAGCCACAGCGGGAATGCTCCGGCGAAATGTTCGATCAACATGCCGGTGAAGCGTTCCATCGAACCGAAAGGGGCCCGGTGAATCATCACGGGGCGATGCGGCTTGTTGTCCGGGCCGACGTATTCCAGCTTAAAGCGTTCGGGCAGATTGAAGTCGAGCTGCACGGTGCCAAGCTGCCACTCGCGGCCGATGCAATCGCGGACCATAAAATCGGTTTTCGGTCCATAGAATGCCGCCTCGCCTTCGACGGCCGAGAAAGACCAGCCCATCTCGGTGAGCACGTTGCGCAGCACTGCCTCCGCTTTACTCCAGTTCTCATCGCTGCCGACATATTTGTCTTTGTTCTTCGAATCGCGCAGCGAGAGTTGAACTCGGTAGTCCTCTAAGCCAACGCTGCCGAGCACGAACTTCACCAGGTTCAGCGTTGCCTTGAACTCCTCTTCGACTTGATCCGGCGTGCAGAACATGTGCGCGTCGTCCTGTGTGAGGCCGCGGACACGCAACATGCCGTTGAGCTCGCCGGTCTTCTCATGGCGATAGACTGTGCCAAATTCGGCCAGTCGCACGGGCAGGTCGCGATAGCTGCGCTGCTGGCTCGCGTACATCTGGACGTGGTGCGGGCAGTTCATCGGTTTGAGCAAGTATCGCTCTTGGTTCTTCTCCCAAATGCGAAGCGTGTCGATCTTGGCATCGACGCTGCCGCTGATGGGGTATTCGGTCAGTGCCGCTCCCATGACCTTGGCCGATTCGAGCAGCTTTTTCTCGTCGTCGAGCGAGAAGACGGTGGTCCCCGCCTTGTGCTCGCGGAGTTTTCGAATCCAGAAATCGACGAGCGCGCCCGCATCATGTCCGAAGATCGGCGAGAACTGAGCGTCGCGGTAATACGGGAAGTGTCCGCTGGTCTCGTACATTTCGACGCGGCCGATGTGCGGCGAATAGACTGGTGTGTAGCCCAGCTTCAGCAGTTCCTTCTTGATGAACTCTTCCAGCGTCGCTCGGATGGTCGAACCCTTCGGCAGCCACAAGCACAGTCCTTGCCCGACGTCTGGCGAGATGCTGAACAACCCTAGCTGCTTGCCGAGCACTCGGTGATCGCGCTTCTTCGCTTCATCGACTTGCTTGAGGTACTCATCAAGATCTTTCTGGCTCAACCAAGCGGTGCCGTATAGCCGCTGAAGCTGTTTGTTATTCGCGTCTCCCTTCCAGTAAGAGCCGGCCACGGAGACCAACTTGATTGCCGTGATCTTCCCCGCGTCGGGAACGTGCGGGCCACGACAGAGATCCAGAAAGTTGCCCTGCCGATAAAAGCTGAGCGAACCGTGATCAGCAAGTCCGGTTTCAATGTGCTCGCACTTGAGCTGCTGATTGAGGTCACCGCACAACTTCAGAGCCTCAGCGCGCGTCGCACTGAACCGCTCAAACGGTTCGGCATCGGCGATGATCTTTTTCATCTCTTCTTCGATGCGCGGGAAGTCGTCTTCGCTGATCTTCGTGGCCAGATCGAAGTCGTAATAAAAGCCGTGCCCGGTGGTCGGGCCGAACGCGAGACCAACTCCCGGATACAACCGCATGATCGCTCGAGCCATGACGTGCGCGGCCGAGTGACGCATAACGGCCAATGCCTTCGTATCTTTGTTCGTAATGAGCTTCACAGAAATCGGCTGACTAGACGAATCCCCGACGAGATCGCGAATCGGCCGCGTGGCATCGACGACCGTGCCGTTCACTTCGGCGGCCAGCGTCGCGTTCGCCAGTCGCTCACCAATCGTTTTGGCGATATCAATCGCGGTGTAGTTTTCGGGGTACTCCTTGATGGTGCCGTCGGGAAGTTGGATTTGCAGCATGAGTCTCGTCGATCCTTAATTGCATTTTGGTGGGTCTTGATGACTCGACCCACCCTAAGTTTGCCTCGGCCGCCGGTACGAAGGGCGAACCGCCTCAGCAAGTCGGCGGGAGTGTAGTAAGGTGCGGCCACGGACACACGGTCTGATGAGGGGATGTGACGATGACTCTCCGATTGCTTTGTTTGGTGGCAACCTGTTGTTTCGCGACGACCATCCCGTTAGCAGACGATCGCCACTGGCCGCAGCGGCGTGGCTCACTCGGAACAAGTGTTGCGCCGGATGCCGATCCGCGAAGACAACCCTGCCTCCCCGCGATAGTTCATCAACGAACTGGGCGAGCGTGTTGGCTATCGGGGGGCCCTAAAAGAGTGAATCGAAAACCGAAAGCGCAGATAGCCATGTTTCACTGCGATGCCTGCGGACCTTATGCCGTGAAAACGGAACTGTTCAGAGAAGTTTTCAACCTTGATGGTCGTCGCGTGCTGGTGAAAAACATTCCCGCGAACATTATGGGGAGGCCACAGTCTCACGAGAGACGGCCGAGGTAGTCCAACAGGAGGTTCATGGCGCAGGCCACCTCGTTAAAACCGTGCCGATGGACCTGTTTGCAATGAATTGACCTGAGCGAGCGGGGCGTGTGTTGATCGTACTTATCTTAAATTGAGAGTTGTTGCGACAGCTACGCCTCACACATCACAGACCTTGGCGGCGTGGCGGAGGGCTTCGATTTTGTCGGGCCAGGTGGGGATGAACTCTTGGGCGACGAAGCCGCGGTAGCCGGTGGCGAGGATGGCCTGCATCACGGCGGGGTAGTTGATCTCTTGGGTGGCGTCGAGTTCGGCTCGGCCGGGATTGCCGGCGGTGTGGTAGTGAGCGATCACGTCTTTGTATTGGCCGATGCGGCGGATCACGTCGCCGTTCATGATCTGCACGTGGTAGATGTCGAACAGCAGCTTCATGCGCGGCGAGTCCACTCGGCGAATCAGCTCGACGCAGAAGTCCACGTCGTCGCCGAAGTAGCCGGGATGACCTTTCATCGGATGGCTGCTGTCACGCGAGTTGAGATGCTCCAGGCAGAGGTTGATCTTCTTTTCCTCGGCGTAGGTGATGACCTGCTTCCAACACTCGATGCAGTTCTTCGCTCCTTGTTCGTCGGAGATGCCTTTCTCGCGCATGCCGGTGAACGTGATGACGTTCTCGCATTGATGCTCGACGGCCAGGTCGATGCTGGCTCGGAGTTTCGTCAGGCAGAACTCGTGGTTGTCGCGGTTGAACGGGCCGCGAGCGAACCCGTGACTGCTGACCAGCGAAATCTTCAGACCGAGCTTTCGCACGGCGGGATAGTGCTCCGCGCCGATCCCTTCGATGGCCTCCAATCCGATCTCGCGGCAGTGTCGGGCCAATTCTTCAGCGGGCATCGGATTGAAGCACCAGCCCATCACCGATTGCCGAATGCGACCGTTGCGAATCTTAAAGTCCGGTTCGACGGGCCGATCGGCAGCGACGCTTGGCGTTGACCCAAGGGCAACGCTTCCGACGGCCATCGTGCCGACGGCGGTCTTGATGAGGTCGCGTCGATTGAGTCGTGAAGTCATGAGACGGCTCCTGAAAAGTGCGTTGAAATTGGGTCGATCAAAGGACTCCGAATCGTTCGAGACTTCGAGAGCATTGACCAATCTTAGCGTTTTGAGCGTCGGTCCGTTTTTAGACGGTGAGCAGCACGGTCTCGTGATGAATCTCGGCGTGGCGTGGATGGCTCAGGAAGCGGTTCACGAGGGAGGGTGAGCGTTTTCAGCGCGTGCTGTAGACCGCGGATCAGCAAGCCCGTGTCAGAATTCAAGCCAAGCATTTGAAATCCTTGATCGCGGCGTTTGAGTAATTCTGTCGAGTCTCGGCACAGCATGCCGCAGGGTATACCGCGAGCGCGGATGCGGTCTTTGATGTCGAGCAATTGCGCGGCGACCCCCGGACCTTCCCAATCGCCGAGCGATCCCGCACTGGCCGAGTAATCGGCGGGGCCGAATTGAATCGCATCCACACCGGGGACGTCGCAAATCTGTTCGATGCTCTTGCCAGCCGAGACGTTTTCCATCAACGGGATCACCAACGTTTCGGAGTTCGCGATCATCGTGTCGGACTTCAGTCCCATGCCCCAGTGCGTGGCTCGCTCGCCACCGACGCCGCGCTGACCCCACGGCGGATATTTGGCGAAACGGACCGCGCGCTGCACCTCGTCCGCCGAATGAATCTGCGGAACCAGAATGCCACCGGCTCCCAGATCGAGCACACGTTTGATGAGACCTTGCTCGATCTCCTGAATGCGGACCAGCGGCACGGTGTCCGAGTTCCGAGTCGCTCGGATGTGTTCCAAAAGTTCCTTGAAATCGAGATGCCCGTGCTCGGCGTCGATCACGACGAAGTCGAGTCCGAGCGTCACGGCGATCTCGGTGATCGTCGGCGATTCCAGCGTGATCCACAGACCGGAAGTCAGTTTTCTCGCGGCGAGTTTCTTCTTCAGCGGATTTGGCGAAGTCATGGAAAACAATTCCTTCGTGTCATGAGCTTGGTCCGCTCGACGGGTCGATCACAGAAACCTGAAGTGTCCGCGAGGGAAAACGCTTCACAGACTTCAGAATCCCGGATGAAGTCACTGCGGGCTCCCGCCCTCGCAGGCGCTTCGGGTCAGTGTGTGCCAGCGTGACGAATGCCGAGTGACCTGTCGTCCCACCTCGAGTGTCACGATCAACCCCGCGACATCCGTTTGCAATTCGATCAATTTCAAACCGCGCTCGGGACCGAGCACGCTGACGGCCGTGGCCAGTGCATCGGCGGTGATTCCATCCGGCGCGATCACGGTGACGCCGCAACGCTCGGTCAAACCGAGCCCCGTTTTGGGATCGACGATGTGCGAGTACCTTCGGCCACCGACTTCTACGAACTGATACGCGTCGCCGGAGGTCGAGATCGAGCAATTGGCTAATGTCACGAATTGAGTTGGAGCCGCATCCGGTTCGCGCAGAGACGCGATACCGATGTGCCAGCCAGTCGATCCGGGTGGCGGGTCGCTGACGACAATGTCTCCGCTGCCATCGATCATGGCGCGAGTGATACCGTGTTGTTTCAGGACGCGAACCGCCTCGTCGGCCGCGTAGCCGACCGCGATGCCGCCGAGATCGAGCCTCATGCCGGATTTGAGCAGTTCAACGGAGCAAGCATCGCAATGCAGCCGCATGTGCCGAAAGCCGACCAATTCGCGAGCTTCTTGCAGGAGCTTTGGATCAGGCAATTCCTTTTGTCGGCGAGCCCGCCGCCAGAGTTTGATCAGCGGGCCAACGGAGACATCAAAGGCCCCGTCAGAGAGTGCGGAAACTTCGACGGATTTGCTGAGCACTCGAAACAGCTCTGACGAGACGGCGATCGGTTTGCCGGGGCCGGAGTCTCGGCAGAGTCGCATCAGTTCGCTGTTCGAGTCGAAATCGCTCATCATCCAATTAAGGTGTTCGATGCGAGCCCAAACGGCTGCGATGGCCTTGTTTGCTGAGCCTTCGTCAGGGGCGTAGAATGCCGCCGCGAACGGAACGCCCATCAGCGTGCGTTGGAATTCAAAGCGACGTAGTTGGCTGGCTGGCGGCTCGGCCTGGCAAGGGGCCGTGAGCCACAACAGCATCAGAAATATCGGAGAGACTTTCATGGGTGGCAGACTAAGAGCGTGGCGATGGCTTGTGCAAGATGGCCGCGCGACTTTGTGGGGCGCGGCGACAATCATCGCAACGAGTTTTGGTTCACTTAGTTTCGCAGAGGAGAAAAATCTCGCAGCTGAGGCCAAGTCCGAAAAGGAAATGAAGCTTTACAAGCAGACGATTCCTGGTACTGAAGTCTCCTTCGAGATGGTCCCGATCCCCGGCGGTGAGTTCCTCTTGGGCAGCCCTGACTCGGAAGCGAAACGCAATCCCGACGAAGGTCCGCAGGTGAAGGTTAAGATCGAGCCATTCTGGATGGGCAAGTACGAAGTCACCTGGAACGAGTACGACATCTGGAGCTTTAATCTCGACATCCAGCGCCGCAAGACGTTGAATCTCACGCCAACGGCGCTCGATCCAAAGGCGGACGCGGTGACTCGGCCGACCAAGCCGTACACCGATATGACCTTCGGCATGGGGCACGACGGCTATCCTGCAATCTGCATGACGCAGCACGCGGCGAAAACGTACTGCGCGTGGCTCAGCGAGAAGACCGGCCAGTACTACCGTCTGCCGACCGAAGCGGAATGGGAATACGCCTGCCGAGCCGGAACCAAGACCGCCTACTTCTTCGGCGACGATCCCGCGAAGCTTGACGAATACGCCTGGCATTTCGGCAACAGCGACGAGAAGTACCACCCGATCGGCAAGAAAAAGCCGAATCCGTGGGGCTTGCATGATATCCACGGCAACGTATCGGAATTGTGTCTCGATCAGTACGACGAGAATCGGTACGCAAACATCCTCAAGCAAGGGATGGGGGCCAGCCCGCTGCTTGTGGTCACGAAGCTGTACCCGACAGTGGCTCGAGGTGGTTCATGGGACGATGACCCGGAACAACTGCGGAGCGCCGCTCGCATCGCCTCGACCCCTGATTGGAAGCAGCAAGACCCACAGATTCCCAAGAGCATCTGGTACTTCACCGATGCCCTGCAAGTCGGCTTCCGCGTCGTCCGCCCGCTGCGAGTTCCCAACGAGGCCGAACGCAAACAGCTCAATCTTGAACCAGAGAAAGAATTCAAACTGCGCGATTAGATTTGGTTTCACCACAAAGGCGCAAAGAAGGCATCGTGCTGGCCTGTGGTTGGTGGTTTCTTAGTGCCTTGATGTTTTTGTGGTTTTCTGTCGCTTAATTTCCATTTCACGGAGTTGCCATGTTCTTGCATCGCGTTGTCGGCCTGTCGATCGTCGTGGGTTTCGTGTTTTCGTTGACCGATGCTTTACGGGCTGCGGACCCGCCGCAACCGATGCCGGATTCTCCGCTGGACATCAAAGCGGTACGCGCCTTCCCGGAACTCAAGTTCTCGCGGCCAGTGTTGCTGACAAATGCGGGTGACGGCTCGAATCGCATCTTTGTCGCGCAACAACAAGGCAAGATTTTCGTGTTCCCGAACAAGCCGGACGTTGAAGAGCCCGATCTGTTCATGGATTGGGAAAAGAAGACGATTTACAAGAACGAGGAATTTGAGGAAGGAGTGCTGGGGATCGCGTTCCATCCGAAGTTCAAATCGAACGGTGAATTCTTCCTGTACTACACCGAGGTGCCACACATCTCAGTCATCTCGCGGTTCAAGGTTTCCAAGGACGATCCAAACAAGGCCGACCCGGCATCCGAAGAGCAGATCCTTCGCATCCCGCAGCCATACTGGAATCACAACGGCGGCACGATTTGCTTCGGCCCGGATGGATACCTCTACATCGGACTCGGCGATGGAGGCGCGGGGAACGATCCTCACAAGAACGCCCAGAATCCGAAGACGATGCTCGGCAAGATTCTTCGCATCGACGTCGATCACAAAGACGAAGGCAAAAAGTACGCCGTCCCGAAGGACAACCCCTGGGTCGGTCAGGCCGGTGCCGCGACCGAGGCCTTCGCGATGGGGATTCGCAATACCTGGCGCATGAGCTTCGATCGCAAGACGGGCACGCTCTGGCAAGCCGACGTCGGACAAGATTTCTGGGAAGAGATCAACCTCATCACCAAGGGTGGCAACTACGGCTGGAACCTGCGCGAAGGGATGCACAAGTTCAAAGAGGGCTCCGACGCGAAACCGGAACTCATCGAACCGATTTGGGAATACCACCACACCATCGGCAAGTCGATCACCGGCGGAGTCGTCTATCGCGGCAAGAAAGTTCCCGAGTTGGAAGGCTGCTACCTCTACGGCGACTTCGTCAGCGGCAAGCTGTGGGCCTTGAAGTACGATGAGAAGGCCAGGAAGGTCGCTGCGAATTATCTCCTGCAAGGGGACAATTTGCCGGTGATGACCTACGGCGAAGACGAAGCGGGCGAGGTCTATTTCACCACGCCCTTCGGCCAGATCTTCACCTTCGCCAAGGCGAAGTGAACTCGGACTGAGTGTGAGCGGATCAAAAATCAACACGACGCGCCAGCGAGTGATGGCTATGTGAACCACTCGCCGGCGCGGCGTGCTGCTGTGTTCTCGAACGGTCGCATTCTCTACGGCTGCGGCGTGTCCGTCTTGATGTGCAGGTCGCGAAGCTGTTTGGCATCCACGTCCGACGGAGCACCGGTCATTTGGTCGGCAGCTTTTTGAGTCTTCGGGAACGCGATGACTTCGCGAATGTTATCGTTCCCCAAAAACATCATCACCCAACGGTCCAGACCCAACGCGATGCCGGCGTGCGGCGGCGCTCCGTGAGCGAGCGCTTCCAGCAGAAAACCGAATCGTTCTTGAGCGACCTCCGGTGTGACGCCGATGAAGTCGAAGACTTGCTGCTGTACATCGGGGGAATGAATACGAACGCTGCCGCTGGCCGCTTCGTAGCCATTGCAGACAAGGTCGTATGACTGCGCTCGCACGCGACCGGGATCGGTCTTGAGATACGGCAAGTCTTCTTTGACGGGGTGGCAAAACGGATGATGCTCGGCATCCCACTTCTGCTCCTCTTCATTCCAACCGAACAGCGGAAAGTCGAGAACCCAAGCCACTTTCATTGCTGTCGGATCGTAGAGGTTCAGTTCTTTTCCGAGCCGATTTCGTAGTGCGGCCAGCGCGGCGGAGGTGACCTTGTTGCTGTCGGCGACGCACAGAATCAAGTCGCCGTTCTCAGCCCCGAACTTGGCGATGATCGCCTGCAGTTGCTCATCGGTGAAGAACCTCGTGATCGATGATTCGAGTTTGCCGTCCTTCATTTTGAAGAAGGCCAATCCTTTCGCGCCGTAGATTTTGACGAACTCGGTCAGTTCGTCGATCCCTTTGCGGCTGTACTTGTCGGCTGCGGCTTTTGCACACAGTCCGCGGACTCGGCCACCGTCGGCGAGCGTCTCTTTGAAGACCCGGAAGGTCGATTCATTCGCGATCTCGCCGAGGTCTTGCAGTTCCATGCCGAAACGCAGGTCAGGCTTGTCGTTGCCGAATCGTTCCAACGCCTCGCGATGCGTCAGCCGAGTCAGCGGCAACGGCAGTTCCTCGCCGCGAATCTCCTTGAAGAGATGCGCCATCAATCCGTCGATCGTCGACAAAATGTCTTCCTGCTCGACGAACGCCATCTCGACGTCGATCTGCGTGAACTCCGGCTGCCGGTCGGCTCGCAGGTCTTCGTCGCGGAAGCAGCGAGCAATCTGCATGTAGCGGTCATAGCCGGCCATCATCAGCAGCTGCTTGTAAAGTTGAGGCGACTGCGGCAACGCATAAAACTGTCCCGGGTGAACACGGCTGGGGACGAGGTAATCGCGAGCCCCTTCCGGCGTACTCTTGCCGAGCATCGGCGTTTCGATTTCGAGGAACCCGTGCTGATCAAAGTAGTCACGTACCGCCTTGGTCAGCTTGTGGCGCAGAACCATCGCCTTCTGAAGCTGCGGCCGACGCAGGTCGATGTAGCGGTATTTCAGCCGCAGCTCTTCGTTCGGCAAAGTCTGCGAACCCGGCTCGAACGGCGGGACTTTCGACTTGTTGAAGAGTTCGATCTTGGTCGCTTCGACTTCAATCTGACCGGTCGCGTGTTTCAGGTTTTCCAGTCCCTCGCCGCGCGGCGAGACCTTGCCGGTGGCTCCGATGACGAATTCGGATCGCAATGTCTGAGCGACCTCAAACGCTGCCGACTGATCCGGCTCGATGACGATCTGAGTGATGCCGTACCGATCCCGCAAGTCGATAAAAATCAAACCGCCGTGATCCCGTCTCGAATCCACCCAGCCACTGACCGTGACTATTTTGCCAACATCGCCGATCCGAAGCTCGCCACACGTATGAGTCCGCAGCACGATCCACAGTCCTTCCACAAAAGTCTGGCAGGCCCCACCCGCCCAAAATGTCAGGCCATTTCCGCAGGGAAATCGCGGCGGAGGGTAGTGGCTCGCGGCCTTCAGTCGCAACGGCGGAAATCTCAGCGGGTCGGTTCATAGGGCTGTCACGAGTTCGTGCGCGATTTCACTTCATGAGGACCGCCGATTATCGTGGGCCAACATGAACTCGAAGGCAATTCAGAAACGGGAGGTCGTCTCGCCCGACGAAATCATCAACTCGGAAACGCACACTCCGGCTCGAGTGTGGGTTGGCCGGGCCGGTGTGTCGTATCGCACCAGCACTGCACTGGAATTGCGTCGCGATCATGCGGCCGCCGTCGATGCCGTGCATGCCGAACTGAATCTGATTCAAGATCTGGGAGCGGATTTCGTGCGGATGTTCGGATTGTTCGAAGTTTCAACCGCGGCAATGTCGAAGGCGGAGCATCTGTCCCGGCCTGACTGTGGCCGACGCCTGAACGTGGATGCGAAGGATTTGCTCTGGAAACGCTGCCCGCGCGGTGCGGGTATGCAGGTCGTCATTGGCGACGGACTCTCGGCAACCGCCGTGGCCGCACAAGTGCCGATGCTGCTGCCATTGCTGCTCGACACAGCCGTGAATCACGGCTGGCAGGTGGGTCAACCGTTTGTCGTCCGGCACTGCCGAGTTGGAGTCCTCAACGACATCGGTGAGCACCTCGATCCGCAGGTGGTCGTGTTGTTGATTGGCGAACGGCCGGGACTCGCCACCGCCGAGAGCTTGTCGGCCTACTTGGCCTATCGCCCTCGGTCCGGTGACACCGACGCGCGACGGAATTTGATTTCCAACATCCACTCGGCCGGAGTGCCACACGAAGAAGCGGTCGAACGCATTCTCAGCTTGGCAGGTCAACTCCGCGACCAGCAACGCAGCGGCGTCGCCGTAAAAGAGGTTTGGTCGCGTGCGGGTCAAACATGCCGAATCCGATAGTCCAGGCTTTTGTGGTCTGGAGGACTCGGGTGAATGCCGAATTACTCGTCCGACTCGCGCAACTTGGCCAGCACGTTGTAGTCTTCCAGAGTGGTCGTGTCCTGGGTTTTCTCGCGGCCGGCGGCGATATCGCGCAGCAGGCGGCGCATGATTTTTCCGCTGCGAGTCTTGGGCAGCGCGGCGGCGAAGCGGATTTGATCCGGAGTTGCCAATGCTCCGATTTGCTTGCGGACGTGAGCGGTCAATTCCTTCTTCAAGGCATCGTCTCCGTCCAAACCCTTGAGCGAGACGAAGCAGCAGATTCCTTCTCCCTTGAGATCGTGCGGGAAGCCTACGACAGCTGCCTCGGCAACGCGCGGATGTGAGACAAGCGCGCTTTCTACTTCCATCGTGCTCAGGCGATGGCCGGCGACGTTGAGCACGTCATCGACACGACCCATGACCCAGTAATAGCCGTCTTCATCGCGGCGGGCTCCGTCCCCTGCGAAGTAGCAGCCGGGAATCTCACTGAAGTACGTCTTCACGAAGCGGTCGTGATCGCCGTACAGCGTTCTCAACATGCTCGGCCACGGTTGCTTCATCACGAGCAAGCCGCCATTCGTGCCGGGGACCGTTTGACCGTCCTTCGTGACGATGTCGGGCACGACGCCGGGCAGCGGCCGAGTGCAACTGCCGGGCTTGGTTGGAGTGATGCCGGGCAGCGGACTGATCATGATTCCGCCGGTTTCTGTCTGCCACCACGTATCGACAATCGGGCAACGCTCCTGGCCGATGATCTTGTGGTACCACATCCAGGCTTCGGGATTGATCGGCTCGCCCACGGTACCAAGCAGACGGAGGCTCGACAGGTCGTGGCGGTTCGGCCAATCGTCGCCCCATTTCACGAATGCGCGGATCGCGGTTGGAGCAGTGTAGAAGATCGACACGCGGTACTTTTCGATCAGCTCCCAGAAGCGACCTTCGTCCGGCCAGTTCGGAGCGCCTTCGTACATGACCGTTGTCGCGCCGTTCGACAACGGGCCGTAGACGACGTAGCTGTGCCCCGTAACCCAGCCGATGTCGGCGGTACACCAATAAGTGTCGTCGGCTTTGAGATCGAAGACCCACTTCGAGGTCATCGTTGCGCCGAGCAAGTATCCGCCGGTCGTGTGCAGCACTCCCTTCGGTTTGCCGGTGCTGCCGGACGTGTAGAGGATGAACAGCGGATGCTCGGCATCCAGTTCCACCGGATCGCATTCGGCGGAGACGTGCTTCATCAAGTCGTGCCACCAGTAGTCCCGATCGGGGACCATCTCGACCGGCGAACCGGTACGACGGACGACAACGACCTTCTGCACGGACGGCGATTTATCCAGCGAAGCATCGACCGCTTGTTTGAGGAACACTTCTTTGCCACGTCGCCACCCGGCATCGGCCGTGACGATGACCTTCGCTTGAGCGTCGTTGTTGCGGTCAGACACCGCTTCCGCGCTGAAGCCGCCAAAGATGATCGAGTGGATCGCGCCGATCCGAGTGCACGCCAGCATTGCGATCGCCAGTTCCGGGATCATTGGCATGTACAACGTCACCCGGTCGCCGGTCTGCACGCCAAGCTTCTTCAGGACGTTCGCAAACTTGCAGACCTCACGGTGCAGATCTTGGTAACGCAAGACGCGCGTGTCACCTGGCTCACCTTCCCAGATGATCGCCGCTTTGTTCTTGTCCGGGCCAAGCAGATGCCTGTCGAGGCAGTTATAGGACAGATTGATCTTTCCGCCGACAAACCACTTCGTGTTCGGCATGGCTCCGTCGAGCACCTTATCCCACTTCTTGAACCAGTCGAGATTTTCCGCCATGTCTCCCCAAAAACCGGCGGGGTCTTCTTTGGCTCGCGTCCACATCTGCTGGTACTGCTCTTCGCTGCTGATATTCGCTTGCGCGGTGAAGTCGCTCGGCGGCGGAAATTTGCGGGTCTCTTGCAGCACACTGGTAATGGCATCGGACATGAACGGCTCCTGCGGGTAGGGTCAAAAAGGCGGGAGCATGATGCCGATTCGCGAACGAACTCTCCAGTCAACACAAGGGGTCGTCGATCGTCCGACCCCTTGCGGTTCGGTCGATTTCTGGCACTCGCGGTAATCATCCGGGCCACAAGAGCCTGGGATACGACACGTTCGGCTTTCGGATGCTGCCAGCGACCGATTCGCCGGTCTCGTGGAGCGGGAGGATTCGCATCGCCGCCCTTTTTTCAGCGGTGGTGGGCATTCCGTAGACCACACGGGTCTTCTCGCCCTGAGCGATCGTGTGCCAACCCTTTTCTTTGAGGGTCAATAAACCCATCGCACCGTCGCGGCCTATGCCGGTCAGCAACACGGCAACTCCGGGATTCTTCCGATGCGATGCCAGCGTTCCGAACAGAACATCTACGGACGGTCAATACGGCGTGTCGGCAGGTTCGGCGGTGTAGGGGAGATGGGCTTTGCGTTTTTATCTTGCCGTATTGATTCCGCCAGCGATGATGCGCCGGCTCGCTGATTCCAAGCTGCTGCAACACCCCGCCGACAACATCGCATCCGCCTCGCGCAGCTTCTGAACAATCTGCTCCGGCGAATGACGCTTCCCACGCTCTCTGGTTCGTCGTGCCATGCTGAGTCCTCCTTCGCCGCTACTCGGCGAACCGGACTCTCATAACGCCTGAATCAGGTTTCGGTGAGCACTCCACCGTCGACAGTGCACTCAAGCTCAAGCCACCGGCCTTGAGCCAAGTCCGCCGATCACTCGCACCAGGACCGTGAGTTGTCGCGCGATGGACCATCATTTCCCCATTGATGAGGAACACGAATGTCGCGCGAACATGCGACGCTGTCACCAGAACTTCCACCACGGGCGATCCTCTTCCGGTTCGACGAGCGGTTGCGGTGGGTCGTCGCCGGAGGTGATGAGCACGAGTTCGGGGAGCAGTACGCAGCTCAGGTCGCCGCCTCGGCCACCGGTGGTGTCGATGAGCAGGCGGTTAGGGCGGTAGACGACCTCGCGAACCGGAACGTGGCCGGAAACGACCATCACCGGGCAATCGGGTGGGACTCCGTTCTCGACGAACGTCTTCGAACACAGCCACGGCGGGCGGTTGAGCGTGAAGTCTCGTTGTCGCAGGATGCGCAGTTGCAGTTCGAGCGGTTGATTTGGATCGAGGCCGGCGTGGACGAAGATCGCTTGCGGATGCTCGACGACCCAAGGGCCGTTGGCGATAAAGTCGACATGCTCGGCCGGGAGCTTGGCTTTCAGCGCGGCGAGATCACCCAACGCGGTCCCATACGACGCGAACGTGCTCTCGACACCGTATTGCTCGACCCATTGCGTCGCCCAATCGGCGTACGACGGAACCGGGATCAAGTTGAGCGCTCCGGCCATCGCGAGCTCGTGGTTGCCGATGACCGCAGTCGTTTGCGGATGCTCGCGCTGCAACGAAAACATCCGGTCAAGCACCGCTTTAGGATCGGTCCCGCGATCGACGAGGTCGCCGATAAAGACGATCCAGCGGTGCGCATAATCGGGCATCTGTTGCAGCTTGGCGAGAATCGCGTCGAGCTTCTCGATCTGCCCGTGAACGTCTCCGATGACGGCGACTGGACCTTGAATGCGTGAGGCGAAGCTGGGCATGTCGTGATGGACTTTAGAAGCGGTACGCGAGATCCGTGCAGAGGTAGCTCAGGCCGGTCATGTCGTGGAACGGTAGCGACTGTTTCTGTTCGCCGACCAGGTACAGCGGCAGTGGTCGAGGCTGCCGCCAGTAGCCGCTGGCCTGCAACTGTTCGATCAAGTCGGTCTGCAAGTGTGAGACGAGCGTCGAGATCGCGACGCCTCCTTCTTGAAAGACTTGCCAGCGGACTTCATGCAGCAGATCGGCGAGCAATGCGTGTCGCATCGGAGAGGCCCACAGCGCTACTTTCCAGAAGTCGGCGGCCTGTGAGTTTCGCCACAAGACGGCGGCGGCATCGACGCCGCTGAGTCCGCGAATGAAGCACGTCCGAGTCGCGATCGACGGACAGCGGCCCAGTGACCAAGCCAAGTCCTCGAAGCGATGATGCGGATGCCACTCGGAATAATGCTCGTGTTCGATCAGTTCGGCGACGATCGGCGAGAGACCCGGCTCGGTGATGATGTCCGGACGTCGCAAGGACCGCCGGGCAACCCACCGCACCGGAAGCGATCGGAGGAACGTTCGTTCCAGCCACTGAGCCAGTCGATTTCGTTCGCTCAGAGTTCTCAGTGCAGCTCCGAGCCGCAGCGGTTGCCAGAAGACGAGGCCGGCGTCATCGACTTTGTGATGACATAGATGCGGCATGATCGTGCGGGCCTTCGCGCTTCCGCCGAGCGAAATCCACGGGCGATGCAGCGACATCGAATGCGTCGCGAGAACCAGCCCCATCCCTTTGCTGATGTTCGGATCGGCGACTGACCAGTCGCAACCCCAGACCATTTCAAGATGTTCATCGGCGCGACGCACACTCCAGGGGATCAAGCCGATGAATCCTTGCACATCGCCGTCGCGCATCCAGACGTAGCCTCGATCGCGACCGCGATTGAAACTCTCGTCGAAGTATTTCCACTCGACGACCTCGCTGGTCATGCCGCGACGGCCGAGGTATCCGGTGACTTGTGGTTTGGGGACCGCGCGCAAAGGGAGAATTGCATCGTCCATGATCGCTCGCCTGAGAACGTCGCATCCTGTGGCGCGAAGGTGGGAAGGCCGAAAGGAATCCTGGCCGGAAGGGGCGGGGAATGTAGGCCGCTCGCGGCGAGAGGGTCAATTCGCGTTTTCGCCGGCTGGATGCTGGGCTTCGGCGGCTACTTTGAGCAGGTCGAACACGCGATTGATCAAATCCGGCAGTCCTTTGCCCGTCACAGCCGAGATGCGGAGCACCGGCCGGCCGATCTCGGCTTCGAGTTGCTGGGCGACTTCGGCCGCTTCCGGCAGTTCGCACTTCGTGACCACGACCAGTTCGGGCCGAGCGATCAGCGACTCGTCGTACAGCCGCAGCTCTTCGTGGATCGCGCGGTAGTTGGTCATCGGATCGGACTGATCGGCAGGGATAGGCTCGATGAGATGCACCAGCACCTTTGTCCGTTCGACATGTCGCAAAAATTCATGGCCGAGTCCGACACCCGCGTGGGCACCTTCGATCAAGCCCGGAATGTCAGCCAGCACGAATTGGCGATCGTAGCCGATCCGTACAACGCCGAGATTTGGGTACTTCGTGGTAAACGGGTAATCGGCAATCTCCGGCGTCGCGCGCGTCAGCCGGCTGAGCAGGGTCGACTTGCCGGCGTTTGGCTTACCGATCAGACCGACGTCGGCGATCAATTTCAGTTCGAGCATCACGGTGCGTGACTCACCCAGCTCACCCCGTTCGAACTCACGCGGAGCTCGATTGGTCGAAGTGGCGAAGTGCTTGTTACCTCGTCCACCGCCGCCACCTTTGGCGGCAAGGAACCGAGCCTCGTGATGATTCAGATCGAATAACACTTCGCCGGATGAATCCTTGACCAGCGTTCCAGGTGGGACACGAATTTCAATGTCGGCACCGTCGCGGCCGGATCGCAAACAGCCTTGCCCGTTCGCACCTCGTTCCGCATTCCAGTGCTTTCGACCGACAAGGTTCGTCAGACTGCTGATGTTTTCGTCGGCGATGATGATGATGTCGCCGCCGTCTCCCCCATCGCCGCCGTCGGGTCCCCCTTGCGGAACGTTGGCCTCGCGCCGAAAACTCACGCAACCGTGACCGCCGTCGCCGGCTTTGCATTCAATCGTGTATCGATCCACAAACATGGGGGCGGGACTTTAACGGTCATTCCGCAGTCAGGCGAGCGGCTTTCTCGGCGCCGATTCGGGACTTTCTGTGAATTCAGCGATTACCTCTCTGGAAGTTTGCGGGCAGAATGCCGCCCGTAGGCCGAAGGCGGCTCAGCAAGTCTTCTCTGGGCCTTCCCAATGTTTTGCGGTTGATCGACGCAGTCTGTCCGAAAGTTCGCTGGGATCGCCTTGCTCCTGGCGATGCAGTTGACCTGGACGATGTTCGCATCGGTAATGTGCGGTGACCATCTGTAATCGGACGGCGTTACAGTGGTCGAGCAATTTCCGGGCGATTTGATGTCTGGTTATCCGCTCGAAAGCCCGCAACCGAAATCTCCATGTCGCGGACTGCGCTGCTCGAAGGGAGCACCGGTCGCCCCCGTCCCGCTACCGATGAGAGTGCCGGTCGAAGAACATACCTCCCGGCTTGCGATCAACGATCGACACGGCAACGAAGCAGGTCTTGCGATTCTTCCGACCGCAGATGCGTCCCGCCTGCCGGTGCGCCGATCCAATCGGCTCGACCGACCACCACGCGCCGCTTGAGCTGTCGCTTTCGTGCGCGGGAAGTCAGTGCTGCTGCGATCTGTCGGCCAAAAGGTTGATGTTCGATCGCTGTTCTGTTGGGTCCGTCGCCGTCGCTGGCAGGCGGCGCAACAACCGACCTCCCCAACTGGGGAGGATTCGACGACACTGAGTCTGGCTCTTTTTGAAAGGAACTTGAAAACATGCTTCCTCTTTTGAAATGGTCAACGAGTTTGTCATCAGTGTTGATTCGCGCTTCCGGTTGCGGCAGTGGCGAAAGTTCCGTATCGAGTTATCAATCGACCGGCCAGTCAGCCAGCGATGCGTTGACCGCCGCGTTCGACGCTAGGAAATCTGGGCGTGCCGCTCCCGGAACGATCGCGACCGGAAAGCCGACGCTTGAAGTTCTGGACAGCGTTTGAGGCTCTGGCCGCGAGCTAAAGGGATTCGAAATCGGCGAAGAGAAGGCATCCTCCGGCAACCCGACTTGATTCAAAGGGCAACTCACCTTCGCCAACGAGCCGACCAGAGCTGGAGTAAATCAGGTCGTGTTGGGCATAGATTCGCTTCACGATTGCCACGAAACTGTCTATCAGAAAATGACCGGGCAATAGCTCGCAGAAACCATCGATCTCATGCCTCTTTCATCGAACTGGAAAACGATCGCGGGAATTGCCCTGCTGATCCCGCTGCTTGTCAGTCTGGGATTCGCGATGATGAGCGCGACGGCGCGACGACCAAAGTCGCTGGGGGTGCGCAATGGCCGTTTAGCACCGGCTCCCGATTCCCCGAATTGTGTTTCGACGCAGGCCGATCGGGAGCATCAGCGAATGGACTCGATCCCGCTGACGGTCGACCCGGTCGACGCGATGGCGCTGCTCAAGCGAGTCGTCACGACGATGCCGCGGACGCAAATCGTGACTAGCGATGACAACTACCTGCACGCCGAATTCACCAGTGCGCTATTTCGCTTCGTGGATGACGTCGAGTTCTTTCTTGACCGCGAACAGCGCGTAATTCACTTTCGCTCGGCATCCCGTTCTGGACGCTCGGACTTTGGCGTGAATCGCAAACGAATGCAGGCCCTTGTCGAAGCCTTTCAGCGTGAAATTCTCATTCACGACCGTTCGCCGAAAACGGACCGATAAGTCTCCTCGTGGAAGCCGACAACCAGCGTCCTGCCGACACGGAACGTGGGTGCTCGCAGATTACCGGTCGGGCCGAGCAGCACAGACAGCAGTGTCTTGGTATCTGGCTTGTCTTTCTTCAAGTCCAGTGTGACGACCTTTGAGCCTTTTGCAGCCACGATCCGATCGACCTGTTTAGCCAAAGCAAGCGCATCGGCTGCCGGCATCTTTTTTTTGCGCGCGTCGATCTGCTCCACGGTCTCAACCGTGGTCTTCCCCAAGAACTCTTGGGCTTTGACGCACGACATTCACCCGGGACGGTGATAGCTCCAGTCGATTTTCGACATCATTCTCTTTCTGTGAACTAGCGGGTACCTGGCGAGATTAACCCCGATTCCGGACTCGACGCGGTCGCGTACAGCTTCTTCGGAATGCGGCCGGACAAATATGCTTGCCGTCCCGCCTGGCAGGCCCACTTCATCGCGTACGCCATACGGAGCGCATCAGTCGCGCCGGCGATGCCCGTGTTGAGCAGCACTCCGTCGCAGCCGAGTTCCATGCCGAACGCGACATCGCTGGCCGTGCCAACACCGGCGTCGATGATGACCGGGTAGTCGGGATCGCTCTCTTTGAGATATTCCAGACAAATGCGGATGTTGTTCGGGTTAAGCACTCCCTGCCCGCTGCCAATCGGGCTACCGGCCGGCATGACGGATGTCGCTCCGGCGGACTTCAATCTCTTGGCCGTGATCGGATCGTCGGTCGTGTAGACGAGCACCTGAAAGCCGTCGGCGACGAGTTGCTCGGTCGCGTGCAGCGTGGCGACGGGATCCGGCAGCAACGTCTTCTTGTCCCCGAGCACTTCCAGTTTGACCCAGTCGGCTCCAGGGTTCTCCAAGCCTTTGAGAATCTCGCGTCCCAGCCGAGCCGTTCGCACGGCGTCCTCGGCATTGAAGCAACCTGCGGTGTTCGGCAGGATCGTATACTTTTTGAGGTCGATGAAATCGAGAATGTTTCGCCCGGCCGCGTCGATCAGTCGCTCGCGTCGCACGGCGACGGTGATGACTTCCGAACCGCTCGCTTCGAGGCACTGCTGCATCAGTTCGAAAGTGGCATACTTGCCGGTGCCAACGATCAGTCTCGACTGCAAGACATGCTGGCCGAGCACGAGCGGTTTGTCGAAAGTCGGTGATGAAACAGAATTGGACTGCGACACGTCGAGATGCCTTCTGCAAGAGTCAGAAACAAAACGGGAGTCTGAAGGCTCTCACTGGAAATCTCAAATCTCAGATTTGAAATTCGACGATTCACTCGACGTACAGAAATCGGTTGGAACTGAGCAGCGACTGGCAGAGCAAGGCGAAAGCTTGTCGCGCCGGATCGGGTGGAGATGCCGTGCCGGCCGGAGGATTCGCAGGGGGCACGGCTTTCGGCTGGAAGACTTCGGTCTGTGCGGCCACGAAAGCGACGGCTTCGGCTGATTCCGACTCCGTCGGATCAACGCCGAAGATCATTCTCCAGGACAGCACGACTTGCGATTTCACATCGGGGCCGGCAGTGGTTGTGATTCGTTCGGCGAGATTTCGCGAGTGCTCTTGCACAAAGTCACTGTTCATCAGGAAGAGTGATTGTGGCGAGACCGTTGACGAGTTGCGCTGCGGGCAATTCGGATCGAGCACCGGAGGGTCGAACGGGTCGAGCACGCTTAGCGGCCGGCTGCGGCGGACTTGAACGTAGACACTGCGACGAAACTCCTCCCCGTTGAGTGGAATCGTTTTGTCGGGAACACCATTGCCGTTGATGTTATCGATACCGACGATGAACTGCCCGATCTCGTCCTGCATGACCGGTACCGGCTTGCCGCCGAGTTTCTCATTCAACTTGCCGCTGATTGCGAGTGCCGCATCGCGAACCTCTTCCGCCTGCAACCGTCGCAAAGGGAATCGGGCGAGCAAGCGATTGTCGGGATCGACGGCATCGTGTGCGGCAGTTCGCGCCGACGACTGCCGATACGCCGTCGAAAGCAGCAAACGACGATGCAGCGACTTCAGCTTCCAGCCGCTCGCTACAAACTCACTGGCCAGCCAGTCGAGCAACTCCGGATGCGATGGCCGTTCCCCCTGCATTCCAAAATCCGCTGGCGTACCCACCAAGCCCTTGCCGAAATGCTGCATCCAGACGCGATTCACGAGCACTCGCGCGAGCAGCGGATGCTGCCCCGACGTCAACCAGCGGGCATAGGTCAGCCGGCGTCCGGTAGTCGGGAGCGCGGGGTCATCGGGAAAAATGTTGGGCTGGCGGTTTTCAGCCATTGGCTTTCGGCTTTCAGCCAGGATCGACAACTCGGAGGGTTCAACCTGCTGCTTTGGAGCGAAATGTTCGCCGCGAGAAAACAGAAACGTCGCCGGGGTAATGTTTGGCGTTTCGTTGAGAACCATCACGAACTCTTCGGGAGGCTTCGTGCCGCGAAGTTCCGTCGCTCGATTCGAGAAAGCATTAACCTCTTCGGCGGCCTTGTTGTCGTACAGCGGCAGCGTACCGCCGTTGACATTGATACTGGGATGATCTTTCAGCAGTGCGGTTTGTTCCGGAGTCCGCTTGTCAGCGGCGGCGTTGTGAGCAGTTCGCAGCGGGTCACGTAGTTCGGCTGGTTTCTTTTCGAGTTCGCGTTCGAGGATGCGCTGAATGTGTTCCTCGAGTTTCTTCTGTCGATCGGCGTCGATCTTCGCGGCAGCGGCTTCGATCTCGGCCGCCTTCACGCGGTCGGCGTCGGTGTAGAGCGTTACCAATCGGTCGTTCGGCACGCGCCAGTTCTTCCAGTCGTAGGCCGGTTCAATGATCGCTCGAAAGCGGTAGTAATCGACTTGCGTGATCGGCTCATAGCGGTGGTCGTGACATTGAGCACAACCGAGGCTCAGCCCCAGCAGTGACGTCGCAACGGTTTTGATCGTCTCGGCCATCACGGCGTTGCGAGCGACGTTTTGATCGACGGCACCGGAGGCAGTTCCGTCGGGAGCCATCCGCAGGAAACCGGTAGCGATCAGCTTGTCGAGATTTTCTGGCGAGAGATTCGCATGCGGCAGCGGCACGAGTTCGTCGCCAGCAAGTTGTTCGACGAGGAATTCATCGAACGGCTTGTCGTTGTTGAACGAGCGAATGACGTAATCGCGGTACTTGAAGGCCCACGCGCGGACGGGGTCTTCGTCCGTGTAGCCATCCGAGTCGGCGTAGCCCGCGACGTCCAGCCAGTGCCGCCCCCAACGCTCGCCGTACCCCGGCGAGGCAAGCAGTCGATCGATCAATCGCTCGAACGCATCGGGTTCGAGGTCGTTCACAAAATCTTCGATCTCGTCGGGTGTCGGCGGCAAGCCGACCAGATCAAACGTCGCGCGGCGGATTAACGTGCGGCGATCGGCTTCAGGCGAAAACGACAATTGCTTGGCCAAAAGACCGGCGAGCAGGAACTCATCGACGGGCGATCGCACACTATCGGAACCGGAGACGCGCGGACGTGCTGTAATGCCGATTGGCTGGAATGCCCAGTGGTTAAGTTCCTCGTCGGTGAAGATTTTGGCTTCCGGCTTCTCCGGTTCGGCGGCAGCAGTCTTGGCTCCAGCGGCGATCCAGCGTCGGAGTGTTTCTTTCTCATCCCGAGTTAGTTTGCGTTCGACGGGTGGCATCTCGTTGGACTCGACCCGCTTGAGCAGCAGGCTCTGATCCGGTTGGCCCGGAACAATTGCCGGACCGGACTCTCCCCCCTTTTCGAGCAGCCGCTTCAGCCGGACATCGAGCTGGGATTCAGTCTTATCCGCCTCGCCATGACACTGAAAGCAGTGAGCCTTTAAAATCGGCCGCACGTGTTTTTCAAACGTCAGTTCCGGCGCATCGGCCGCGAATGCTGACGAGCCAAGCATCACCGCCAACACACAGGTCATCGCACTGCGGATCAACATCAATTCGCTCCGCCGAAAAACGTCAACCAGAAACTGACACCATGCAAACGATTCGAGTGGCCGCCATCAGTATGAACGCACCCTTTCAGCGGCTCAACCACATTCTAGCGGACGTCGAAAGCTGGTGTCGCCGCTCCGCGGATGCCGGGGCGGAACTGGTTCTCTTCCCGGAACTTCTGGTGCATGGGCATTGCACGCCGAACACTTGGGAACTGGCTGAGTCGATCCCCGATGGTCCCAGCACGCGACGGCTGATCGAACTCGCCAAGCAGTATCGACTTGTCCTGTCAATCGGGCTGAGCGAGAAGGAACGGGACATCGTTTATAACGCTCAGGTGCTGGTTGGCCCCGAGGGTTACATGGGCAAACAACGGAAGCTGCACCTGTCGCGCGATGAAACGCTGTTCTACAAAGGCGGCCGCGACATCCCGGTGTTCGATATCGGCAAGTGCAAAGTCGGTTCGATCATCTGCTACGACAATCAGTTTCCAGAGCCAGCTCGAATACTGGCTCTGCGCGGAGCCGACGTTCTGCTGATGCCGCATGCCGCACGACTGAAGATGTGGGATGAGACTCCCGGTTCGGCCGCGGCGGCGCGGCAGTACGCGCTCGACTATTTCATCTCCGGCTACGCCATGCGCGCTCGCGAGAATGCTTGCTTCGCGTTGTTCACGAATCAGGCCGGCCGAGCAGGTCAGGTTTCGATGTACCCGCCTGATTCGCCGGCTCAGCCGCATCACGCCGGCGGGGCATTGGCGTTCGCGCCGAACGGCGACTTGCTGGCCTCGACACAGCGCGATGAGATTCGGGACGAGATGATCGTGCTCGATTTCGATGCGGCGTTGATGGCGAAGGAGCGGAGCTTGCCCAACTACACGCTGCGGACTCGCCGGCCGGAATTGTACGGCGAACTAGTCCGCGATCAGGTCACATCGTAGGCTGGGAATGCGGTGTGTCAGCACCGCTCTGGATAATCTTCGATTTGGTCAGCTTCGAAACTAAAATTCCAAAACGAAAGCGGTGCTGACACACCGCAGTCCAGAAGGTTCCATGGACGACGCCAGGAACGACGACAGCCCGGAAATCACGCCGGAGCGGCTCAAAGAGTTGCTCGCGTCTTCGGGGTTTGCGTTTCGCGGGTTCGACCAGTCCAACCTTGGCAAATCGCCCGAACTTCTGAGTCATCAGATCTACGGCCCGACGGTTGAGAAACATTTACTCAACGCTTCGGCGATCGCTAGTGATGTGCTCGGACGTGAAGTGGATTTGGTGGCTCGGGTTCGAGAGCGACGGGCAGAGACGCTTGCCGATTATGCAGACGCGATCGCGCTGATTGTCGCCGTCGAAATGGCACAACTCGAACTGTTGCGGGAATACTTCGGCATCGAATTCCGGTCGGCCCCGCTGGCGATCGGCTACAGCTTGGGTGAGATCGCAGCGCTAGTCGCGTCGGGCGTGTACTCGATCGACGCGGTGCTGACTCCGTTGCTGGCGCTCTCGGACGACATGGTGGCTCAGGCGGAAGACGTCCGTATGGGGATCGTTTTTTCGCGCGGTCCGGAAATGGAATTCTCTGCCGTCGAACGGCTCTGTCTGGAGATCACGAACCAGGGACAAGGGACGATCGCGATCTCGTCGTACCTCTCGCCGAACACGGTGCTGGTGCTTGGGCAGCGCGACACGCTGGACGAACTGAAGTCCGCCGTGAAAGGCCGCTTTGCGAAAGGAACGAACGTCAAAGAGAATCCGCATCGTTGGCCGCCAATCCACACGCAAATTACTCGGCAAAAACACATTCCCGATCGAGCCGCCGTGATGATGGAACGCATGCCTGGGGGATTCGTTGCGCCGCATCCGAACATCTTGTCCTGCGTGACCGGCGCGATGAGCTACACCGACATCAACAGTCGCGACATCCTGAATCGCTGGGTCGACGAGCCGCAACTGCTGTGGGATGTCGTCGAGCAGACAATTTCGTCCGGAGTCGAACTGCTGATCCATGTCGGCCCGGCTCCGAACATCATCCCAGCGACGATGCAGCGCATCAGCCAAAACGTGCAGCAGCAACTGGCAGCGAAGACTTGGGGCGGACTCGGCCTGCGAGCGGTCTCACGCATGGTTCGCCGTCCCTGGCTGACCAGTGTGCTGTCCTCCAAGACGAATTTGCTGCGAGCGCCGTTCATCCAGGAAGTGATTCTTGAGGACTGGCTGTTGGCACAGATGCCGTGAGCCTGCCCTTAGGGTGATCACACTCGCACAAAGATTTTGCGGCGGTACAGCCAGACGCAGATCAGCCACAGGCCGAACAGCCGAGCCGCGTGGCCGAGTGGTGTGGCGAGGGGATGATCGCCGAACAGCGCGAAGTTGATCCCGTCTTTCCAACCAAACAGAGCATCGATCGTTGCCAAATGCGTCTTCAATGCGCCGCCGGTCCAGGACTTGATAAGCTGAGCCATCACGTACATCGCGATCGAGTTCATGCCGACGATCGCCAACGGCCAGAACCAGCGTCGCCACTGTCGGATGTCGATCACCCAGTAGAACGCCGCCAGCATCCAGAACGTCCATCCGGAACTGAACACCGCCCAACCCGGCGTCCAAATCCGCTTCACGATCGGAGCGAAATGCCAGTCGCACTTTGGAATCGCCACCGGCCAGATCGACGTGTCCAAGGTCATGGACACGCCAAAGCAGATCAATCCCGCCTTGAACAGCCATTTCAGTTTCTCGCCATCCGGCCGGGTCGACCGCAGCACAGTCCCGGCCATCAGCCCGAACAGCATCGTCGCCAGTGACGGAATGAAATTGAGCGTCTGATAGCCACCCTCATTGATCCAAAACTTTTGGCCTCGGAACGGCTCCCCTTCGCGCGGGAAGCGATTGAGCAATTTTCGGTCGACCTCGGCCGCCGCGTTGACGTGTTTGTTCCAGTGCGCGGCGAAACCAGACCACGGTTGAGGTTCTTTAGGGATCTCTCGGCCCGCCGCGCGGAGTTTTTCGTCGCGAGCCGTCAGCGTAAAATTGATGCTGTCGACAACATCGGCAGATGGCAATTTGGAATTCGCGAACCATCCCCAATAGCCAACAAGAATGACCGCCGTCATCGCAAATTGTGCACGCAGCGATCGCTCGCGCAGCAGGTACAAGACGGGATACCCCAGCCCGATCTGCGAGAGGACATTCACGAACGTGAAGTTGGTCTGCTTCGAGCCGTTCGACGAGAGAAACACTCCCAGCGCGAGCAGCACGAACGACCGCCACAACACATGCCGAAATCGAGCCGCACCCGACTGTCCTTCGGTCGCGCGCCGCGAGTACGAAAACGGCAACGACACCCCGACCAGAAACATAAAACTCGGCTGGATCAAATCCCAGAAGCCGCAGCCGGTCCAGACGACGTGATCAAACTGGTATGCCAGCGTCTGAAGCACCCATTCGGGAATCCGAATTCCTGCGGCGGTGAGTTTCTGCACGCTTTCCGGCTTGGCGAGCACCGAGAAACCAAATCCACTCGACGCCATCGCCAGCATCACGAATCCGCGAAAGGCGTCGATCGACATCACTCGATTCGTGGAGACATCACCTTGGCTTTTGGACATCACAGGCTCCCAAGAATTTGTAGCCCGACCCCGTGTGAGTCGGTTGATTCGTGGCGTGGCAGTGCCGCAACAATATTCAGAACCTATGAAGTGCGAAGTTCAAAGTGCAAAAGCGGTTTGCCTGACACTTTGCAATTTGCAGTCTGCACTTTGCATTCTGCATTTCAGATGGAAGGAATTCTTCAGGCCACAAGGGACTGGGCTACAGGGGATTGACATCGGACTCCTGACGTCTGACCTCTGGTCCCGGCACCCATCTCGCCGACAGCCACAACAGCGCCGGCATGGCCAGAGCCCATTCGATACCGATCACGATCATCGCTCCCCAGAACCACCAGTCGATCCCGACGACGGTTCCCTCGCGAGCCACCCAGGGAAGTTCAACGGCACCCCACTTCACGCCGCTGTAATACGAGACCGGACCGGCCACCGCTCCCAAGACCGATCCGACTTTGTAACGGCCGCGCAGCCACTTCATCGAACTGTTGAGCGTTCCCGCGAAGTTCGGCCACATCATCACCATCCACAGCGGAATTGGCCACCACCATGTCGTCGGCTCGTGAAATTTCAAGACGCCCAGGCGGGTGATGATCCCATCGAGCACATAGCCCATGCCCATCGAGGCCAGCAGCAGTTTGATCTCGGCCTGCGGGTGCTTCGCGTTGACGAGATGTCCCGTTAGCCAGCCGACAATCACAACCGGCCCCAATCCGGGATATTTCATGTTCGAACCAGACAACGCGGCGACAAATCCAAAGTAAAACCAGAACCAGTTCGCGAACGGATGAGCGAACCACGTCACCCACAGCGGTCGCAGTTCTTTGACACGGGTGCGTGGAACTACAGACTGCCGCGAGTCCACGCGGGGCTGAGGCTCCAGCGACGGCGCGTCGGGCGGAACAGCGCCCGGTGGCGCGAGCGGCGGTGGATTCGGATTCGTCGGGTCGCCATACATTCCGCAATTTCCTCGGCCAATTCGAGGCCGGGTTGTAAACCCCCAAGAAGTTCGTTGCCAGCGGGGGTCACATGGCCGACTCGGCAGCGTCGCCAATGTCGGCCAGGAGAGCACTGCTGGCAACGCATTCAGGCAATTGCTACTTTCCGACTGCGAACCTCGTCCCCTTGTGTGTTCTTCCGAAAAGAGACTTGTCGATGTCCTCCGCCGAACCGAATCCGCCCGCCGATTCACCCGCCACGCCGGAACGCTCGCTGAATTTTATCGAGCAGATCGTCGAGGAGGACCTGCGCACCAATCGCTGGGGCGGGTTGCCGGTGCAGACTCGGTTTCCTCCTGAACCGAACGGCTACCTGCACATCGGTCACGCGAAGTCGATTTGCTTAAATTTTGGGCTCGCCAAGAAATACGGCGGCAAATGTAACCTGCGGTTTGATGACACGAACCCGACCACCGAAGACACCGAGTACGTCGACTCGATTCAGGACGACGTCCGCTGGGTCGGCTTTCAGTGGGACGGCCTGTACTACGCTTCGGATTACTTCGATCAGCTTTACCTCTGGGCCGAGCAGCTCATCCAAGAGGGCCTGGCCTACGTCGATAGCCAATCGGTCGATGAGATTGCCAAGCAACGCGGCACGTCGACCGAGCCGGGAGTCGAAAGTCCGTTCCGTAATCGCTCGGCTGGCGAGAACCTCGATCTGTTCCGCCGGATGAAAGCAGGCGAGTTTCCTGACGGAGCACACGTTCTGCGGGCGAAGATCGACATGGCCCAAACGCATCTCATCATGCGCGACCCGGTCCTGTACCGCATCCGACACGCACACCATCATCGCACCGGCGACAAGTGGTGCATCTATCCGATGTACGACTTTGCTCACGGCCAGTGCGACTCGATCGAGAAAGTCACTCACTCGATCTGCACGCTGGAATTCGAGACGCATCGCCGCCTGTACGACTGGTGCCTGGAAAAACTCCGCATCTTTCCGTCGCGGCAGTACGAGTTCGCGCGGATGAACTTGACCTACACAGTCATGAGCAAACGCCGGCTGCTGGAACTGGTAAAGGGGAATCTCGTTTCCGGTTGGGATGACCCGCGGATGCCGACGATCTGCGGCCTGCGTCGCCGAGGCTACACCCCCGAAGCGATCCGCGCGTTCTGCGAGCGAATCGGAGTCGCTCGCTTCATCAGCACGATCGAAATGGCGTGGCTGGAAGATGCGCTGCGTGACGATCTCAACAAACGAGCGTTGCGAGTCATGGGGGTGCTCAAGCCGCTGAAGGTCGTGCTGACGAACTGGCCCGCCGGCCAAGTCGATTGGCTCGATGCGGTCAACAACCCAGAGGACGAAAGTGCCGGCTCACGCAAGGTGCCGTTCTCTGGGACGCTGTACGTCGAGCAAGACGACTTCATGGAGACTCCGCCCAAGCAATTCTTCCGCTTGTCACCGGGCCGCGAGGTACGGTTGCGATACGCCTACTTCATCACCTGCAACGAAGTCGTCAAAGACGCGAGCGGCAACATCGTCGAACTCCGCTGTACCTACGACCCGGCGTCGCGCGGCGGAAACTCCCCCGACGGCCGCAAAGTCAAATCGACCATCCATTGGGTCTCGGCCGAGCACGCGATCTCAAGCGAGGTGCGGCTGTACGACCACCTCTGCCGTCAGCCCGATCCCAACGATGTCCCCGCAGGAGTCGATTGGAAGACAACGCTCAATCCAAACTCGCTCGAAGTGATTCCGAGCGCGAAGCTCGAACCGAGCCTCTCCGACGCCGCACCCGGCAGCAAATTCCAATTCGAGCGGCTCGGGTACTTCTGCGTCGACACGGTCGATTCCAGACCAGCCCACCCGATTTTCAATCGCGCTGTCACACTCAAAGACAGTTGGGCGAAAGCACAGAAGAAAGAGGGCGGGTGATCGAGGCTTATTTCGATCGCGGATTCCGCAAAAAATAGAAGAACCCATCCTCCGCCCCGCCGAGGAAATCAGGGATGCCGTCGCCGTCCCAATCGACGGTTGTGGGACTGACGTCGTGGCTGGCGATGTTGCGAGAGTCCAGTTGGCCCATGTCTTTGAAGATCCACAAACCGTTGCGAGACTCGACTTGCCGCAGCCAGTTGGCGTTTTCCGAATTGATCAGGAGGTCCAACTTGCCGTCGCCGTCCCAATCGGTCGCGCAGAGCTTGCGACGTCCACTCTTGCCGGCGCGGCCAGCGTTGAGGCGCAACGGTTGACCTTTCTCATCGAGAAATGCTCGACGTGGAGGAAGCAGGAGCATTTTCGATTCGTTGTCCGCACGACGGCGTTCGAAGAATGCCAAATAGCCTTCGTGATCGAGCATCACCAGATCGAGCAGCCCGTCGTTGTTCCAATCCACGAGCACCGGAGTCGTGCGCCATTGCGTCGCGAGCTCCTTGCCGACCGGCGTCCACCAAGTCCAGGCCGGCTTCGGCGGAGCACCAGGCCACTCAACGTCGATCGACTGCGGCTCCGCCAGCTTCGGTGCCGTGCGCGTGCCGATGTTCTTCAGCCATTGCACTCTGCCCCAGATGGAATTGAAGACGATGTCCGGCAAGCCGTCTGCGTCCCAGTCAGCGACGTTGAGCGTCGTGTAGCCCCACTTTGCCTCGGCCGGACCTTGAATCGAACCGTTGGGACCGGCCATGACGCGAAACGTTTTGTCGCCCGCTTCTAGTCGACGCGGTGCCCCCCATTTTGGCGACGCGACGTGCGAACCGCTGAGGTTTTCGAAGAACTCGATGTAGCCGGACGTGTTGCCGCTGACGATGTCGGTGTCGCCGTCGCCGTCCCAATCGAAACCGACTGGCGTCGCCAGTGCGCCGGATTGCAGTTCGTCTCCCTCTTGCTGGAAGTAACGCGGCGACTCGAATTGCGGTAGCCGATCGGCGAGGCGACCGGTGTTCTCGATGAACGCGACTCGGCCATCCTCGTCTCCAACGATGAGATCAACGTCACCGTCGCGGTCCCAATCGAACGCCACCGGAACGATCATTTCGAGGTCCATCGTCAGCAGTTTTCCGTTACGCATCAGCCGCCGACCGCTCGCGTACTTCGGCTCCGTCCGCGAGCCGACATTTTCAAAGTAGGTGAACCCGTCGAGGAATTCCCCGCAGATCAAATCGAGATCGCCGTCGCCGTCGAAGTCCGCGAAGTTCGGGGACGGACAACCAAACGTGTCGATGCGTTGGCTGTCCGCTTCGAGTAAGACCGGTTCGACGTACTGCGGGTTCTCCGTCGAACCACGATTGCGGATGAGATAGATCAAGCCATGCAACGGCCCGTTCGCCCAACGGCCTTCTTCATTCCAAGCATCGTCCCAGCCATAGTCCGCCCAATCTTCGACCGCGACGATCAGATCGAGGGCACCGTCGCCGTCGTAATCGACGTACCGCCATTGATTGTGCCGGACCTTGAACACTCCCTCGGCCTGGCCGACCTGAGTCTTGTGAATGTTCGCCGGCAGCGGCAGTTTGACGGAGCTGTCAATCCCGGACTTCAGGAATTCGGGGTGCTCGAATCCCGCAGTAAGCACTCGCAAACCGCCATCGACATACGATGGCATCGTGTAGTGCTTGCCCGCTCCGAGCCGCTTCGCCGCTTTGAAGACCGGCAGCTTCTCATGCGGACCGCTGACGTTCTCGAACAGGTACGTCCCGTTGTACGGCTTGTCGGGACAGACCACGATCAAGTCATGATCGCCGTCTCCGTCGACATCCCACGGCACGGGCCACGCCCACAAGCCAACGCCCAGATCGACAACCAAACCGGAGTTGTCGTACTTGATTCGCTGCAAGCCGTCGGCGGCGAATGTGTGCTGGGCCGGCACCAAAAAAATTAGGACGAAGGGGACAAAGAGAACGAATCTCGCCATCGCATCGCTTTCGTTGATCGATTTCATTCGGCCAGGCTGACGCGCACGATTTCTTTGTCGTTTCGAGCGAACACACTCTTCATCGCGAAGGCCGGGTGCGACCAGACGGTCATACGGCGTTGGATCGGCTGCGTCGGCTCGACCAGTTTTGCTCGGCTGATTTCCTGGTAGCCGGCGGGAGTCAGCTTGGCGATCAGCAATTCCCCCTGTTCGTTGTGCAGGAAGAAACGATCCTCGTGCGGCACCAGAAAGCAGTTCCACCAGCGGCCCTGACCAGTTGCGTCGAGCGTCTCCCACTTCCGCTGGCCATTAGTGGCATCCAGACATCGCAGATGGCCATAGCTGTCAATGCCGTAGATATACGATCCGTCAAACACCGGCGTCATGATGATGGGATGCAGGCCATCGGTCCGCTGCTCACTGTCGCTCTTGCCGGACCAGACGACGCGAGCCGACTTGCCATCGTCGGCGACTTCGATCATTCGTGGGCCGTTGTAAAAACTAGCGACGAACAACCGGTTGCCGACTTGTCGCGGCGTCATCACCGTCAGTCCGGATCGAACCTGATACGGGACTTGCCAGTTGCGTTGCCCATTGGCCGGATCGAGCGACGTAATGGCCGACGGATGCCAGATGATGAGCTGCCGATGTTGACCGAATGTGAAGATCATCGGCGGCGCGTAGCCGATCTCGCGATCGTCCAACGCTCGCCACAACTCCTGGCCGGTGACTTTGTCAAAGCTGACCACCAGCGCATTCTGGCCGCCAACCAGGATGATGACCTGGTTTCCATCGATCAGCGGTGCGTGGACCATGCCCCAGGTCGGCAGCCGCGTCCCGAAGTCCACCACGAAAGTCTTCTGCCACAACACGTCGCCCGACGTCTCGTTGAAACAGAAGAAGTGACCCATCGCTCCGACCGTGAAAACTCGCCCGTCGTCGACGGTTGGCGTGCAGCGCGGGCCAAGCGGATAGCTGACCGTGTACCTCGCCGCGTACTCGTGCTTCCAGATTTCCTTTCCTGTGTCTGCATTCAGGCAGAGCACTCGTTCGCCATCGGCCGAGCGATCCATCACGAACACTTTCCCGTTCGCGACCGCCGGCCCCGCGTAGCCGGATCCGATCGGAGTCGACCAGACTCGCGGCAGCAAATCCTTCGTCTTGAGTTCTTTGACGATTCCTTTCTCGCGCCACGCCAGATCGCGCTGCGGCCCGCCCCACTGCGGCCAGTCGTCCGCGAATCCCACGACCGTGCCGCACAGAGCCGTCAGTAGGGCTCCCCAACAAATCAAGCGTGCTGCGAACATTTGGAGGCTCCTGAAACCAAAGAAAAAACGAGGACATTCATAGGTGCCTTCGTTTCCTTCGGTTGTGTTTTCCTGTGAATTGAACAGAAGGCCGCGAAAGGAGCGAAGGTTTTAGCATGCGGATGGGAGTTCAGACACCAACGCGGGAACTCGCTGGTTGTGGTGTGGCGACCTATAATCCGTCGGCTGCCGTTGGTCGTTCGTGAAATGCACTTTGAACACAGTCGGAGGTGCCTTGTGTCGCGCGTGATTTTGAGCCTGATGATCATCGGACTAATCTGCGGTTTCACGCCGGCTGACGAGCCCGCGAGTCCATCCACGCCGGCCGAAGCCAAGCATCTCGCGAACCATCGACAGGTGACTTTTGGTTTGCCGCGCGCGGGCGAAGGTTACTTCTCGGCGGATGGCCAATGGATCGTCTATCAGGGTTATCCAGTCGGATATCCGTTCTATCAAATCTATTTGCAGCGGCTGGACGAGAAGGTGCCGATGCTGCTGAGCACCGGCCGAGGCCGCACGACGTGCAGCTACTTCTCGCCGGATGGAAAGACGATCCTCTTCGCGTCCAGCCACACCGATCCGGATATCGAACAGACCGAAGCCAAGGCGCGAGCACTCGCCAAAGCAGGAGGCCGACCGCGCTATCAATGGGACTTCGATCCGCACATGGAGCTTTACACCATCACTCCCGATGGGACCGGCCTCAAGCGACTGACCAACTCGCCCGGTTACGACGCCGAAGGGAGCTACTCACCCGATGGCAAGCAGATCGTCTTCACGTCGTCGCGCGATGGCGATCCGGATCTCTACATCATGAATGCTGACGGCTCACAAGTGCGGCAACTGACCAACGTTCCCGGTTATGACGGCGGGCCGTTCTTCTCGCCGGATGGCAAGTGGGTCATCTTTCGCAGCGATCGCGACAAAGAGCACATGCTGCAACTCTTCGCGATTTCGGTGGACGGCAAGAAGGAAATCCAACTCACGAATAACTTGGAGCAAGTCAATTGGTGCCCGTTCTTTTATCCCAGCGGCAAGTATCTGGTTTGGTCGGGGGCCGATTACTCGCAAGGCCCGCGCGAAGCGAACTTCGATCTCTTCACGATGGACCTCGATTTCTCGGGCAACGCTCCGAAAGCAGGAGCGATCACGCGGATCACCGATCATAAGGGGGCCGATGTGCTGCCGGTTTTCAGTCCCGATGGCAAGAAGCTGATGTGGACTTCGACCCGCTCGGCTGACGGTACCAGCCAGCTCTGGATCGCCGACTGGCTGCGAAAGTGAGGTCAAGTGTGGCGAGGGGCGAGGGGCGAGGAGCGAGTGCAGAACGGTTGAAGAGCGAGACATTTGTGCTGGGTGTCGAGCATCACACGGAGATCGCTTCCACCAATGATCGCGCGTTGGAACTGTGCGCGGACGCCGAGTTGCTCGTGCCATACCTGGTTTTTGCCGATCATCAAACCTCTGGCCGAGGCCGCGGTCTCAATCGCTGGTGGTCAAGCGATGGGGCGGTTCAGTTTTCCGTGATTGTGGACGCAGCCGATTACGGCTTGCCGGAATCTCGATGGCCGCAAATCTCGTTGACTGTCGGAGCGGCCGTGTGCCAGACGCTGCAGATGTTGCTCGGTTCGGAAATTTCTGTCGGACTCAAGTGGCCCAACGATGTCTGGCTGAATGGTCGAAAAGTCGCCGGAATCTTGGTCGAAATTCCCCCGGTGCGGCGCGGCCGGTTGGTGATTGGTGTTGGCTTGAACGTCAACAACTCGTTTGAAGCCGCACCCTCCGAGCTGTTGAAAGTGGGGACCTCAATGCGTGACGAAACGGGCATTGAGTCCGATCGTCACGAAGTGCTCGTGGACTTACTGCAGCAACTCGACAATGACTTGCGATGCCTGGCGGCAACCGATCTCTCACTGTCGGAGCGCTGGCGTAACCTGTGCGTGCTGCGCGACCACACCGTGTCGGTCGACACCGGCCGACAGCAGATCACTGGTCTGTGTTTGGGAATCGCCGAAGACGGAGCCTTACGATTGCAAACGGCCTCGGGCGAACAGTGTCTGCACGGCGGAGTAGTGAGTCGAATTGCCTGAGTCGATTGTTTGGCAAGGTCAATTTCTTTTTGGCTCGACCCCTCGTTTGTCGGTCGATTCTTGTTTGCCTCGCGGAAATCACCCAGGCCACAAGGGCCTGAGCTACGGGGCGCGGAACAAGCCGACGGCTACGTGGCCACCGAAGCCCAGCGACAACTTGAGCACGGTCCGCAGTCGCATCGGACGCGACTCGTTGGGGACGTAATCGAGGTCGCACTGCGGGTCAGGCGTCCTCAGATTGATTGTCGGCGGCACGATTTGATCACGCATTGACAGTACCGCGATCGCGGATTCGACGCTGCCGGCAGCGCCAAGCAGATGTCCGATGGCTCCCTTCTGACTAGAACAGGCGAGACGATCCGCCGCTGATCCGAACACGGCGTGCACGGCACGAGACTCGGCGATGTCGTTGGCTCGTGTCGCGGTGCCGTGCAGGTTGATGGCGTCGATCTCATCTGGTGCAACGTGCGCTCGACGCAGCACGTCGCGAATCAGCCACGCCAGCGAGGTTCCAGCGGGATCAACTTGAGTCATTCCGCAGGGATCGCTCGCCATTCCACCAGCGATGAACTGTGCGAGGATGTTGGCTCCGCGTGTGACCGCGTGCTCGCGGTCCTCCAACACCAGCACGGCGGCTCCTTCACCGATGACGAACCCGGATCGTTCCGCATCGAACGGCCGACAGGCGGTCGCCGGAGACTCGAATTCTCGAGCCATCACACCGAGTCGCTGAAACGAGCCGAGCACGATCGGCACCAGCGACGCATCCGAACTGCCGGCCAGTACCACGTCGCATTCGCCCGATCGAATCAAGTCTGCGCCGCGTACCAAACTGACCAATCCCGTTGCACACGCGGCGACCGGACATAACGCGGGGCCTCGCAAGTTCCATTCGCTTGCCACCGCACGAGCCGCGGCGTTCGGCCAGGGCAACGCGGGGTCGGACGAGTCGGACGTCTTCATCGCTTTGGAAAAACTTCGCAGTCCAAGCTTGCTTGTGCCGATGACGCAGCCGGCTTGCTCGGAAAGTCTTGAGAGAGCCGCGTGACTCAGCGCCTCACGCGCGGCGAAGACAGCCATCGACACAACTGGCTCAGCCGAGGCCAGAAATCGTGCGGGAGCGGAAGCACCGACCCAGCGCCGGCCAAGTGGTCCCGAATTGCCATGATCGTTTTGCTCGAACCATTGAACGGCACTGCGTCCCTGACAAATCGCGGACCACGATGTTTCACGTTCGTCACCGAACGGCGTCACCAAGCCAATGCCAGTCACCACAACTTGTCGGCGGCCCGTCGACTCGGCGGGGCCACTTGCAGAGTCACTCATCGTCACATGTTTCGGCGGCTGGAACGGCAGACCGCGAACAGCGCCGCTCCGAACATCACCAGCACCAGAAAATACTCCAGAAAGTAATTCGACGTGCTGGACGTGGTCACGACTCCCGACTTTGGAGCAGCATCTTGAGCGGACACGAGAGCCGGCGCGATCCAGGAAAGTCCCGCGATCAACGGCCAACCACCGCGTTTCAGTTGTCGAAGAGTTCGTTTCATGGTGGTTACCGAATTCGCCCGACTGCCGTCGTCGCCACATTCGCCAGATCGTGGGTGATGATCGTGTCGTCCTACGTTCTGGCGAACGTGGCTATTGGTCGCCGTTTGACGTTTAAGTGATGTGAGCACCTTTCGTCTCAACGTAAACCGCATACAGCGATGTGCTGCCGGTCATGAAGAGGCGGTTGCGTTTCGAACCACCGAAGCAGACGTTGCTGCAAATTTCCGGCAACAGGATTTGGCCGATGCGGACTCCTTCCTTTGGCTCGAAGACGTGAACGCCGTCGTAGCCGGCACCGACCCAGCCGGCGCTCGCCCAGATGTTGCCGTCCACGTCGCAGCGGATGCCGTCGGCGAAGCCGGCCTTCTCGGTTTCGCCATGATCGTCTTTCATGTTCAGTTTCATCGATGCGAACTCTTTACCGTTCTTCAGAGTCTTTTCGTCGACGACGTCCCAGACCTTGATGTTCTTCGGGGCCTCGTCGTAGTGCGACGCTCCGGTGTCGGCGACGTACAGCTTTTTGTAGTCGGGCGAGAAGCAGATGCCGTTCGGCTTGAAGATGTCGTCGGCCACCTGGAACAGTTTGCCGGTCTTCGAGTCGATGCGGTAGATCGCTTCCTTCTGGAACGGCTGCTTCGAGCCGTTGTTGGCGCTCGTCCCTTCGTAGTTCATCAACCCGCCGTAGCCGGGATCGGTGAACCAGATATCGCCGTTCGGATGTACGACGCCGTCGTTGGGAGCGTTCAGCGACTTGCCACTGAACTCCGACGCGAGCACCGTCACTGTGCCGTCGTACTCGTAGCGTACGACTCGGCGAGGCCCATGCTGAAAGGAGATTTGCCGCCCTTGATGATCGAACGTATTGCCATTGCTGTTGCCGGCCGGGCTGCGAAACACGCTGACGTGGTTGTCCTCTTCGAGCCATCGCATCTGCAGGTCGTTGGGGATATCGCTCCACAGCAGATACCGGCCGACGCCGTTCCAGGCCGGACCTTCGGCCCACAGCATTTTGTCGCTGTGATACAGCCGCTGAATCGGAGTGTTGCCCAGTGCGTATTTATTGAACCGCTTGTCGAGCTTCACGATGTCCGGATCCGGATACCGCGTTGGCTCTTTGTAATCGCGAGCGGACGCCGAACGGGCGAACGCGGCGGCGGCCATTGCGGTGGCGGCGGTCAGAAACGAACGGCGGTCAGTTTGAACGGATTGAGTCATGAGGCGAATCTCCGGTGGAAAATATGGAAACGAATTTGGCGGATCACTTCGCGGCGGTGACATTGTTCTTCAGGATGCCGATCCCTTGGATTTCGACTTCACAGACGTCTCCAGGCTTGATGGCAGAAGTCTTGCCGGGGGTGCCGGTGAAAATTAGATCGCCAGGATGCAGCGTGATGTGCTGGCTGACGACACTGACTTGTTTCGCGCAGTTGTGGATGAAATCCTTTGTGCTCTGATCCTGCAAGGTCTGGCCGTTGACTCGCATTTGGACACGCAGGTCGTCGGCATTCAAGCCGGTGACCAGATATGGGCCGCATGGGCCGAAAGTGTCTGTGCCTTTTGCTCGCCACCATTGCACGTCGTCTTTTTGCCAATCACGAGCACTCACGTCGTTGCCGCAGGTCACACCGAAAACGTATTCGAGTGCTTTGCTTTCCGGGACGTTCTTCGCCGTCTTGCCAATGACCAAAACCAGTTCGGCTTCAAAATGAACCTCGTTGGTACCAGGCGGGATGACGATGTTGGCACCGTGGGGCACCAAACAGCTCGGCGATTTGAAGAACGGTTGCACGATTTGAAACTTGGGGGGAATCTCGGCTTCCTTGAGGTGGCTCTTGTAGTTGCCCGCCATCGCTAGCACTTGCGAGGGCTTCGTCGGCACGAGCAGTTTGACATCCCTCAGCGCGTGCGAGGTGCTGGTCCGCGTCGGCTTGCCGAATAGATCGCCATCCAGTTTGATGACTTTGTCTCCATCGATGACTCCATAAGAAACGACATCACCGACTTGATAACGGACGTATTTCGTCACTTTGCCATCGTCTGCCGAGGCACCGCTGATCGCCAGACCTCCCAGACACGCCACAACACAGACCAGCCAGTTTCGTAAGGATCGCATGGGTGAGCTCCAGAATTCATCGAGAATGGTGCAATCTCATCATTCGTGATCGATCGACACGGTATCGTTGCGCGGCTGGAGTGACAAATCTCAACGTCTGGAGAGTCAGTTGAAATCCGAATCGGAGACGGCGACACTCGCGGGCGTTTTGGCAATCTGTGGAAGCCGCATCCCCGCCCGTGGGAGTTGTTCGGGCCGCCTCATTTCTGGAAGTTTATCTCGCTCATGTCGCAGCCGTCCGACCTCGCCACGCTGGCGATCAACACGATTCGTACTCTCTCGATGGACGCCGTCCAGAAGGCGAATTCCGGACATCCGGGAACTCCGATGGCTCTCGCGCCGGTCGCCTACACGATCTGGCAGGACGAATTGAGGTTCGATCCCGCCGATCCGATCTGGCCGAACCGCGATCGGTTCGTCCTCTCGGTCGGGCACGCCTCGATGCTGTTGTATTCGATGCTGCATCTGACCGGTGTGAAGGCGGTCAATCGCAAGTACGAGCGACTGGGCGAGCTGGCCGTGCCGCTCCAGGACATCATCAAGTTTCGGCAACTCGACAGCCGCTGTCCCGGACATCCGGAATACCGTTGGACGTCCGGCGTCGAAACGACGACCGGGCCGCTCGGCCAAGGGTTGGCGAACAGCGTGGGCATGGCGATCTCGGGCAAGTGGATGGCTAGCCACTTCAACAGACCCGGCTTCGAGATGTTCAACTACAACGTCTACGCCCTGTGCGGCGATGGCTGCCTGATGGAAGGGGTCAGTGCCGAAGCCGCGTCGTTGGCCGGGCATCTCAAACTGTCGAACCTTTGCTGGATTTACGACAGCAATCGAATCACGATCGAAGGGGAGACGGATCTCGCCTTTACGGAGGACGTTGGTCAACGCTTCCAAGGTTACGGCTGGAACGTGCTGCATGTCAGCGATGCGAACGATCTCTCGGCTCTGCGAGCTGCGATTGGCTCGTTCCAGAAGACGACGGAGCGACCGACGATGATCATCGTTGAGAGCCGCATCGGATTCGGTGCGCCGACGAAAGAAGGACATCACTCCGCCCACGGCGAACCGCTTGGCGATGCCGAGATCGCCGGTGCGAAGAAGAAATACGGCTGGCCGGAAGATGCGAAGTTCCTCGTGCCCGAAGGAGTTTACGAGCACTTCCAACAAGGCATCGGCCAGCGCGGTCGCGCCGCTCGCGAGGCGTGGATGGCGCTGTACGGCGAGTACTCGAAGCAACACCCGGAGTTGGCCGACCACCTCAACAAGATGCAGCACCGCGAACTGCCGGACGGTTGGGACAAGGACCTGCCAGTCTTTCCGGCGGATCCGAAGGGACTGGCGACTCGCGATTCATCCGGCAAAGTGTTGAACGCACTCGCCAAGAACTATCCATGGCTGATCGGCGGATCGGCGGACCTCGCGCCGTCCACGAAGACGCGACTCACGTTCGACGGAGCTGGCGATTTCGAATCCGACAACTACGGTGGTCGCAACTTCCATTTCGGCGTTCGCGAGCACGCGATGGCGTCGGTCGTCAACGGCATGGCGCTCAGCAAGGTGCGTGGCTACGGCTCCGGCTTTCTGATCTTCAGCGACTACGCGAAAGCGGCGATCCGGCTGGCGGCGATCATGGAGATCCCGTTCATTCACGTCTTCACGCACGATTCGATCGGTGTTGGCGAAGACGGCCCGACACATCAGCCGGTCGAACAACTGGCGAGTCTGCGTTCAATCCCCGGCATGGTCTTGATCCGTCCAGCCGATGCGAACGAAGTCACCGAAGCGTGGCGCGTTGTTGCGCAGCTCAAGCATGAGCCCGCCTGTTTGATCATGACTCGGCAGGCGGTCCCAACGCTCGACCGCACCAAGTACGCACCGGCCAGCGGGCTGGCGAAGGGTGCGTACATCCTCGCCGACGCGGCCGATGGCAAGCCGGAGGTGATTCTGATCGGCACGGGTAGCGAAGTTTCGTTGTGCGTTGCCGCCTACGAAAAGCTGACTGCTGAGGGGGCAAAGGTCCGAATTGTTTCGATGCCGTCGTGGGAACTGTTCGAGCATCAGCCGCAGTCGTATCGAGACAGCGTGCTGCCTCGGAGCGTGACGGCACGAGTCGCGGTCGAGCAAGCGTCGACATTCGGTTGGGAACGATACGTCGGCCTCGCCGGCACGGTGATCGGTATGAAGACCTTCGGAGCTTCGGCACCGTTGAAGGACTTGTTGACGAAGTTCGGCTTCACGCCCGACGGAGTCGTGATGGCGGCGAAACAACAGTTGGCGAAAAACTAAAACAGAAACCGTACCGCAGGGAGTTCGCGGTGATCGAGTATCGGCCGTTTCGAAACAGCGATCCACCTCAGCTTGTGAAACTGTGGCACGAGAGCGGTCTGGGACGGGGTGCGGCTCGTGGATTCAGCTACGAAGCGTTGGATCGACTGCTGATCGGTCAGCATTATTTTGATCCGGCAGGATTACTCGTTGCGTGCGAAGCTGGCAAAGTCGTCGGGTTTGTGCATGCAGGATTTTGCAGCGACGGCGCTGGCACAGGGATCGAGCACGAAGCCGGCGCGATCCATGTGATCGTCGTGCATCCTTCGCACCGACGTACCGGCATCGGTCGCGAACTGTTGACACAAGCTGAGCTGTATTTACGCCAGCTTGGTGCGAACTCGATCCAGGTCGGTGCGGCTCCACCGTGTGACGCGTTCTATCACGGACTGTACGGCGGCGCAGCGGTTTCCGGATTGCTCGAATCGGATGCCGATGCGGCACCGTTTCTCGCGAAGTTAGGGTTTCAGCCGGTGCAGAGATTCATCGTTTTGCAACGCAGCCTGAAGCAGGGCGATCCCATCAGCTTTCGCCTGAGTCTGATCCGCCGCAAGATGGAGACGTTCATCTTTGCGTTGCCCGAGCACCCGACGTTTTGGTGGTTCAGCCGCACTGGTCGTTTAGAGAACGTGCAGTTTCGCCTTGTCCCCAAGACGGGGGGCGACCCCGTCGCTGCTGTGACCGTCAGCGGCATGGACCTGTACGTCGAAACTTGGGGCGAACGAGCCATCGGACTCAGCGAATTGATCGTGAAAGATGTCTCGCGCCGGCAAGGACACGCGCAGGCGCTCCTGATCGAAGTCATCCGCCGCATGCGTCAGGAACAAGTCACCCTGGCCGAGGCCCACATCGCCGAGGACAACGCCGCTGCGCTGGCAACTTTCAAATCCGTCGGTTTCCAACCAGTCGACTGCGGCGTCGTGTATCGCAAAGCATCGACCGAATCGGTCGCCTGAGCATCGCCGGCGTCCCCAAGACAGGCACGACACGCCTGCGATGGAATCATGCTGCGACTCACACACTCGCCGGTGCGTCGTGCTTGGATCAATCCGTCAATCCGAGCCATGTTGCTACGGCAGTGCCATGCCAGTGATCTCGCCGTCTTCGATGCGGATGCGAACGGACTCGCCAGGTTCAAAGTCGCGCAGGTCGTCAGAGCCGCGGCGCATCAGGCGGGCATTCGCCGAGAGTCGAAACGTCTTCAGTTCGCCGTTGCCGAGCAGTACGGAGACCTCACTTTCCTTCGAATCGACCCAGACGAGCGTCCCGATTGAGGTCGGCCCTCCGCCGCCACTACGTGCGCCACCGCGGCCGCGATTCTGCACCCGGCCGGCGTCGGGGTCACGCTCGAAGTGAATCGTGTAG
>Ga0194120_10001403_pt1 | contig 44027 bp, 36 predicted proteins | sample TA2MahCa65mmetaG_FD_148642 | JGI IMG/M metagenome (GOLD analysis project Ga0194120, IMG submission 148642) | Freshwater microbial communities from Lake Tanganyika, Tanzania - TA2015019 Mahale Deep Cast 65m | ecosystem: Environmental > Aquatic > Freshwater > Lake | place: Tanzania: Lake... | reverse complement strand
AACGTTTTCTTCACTTTTGTGTATACTCGGTAGCGATCAGTCATAGAGGACACCTCAGTTGGTTTGGTGACCCTGAGTTTACTCTATGACTGATTTTCCTCGTATTTGTACGGTAGAGAAAAAATCTATATATGGCGTGTAAGCAATAGTGAACAGATTGCGATTTTTAACGATGATAGCCGATTCATAAATGGGTTGCAATTCCTTCATGGATCTAATGCTCCTGAGGTTTTGGTTTCGGGAGGCGAGTTTAATTTATCCATTTGGACTATGCGAGGTTATGAAATTCAAGGGCGTTCAGTTCGCGTTTCAACTCCAATATTAACTTTATCCATTGCCCCAGACAACAATTTGATTGCAACAGGGGATAAGGATGGTGTTATACATCTATGGGGTGTTTTGCCCTAAATAGGACATCGATGAGGAATATAGGTTTTATTAACAAAACTCAAATTCCCCTCCCAACCTCCCATGCTATAATCCCCTTCTTGAAAGGGAACTTATGAAGTTAAGAACTTCGTAAAACTATTCAGTGGCGACCCCAATAAAAGGACAATCGAACAGTATGGCGCTCTCGTGGTGCAGGTCAATGGGCTGGAGGCTTTGAGTGATTATGTTTTGCGTGCGATTGGTTGAGGAAGTTTTGAATGTGGAAACCTGATTCTCTCCTTTGGGGATTAGCGTTTGGAATCGATCAGGCTTTCGATTTCCTTCAACACAGATTGCAAATCAGGAGCATTTGCCGCAACCACATCATTTTCCCCAACATGTTTGTGATCCGGCGCGGACGGTAACTTTGGAAAATGGTCGGAGTCATCGTAACGAAAAATCAGTGTCTCATCGGCGCGCATATAGTGGTATGTATAACTGACTCGCTGAACCCTTGGGTCAGTGGTAACCAGTTCCCTGAAATGGAGTCGGGAGCCATCTTTGAAAAAGACATCGCCGCGCAGAAAACCTTCAGTAGATGTGCGCTTCTCGGTGTGAACATCCTGCGATTTGACAATGCGGGAAAGTGCAAGGATGCCGCTAACATATTGAAAATAGCCTGCAATCCCGCCCCGCAATCTCATTTGACCTGTGCTTCTGTGAAGGCGGTCTTTTTCTCTTCGAGCAATGCCAGCATTTTGGTTTCGCCCTGCCATTCAATGAAATCCAGCGTTTCGCCCAGGTCATCGGGAGTAAAGCGGCGCAGGAACTCGGCTGTGTTCATCTTGTATTGCTTTTCAAAAGCTTCCAGTTTGGTGCGCGTCGATTGGATGCCATGCTCAATATCATCCAATTGGCTTTGAATGGCGCTTTTCAGAAGTGGCTTGAGCCGTTTGGCATTTGGCGTTTGAATGGTAATTTGTTGTAACATATCGTTCTCCCTGCGCTGTTGAGCGCATACAATATGTATTATAATGCCTGTCAGCAATGCAGTGGGGAAACGACAAAAAACATTAACAAAATTCATATTCCTCAAATCCTCCCATGCTATAGTCCCTTTCTTGAAAGGGATGTAGATGCTTATCGCTTGTTTTACGAATTAACAAAATTTATGGAGAAAATTTCGAGCACATATCATATCTAGATTTATTAAATTATGCGATACGATGTAAGAACTTCGTAAAACTATTCCCCCATTCGGTGACCCTTCGACACGCTCAGGGCAACGTTCCGCAGTGGTGATCCCACCAAAAAGACAGTTGAACAGTATGGCGCTCTTGTGGAGCAGGTAATTTTTTCTTCGGCTACCGCCCACTATCTGCATCAGGTGGAATTTCCTGTTCCTTTTTCCCAATATATATCAATGATTCCAGGTCTTCTAAATCTTCAGGGGTGTAGCGTTTTACAACCGCACGCACTGCATCCAGTTCTGAGTCTGAAGCCCAGCCTAAAATGCGCGAAACATCTGCCCAATCCTGTGCTCGTTGTGCAGTCAATTTTAAAAGGATCAGGTAGGGCAGTCCAATCACAGGGTATCCAGCGGAGTCCTGTGTTGGATGCGCCAACGCTTCCTTGAGCCAGGGCTGGGAACCAAAAATAACATCCACTTCCACGCCTTCGGGGGAAACCATTAAATAACCTGGAATCGCTAATTGCGAATCAATGCGATAACCTGCCCCTTCCAACTTTTTTACGACTGCCTCGCCATCATTTTTATGCACGATAATATCTAAATCTTTGGTCATGCGTTCGGGCATGTAGGCGCGGGTGGCAACGCCGCCGATGATTGCCCAATGAATTTCTTTTAAGATAGGACGTAAGTCTGGCCATGGATTCATCGCCGTTCTCCTTCGCATAAAATCGTGGCTGCTCCCGGTACCTGGTTTGACGTGTCTCAAGACCATCTCAATCATTAAGCGTCTTTTTTGGCGCGGAGTGAGGTTGCCATCTGGCGCAATCCTGGCAATGGCTGGAGGCACAGGTAAACTGCTCATTTGCTTATCTTACTACATCCGTGTGATAAAGTCACTTTTCGTTTACAAACTTCCAAATGATCCTGTTCAAGCCCCATGCCAAACGTGGTAATTCCACAAAGTCTAATTAGTACCCACCTCAAAAATACAGTGTCGCTCTCCCGAAGGACACACCGTATTTGCGTTCGGTGCATGTGTCGCTGTCGCTCAGGGATTCACATTTGAGATGGCTTGTGGAAAAGGCGATTATTTTACGAGTTATAATAACGATATGCAGCGCGCAATTCCATCTCCCAAAATCCCCAAAGGATTGAAACCTTATTTTCAGGAATACAATATTGCGCGGCTTAATCTTGAGCGCGACGCAAACCTGATCATTCAGCGTACGCTCGAGTTTGGAACATGGGATGAAATCCGCTGGCTGTTTGAGATCTATCGCAGTAAGCGCATTCGTCTGTTCCTGCGTCAATACGGCGAGCGGCAGTTGAAACCTGTCACATTCAACTATTGGCGGAAATTACTCAATATCCGCAGGTGGAAAAAGTCGCCGTTTGTGGTGGGAAGGGGAGAGTTATGGAATCATTAGTTCTTAAACACCCTCACTGGAACGCCTTGACTCCAGCGACGCAAGATGCCTTTCACCTGCTTGAAAAGTCCGGTTTTATAAAACGCTTTTATCTGGCAGGTGGAACTGGACTTGCCCTTCATTTTGGACATCGTTTTTCGGTGGATTTGGATTTTTTTACAGCTGACGAATCTGCTGTGGGGTTTGACGAGCGTTCCGCTTTCCGTTCCATTCTGGATGATCCAACGCTTGAAATAACGTATGATAAAGACTCTACCTTTGTGGCTGTTTGGCGTGGTGTTGGGGTCAGTTTCTTTCGTTTGAATGTATACCCATTGGTGCAACCCACTTTTTCATTGAGTCATGTGCGTCTTGCCAGTGTGGAGGAAATTGGCGCGATGAAACTCGCCGCCATTATCGATCGCGGCACTCGTAAAGATATGGTGGATTTATATTTCATCCTGCAGCAGGTTTCTTTGGATGCGCTCTTTCAGGTGGCCGCTGTTAAATATGAAAAAGTGCGATCATTCCCTGTCAATGCTGTACGTGCATTGTCCTACTTTGACGATGCCGAATCTTTGCCCATGCCACAGATGCTGGATAAAACACCCTGGTCAAAAATGAAAAAATTTCTTGAAGCAAAGGCAGTTGAAGCAGGGCGTAAGCGGCTGTCAGATTTATGGGAATAGCAGAACGCAAGCCACCTAATCTTCCAACTGATCGGGACAATTGAATTTTAGGACGGATTCACAGCTTGGTATGGGGCGACAATAAGCACAGCTTTCTTATATTCCTCAAATCCTCCCATGCTATAATCCCTTCCTTGAAAGGGAACTTATGCTTAAGAACTTCGTAAAACTATTCAGTGGCGACCCCAATAAAAAAACGATCGAACGATATGGCGCTCTCGTGGAGCAGGTCAATGCTTTAGAGGCAAAATATGAGGCTTTGAGCGATGAAGCTTTGCGCGCCAAAACGGATGAGTTTAAGTCGCGTTTCCCTCACCCCAGCCCCTCTCCCACTGGGAGAGAGATTCAGGGTGAGGAAGGGGAAGAAGAACTCAAAAAGTTCGAGCAGGATATCTTGGATGAAATCATGCCCGAGGCTTTTGCGCTCGTGCGTGAGGCTTCCAAGCGTACGCTCGGGCTGCGTCATTATGACGTGCAGATCATCGGCGGCGCGGCATTGCATCACAGCCAAATTGCGGAAATGCGCACCGGCGAGGGCAAGACTCTCGTATCAACCCTGCCCCTTTATCTAAACGCGCTGACCGGGCATGGCGTGCATCTGATTACGGTCAATGATTATCTGGCGCGGCGTGATGCGCGTTGGATGGCTCCCATTTTCCACGCGTTGGGTATTTCGGTGGGCGTTTTGCAAATGGCCGCGGCCACAGAGAACGGCAAGAAAGCCTTCATTGTTGATTTTGAAAAAGAGTCGCCGCATGAGGACCAGCGTCACCTACGATTGGTGGATCGACGCTTCGCGTATGAAGCGGATGTCACCTACGGCACGAACTCTGAGTTCGGTTTTGATTATCTGCGCGATAACATGGCCATGCGGCTTGATGCGCGCGTGCAGCGCGGTCATTACTATGCCATTGTGGATGAAGTGGATAACGTGCTGATCGATGAAGCGCGCACGCCGCTTATCATTTCTGGCCCCTCTTCGGGTGACCTTGAATATTATGCCATTATGGGGAACATCGTAAAACAGTTAAAGCCCGAAGATTATGAGATCAGTGAAAAGGATCGCAATGTCTCTTTGACAGAAGTCGGCATCAGCCATGTGGAAGTTCTTTTGGGACAACCGCTGCTTGATCCCGACCGACCCGAAGATCTCACACCGGAGCAGGCGCGTCTGACGGGCTTCCTCGAACAGTCCCTGCGCGCGCAATATCTTTTTCATCGCAATAAGGATTATCTCGTGCAGGGCGGCAAGGTCGTCATCGTGGATGAGTTCACGGGGCGTCTCATGCCCGGGCGAAGATGGAGCGATGGTTTGCATCAGGCGGTGGAAGCCAAAGAGGGCGTGAAGGTCGAGCCTGAGAATGTGACCTACGCCACGATCACATTACAAAATTATTTCCGCATGTATCAAAAACTGGCGGGCATGACCGGCACCGCGCTGACCGAAGCGGAAGAGTTTAATAAAATTTATAAGCTCGAAGTTGCGCCCGTCCCGTCGAATTTGGAATATCAATCCTTTGGCAAGGATGCCGTGCTGACCGAGATCAAAACAAAAGATGAAGATGGGTATACCTATTCATACTTTGCACGTCGCGATGAATCCTCTCCCACTGGGAGAGGCCAAGGTGAGGGATTAACTCCGCTATTTTACAGGCGAAAAGATTATCCCGATGTGATCTATCGCACGGTGGAATCCAAACTGCGCGCGATCGTGACGGAGATCATCCGTTTTCACGCGCTCGGACGCCCGATGCTGGTGGGTACTACCTCAGTTGAATCATCTGACAGACTCTCGAATCGACTCAAGGCTGAGCCTGTTCGCTGCTTAATGCAGTTGACTCTTGTCCGTGACGCTTATCTGCGCGCCAATAACTTGGAAGAGGATGGCCGCCTCATTACGGAGCTCGTGCCTTTTAATGAACCGATTGAAAAGATCAACGCCGACGCATTGCGGAAATTCATCCAGCCGCATGGCGTGACGAATATCAGTTTGGATGATAACGAAAATATAAAGACTCTGCTCAAACTGTTGCGCTTGCCTGATGAAGCGAAAGAGCGACTGAAGTCGTTACTACAAGGTGGAGTCTCTCACCAGGTATTGAACGCGCGCAAACACACCGAAGAATCGCAGATCATCGCGGGGGCGGGCGCCTTCGGCGCCGTTACGATTGCCACGAACATGGCAGGCCGTGGCGTGGACATTAAACTTGGCGGTGAGATCGCTGAAGAAGTCATCTCGGCGGTGCATCGTGTTCTGCGAAAGGCGGGCTACGAAGATCCATTCGACATGACTCTCGAAGAACGCCGTCAGGCTTTGCTCAAGGTTGATTCCTCTCAATTTGGCATTTACGACGCGGAAGTTAAACTCTTCCTGCAATATTTCGATGATATGGAAAGTGTGAAGGAACTGGGCGGATTACATGTCATCGGCTCGGAGCGGCACGAAGCGCGCCGTATTGATAACCAGCTGCGCGGACGTGCCGCCCGTCAAGGTGACCCGGGTTCTTCGCGCTTTTATCTCTCGCTGCAGGATGACCTCATGCGTTTGTTCGGCGGCGAGCAAGTCAGCGGGATGATGGAACGCCTCAAGGTGGATGACTCGCTTCCCCTGGAAGTGCGCCTTGTCAGCAATATTATTGAAAGTTCGCAGACCCGCGTGGAAGGCGCGAACTTCGACGTCCGCAAGCATTTGCTCGAGTATGACGATGTGCTCAACAAACAACGTTTGCAGATTTACAGTCAACGTGACCGCATCTTCGTCAAGGAAGATTTGAGCGATGACATAGCGGACATGTTACAAAATGAGGTCACCCAGCGTGTGGAACTTGGCTTCGCCGATGAAGAAGGCCCATGGAAGTTGATCGCGTGGCTGGAACAAGTCCAGCCGCCGTTTGAAGCAATAGATGGATTATTTCCATCGTATGGATTTAAAATAATCCTGGATGAATTAAAAGGTGATGAAGAGAATGTTAAACGTTTAATGTTAAACGTTATCTCCCGCGCCATTCAAGCGGAGGGAGATCATAACCTTCGCGCGATTGAATCGTTGATCGAGAAAACACGCGAGGCTTTTGAAGCGCAGACCAACGAACGTGATGACACCCTCGATGCATATTTTGAAGGTTTGCGCGATAGAGAAGACGCGCCCCGCGCGCAGAAGATCCTTGAAGAGATCAGCGCGCTCGTGCATTTGCCATTGAAACTTAATAATGAAATGATGCGCGCGTTAGGCGATGACCGGGAGAGCGTGAAGGAAGATATTCAAGAATTGGTCGCGGGACAACTCACAGCATTAAACGCAACCCGTCTCATGGGCGCGATCCAGAACCGCGTGGGCGAACAGTTGCCGTGGCCGAATCCACTGCCTGCGGATTGGGGCGATCTTGCAGATGCTGTTTTGCAAACCGCCCACGATGGACTGACTCGCAAGCGTGAGCGGCTCAATACACAGATCGAACGCGACATGGATATTTTGCTCCAACGCGAGTCCGCAGACACGGATGCGGGCAAACTGCGTTTGTTGCTGACCCTCTCCCAAGGCGCGCGTTCCTCGTTTGACCAGAAAACACACAAGCAGGTTAAGCGATTGTTCATGCGCTTTTCCTATATTTTTCTGGCCGCGCAATTGCTGGATGGCCGCGAAGCGCAGGATGTGGTTGAAGATATCATGAATCATCTTGAGACCGCGGAAGAGACTTTGCGCGCTACATGGGGCCAGAGCGAGTTTGCCCGCTTGAACCAGAACGCCACACGCTTTGCCGATTTTGGGCCAGCGGCTCGAATCGCTTTCGGGGAGAGTCGCCTCAACGAGCCGGTGGCAACCATCCCTGAGTCTGACCGCGCAGTTCTGGTCGACTCGATTGGGAAATATGTCCTCAATGAAGTTCATCGTCAATTGTTGTTGGGCGCGTTCAGCGAGTTGTGGGTGGAATATCTCACGAAGGTTGAAGCCTTGCGGGTCTCGATTGGCCTCGAGGCATACGCTCAACGCGACCCACTGGTACAATATAAAGGACGCGCATCTGAGATGTTCCAGCAGTTGCTTGAGGATGTGCGTGGTTTGGTGATCGGCCGTGCATTTGCGGCAAGACCGCGCAGGGTGGAGATCGCTCCGGTCGAGGCTTCTGAAAGCGCCGCTGCTTTGCCAGGCACTACGCGAACAGAAGTACAGATCGGCGGTATGTCTGGCGGCAAAAAGAAAAGAAAGCGTCATTAAATAATTGGAATGACGTCATTGCGAGCCGCTGCTCTTGTACTTCCCTGGCACCGCCCGCCAGCCAGGGCAGGTGTGGCGGAGAAGCGATCTCTGTGTCGTTGAAAGAGATGGCTTCGGGCGAAAAACAAGAACGCCCTCGCAACGACGGAAACTTTAAAGGCAGATTGTTACCCCGCGAAACCGTTCCGTTAAACCAATTCTTTGCTCTTCCGAAGGTTGCGTGACAAGCCATTATCAATCGGGCGTGGTGAAATCATTACCTGAACATCCGTTGCCGGGTTTGCTGGCGGCGGGCTTGAATGTAACCGTCAACATCGACGACCCCAGTGTTTCGCGCATTACATTGTCGCACGAGTATCAGTATGTCTGTGAAGATTTGAAAGTTCCGATGGATGCGTTGAAGAAATCCGTGTTGCTCGCGGCGCGGTCCTCGTTTTTGAAAGACGATGAAAAGGCGAAGTTGGTTGAGTCGCTTAAGCAGGAATTGAAGTTGTAAGACCCTCACCCTGCCCTCTCCCGAAGGGAGAGGGGGGAATCTGCCCCAACGGGCAATTACCAAAATCGGGGTGAGGGAAATCAAGTTAACCCCACCACATAGTATCAAGGATATCAAAGGCGCTCCTTTATGTCTTTCGCAAGGTGTGGTGTGTCCCCTCTCCCCCGTCCCCTCTCCAAGTGGGAGAGGGGTGCAGGGATGAGGGGTATCTCACCAAAGGAGTAAACCCATGCAAGACCTATTTAAGCCCCGTGACGTATTGAAAGTGGGAAAGAAGCAATATATCATCTACCGCCTCGATGCGCTTGAAAAAGCCGGATTAACCAATCTAAATAAACTGCCTTTTTCGATTCGCATCGTGCTCGAAGCCGCCCTCCGTCAATGCAATGACAAGGAAATCACGCAGGCTGATGTAAAGAATATTGCATCATGGACGCCCAAAGGCGCGCGCCCCGGTATTCCATTCCTCCCCGCGCGTGTTGTCATGCAGGATTTCACAGGCGTGCCTGCGGTTGTGGACCTGGCCGCGATGCGCGCCGCAGTTGCGCGTTTAGGCGGCGACCCAAAGAAAATCAATCCGCTAATACCCGTTGACCTGGTGATTGACCATTCGGTGCAGGTTGATTTCTTTGCCACCTCCGATGCGCTCAATCGCAACACCGAAATGGAATTTCTCCGCAACCGCGAACGTTATGAATTTTTGAAATGGGGACAAAAGGCATTCAGCAATTTCCGTGTTGTACCGCCGATGACGGGCATTGTGCATCAAGTCAATCTTGAATATCTCGCTGAAGTCGTCATGACCAAACGGACCTCCGGGGATTCGGAGGTCCTGGCCTTCCCCGACACCCTCGTCGGCACCGACTCACACACGACCATGATCAATGGACTCGGAGTGGTGGGCTGGGGCGTGGGCGGCATCGAAGCCGAAGCCGCCATGCTTGGCCAGCCGATGGATATGCTTCTCCCCGATGTGATCGGTTTCAAACTTTATGGCAAGCTCAGAGAAGGTGTCACGGCCACCGATCTTGTGCTGACTGTGACTCAAATGCTGCGCAGGAAAGGCGTGGTTGATAAATTCGTCGAGTTCTTTGGCGAAGGTCTAAGCACGATGTCATTGACTGACCGTGCCACGATTGGAAACATGGCTCCTGAATATGGCGCCACGATGGGATATTTCCCTGTGGACGCAGAGACGCTTCGCTACATGCGTCTAACGGGTCGCTCCGAAGAGACGCTTGCCCTGACCGAAGCATACATGCGCGCGCAGGGACTCTTCCATGAACCTGGTATGCCTGAGCCAGAATATACCGACACGCTCGAACTGGACCTCGGATCTGTTGTGCCCTCTTTGGCAGGGCCCAAGCGTCCGCAGGATCGTGTGGCCCTATCCGATATGAAAGATGTTTTTGAGAAGGCGCTCACCGCTCCGGTAAAGGATCGCGGTTATGAACTTGCCGGTGAGGAATTGAATCGCGAAGCCACCTTCGGCACGAACGGCGGCTCACAAACGATGAGGCATGGCGCTATTGTGATTGCCGCGATTACCTCCTGCACCAATACATCCAACCCCTCTGTGATGATCGCCGCGGGACTTGTCGCAAAGAAGGCCGTTGAAAAAGGTTTGCAGGTGAAGCCGTATGTCAAAACTTCCCTTGCCCCGGGTTCACTGGTTGTGACTGAATATCTTAAGAACGCAGGCTTGATCGAACCGCTTTCCAAACTTGGGTTCAACGTGATTGCCTACGGCTGCACAACTTGTATCGGTAACTCCGGTCCATTGCCCGGTGAAGTTGCCAAGGCTGTGACAGGTTCTGATCTGGTTGCGGCGGCTGTCATTTCGGGCAATCGTAACTTTGAAGGCCGCGTACATCCGCTTGTGAAAGCAAACTATCTTGCTTCTCCGCCGTTGGTTGTCGCATACGCCCTCGCTGGCACAGTGGATATTGACATGAACCATGAACCGCTTGGCACAGATAAAAACAATCAGCCCGTCTATCTCAACGATCTGTGGCCCAGCCAACAGGAGATCAACGAAGCGATTGAGACGAATGTCAAGGCTGAGATGTTCAAAGCCAAATATGCGGACGTGTTTTCTGGCTCCGATATGTGGAAAGAGATCAAAGTTAAAGAAGGTGACTTGTTCGAGTGGAGTGAAGAGTCGACCTACATTCATCATCCGCCCTTCTTCCAGTCTGTCACGCTGGATGTCCCGCATGTACAGGATATTAAGGACGCGCGGGCGTTGGGACTTTTCCGCGATTCGATTACAACAGATCATATTTCGCCTGCCGGCAATATCGCCGCAGACAGTCCAGCCGGGCAATACTTGCAGGAGCGCGGCGTTCAGCCAAAGGATTTCAATTCCTATGGTTCGCGTCGCGGCAATGACCTGGTGATGGCGCGCGGCACCTTCGCGAATATCCGCTTGAAGAATGTGATGGTTGCTCCGAAGGAAGGTAACTGGACAAAGCATTTCACCGTTGAACGTTTAACGTTAAACGTTGCAGAGATGTCCATCTTTGATGCTGCTATGAAGTATAAAGAGGCTGGAATTCCAACGATTGTATTGGCAGGAAAAGAATATGGCACAGGCTCCAGCCGTGACTGGGCTGCGAAAGGTCCGATGCAGCAGGGTGTGAAAGCAGTTATTGCTGAATCATTTGAGCGTATTCATCGCTCGAATTTGGTGGGCATGGGTGTGCTTCCTCTGAGATTCACCCAGGGACAAAACGCCGAGTCCCTCGCTCTGGATGGAAGCGAAGTGTTCACCATCGAAGGTCTGAGCGACCAGATCAAACCCCAAAGCGAAGTCACAGTCAATGCGAAGAAATCCAGCGGCGTTGTTGTTGAATTCAAAGCCACGGTGTTGTTGAACACCGATGTTGAGGTAAATTATTTCCGCAACGGCGGGATTTTGCATACGGTGCTGAGAAATTTAGTGAAGTAGGTAAGAACTAAAGTGACAGTCACCTTCAAGGTGACTGTCACTTTAGTTACAAAACTTTTTACTACTTTTTCTTTTCCATATCCTTGCAGATCTGCTCACACAAAACGAGGAACGCGGGGTTTCGTTTGCCATGAGTTTTCCACTTTCCACTGGGACTATTTTAGGGGATGGTAATCGGTTGGCTCTTAATGTAACTTTTTTATATCCAATATTGCGGATATGGATCCAATTGATTCCATCGCTTCCGGATAATGTGTAAAAAGAAAGCGCATCACACTTGGATACCCTGTAATAATAACTTTATTTGAGTTCATTGTTGGATCAGACAAGCGCCCAACAAGTTCGTCAGCGCCGCTTTCTTCGGTTTCGTGAATCAATATTGTTACAGATTCCTGCTGTGAATTTATAAAATAACGCTCGGTAAAATATTGCTCATTATTATTGGAGTCATTCGTTTTAAAACCCATGGAATACAGCTTATTAAGAAAGTAGTCTGGAGACCAGTTTGTGACAACGATTGGATATCCCAATGAAAGGGCGTACTGAATAGCCTCATTTCTTTCAGCATCCTCCTCAAGCACAAATTTCCTCCAATCTCCGCCTAATAATACAAAGCCATATCCAAACAAGGAGCGTGGTCCTTCAAAAGTGGGAAAGGCAGCCCCCGGGCCAAGTGTTACATCAAATTGCATTCCTTCAGTATCCGGATAATCATAAGAGCGAAGTTCAAAGCCCGGGCCATAGGCCGTGCCCTCACGTGTGACCCGCAGCCCAAGCATCCAGGGGGCGAGCAGTAAAAGGACTAGCGTCAGATTGGCTGCCTGTTTTACCCATCCCTGCCCAACCCGATTCCATAGTATTGTAAAACCCTGCATAAAACATAGTATAAAAACAGGCAGTGCTGTGATGATAAACTTTGGAACGCCGGATTTGAGCCAGGGAAGTATTCCTAAAAAACCAACCAGTATTACCAGAGTGAGCGGGTTACGGCGGCGGGCAAACTCAATGAGACCCAGCAGGCTTAGCATCCCGAAGGCGGGTGTGAACATGGGCGAAAGCGGTAAAACAGACTGCATTAGTACCTCCTTCATTGAGGTGTTGGAATCTGTGCTCTTTACGCCGGCATGATTGATAACGAACAATACAGTTTCAAATTTTTTGATGAAATCACTATATCCATAGCCGCTGATGGAGATCATAATAATTGAAAATATCAGGGCTAAACCGCCCCATAGGACACCGAATCCAATTCGTTTTTTAAGGGGTGTCAATGAGGGGGTGGGAGCATCTGGTTGAAGCAGGATTAAGTCAACAATGATTACCCCTGCGTATACAGCCGTATTCCATCGAAATGAGACCCCAAATCCAAATAGGAACAGGGACACAACAATATATGCGATCTGCTTTTTGTCGTTAAACTCCAGCCAATTTGCATTCCGGGATGCATATCTCAGGATCAAATGCGCGGCTAGTAAAAGGCACATGGCGATCAATGTAGGTGAATACACCAGACCTAAAAAAAACAGTTCGGGAGCTGCAAGCAAAACGCTGGTGGTTATCAACCATTTCGGGTGTGTAATGTTTTGACGCCCGCTCCAGTCAAACACGAGCATTAGAATTAGCATGACCATGAGAATGGCGGCAAGATTGGTTGCAAATAGGGACGTACAACGAAGCAGTACTTCATTGGAAGGTAAAAACCCCAGCATCTTATCCATCATCCCCTGATAGGGTGTGTAAGCTGATTGGATATCCTTGTTGCGCCCCATAATATGATATGCCATTGAAGTTGCATCATCCCCTTCAACATATACAAAGGTCATTGATCGAATATAAACAAGGCCGAAGATGAAAATTAATAGAACTATCCATAAATTATTTTGGTCAAGTATTTTCCTGGTGCCTATCATTTTTTATATCCCTTTCGTGTATCACTTTATACCATAACAGTTTCGTGGGCACAACGAGCGAATCGACTGATACGACCTAAAATAATATTAAACACCTGAATATTTACTAGAAGCAACCCCAAAGCGGTTCACCAGATTTTCTGAGATTCGGTTTGTCATTTTACTTTCGCGGCAAGTAGTATATATTCCTTTGGTGTTGTGATATGAAGAAAGCTGTGCGTTTATTTAATCGGTTATACTTCCCCCCGCTTTAATGGTACTACGGTAAACTTTTATCAACAAACACTGCAATATTTGCATCATAGTTTCTTCAAAGAGAGAATATCCAAAAAGCAGTATGACCGACCATATCCGTAACTTTTGTATCATCGCCCATGTTGACCATGGCAAATCCACGCTTGCAGACCGCCTGCTTCAATTAACAGGCGCCATCTCCGAGCGCGACATGACCGAGCAGGCCCTCGACAGCATGGATCTCGAACGCGAAAAAGGCGTCACCATCAAGGCTTCGGCTGTGCGCATGTTTTACAACGCCAACGACAACCAACGCTATGAACTCAACCTGATCGACACGCCTGGGCATGTCGACTTTGGCTACGAAGTCAGCCGCGCGCTCAAAGCCTGCGAGGGCGCGATTTTAGTGGTGGATGCGACTCAGGGGATCGAAGCCCAAACTCTCGCAAATCTTTATCAGGCGCTCGATGCCGACCTGACGCTTGTTCCTGTTATCAACAAAATTGACCTCCCCTCAGCCCGTCCCGACGAAGTGGCTGAAGATGTAGGCGCCCTGCTTGGGGTTGATCCTGATTCGGTCATCCGTATATCGGCAAAAGAAGGCTTGAACGTGGAACAAGTCCTCGAAGAGATCGTCAAACGTATACCGCCTCCAAAGGATGTGGATGATCAACCCGTCCGCGCGTTGATCTTTGACGCGCATTATGATTCATATAAAGGTGTGATCGCGTATGTGCGCATCATGGAAGGTAAGATCAAATCCACGGATGTGCTGCGCATGTTGGCAACCAAATTGGATTTACGCCCTGTTGAAATAGGTATCTTTGTGCCGGGTATGCAGCCTGTGGAAACCCTCGGCTCCGGCGAAGTGGGTTATATTGCCACTGGATTCAAGACCGTGCACGAATGCCGTGTGGGCGATACGATCACACTTGCTTCCGCGCCTGCGCTAGAACCTTTGCCCGGTTACCACGTACCCAAGCCGATGGTCTTTGCAGGCATCTATCCCGTTGAGGCGGACGATTACACCACCTTGCGCGAGTCGCTCGACAAATTGCAACTCAATGATGCTTCCTTGAGTTTTCAGCCGGAGACATCGCAGGCATTGGGATTTGGTTTCCGCGCTGGTTTCCTCGGCTTGTTCCACATGGAAATTATTCAGGAGCGCATCGAACGCGAATATGATCTGAACGTGCTCTTCACTGCGCCATCGGTGGAATATGAAGTGTTGATGATCGGCGATAAAGTTGTGAAAGTTGACTCGCCTGCCGAGTTGCCCGACCCAAGCAAAATCGTCGAAGTGCGCGAGCCGTGGATGAATATCGAGATCATCACGCCTATTGATTATTATGGTCCCATCATGGAACTGGTCATCAAACGCCGCGGCATTTTCAAGCAGCAGGAATATCCCGCACCGCATCGCGTGCAGCTTGATTTTGAAATCCCGCTTGCTGAAATTATTATCGATTTCTTCGATCTGTTGAAGTCACGCACCAAAGGCTATGCCTCGTTGGATTATCAATTCCTCGAGTATCGTGCCGATAAGTTGCAGAAACTGGAAATCCTCGTCAATGGCGAACCTGTGGACGCGCTCGCGGCAATTGTCCATGAGAAGGATGCGTTCCATAAAGGACAGCGTCTTATCACCAAACTCAAGGAATTGATCCCGCGCCAGTTATTTGATGTTGCTGTTCAAGCTTCTTCGGGTGGTCGAATTATTTCACGCGCAAACGTCAAAGCCACGCGCAAGGACGTGCTCGCAAAATGTTACGGCGGCGATATCTCGCGCAAGAAGAAATTGCTCGAGAAACAGAAGAAGGGCAAGAAACGCATGAAGATGGTCGGCAGTGTGGAAATCCCACAGGACGCATTCATGGCCGTCTTGAAATTGGATGATGAATAATTTATATCCCGTTGGTTGAGTAGTGGCGCTCCGAGCGCCACGTATCGAAACCAACATGCGACAGAAATATTCCCAAACACTGGTGGTCTCGATACGTGGCGCCTGTGGCGCCACTACTCGACCACCAATGTTTGGCTGAAATTTATAAAAATCGTAAATCAAACCATGTCCCAATTCCTCAAAGATTCCAAACGTTGGCTCCCCGGCGCGCTGATCAGTATCGCCTTGATCGCGGCGATCTTATATTCCGTGGATTTCGGCACAATGCTGGATTCGATCCGCGCGGCAGATTACCGCCTGCTCGCAATTGCGGTTGTTTTATCCTTTATTTGGTTGATCGTACGAGCAAAGGTCTGGCAAACCTTATTGCGGGATAAACCACCTTATAAGGATGTGCTGTTTACGGCGGGGGAAGGATATTTGCTCAACAACTTTTTACCATTCCGCCTCGGCGAAATTGGACGTGCTTTCCTGCTCAGCCGAAAATCTGGAATGCAATTTGGCGAAATTTTGCCCACCATTTTTATCGAACGCACAGTTGACCTGGCTTTCTCCGCCGCGATCTTCCTTGCGGCACTGCCGTTCGTGGTTGGCACCGCAGGCTCGGAGCGCATCGGCATTATTGTGGGTGTGATCGTGCTCATTGGGCTTGTGATGATGTATGTCCTTGCCCGCAACAACCAATGGGCATTGGATCTATTTCACAAACTCAGTGCGCGCTGGCCTGCCGTTCAAAAATTTGGCGGTAGTTTCCTCGAGTCATTTTTTGCAGGGTTGGGAGTGCTGACAAATGGCTGGTTGTTTTTACGATTCCTGTTTTGGATGACGCTCGATTGGGCAATTGCCCTGGTTGCTTATTATTTGATGATACTGGCTTATTTTCCTCAGGCAGAATGGATCTGGGGACTCTTCATCCTCGGCGCTGCGGCATTTGGCGGCGCGGTTCCATCCCTGCCCGGAGCTGTTGGCACCTTCGAGGGGGCAGTTGCCGGCGCTTTGACATTGTTGACAAACGATCAATCCACTGCATTGGCGGTGGCATTGACTGCGCGTTTTTATAATTACCTGAACAGCGGTGTGATCGGCGGCATTGGTTTATTGCGTGAAGGCCAGACGCTTTCAGGCGTTTATCGTCAATTGATAAATTTTAGAAATACCGAAAAGGCTGAAGAGTAAAAGTAAATGTTCCCCCTGTATGACACCCTGCGCTCGCGCAGATTCCCAATTGTCAATTGGATGTTGATCCTCTTAAATGGGATGGCGTTCTACTACGAATTAAAACTGGGCGAAGCGGGACTCAACCGCTTCATCCACACCTGGGGGCTGATCCCGTTTCAATTGACCTCCAGCCCCGCTGAAACATGGATCACGATCTTCACCAGCATATTCCTGCATGGCGGCTGGTTTCATATCCTGAGCAACTTGTGGGTTCTTGCCATCTTTGGGGATAATATCGAGGACCGAATGGGCAGCGGACGATACCTGATCTTTTATTTGTTGGGCGGTATGGCTGCCTCATTGATGCAGGTGTTTCTCTCCCCCGCAAGCAATCAACCGATGGTCGGAGCAAGCGGCGCAATTGCGGGCGTGCTTGGCGCATATATAATCCTTTTCCCTCGGGCACGGATCGCAAGCCTCGTCCCCATCTTCTTCATTTTCACGATCATTGAAATACCCGCTGTGATCTTTCTTGGCATTTGGTTCGTTTCGCAATTATTTTCAGGCTGGCTCGCTTTGTATGGCGCAGAAATAAGCGGAGTTGCCTGGTGGGCGCATATTGGCGGGTTTGTTTTCGGGATGTTCGCTGTCAGGCTGTTTGTGCGCAGGCAATAATAAATGGTGGACATTCGCAAGGTCCTGTTTAGTAAGTCCATAACGGGCGAGTGCTGCTGTTCTATGCGCACTCGGATTTCAGCAGTAGTGACCCTTCATGGAGTTTATTTTGAGCGAGGTCGAAAGGCTCAGGGAATCATGATTGGGTGCGTAAAATGAGTATCAATCACAATGAGGCAGAATATCCATGACAAAAAAATATCTCATTACAGGCGGCGCGGGATTCATCGGCTCAAATTACGTCCATCGTTTGCTTAAGCGTGGTGAAAAAGTAAGAATCTATGATAATTTCTCGCGCTCAGGCGCGTCGCGTAACCTTGATTGGTTGAAGCGGGAATTTGGCGAAAAGGCTTGCGATGTAATTGTTGGGGATGTCCGCGATGCCGATAGGATCGCTGGAGCAGCCCAGGGCGCGGATGTGATCGTGCATTTGGCGGGTCAAGTTGCGGTGACCACGTCGGTCATTAATCCCAGGGATGATTTTGAATCCAATGCACTGGGCACATTCAATGTGCTCGAGGCTGCGCGGCTTTCGGGAAAAAATCCGATCTTTATTTATGCATCCACAAATAAAGTGTATGGCGGCATGGAAGATGTGGAACTGTTTGAAGAACCCACACGCTGGCGTTACAAGGAATTGGTGAAGGGCTGCCCCGAAACTCAACCTTTGGATTTTCATTCGCCTTATGGAAATAGCAAAGGGTGCGGCGATCAATATGTAAGAGATTACTCGCGCATCTACAACCTGCCCACTGTTGTCTTTCGTCAGTCATGCATCTATGGCACACGTCAATTTGGAATTGAAGATCAAGGCTGGGTGGCGTGGTTTATCATAGCCGCAGTCATGGGCAAACCCATCACCATTTATGGCGACGGCAAGCAGGTGCGCGATATATTGTTTGTGGATGATCTGCTCGACGCTTATGATCTTGCTGTTGAAAAAATAGAAATCGCACACGGACAAGTCTATAACCTCGGTGGTGGGCCGCAGAATGTGATGTCTGTCTGGGCGGAGTTTGGCCCAAAGCTTGAGAAATTAATGGGCGGCAAGATCGAAGCGGCGCGCGGCGATTGGCGTCCCGGTGACCAGCGCGTGTTCTACGCCGATATTCGCAAGGCGGAAAAAGAATTAGGCTGGAAACCAAGGATCAGCGTTGAACAAGGCGTGAAGAAGTTGTTCGAGTGGGTGAAGGAAAATGAAAGTTTGTTTTAAATCAAAGAACCGCCGAGGGATCGGCGGTTCTTTTTTGGTGGGCAATTACATGTTTCCGAAATACTTCTTCCAGAAAAACATAATGACCATTCCAAGAATGACCGGGCCAAGGAATGCGGCAAAGGCTGTGAAGAAACCTGTCAGGTACACGCCGACAACGGGGAACACGCCTAACGATCCGGCGGCCGCAGTGACGATCAGGAAGCGCAGGCCGAAGTTCATCAATTCGGATGAATCGAAATAGAACAGGCCGACGAGGAGCCCGATGGCTGCGAAGACCATCGCCAAGATTGCGTTCTGGAAGCCGAACGCGCCTGCCACGCTTGCGACAAGGATGGCTGCCACATACAGCCACTTCCACATGGCGCCCATATCATTACCTGACGATACAGACGCGGCTTTGGTTTGTGCTTTCTTTGTTGCCATTTTTATTCTCTCCTTATTTAAACAAATGGGTTTCTACGTACACTTAACTGTATAACCCCAAAAAACGGGACAAAGTTTCTATCTTTTCAACCTAAATTATGTCTATACATATATTTAGTGCGCTTCGCAGTCGGGTTCTTTCTTGCTTTTCAGAACCTTCGCTCAACCTCGCTTTGCCATGTCTCCCTGAGCCTTTCGACTTCGCTCAAGATGAACTCCGCGAAGGATCTCTCCCCGGAAATCAAGGATTCTCACCTGCGCTGGTGTAGAGTCTAAGTCTCGCTAAGCTCAGAACAACAAGCGAAAGTCATATTTTTAAAAAGAAACTCACCTGGAAAAATTAATTTCGAGGTGAGTCATGTTTTTATTCCACGACTTGCTTATTCCTTGTTTAGCAGATATTTCTTTACAAAATACATCACCACCACTGTCAGCACCACGGGCCCTAGATAATAGAAGAAGCCCATGAAGAAAGCGCCGATGTACGAGCCGATTTTATAAAAACCGCCAACTGCATTGGCAACCGCGCCAAAGATCACATAGCGCAGCCCAATATTGATCAGGTCGTCCGAATCAAAATAGAAAAGTCCCACGATGATCCCGACTACCATCAAAGTCCATATCAGATAGTCGGGCTGATAAGCAAGGGCATTTGTTACGCCGGCGGTGACTCCACCGATGATGAAGAGCCATTTAAAAAGAAATCTCCAATTGTCGCTTGTGAATGTCGGTTTGCCTGCCTGAGGTACGGGTGTTTTTTTAGATGTCATGTCTTTTTCCTTTTGAAATTTTTTTCCATCAAGATACTAACTTATTAAACCACAGAGTTGCTTTATCCGCCCTGTAAAAACCGGCTGTTTTTGGTAGGGTATAATTTTGCCGCCCTATGAAAATACTTACTGTTCTCACTTACTATCGCCCGCATACCAGCGGACTCACGATCTATGCGGAGCGCCTCGCGCGCGCTTTCGTCAAACGCGGACATGCTGTCACTGTGATGACCACGCAATATGATCCTTCCCTTCCGCGCGAAAAGCTGATGGATGGCGTGAAGGTCATTCGTGTGCCGGTTGTAGCGCGGGTCAGCAAAGGTGTGATCGCGCCGACCTTCGGTTTTGTCGCTACCAAACTTGTTGCGCAGCATGATGTTGTTCAATTACATCTTCCGCAATTTGATGCGCCCGGCGTTGCCCTCCGCGCGCGGCTTTTTGGCAAACCGGCTGTGCTCACCTATCATTGCGATTTGCTTCTGCCGCCCGGCGTGTTCAACCGCTTTGTCAATCTTGTTGTCAAATTTCAAAACAACCTGGCCGGACTACTGGCGAATCACATTGTGACCTATACACAAGACTATGCCGATCATTCGTCCTACCTTTCACGCTACGCTTCAAAACTGACCCCGATCCTGCCGCCCGTTGAATTGCCCGTTCCTATGCCTCAAGCTGTTTCCGCTTTCGCTGAGAAGCACCGTACAAAAGAACGCAGACCTGTCATTGGTATGGTCACACGTTTTGCTGCTGAAAAGGGTGTTGAGATTTTGCTTGAGGCTTTACCTGTGGTCTTAAAAAAATATCCCAACGCGCAAGTCTTGTATGCAGGACAGTATCAAAATGTCATGGGAGAGCAGGCGTATTTTGACCGCTTGAACCCTCTAATTCACGAGTATGAAAATTCCGGGCATTGGACATTTTTTGGCAATCTTGACCCTGTTCAACTGGCCGCGTTATATCCAAACCTCGATGTGTTGACCGTGCCGTCCCTGAACTCCACCGAAGCCTTTGGCCTCGTGCAGATCGAAGCAATGATGAACGGTGTACCGTGTGTCCCATCCGCTTTGCCCGGAGTGCGAAGACCAGTCCAAATGCATGGGATGGGGAAAGTCTCCCAAATAGGAGATCCTGCTTCTTTGGCAGAATCAATTTTGGGCGTGTTGGACGATCCGCAACGCTTTGCGTATCGCGGGGATATTGAAGCGATTAAGAAATCATACGACCCGGATTCAATCGCGCAGGAATATGAAAAGTTGTTTCAAAGGCTAATGAAACGATGAGCAATCGTCAATCGTCAACCGTCAATCGTCAATCAAAAGACTTCCTCTTTCTCCAACTGCGTGACCTGCCCTACTTTCGCGCCTTTCTTCGCGCGATAGAGAGTTCCTATTATCAAGACCTGCCCATGCCTGCGCCTGTATATGACGTGGGCTGTGGCGATGGTCACTTTGCCTCTTTGACATTTGATAACAAACTGGACGTGGGGCTCGACCCCTGGCATGGTCCCATTCACGAAGCGAAGAAATTTGGCGGATATAAATCGCTGGTGGAGGCCGATGGCGCGCTTTCCCCTTTTCCATCCAATTATTTCGCCAGCGGATTCAGCAACTCGGTGCTGGAACATATCCCACAGATCGACACTGTCCTCGCAGAAACTGCGCGGGTGCTCAAACCAAATGCGCCTTTCTATTTCTGCGTGCCCAATACTCGTTACTTAAGCGAGTTATCCATTTCAAGATTTTTAGGCAAAGGCTACACCGAATGGTTTAGAAAAATTTCGCGTGTTTCTCATGCAGATGAACCCAATATATGGCAGGCACGTCTTGAACGCGCAGGTTTTACATTGGAACGCTCATGGAATTATTTTTCACCCGCCTCCATGCGCGTGTTAGAATGGGGACATTATTTCGGCGTCCCAACTGTAATTGCGCGTCTTTTGACAGGCAAATGGATCATCTCACGCACAAAATGGAATCTGGGATTGACGGAAAAATATCTTAGCAAATACGCCTCACCTGAGCCGGTGGAAAATGGGACTTTCACTTTTTATATAGCGAGAAAGAAATAGAAATGTAGACAGGTAGACAAGTAAACACGTGATCCATGTGTACCTGTGTACTTGTGTACCTGTCTACCTGTCTACTTGTTTACCTGTGTACCTAATCCATGTCCTTCGACGAAAAATACTTCTCCACGCACACCTATGCAAATATCACCTTCGCCAAATACAGCATGTATTGGTGGTCGAACCGATTCTATGCCATGCTTGCGCGGCGATACGGCAGGCGCGGAGCGCGTCTGCTGGAGGTGGGATCAGGCATGGGGCATTTGGCGGGGCAACTATCAGCTGAGTTCGAAACGTATGGCATGGACTTGAATCACTGGGCCGTGAAAAAATCCAAAGAGACGGCGGAGCGATCATCCTTGCAAACTGCATCCGCGCAGGAACTTCCGTATAAAGACGGCGCGTTCAATGTGGTCATTATCAAGCACATCGTTGAGCATTTGCCCGACCCTGCCAAAGCGATTCAAGAAATTGGGCGTGTGACTGAAAAAGATGGCATCCTGATTTTTGCCACGCCTAATCTAGACTCACTGCTCAAGCCCTGGAAAGGCGACAAGTGGATCGGCTACCAAGACCCGACCCATATATCTTTGAAGCAACCACAGGAATGGTTTGATTTGATCCAGAGCGCCGGCTTCAGGCCACTGAAAGTTTTTTCAGACGGCTTCTGGGATGTGCCATATATCCGTTTTGTGCCGAAGTCCTTACAGAAATTAATTTTCGGCTCGCTCGGCGGTCTGCAGGCCATCACCGGTTTTGTCTTTTTGCCGATGCGGTGGGGGGAAAGCGTGATTGTTATTGCGAGGAAGAAATAGCTTGAAATTGTTTTTACGGATTACGAATTGCGAATTACGTAATCCGTAATTCGTAAAATATTCCGTTGAGATTTAATGACACAAGATCCGAACACTCCCCCAGAAAACGAACCAACAGTTCTCGATCTCTACAAGTCCGTTACAAAGGACTGGGCTTCGTTCTTCAATTTCATCCGCTCCTTGTGGGATGCAAGCAGACGCGAAGAGATCAATCAGGCGCTTGCGCAGGAAGCGGCGCAGCCCATGATCAAAGAGGAGATCGTGGAGCTGCCGCGCGCGAGTCATTTTCCCTGGCGTTCTTTGCTGGCTTTGCTGTTTGCGCTTATTGCACAGGCATTTGTTGAACCCCCGAGGCAGCAAGGGACATTCGCATTTGCCTTGTATCTAATGGCGGCGGGCGCGGCAGTTTGGGCATATTCCAATAATGAATGGCACTTGCCTGCTTTACCCGCCATTCGGCAAATTCCTGATAATCTTTCCACCCGTCTTCTCCCTTTAATTATTTCTGTGATTCTCGCGTTGATCGCTTTCGTGGATTTTGGCGACGGTTTGTTTTCACTCACTAACACGATTTTGTGGACAGCATCCATTGGTCTTCTGATGTATGGGTTATGGCTGAAAACGCCAAAGTTCAAAACGGATGTGGATGCGGGCACACGGCGCAAAAAAGTATTCTGGAATGTGCTTGTACTGGCTGTGTTCGGACTTTCTGTTTTTTATCGTCTTTATAAAATTGATGTCCTGCCTGTTGAGCCGTTCAGCGACCATGCTGAAAAAATATTGGATGTGTACGACATCACGCAGGGCAAGACATCCATCTTTTTTGAACGCAACACGGGTCGCGAGGCCTTTCAAATGTACTGGACCCTGCTGGTTGCCAATATTTTCGGCACGGGTCTTTCCTTCCTCAGCTTAAAACTCGGCACGGCTTTACTTGGCATTCTTACACTCCCATATATTTATTTGCTGGGAAAGGAATTTGGCAGCGAACGCGTGGGCCTCTTTGCGCTTTTTCTTTTTGGGATCGCCTACTGGCCCAACGTCATCTCACGCATTGGACTCCGCTTTCCGCTTTATCCTCTCTTTGCCGCGCCGACGCTTCTTTACCTGATCCGAGGCCTGCGTACCCGCAACCGAAACGATTTTCTGCTCTCAGGCATTTTCCTCGGCTTCGGTTTGCATGGGTACAGCCCGTTTCGCGTTGTCCCGCTCCTTGTGCTGACCGCCATCGTCATTTTTATTCTGCACACCAAATCAAAAGAGACGCGCAAGCAGGCTGTCTGGTGGTTTGTCATCATTGTGGTTGTTTCGTTGTTCGTGTTCCTGCCTTTGTTCCGCTATTGGCTTGAGCATCCTGCCATGTTCGGCTATCGCGCTTTCTCGCGTTTGAGCGGTGTGGAGGTGGAATTACCTGGTCCTGCATGGCAGCTATTCCTCTCGAATTTATATAACGGCTTGTTGATGTTCAATTGGGATAATGGCGAGATCTGGGTCAATTCCATACCGCATCGTCCCGCCTTGGACGTGGTGACAGGCGCGTTGTTCGTGCTGGGAGTCGTTTTGCTGAGCCTGCGTTACATTCGCCAGCGCGATTGGCGTGACTTGTTCCTGCTGGTATCCATTCCCATGTTGATCATGCCTTCGGTGCTTTCGCTGGCATTCCCCAGCGAGAACCCGGCCTTAAACCGCGCCGGGGGCGCGGCGGTAGCGGCAATCATTGTCAGCGCGCTGGCGCTTGAAGGTTTGGTGGCAGGTTTCGGCGCGGAGAAGAAGCGGGCTTTCGTCGCCTATGCTTTAACAGGACTGTTGTTCGCCGCATCCGCTTACAACAATTATGATATTGTCTTCAACAAGTTCGATGCAAATTTTAGATCGGGCGCGTGGAATACATCTGAGATGGGACAGGTAATCAGCCAATTCCGCGACAAATACGGGCAGACGGATACGGTCTGGATCGTGCCGTTCCCGCATTGGGTGGACACGCGTTTGCCCGGTGTGTGGGCGGGTATCCCGAACCGTGATTTTGCATTGTGGCCTGATAACTTTGCCGAGACGTTGAATGTGCCTGCGCCAAAGATGATCATCTTTTGGAATGCGGACCTTGAAACTGAGAATGCTCTTAAAGAACTCTACCCAAATGGCGTCTTGAACCGCTATACTTCGGCGACGCCCGGGAAAGACTTTATGATTTTTATGGTTGAGAAATAGCCCTCACCTAGCCCTCTCCCGAAGGGAGAGGGGACTCCCTTCCCCTGCGGGGGAAGGGTTGGGGATGAGGGAGCGAGGAAGAGATTGAACGAAAAACGCTCATGGTTGTATGATCTGTTATTTATCCTCGTCCTGCTGATGGCGGGATATTTGCGATTGGCAGGTTTCAATTGGGGCGAGGGCTACCACCAGCACCCTGACGAGTTGTTTTTGACGGGCGTTGTAGATAATCTGCGCGCACAGGCTTGTGATGACTCGTCCATCCCGGTGGATCTTTGCCCGGACGAGCAGAAACATTGGTTAAGCCTTGGCGAATATTTCGATACCAACACATCCACACTCAACCCGCATAACCGTGGAAATGCATTCTTTGTATATGGCAACTTGCCAATTACTTTGATCCGCTATGGCATGGAGTTGACGGGTAACGATGATCTTGGTAATTCAAAATTCTTTGCGCGGCAGGTATCGGCACTGGCAGATTTACTCACCATTTTTTTGCTTTATTTAATTGTTTCAGGTTTGTATGGGCGCAAGGTGGGTTTGTTTGCCGCAACATTCTCCTCGCTGACTGTGATGCAGATTCAACAATCCCATTTCTTTACGACAGACCTCTTCACGAACCTGTTCATGTTTTTGGCGCTGGCGTTTGCGGTGAAGATAGTGGGGCAGGGAGTAGAGATTAGAGAACAGAGAGTAGAGAATAGTGAACGGAGAGTAGAAAGTGGTGAGCAGAAAATCACCGATTCCCAAATTGCGAATTACGAATTACGCAACACGCATTACGTATCACGCATTATCAAGAATCCCCTCTTCCTCCTCTCCATCGGCTTTGGTATTGCCCTCGGCATGGCGATGGCATCCAAGATCAATGCTGTGGTGTTGGCAATTGCCTTGCCGGGCGCTTTTGCTGTCCGCTATTTTTTGTATGGCCGCCACAAATCAGTGACCACTGACATCATCCCCGTAGGGGATCACTGGTCACTGATCACTGCCTTTCTCATCGCGGGCGGACTTGCAACCCTCATCTCCTTCCGCATCTTTCAGCCCTACGCATTTGACGGTTTAGGACTTAATCCACAGTGGGTTGCGAACATAAGCGAAGTGCGGGCGCAGGCCTCCGGCGAAGCCGACCTGCCCTGGAATTTACAATGGGCGCGGCGTACACATTTATATTCATTTACAAATTTAACCATTTGGGGGCTTGGGCTTCCGCTTGGCATTCTCGCCTGGGCCGGCTTTCTGCTGATGGGCTGGCGCATCTTCAAAGGCGAATACAAGCATTTGCTGCTATGGGGCTGGACTGCGTTCTACTTCATCTGGCAGTCGCTTCAATTCAACCCGACCATGCGGTATCAATTGCCGATCTATCCGCTGTTGGCAATGATGGCGGCGTGGGTGATCTTCGAGCTGCCACAAATGTTCAAATTACGTAATACGTATTACGTAATACGTAATTTAACGGCTTTCATTGGCACGATAGTCCTCATTCTCACCGTCATTTGGGCTTTTGCCTTTCAAAGCATTTACCTGCGAGACGAAACCCGCATGGCGGCTTCGCGCTGGATATATCAAAACGCGCCGGGTCCCGTCAACCTGCGGATTGAAACTACAGATCAAGGCATTTACAGCCAGCCTTTACCCATGCCAGCGGAACTGGTCATCACAACGGACGCACCTTACAACCTGACATTTTTCCCAAACCGTGATGGACAAATTTCTGAGGTCTCACTTGGACACGCACGCGACTCAATCTCTGCTCCCATCGTACTGACTCTTGCTTCCGCCTCCGAACCGGACCGTGTGCTTGCGCGCGCCTCCGAATTGCTTGATCCCACGCTGACAAACGATCCGCGCGGCCTCTCGCTCACTTTGACCTTTGACCGCGTTGTGCCCGTCATCAAAGGTCAGTTATACAATTTGAAGATGGAAACATTGGGAAACGGACTTACCATCAGCGGCTCCAACCTCGCCAATGAAACCGATTACGACTGGGGACTGCCCTTCCGCATTGATAATTATGATCCCTTTGGCGGTATCTATCGCGGTGACTTGATCCTGCAAGTGTACTGGCCGGACGACGCGAATAAATTAACCCGCTTTATGGATACGCTCTCGCTGGCTGATTACATTATCATCCCCACCAATCATCAGTACGCGCAGATCACACGTCTGCCCGAAAGATATCCGCTGACGACTTTGTATTATCGTGAATTGCTTGGCTGTCCTGCTAACGAAAATATCATCGAATGTTACCGCGTGGCGCAGCCCGGACAATATGAAGGCAATCTTGGCTTTGAATTGGTGCAAGTCTTTGAATCATATCCAACATTCGGCTCACTGGTCATCAACGATCAAGCCGCAGAAGAGGCTTTTACTTTTTACGACCATCCCAAAGTGTTGATCTTCAAAAAAACAAATGATTTCAATTCAGCCAAAGTGCAAGGCATTCTCAGCGCAGTGGATTTGACGAATGTGGTCAGTTTCACGCCCAGGCAGGCCAGCGATTACAAGGATTTGATGCTGCCCGGGACCCGCCTGTCCCAACAGCGCACAGGCGGGACATGGTCTGAATTATTTGATTATGATTGGATTCAAAATAAATACCCTATCGTTGGCGTTTTACTTTGGTATTCATTTATTTTCGTTCTCGGTCTCTTCGCCTATCCCATTGCGCGGCTTGCATTACCGGGATTAAAACAATATGCCTATCCATTGGGCAGGATTGCCGGCTTGGTTCTGCTGGCATGGATCGCATGGATGGGCGGTTCGGTGGGCCTGCCGTACACGCGGGTCTCCATCAGCGCGGCGTTTGTCATTGTCGCTGTGGCAGGCTTCGGCTTGTGGGTGAAGCGCAGAGACCAGTTCAAAGAGGAGTGGAATGCCAACCGCAGATTCTTCGTCATGGTGGAGATTCTTTTCCTCGTCTTCTTCCTGATCGATCTGCTGATCCGCCTCGGCAATTCGGATATGTGGCATCCAGCCAAGGGCGGCGAGCGGCCGATGGATTTTTCGTATTTCAACGCGGTTTTGAAGAGCGAAAGTTTCCCGCCTTATGACCCCTGGTATGCGGGCGGGTATATCAATTATTACTATTACGGTTTTGTGCTGGCCGGCACGCCGGTAAAATTGCTTGGCATTGTGCCTTCGATCGCCTACAACTTTATTTTGCCGACCTGGTTTGCGTTGATCGCCGTTGGCGCATTCGCGATTGGGTATTCAATTGTTGAGGATAAAACGTTGAACGTTGAACAGCCTGCCCTGAGCCTGTCGAAGGGTTCAACGTCCAACGTCCCTTTGATCTCCGGTCTCGCCGCTTCTTTCATGACCGTTTTGCTGGGCAACCTCGGCACGATTCGCTTGCTCTTCAATAGTTTCCAGCGCATCGCCGCGCCAGGCGGGCTTGTGCCAGTGGATACGATCTTTTTCCAAAAATGGATTTGGGCAATTCAAGGATTGTTCATGTCGTTTAGCGGGGCATCCCTCCCCATTGGCCCCGGTGACTGGTATTGGTTTCCAAGCCGTGTCATCCCCGCGCCAAATGATGTCGAGCCGATCACGGAGTTTCCCCTATTCACTTTCCTATACAGCGATATGCACGCGCACATGCTCGTGATGCCGATCACCTTGTTTATCATTGCATGGTCGGTGTCATTTGTTAAATCTCGTGCACAGTTGACACGCTCCGAATGGTTTGCGGTGTTTGGCATCGGCGCTTTGATGATCGGCGCATTGAAGCCAACGAACACATGGGATTTGTACACATACTTCCCGCTAGCTGCGATTGCGGTGGCTTATACCCTGTATCGTAATTCCGTTGTCTCCCTTCCCCTTTTTGGGGGAAGGGCCGGGGATGGGGGTTGGCTTGGGCGTGCATTGGTTGCAGTTAGTGCAGTTGCCTTTTTATATATCCTCGGTTCGCTTTTGTATGCGCCATTCACCTATTGGTATGGACAGAGTTACGGCGCGATAGACCCGTGGAAGGGTTCGCACACACCGATCTCTTCCTACCTCACGCAATGGGCTTTGTTCCTCTTTATCATTGTGGCATGGCTGACGTGGGAGACGCGCGAATGGATGGCCTCCACGCCGGTTTCGCGTTTAGGCAAACTACGTGATTATGTGGTGGCCTTGGAAGTTTCGCTGGCCTTGTTGATTGCCCTGCTGGTCTTCTTTGCCGTGGAGGGCATCCGCATTGGCTGGCTGGCATTGCCTCTCGCCGCCTGGGCAGGGATTCTCATCCTGCGTCCGGACATGCCCGATGTCAAACGCGCTGTGTTGTTGATGATCGGCACGGCATTGACGCTTACTCTGGCAGTCGAAGTGGTTGTGCTCGTTGGCGATATTGGCCGCATGAACACAGTCTTCAAGTTATATTTGCAGGCGTGGATGCTGCTGGCCGTCAGCGCCGCCGCATCCTTTGGCTGGTTGTTGAATGTCTTTCCATTATGGCGGATGCGCTGGCGCACCCTCTTCCAATCCGGCGTTACCATTTTATTGATGGGCGCATTTATGTTCACCCTCACCGCCACCAGCGACAAGATCAGTGACCGTCTGACTCCGCCCGCCCCGCGTACTTTGGACAGCATGACCTTCATGAATTACTCTGAGCTTTGGGATGGCAAGGTCATGGAATTGAGCGAGGATTATCGCACCATCCGCTGGATGCAGGATAATGTAATAGGTTCGCCGGTCATCGTCGAAGCCAACTGCACCGAATACCGCTGGTGCACTCGCTTTTCGATTTATACGGGCCTGCCTGGCGTCGTAGGTTGGAATTGGCATCAACGCCAGCAGCGCGGTATTTTTGCACCAAGTGTTCAAGAGCGAGTCAATCAGGTCGGTCTCTTTTATGCCACGCCAGACATCCAGCAAGCCTTGAATTTCCTGAAAAAATTTGACGTGAAATATATCGTCGTCGGCCAACTTGAGCGAAATGTCTACCCGCCGATTGACCTTGAAACAGACGGCTTTGCAAAATTCGAAGAGTACAACGGCAAATATTGGAACGCAGTCTATCGCGATGAAAATACGGTAATTTATGAAGCCATCCCGTAGAATTTATTTACGAATTACGTATTACGTAATTCGTAAGGAGACAACCTTGATCCTGCACATTACCTCAAAACAAGAATGGCTTGAATCCCAAACACGCGGCGAATATCTTGCGCCAAGCTTGGAAACCGAAGGCTTCATTCACTGCTCAACTGAAAAACAAGTTCTCCATGTGGCGAATGCTTTTTATCGCGGGCGCACTGACCTCGTACTGCTGATGCTCGACGAAGCAAAACTCAAGCCCGAGCTTAAGTGGGAAGCGCCAGCGGGACCTCCGGCCGCGGGCATTTCCGAATCTGATTTATTTCCGCATATCTTCGGTCCCATCAACTTAACCGCAGTCGCCTCCGTGCTGCGCTTTGAGCCTGATTCTGCACAAGGAACATTTTCCCTCCCTCCGGCATTACCGCCTTCCGATCACCGATAACTGATCACTAATTATTAATTACTGGCAACTGGTCACTGATGACTGCATTTTTCACCTGGTACATCATCCTCACCCTGCTCGGCTGGCTGACCTTTCCGCTGGCCTTTTATTTATTCCCTGCGCTGACAGATCGAGGGTACACCCTCGCGCGCACTGCAGGCCTGTTGATCTGGGGATATCTCTTCTGGCTGTTAGCCTCTCTTGGCATTGCACAAAATGACCTTGGAGGAATTCTGCTTGCGCTCGCAATCCTCATCGCTCTCAGCGTGTGGTCAATCTCCAGTCTCAAATCCCTGTTTACCAATTATCTCCGCACCCATTCTCGCCTCATCCTCACCACCGAAATATTATTCTTCGCCGCATTCGCCTTCCTTGCTTTCGTCCGCTCCGCCAACCCCGAACTGACCAGCACCGAAAAGCCGATGGAACTGGCTTTCATCAACGGCATTTTGCGTTCGCCAGTTTTTCCTCCGCAGGATCCCTGGCTTTCAGGTTACGCCATTTCCTATTATTACTTCGGTTATGTAATGACCGCCATGCTGGCGCGCATCTCTGCAGCCAATGGAAGCACCGCCCACAACCTGATGACCGCGCTTATCTTTGCCCTCGGCGCAATTGGCTCGTATGGGATTTTATATAGTTTACTTTCAAGAGCAGACCACAAACGACAGACCATAGACCATGATGAAAACAACCGTCCACCATCCACCGTCCACGGTCTCGCCCTCCTCGGCCCGCTCTTTCTATTGCTCATCTCAAACTTTGAGGCCCTGCTTGAAGTCCTGCATCGCCGCGGGTTATTCTGGATAAAAGACCCGATCACCGGCGAATTCACGAGTTCCTTTTGGTCATGGATGGATATGAAGGAACTTTCCCAGCCGCCCATGCAGCCGTTTGGCTGGATCCCCGATCGTTATTTGTGGTGGTGGCGCGCCTCGCGTGTCATACAGGATTATGACATGACGGGCAGTTTCCGCGAAGTGATCGATGAGTTTCCCTTCTTCTCCTTTCTGCTCGGTGACTTGCATCCACATGTGCTGGCGATTCCCTTTGGCTTGCTTGCGATTTCTGCGGCATTGAATCTCTTCCTCGGCGGCTGGCGTGGATGCATTGAATTGTTCGGCGCACGGTTGCGCGTCAGTTATGCGGGCTTTTTATTCTCCGCCCTGCTCATCGGCGGACTGGCCTTTCTCAACACCTGGGATATCCTCGTCGCCGCTACGTTGATCGTTGCTTCCTACGTCATCTGGCGCGCAAATGATGATGGCTGGAATTGGAATCGACTCGAAGACCTGTTCCTGCTTGGCTTGCTGCTCGGTATTCTTTCTGTTTTACTTTATTTCCCGTTCTATTTAGGATTCTCATCACAGGCGGGTGGTATTTTGCCGAACTTCATGTATCCCACGCGCGGCATTCATTTATGGGTGATGTGGGGTACTCTGCTCATCCCCATCTTTGCCTATCTTATTCATCTTTCCTCTGGAGTACAGCAGCTTGCTGCTGCACAAGCGAACAGCGAACTATCCGACTCCAGAGGTAAACCCAACTGGAAACTTGGCTATTCACTCGGGCTGGGCTTACCTTTCCTCCTTTTCCTTCTCACCTTCTTTATCGGCTGGGTCATTTCTTTTCTCGAAAAGGATATTGTCATAAACTTTCTCGCCTCGCAAGGCATGACCGCCTCTCAATTTGTCCGCGCAACCTCCCTGCGAAGACTGGCTTACATTGGAAGCCTCATCACGTTGCTTGCAATCCTTATCCCAGCCCTCGCCTTCCTTTTCCATAATTACGCATCACGCATCACGCATCACGCATCAATCTCAAATCGTAAATTGAAAATCGCAAACCAATTCGTTCTCCTCCTCATCACCCTCGGTGCCCTCCTCATCCTCGCCCCTGAGTTTGTCTTTCTGCGCGATCAATTCGGTTATCGCATCAACACGGTTTTCAAGTTCTACTACCAGGCGTGGATGTTGTGGGGTCTCGTTGCCGCTTTCGCAGTTGCATACCTGCTTCAAAACTTGCGCGGCGCAAAGAATATTATCTTCCGTGTATTGATCGGCCTCGTGATTTTTTCAGGCTTGTTGTATCCAACCTTTGGCTTGCTGACAAAAACCAACAACTTCAAACCGGTCTTCGGCTACACTCTCGATGACTTTGAGCGCGTCAAACGCGAAAATCCTGATGAAGCCGCCGCGATAGATTTCCTGCTCACCGTGCCAAATGGAGTTGTTGCCGAAGCCATCGGAGATGGATACAGCGGCTATGCCCGCATCTCCATGTGGACTGGCCTGCAGACCGTGCTGGGCTGGCCCGGTCATGAAGCGCAGTGGCGCGGAACTTACGAACCGCAAGGCTCCCGCCGCGAAGACATCAAAAAACTCTACACCACTGTCCGCTGGGAGGAAGCCCAACTCATCATTAAGCAATACAATATTCGCTACATTTACATCGGCACGCTTGAGCGCGTGTCCATGTCAGTAAATGAAGAGAAATTCCAGTCATATCTCAAACCTGTTTTTCAGCAGGGCAGTGTGGTCATTTACGAAGCGCCGTAACTCTTTGATACAATTACCTCCATGACCTACAGACATTTCAAATATGAGGGCTGGCTGTATGCGTTCGCGTTTCTGCTTGCCCTCGCTCTCCGCCTGACCCAGCTTGGCGCCATGCCCCTCACCGACGCCGAAGCCGCGCCTGCCCTGCAAGCCCTGCACATTTCGCAAGGCGCCAAGCCTCCACTCAGCCCCCATCCCTTTTACATTTTATCCACCTCAGTTCTGTTCTTCCTCTACGGCGGCGGGACAAATTTCCTCGCCCGACTCATGCCCGCCCTGATTGGAAGCCTGCTCGTTTTTGCGCCACTGCTTTTTAACGAACGTCTCACGCTTCGCCCCCGCCCGAGCTTGATCCTGGCCTTTTTCATTGCCCTCGACCCAGGTCTGACAGCGCTATCAAGGCAAGCCGCCAGCCCGATTTTTGCTATCGCATTTTTGATTTTTTTCTGGGCATTCATCAATAAAAACAAACCCAGCCTGGGGGGCTTCTTCGCCGCCCTCGCCCTGCTCAGCGGCCCTTCCATCTGGTACGGCTTGTTGGGTCTCGGAATTACATGTGCGATTAATCAGGGATTACAATCCCGCCGCTCATCAAAACCTGCTCCCGAACTTGAAACCATCGCCTTCGATTCTACAACTACCGATTACCAATCTCCAATCTCTAATCTCCACGCGAAGCGTCCAATCCCCAATCCCCAACCCCCAATCCCCAATTACCAAACTTTCCTCATCCCCTTCCTCCTCACCTTCATCACAGCCGGCACACTCTTCTTTATTGTCCCCGGTGGATTGAGCGCCGCACTCGCCTCCATCCCTGCCTTTATCAAGACATGGCTTACTAGCTCGGATGTCTCCGCAGGCCGGTTGTTCCTTTCGCTTCTTGTATATCAACCGCTTGCCGTTTTATTGGCATTGATCGCCATCATTCGAGGCTGGGCAAATGGAAGTTTCAGAATTATTCCATTAAGCATCTGGCTGCTCGTCTCATTTCTGCTGGCAATATTTCTCCCCTCGCGCCAGATCGGTGATCTCGCCTGGGCGCTCATTCCGCTTTGCGTACTGGCCGCAATGGAATTGGGGCGCAGCGTTACCATCTTCCCCGAAGAGCGCCGCGAAGTGATCGGCGTTGTACTTCTGACTGCATTTATCTGGACCTTTGCGTGGTTGGATTTTTCAGGACTGGTTTGGCTTTCTGCGGATTCGCGTGAATATACAATGCGCTTAGCGCTGTTGATTGGCGCGTTGATCCTGCTTTTATTAAGTCTCCTGCTGGTTGCCGCAGGCTGGTCGATTCGCACGGCCCGGCTCGGCGGCCTGTGGGGACTCGCGCTTGTGCTGGGAGTGCTTGGTCTTGGCGGGACATTTGGCTCGGCAGGCTTGCGCGGATTGGCTCATCCAGAGCTTTGGCGGCCTCCATCCATGCCCATGCAGGCAGACTTGTTGCAAGCCACGGTCCGTGAAATTTCAGAATTAGGTCTCGGAAATGATTTCTCCGCGCCCGTTGTGATTACAGGAATAAATTCTTCTGCGCTTGAGTGGGCCTTGCGGGAACATTCCGTAAGCGTCGCTGCATCTCTCGATATTTCCAGTTCCCCGTATTTCGTGATCACGCCCCAACAAACAGACCCTATCCTCGTCGCCGCCTACCGCGGACAGGATTTCACCTGGCGGCAAACTCCATTGTGGAACGCCGCACTCACCAGGGATTGGATCCGCTGGATCACTTTGCGGGAAATGCCGCAGAGCGGTGAAACCATTATCCTTTGGGCGCGCGACGATCTCTTCCTCGATAAATAAAACATGACGAAAACATCCCCTCCCTCCATCATTGCCCTCGACGGTCCAGCCGCATCGGGCAAATCCACGCTCGGAAAAAAGCTGGCTGACTCGCTTGGCTACCTTTTTTTTGATACCGGGGTCATGTATCGCGCCATCACATGGATCGCATTACAGCATGATATGAACCTGCGCGCGGAAGCCGAGATCACTGGATTGGCGCAAAAAGCGCAAATAGATATTCGTCCGCCTTCAAAAAATGACGGCCGCGGCTATGACATCGTGATCGACGAAAAGGATGTGACCTGGGCGATGCGCGACGGTGATGTGGATGCGAATGTTTCGATCGTTTCTGCATATGCGGGCGTGCGTCAGGCCTTGTCCGAAAAACAGCGCCGCATTGGGCTGCGCGGCCAGGTGGTGATGGTCGGCAGGGATATAGGAACTGTGGTTTTACCGGAAGCTGACTTGAAGGTTTATTTGGATGCCAGCGCCGAGGAACGCGCCAGGCGTCGCTATGAAGAGATCATCACGCGCGGTGACAAAGCCGACTATGACGAAATCCTGAAAAATGTGATCGAGCGCGACCACATTGACTCCACTCGCGCCGTTGCCCCTCTGCGCCCCGCTGATGATGCGGTCATCCTCGACTCTGACAAACTGGATGCAGACCAGGTTCTTGCGCGCGTTCTGGAATTATGCAAGTAACGAAATCACGAATATGCACAAGCCTCACCTCCATTATGCTCAAGCCGCCGTCCCCGGCGGCGGGCCATTTATGCTCTATCGCGATGATTGTTCGTTAATTTATTTTCAACCGACAATTTAGCAGCCTGCGTTAAAAATACTTTCAAATGAAACCCTATCACGTCCCATTCCATATTCAAATCAATCGTAGTTTTTTGCGTCCCGCCATTCGCACCTTGTTCCATATTCTGGGACGTGTGAAAGTATCCGGCAGGGAAAATATTCCATTTGGGAAACCGTATGTGATCGCAATGAATCACATTTCAATTTTCGACCCGCCTTTGGTGATTACCTTTTGGCCCGAACAACCCGAGGTGATCGGCGCGGCGGATGTCTTCGAGAAAAAAGGACAGGGCGCCTTGCTTTCGATGTACGGCGTTATCCCTGTTCATCGCGGTGATTATGACCGCATCCTGCTTGAAAAGGTTTTGGCGATTCTGAAAGCGGGACGTCCATTGGCGATCGCGCCCGAAGGCGGACGTTCTCATGAACCAGCCATGCGGCGCGCCATGCCCGGTATTGGCTATATTGTTGAACATGCGCAAGTGCCCGTCGTTCCTGTCGGGTTGGTTGGCACAACCGATGATTTTTGGCAGCGTGCCAAACGCGGGGAAAAACCGGACCTTGAAATGCGGATCGGCAGACCCATTCACTTTCCACACATGACCCAAAAGGGCGTGGGGAGAAGGAAAGCGCGTCAACACAATGCAGATCTGGTCATGCGTTATATTGCGGGTCTTTTACCCGAGGATTATCACGGCGTCTATGCAGGACAAGCCATCTTTCCCGCCTAAACCGGTCAGCGAAAGCTGGCGGCCTGAATTGGTGCGCCTCCCACAAATGACCTTTGCGCGCCGCGCTTTTCGCGCCTTCTCCCACGGATTCTTAAAACTGATCACAAAAATTGGTTTGAACGTGAGCGCAGAGGGGATGGAGAATCTTCCACAAAAAGGGCCTTTGCTTATCGTCATCAACCACATCGGAGATGCCGATGTGCCCGCCATCATCTCGGCCTTACCCTTGCCTCCGGATGCGCTTGGCAAGATCGAATTGTACGATCTCCCCATACTTGGAAAGTTAATAGACTGGTACGGCGTGATCTGGCTGCATCGCGGGCGCGCCGATATCCGCGCTTTGCGCGCCGCGTTGGATGGTCTCGTTGAGGGACGAGTGATTGTGATCGCGCCTGAGGGCAGATACTCCGTTACGGGTGCGCTGGAAGAAGGGAGTGGCGGAGCGGCATTCCTTGCGTATAAATCAGGCGCGCCGATTTTGCCGATTGCCATCAGCGGTACGGAAAACGAAAATGTCTATGGAAATATGAAGAGAATGCGCCGCGCGCGGGTGCATGTCAAAGTGGGGAAAGTGTTCAGGCTGGAGGAGCAGGCTGGCAGCGGCGTCCTGAGCGAGTCGAAGGGTCGGCAGGAGGCGGCCGCACAAGGTACGCGTCAGATCATGGCGGCGCTGGCAAATCTGCTCCCGGAAAAATATCGCGGGGAATATTCCTGATCTAAATTGCTGCCGGGGACATCGGCTTGAGCGCAGGCACAGTGTGTTCTCTTAGTTCCTACGATCCTGTAAATTCATGCGCGATGTTTGGGACTATAATCCATGAAAATGGAATTCCTTTTCACGCTTCTTGCAGGCATTGCCTTTCCCGCACCGCCCACGCTTGCAGGTTGGTTTGTGTGGGCGTCTTTGTTGGGAGCATTGGCGTACGCGCTGTTTCGCTGGCGCATATACCAGCCTGTGTGGCAGGGGCGAGAGTGGGGATTTTTCATTGTATTGTTCATCCTGATTCCCATCACATCGTTATTTATTGGAATAAGACCAAGCAGCGCCTCAGCCCGACCCTTGCCCGGTCTGCCCGCGGATGCGCCTGGTTCTGCGCTGATGATTTTTTCCGCCATTCCCTGGTTGTTGGGCGGCGGCTTGCTTGGGCCGTTTGGCGCAGCAGTGCTGGGCGCATTCGCCGGGCTCCTGCGCGGCGCATGGGATAGCTACTCTCTTTTTTCGATCCTTGAGCTGGCTTTTCTGGGGGCATGGTTTTCCACGCACGCATACCAGCGATACCGCACGCCTGTGTATCGGTTGCTGCGCCAGCCGTTGCTGAGCGCGTTATTACTGATACCTTTTCATCTCTTATTCTTCATTTTGAGCGCGTTATTCACACAATGGGGGGTGGATGTTGTTGTGCCTGCCACTGCGCGTCTCGATTTTGCGCTCAGCAACTCCGGTATTGTGACGCTTGCTTTCGCGGGCGAGATGTTGATGGCAGGTGTTGTGGCACAGATCGTTTCGATGGCATTCCCGGCCATGTGGGGCGGCAAAGGACCTTTGCGCCCTTCGCCGGGCGAGAGCAGCCTTGAATCTCGTTATATCATTGTAGTTGGAACTTTCATTTCGCTGTTGCTTCTGACGCTGCTGATCGGAGACTGGGTGGTGGCCGGGCGTGCGGCGCGCGACATGTTGCAAGACCGACTTTCGAGCGCGAGTGAATCTGCCGCGCAAAATGTGCCCTTCTTCCTCGAAACAGGTCAAAACCTGGCTGTGCAGCTAGCCTCCGATCCGCGTTTGCTTGAAGCCGGCGGAGAGGAATTGACGGACATGATTCGGCTGCGGATGCAAGCCGTTCCTTATTTTGATCAATTTATTGTGCTGGATGTCAATCGTAAAATTGTGCTGGCGGGCTACCCTGAGTCTGTCAGCCCGGGCTTCAAACTTTATCCTGATGAAGAGTCCGGAATTTTACTGGCATCCAACGGGATCTTGACGCAGATCTATTCAATTCCACCTTCTGCAGTTGGCGATGTTGCGCGTGTCTCCTTTCTGGTTGCCATTGTTGATTCTGTGGGACAGGCGCAACGCATCCTGATTGGACGTACGACGCTCGAGATCAATCCGCTGACTTTGCCTTTGATCGAGAGTCTCAACAATATGCGCGGCCTGGGTGGCACAGGCCTTCTGTTGAACGAGAACGGCGACATCCTATATCATTCGGATCAAAACCAATCTCTGACGACGTATAGCGGCCAGCGCGGCAATGCGCCATTCTTTTATGATGACACTGCCCCGGATGGAACGCGCCAGATGGTGTATTACCAGCCTGTGCCTGGACGCCCGTGGGCGATTGTGTTAACTGTCCCTGCTCAACAGATACAGCAATTGGCACTGAACATTGCCATGCCGCTCTCGTTGATGATCATCTTCCTGGCAGTGCTGGCGATGCTCTTCCTAAGACTGGGTCTGCGCGGGCTGACTGGTTCCCTGCAAAACCTGGCCGCCGAAGCCAACCGGATTGCGCAAGGAAATCTTGATCATCCGCTTCAAGTGGACGGCATGGATGAAGTCGGTCAATTGCGCAGCGCGTTCGAGCAAATGCGCGCCAGTTTACAGGCGCGGCTGGAAGAAATCAACAGTCTCTTGCGGGTCAGCCAGGAAGTGGCAGCCAGTTTGGGTATGCAGGACGCTGTCAAACCGGTGCTGGAGGCGATCCTTTCGACGGGCGCCAAGTCAGTCCGTGTGGCTCTTTCGCTCAGCATCCTGCCCGATACATTTGTCCAACTTCCCTCCCGTTTTTCATTGGACTCAACGCAGGATGGATATGCTCATCTCGATGACCAGATCCTTGCTATGGCGCAAAGCCGGGAAAAAATCGTTCTGCCAAATCTGAGCCGCTCGCGTGAGCTAAACCTCGACCCGTCCCTGCCGCAGCCGCGGGCTTTATTGGCCGTGGCTTTGCGGCATGAGAACCGCTATTATGGTGTCGTATGGGCGGGCTATGAACAAACGCGCACGTTCTCAGACGCTGATATCCGTTTTGTCAGCACACTGGCTGGACAGGCGGCTCTTGCCATAGCAAATGCCCATCTCTTTTTGAAGGTGGAAGCCTCCCGCAGACAACTGGAAGCGGTCCTAAACTCCACAACTGATCCAGTGCTTGTCACGGATCACCGCAACCGATTACTGCTTGCCAACCGGGCGGCATCTTCTGCGCTCGGGAAAAGCGTGAAGAATGCATCCAGCGGCATGGAAACTGAAAAGTTTGTCAAATTGAAACCTTTGCTGAATTTACTGCAAAGCACAACCGCTGAAAACCAGTCGGCTGAGATCGTACTGGCGGATAAACGCACCTATCTTGCAACCGCCTCCTCCGTCATGGTGGACGGACGCCAGATCGGGCGAGTCTGCATCATGCGAGATGTGACGCGTTTCAAGGAATTGGATTCGATGAAATCGGAATTTGTCGCTACTGTGAGCCATGATCTGCGTTCCCCCCTCACCCTGATACGAGGGTATGCCGACATGTTTGAATCGGTCGGTGAATTGAATGAACAGCAACAGGGCTATGTCAGGAAGATCATTTCAAGCGTGGAGAATATAACTCACCTGGTGAATAACCTGCTTGATCTGGGCCGCATTGAAATTGGCGCGGGACTCCAGATTGAACCCGTAAGTGTGCTGGATATTATCGAGCGGGTCACCAACGCCTTGCACTCACGGGCTTCCCAAAAAAATATCACCCTGAGCGTTGAACTTCCAAGGGATATGCCAGATGCAGTGGAAGCCGACCAATCGCTCTTGCACCAGGCGATTTATAACCTTCTGGAGAATGCAATTAAGTACACATCTGATGGCGGGCGTGTCGTAATCCGCACACTTTCACAACCCGGTTATTTGACCTTTGCCGTCGAAGATACCGGCTTCGGTATCGCCGCGGAAGACCTGCCACACCTGTTTGAGAAATTCTATCGCGGTAAACAACGCCAAGCCCGTGCCCAGCCCGGCTCTGGCCTGGGGCTTGCCATTGTCCATTCCATTGCGGCCAATCATGGCGGGCGCGTATGGGCGGATAGTGTGGCAGGCAAGGGCAGTACATTTTATTTACAAATTCCTCTCGTACAACCTAACTCGGACAAACCGAAACCTGCCAGGTTGAGCCTGTCGAAACCAAAAAAGTTTTAATCACGGAGCGCACAGAGTCCACTGAGAAAACCTTTTAAAAATCTCCGTGATCTCCACTGGTCTCTGTGGTGAAATTTTCCTGCTTTTTGTACAAGAATTTCACAGATAATCCCAAACAGGAGAACCCATGAAAACCAATAAAGTTCACTTTAATTCAATTGATGACTCCACTGCAAAAACCTTTTTTACCGCGAAGACCGCAAAGAACACAAAGAAGTTCTTAAGATATTAAAGAATCAAGCGAAGAATCTTTAAGAAAACCTTCGCGATTTTAATTTTTTCTTCGCGGACTTCGCCTCTTCGCGGTAAAGAGTCCTTTTTGCAGTAGACTCATTGATGAGTACATTGCGACTTTCCCCGAAGAAACACAAAAAATGCTGGAAGAATTACGGGCGACCATAAAAACCGCCGCTCCTGACGCACGGGAAAAAATCAGTTATCAAATTACCGCATTCGAACTGAACGGCAGGAATTTAGTTCATTTCGCTGGGTGGAAAAAGCATATCGCAATGTACCCGATTCCCTCAGGCACCGAGGCATTCAATAAAGAAGTATCGAAATATATGGGCGGAAGAGGCACTTTAAAATTCCCAATTGACAAACCACTGCCGCTGAAATTGATAACCAAAATCGTTAAATTTAGAGTCGCAGACAATATAAAAAATGCGGAGATAAAATCAAGCAAGAAAAAATAAAATTTGTCACTCTGAGGGAGGGTGACATTGCCTGCCCGTGTTGTCACCAGGAAAGGAATCCCATGATGACCGAGAATTTTCTTGAGAAGTTATTCGAGCACAACAACTGGGCGAACCTGCGTATCATTCAGGCTTGCTCCGCCCTCAGAGACGAGCAACTCGACGCTGAACCCCAGTCCGCCACAATAGGGAGCATTCGCAGCACCTTATCCCATCTTGTTACTTCGCAACGGGGATACCTGTCACTCCTGACTTTGCCAGTTGAAGCGAGGCCCAATACTCCCCTCGCATTTACCATGTTGCAGGAGTCTGCGAATATTAGCGGTGAAGGGTTGCTGGCTTTGGCGAGGGGCGGGAAGCCCCTGAAGACTCAACTCCAAACGAGGGATGGGTACTTCGTGGAGGCGTGGGTTGTCATGGTTCAGGTCATTAACCATGCGACCGAACATCGTGAGCAAATCAGCAGTATGCTCAGTACTCTGGGAGTGACTCCTCCTGACCTTGATGGGTGGAGCTATGGGGGGGCTACGAATGCGCTCATCCCGATATTAACGTGATCGAAGCAAAGTTCATTAAAAACTCCCTCACCCAGTTCATGACGGTTTTTGGTCGGAACGACTTCCCCTTCTCCCGCTGGGAGAGGGTAGGATGAGGGCGTTTTGCCGCCAGCGTTTCGAGGGCTTGGGGTTGAAGGTAAATGCGACTGCACACGAGTGGTTGCATGTTTGGCGTCACGGCGTCACTGTATTTCCCCGACCCAGAAGGGAATTTGCTCGAGTTTGTCTGTTACGATGCAAGCGCGGGATAGGGGGAAATGCTGGCACGCACTTGCAAAGGGTACGGCTTTGCCGTATAATCAGTTAATGGAATTCATAGAAGCCATTGCTTTTACAAAATACCTCTACGATTATTTGTCGGAAGATGAGTAGTTGGGTTTGCAAAGTTTTTTGCTCCAGTATCCAGAATCAGGCAAGGTCGTTCGTGGTTCTGGCGGTGTCCGAAAAGTTCGTTGGGCAATGTCAGGCAAAGGTAAAAGCGGCGGCGTGCGAGTGATTTACTACTTCAAGAAACAGGATGACGAAATCTGGCTATTGACCATTTACAGCAAAAATGAAGTAGAAAACATTCCCGCTCATGTTCTGCGTCAAATCGCAAAGGAAATTGAAAATGTCTAAGCGTGATATTGGTCAGGAAATTCTCGATGGCATTCGTGCGGTGAAGGCGTACAAAGCTGGCACGAAAGTCCTGCGCGTTCACGCCTTGAAAGCGCCTGCTCCCCCGAAAATCATTCGAACGAAATTAAAGTTATCGCAATCGGCTTTTGCAGGCTTGATGGGCGTGAGTTTGCGCACTATTCAGGATTGGGAACAAGGCAGGCGTAAACCTAGCGGACCCGCCGTGGCGTTGTTACGAATTGCGGAGCAAAAACCAGAAGCATTTTTGCAATTGACATAAGCCGACACTATGCCCTCTCCCTTGGGGAGAGGGGCAAACGGACACGCCGATCAATCATCACAATCGGGGTGAGGTCCCTTACGATGCAAGCGGGGGATAGGGGAAATGCTGGCATACACTCAAAGAGCGCCTGCGAGGAGGATCATGGGCTGTAGCGATTCCTTTTTGAATTATGCTATACTCACTTCACCATGAAGGTTTACCTTGATGCCTGTTGCTTGAACAGACCATTCGATGACCAAAGCCAGCCGCGTGTTCGCCTGGAGGCGGAAGCAATTGCCCTCATTCTGGAAAAGTTGCACAAGCGCGAATGGGAATGGATTGGTAGTGAAATCCTGCTTCATGAAGTTGGGCAAAACCCTGATCTGGAAAACAGACAGCGGGCTTTGTCGTTTGCAGCGCTGGCTCATCAGGTCGTCGAAACCACAGAGAAAGTCCTGAGTCGCGCGGAAGAATTGGAAGAAGCAGGTTTCGATCCTTACGATGCCATCCATCTCTCGTCAGCCGAACTCGGCAAGGCGGATGTTTTCCTGACCACCGACGACCAGATTTTGAAAGTTGCCGCTCGAAAGAAAAGTTCGTTCTCCTTCACCGTGGAAAATCCAGTAAAATGGCTGGAAGAGGTTTTGAAATGACGACCACTTACTTAACCCTCAATGAAATCCGCACTATCGGGTTTGAAGCCCTGCTCCGCGAACTCGGACCTGCAGGGACAATTCGCTTCATCCAGCAATACGAAATGGGGCGCGGCGATTACACGCGGGACCGCAGAAAATGGCTGCCGAAGAAGAGCGTGCGCGAAATCAGCAAGCAGATTATCAAAGAACGACAGAAATCAAAATAGCATTACCAGCCCTCGTGAAAAACGAGGGCTTCATTGTTTCGGGACGATTCCACCTCTCCCTTGGGAGAGGGGCTAGGGGCGAGGCTCAACCCAACCTCTCTCCCGTCTCCCCTAAAGGGGAGAAGCCGAGACAATTTTCAAACAAAGCTCGCTTTTGAAGCCCAGCTCATCCATCAAATAGAACAGAAGCCGACTCCATGCCCTCTCCATTTGGAGAGGGGCAAACGGACACGCCGATCAAGCGTCACAATCGGGCGCCGCACTGAGCCTGTCGAAGTGGTGAGGTCTGTTACGATGCAAGCGTGGGATAGGGGGAAATGCTGGCACGCACTTGCAAAGGGTACGGCTTTGCCGTATAATCCGTTAATGGAATTCATAGAAGCCACTGCTTTTACAAAATACCTCTACGATTATTTGTCGGAAGATGAGTAGTTGGGTTTGCAAAGTTTTTTGCTCCAGTATCCAGAATCAGGCAAGGTCGTTCGTGGTTCTGGCGGTGTCCGAAAAGTTCGTTGGGCAATGTCAGGCAAAGGTAAAAGCGGCGGCGTGCGAGTGATTTACTACTTCAAGAAACAGGATGACGAAATCTGGCTATTGACCATTTACAGCAAAAATGAAGTAGAAAACATTCCCGCTCATGTTCTGCGTCAAATCGCAAAGGAAATTGAAAATGTCTAAGCGTGATATTGGTCAGGAAATTCTCGATGGCATTCGTGCGGTGAAGGCGTACAAAGCTGGCACGAAAGTCCTGCGCGTTCACGCCTTGAAAGCGCCTGCTCCCCCGAAAATCATTCGAACGAAATTAAAGTT